>Ga0209633_10001440_pt1 | contig 24430 bp, 21 predicted proteins | sample Cruoilmetagenom1_FD_187290 | JGI IMG/M metagenome (GOLD analysis project Ga0209633, IMG submission 187290) | Oil polluted marine microbial communities from Coal Oil Point, Santa Barbara, California, USA - Sample 1 (SPAdes) (version 2) | ecosystem: Environmental > Aquatic > Marine > Oil seeps ...
CTTTTTTGTGGGCAATGATGCCCACAACCATGTACAATCCTCTCTTTTTCTTAAGGTAGTACTACCACAGCATTACCTGTTTCTACACACACAGATTTTGTAGCATCTTCTTTATGTATGACACGTACTTTTGTGTCTGCGTCTTTGGCCAATATTTTGTCGTCTTTTTGTACAGTGGTAGTACCACTACTACACGCTACGATCTCTTTTTCATTTGCCGCAGGAGGGGTAGTTGTTCCACCACCTCCACCACAAGCACTTAGTAAAAGTGTAGCGGCTGAGCCTAGTATAGTCATTTGTATAGTATTTTTAATCGTTTTCATTAGTTTCCTCCTATGGTAAATGACTCATTAGCATTTAATGTCACGGTAGTCTCTATGGTGACTAAGTCACCGTCTTTCTTGATAACTGCTTGACTCCCTGCTGCAAATGATGTACCTGTTGTAAGGGTATCATCATTTGTTGCTGTACAGTTTGTATATCCTGTGGTAATAGTACCATTTACCAATGCTTTAGCAAAGGCTTTACATTCACCATCAATCGTATGTGTAAGTGTGATAGAGTCTGTATTTGCATCAACATCACTTTCAAGATCTTCACTTGCGATACTTGAAGTCCCTATAGTTGCTATTGAACCATCATAACTAAACCATGTTTGTTCATCTACATCATCTATGCCGTTGTTATCATCATCTGGATCAAGACTGTCAACTATACCATCTCCATCCGAATCGATATCTTCTACTATTACGATTCTTATTTCTTGGTCTATGTTGCCATGTGCATCCGTTGCTGTATAGGTTACAGTGTAGCTTCCTATAGATGAAGTGTTTACGACTGTATCTGAGTCATTTGTGACTGTAACTGCGCCATCTTCCACATCTGTAGCTGTTGCACCTGGATCAGAGTAGTTTGAACCCAATGTTACAGTATATGGGTTAGCACCCGTTAAAGTAATCTCAGGAGCATTTCCTAAGTTTACATTTACTGTTCTTGTTGCTTGTGCCGTGTTACCTTGTGCGTCCGTTGCTGTATATGTTACAGTATATTCACCAACTTTCGATGTGTCTACAGCTGCATCATTTACTTCCACATTTACAGTACCATCTTCCAGATCTGTAGCTGTTGCACCTGGGTCAGTGTAGGTTGAGCCTAGCGTTACAGTATATGGATTAGCACCTGTTAAGGTAATCTCAGGAGCATTTCCTATGGTGACATTTACTGTTCTTGTTATACTTATTGCAGCATTCCCTGCTGTGTCTATAACTGTGTATGTCACAGTGTAGTTTCCTACTGTTGAAGTATCTACAGCATCTCCACCTATGGTTACTGTACAAGTTGCATCATGGTTGTCTGTACAAGTTGCACCTGCTTCAGTATAGGTAGCGTCAAGTAGAAGGTTGATGCTTGACTCACCTGTCATGCTTATGACTGGTGCGACAAGATCTACTGTAAAGGCTGATACATCCAGTGGCGTAGATGCGTTACTAGCTGCATCTGTTACTACGAGTGTACAATCATTGTATACACCATCTGCAAGTACATTAAAGATGATAGTATTATCACCTACGACAGCAGTTGATGTAGTAGATGCACATGCACCTGTGTAGCCAATGGTTCCTGCTTCATCTGTTGAAAAAGTGTAAGATGGTGTGGCATTGTTGTCTGGTGTTGGTACTGATGTTACTTCTGCAAGTACTGGAGCAGCTGCAGAGGTTTCAAACCCTCTACTTGCTTGAGCATTTCTATAATGCTCTTGTATCTGTTCTATACTTAACGCTTCTTTGAAGACCACTAGTTCATCTAGCATCCCTTTATACTCAAAGCCTAGGTCATTCCAATCCAGGTACCCTATGTTTACATTAGTACCCTTGATATGTTCAGGATCTGAGGGGTCTCTAGGGTCAGTTTTGTCTAAGGTACCATCTACATATACTTTAAATTCTGTAGGGGTGATAACAAAGGCAACATGGTGCCAATCATTATCTGCAACAACTGTTGAAGCAGAATTAGTGTGTAAACCTCCTGTTGCTGTTCTACCTAAACCATAGGTAACTGCTTGTGTACTTGCATCTACACCTACATACCAAATATCATTTTGATCTGGAGCCTGAAGTCCTTTTCTTCCGATGATGACTTGGTTTTCTCCAGAAATAGTGCTAGGGTCTAACTTCATCCAGTACTCTATGGTAATGCTGTCATCAGCAGCCCAGTCAAAGGTCTCAGTATCTGTGACATCCATTTTACCACCATTAAAGGCTTGTGCTTCAGCTACTACACCTGCAGTCTGTGCAGGACAGGTAGCACAAGTACCATCTGCTCCCGAATAGGCATCCATATAAACGGTTTCTCCATCTTCTTCATTGAGCTCCCAGTAGTGTAGCATGGTTGCAGGGTACAGTGAAGAGTCTCTTACTCTCAATATATAGTTCTGTATTGCAGTTTCAGTACCACTGCTTACTTCTACCTGTATCTCTACATCTACATTGCCTATGGCATCTGGTTGACCAGTAATGACACCTGTATTTGGGTCAATACTCATCCAAGAAGGAGCAGAAAGGAGTGAAAAAGTAGGATTTTCTGCATCATTACTACTGTTTGCATCATATTGGTACATGTCGTTAATGGAGATGAGTGTGACTGGTTCCGTTGTAAACTTCAGTCCATCTTTTCTAGAGCTGTTGTAATGTTCCAGTGCTTGTGCATCGTTCAATGCTACATCATAAACTGCGAGTTCATCTAGTAGTCCCGTATACTCAAAACCAGATGTCCAATTCAAATAACCAATATTTACATCGGTACCAGATATATGTGCTGTATTAGGGTATGTTCTAGGTATATCAATATCTGGTTGTCCATTGACATAGGTTTTAATGCGATCAGGTGAGATGGTATATACGATGTGTTTCCACTCTCCATCTGCAACGATGGTGTTTCCATCAGTAAATTGGATCTCTCCATTGGCATTACCAAGTCCATAGGCTATTTTTTTACTGCCATGATCTACTCCCACATACCATATATCAGTTTCAGCATCGCCTGCAGTTCCTTTACGCCCTATAATCACTTGGTTTTCACCAGAGATATCAGCAGCATCAAGTTTCATCCAGTACTCAAAACTCACAGAGGCATCTACTGCCCAGTCAAAGCTTGTAGTGTTGGCTACATCTATTGTATCATTACCATCAAAGCTTAAGGCAGAACCTTTTATCGCTTCAGTACTGACTGTTGGGCAGGCATCCCCTGTACATGATCCATTGGCATCTCTATAGCTATCTATGTATGTGCCAGTGATGTTTGCATCTAGCTCCCATAAGTGTGTAGGTATGGCAGCTTTAAGTGCATCATACCATACATTGGCTATTTTCGCATACCCCTGCTCATTTGGGTGTAGGTTATCAACCATATCGGTATTGTAATCGATGCTATTTTCCATATCAACCAAGTCTATTTTCTCCCCATTTTCTAAACGGGTTTGAACTAACGAGTTTAAATTAAAATTATAGTTTGAGATTATCTGTAAGGGGTTTTGTGCATTGATTATCTGTGCAAGGATAACCTTGGTTTCTGGGCTTTGTGTATAGATGGCATCTAAGATATTATTTACATCTGTGATGGTTTGAGCTACTGTTGCACCATTACCTTCACCTGTATAAAAAAGGTCATTTGTTCCAATATGTAACAAAACAATATCAGCTGCATTAGCATCAGGTAAGTAAGCAGTGATATCAGAAGCAATTTGCTCAGCATGGTATCCATTGTGTCCTTCATTGTCTAAATCAAAAGAGGGGTCTGTAGTAGTTTGATAGTTTAGTCCAGCTTGTTGTGAGCCTACGAAATCTACGTCATATTGGGCAGCGTTTAATGTAGTCCATAATGAACCTCTATAGGCTATAGACTCATCTGGCGTTATACCAGAAAGTTGACCTCCATAAGTGATAGAATCCCCCAAAGGCATAATCTTAACTGGCTCTGCAGCAACAAGTGAACCTGTAAGTAGGGTAGCTACTAATAAGTTTAGTTTAAACATTTTTTCAAATATATTTTTTTTCAAAATACATCTCCTATAAAAGTATGGATTTGGAATGTGGTAGTTGTATGTAAAGAAGAGTATGTGATGTACGAAACACTACTCTAGATTTAAAATATAACCAAATTACCAATGTATAGTAACCCGGCTTTCTTTCTCGATGTAAACATCAGAGTAGACCCGTGGCTTTCTGCCCTATTTTTACAAATAGTTTAGCTTTGTTACATTAATAATAACATCACTTAAATTAAATATGACTGAAGGCATTAAAAGTCAAATAAGATACCTGTAGAGAGTATATTGAGGTCAGTATCTAGCTCACCTTCTGCGCTGAGTATATGTTGAAAGTCTATCCATAATCCCCAACCTTTTACTCCCGCATCTTGTGCATCAACATAGCTGTCATTTGGTTTGTCCTGCGTTGAAAGCTCATGATCCATGACCCAACCATCTTTACCCATGCGTGTTTCTTCGCGTACTTTGACCTGTTTTAGTTTTTTCGCATTCTTTTGAGCAAAATGATAGGCTAATCCAGCACCATAACTAACAGTACCCGTATCGATGTTTGCTTTAGTGTCTATATGGTCATAATTTACTTTTGTGATACCGTACCCAGCAAGTCCATAAAGACTTACCGCATTTTCAAAGTGCATTTGTGGCTTTATATATATACCATAATGGGATACTTCAGAAAAATCTTTTTCCAGTCTTGTTTTGAGTCCTCTAAACTCTATACCAATGTGGTCGTTAAAGTTCCATCCCACTCTTACAACACCACCTATCGTGGTGTCTTTTAGGCTTTCATCTCCAGCATTAGGGTAGGATGATTTTACACCAGAAGCGGCCAAACCAAACCCTATATAGAGTGGTGTTTTTTGTATACGTGGTGGTACTGGCTCAACTGGAGCTATATCTTTAGCTACAGTATACGTACTGAGTAGCAACATTGAGACTAGAAAACATATCCCTTTTTTCATTTTTTCTCCCTTTTTTTGTTCTTTATATACTTTCTGTTCTTGCATATGAAACAGTGGCTAACCATGTTAACATTAAGAGTATTATCATACCTAATGGGCTCCATGCATCTACACTGTCAGAAGTCACATCTTCTGCCTTGTCTGAAGCACTGTTTGTTTGACTAATAGCCCCATACCATACATCTGCGATTTTAGCGTAGCCTTGAGGATTTGGATGTAGATCGTCTACCATGTCTGTAGTATAGTCAAGCTCTGCACCTGTTTCCATATCTACTAAGATAAGATCATCACCATGACTAATACGGTTTTTGACCATGATCTCAATTTCACTATTATAATCTGTGATATTATGATCATATATCTGCTTATTAATGATCTTTGCAACGATAACTTTTATATCTTGATTTACTGTATCAATAGTGCTTAAGATATTTTCTACATCTAAAACAGTTTCTGTGATACTTGTGTCTCCTTGATCAAAGTCATTTGTTCCTATATGTAGTAGTACAATATCTGCAGGGTTATCTTCGAGGTATTTCTTTACATTGGCAGCGATCTCATCTGCTCGAAACCCATTATGACCTTCACCGTCCGTGTCAAAGGAGTCATCTACAGTAAGATATGACGACCCAGCTTGTTGTGAACCTACAAAGTCTACATCATAGCCATTTTCTTTTAGCTTGCTCCACAGTAGTCCTCTGTATGCAAGAGAGGTGTCTGGTGTTAAAACATTGGGAGGCAGTTGACCCCCATATGTAACAGAGTCTCCTAGTGGCATGATACGAAGAGTCTCTGCTGCAAAAAGTGAAGATGAAAAATACATAGGCGCAAGAAGACCTAGAACTAAAACGCGATAAAACTTACTAAATTTCCCCATATGTTACTCCCGAACTTAATACCTAAGATATTTAGTAACTCGGCTATCTTTCCTCCTAAAGAAGTAGGGAGGAAGATCCGTGGTTTTCTGTCCTATTTTCACAAATAGTTTAGCTTTTTTTAGTGGACTAATACTAGCGTTTCACAGATTAATCTAAACTGAATGGATGACGATAAACTCATAGTAGTGATCTTTAAAGAGTAGTTTTAATATTTGAGTTAATGTATATCCTCTTACACTATAAAGAGCTAAAGAATTTCTGTTAGTATGTATCTAGTTCAGAGGTATTTCCTTCTGAACTAGGTTTAGAGAGAAATTTCCCCAAAGTTGTAAAAAGGTTTTTAACACCATTTACAGAACTAGTATTATTGTCTGATAGTGTTTTTTCTACGGTTTCTTTTTTTACTTTTGGTTCAGGTGGTTTGTCATTGAATACTTTTTTAGTCTCTTTTTTTACTTTAGGTTTATCTTTTTTTGGCTCTTTTTTTTTGGCTAATCCAATATTTTCTGTGGTTTTCCCCCAGCTTTTTGAATTTTGTTCAATGTAATCTATGAGTGCATTAAAAAGAGGATACCAAACCTTCGAATCTCCCGTACCCTTAATAGATTCTTCTAGTTTAATTTCTGCAACAAAATAATCTTCAAAGGTTTGAGGATTGGTTAGAATAAATTGTCCATAGTATCCATCTAGATTTATTCTTCTGTTTAGCCTAAACCATAAAAAAGGTTTATAGGCTTTGGCTGCCTTGTTTATGCCATAAGCATCAGTAAGTGAAGGTACCTTGTCACTCAGGCCTTCGCGAATGATCTCTACTTTTAAATTATCAAGTGTGATCAGTTCTTTAAAATACTCAATATTTGCCATTTGACCTCTTAAAAAAGTGTCTTCTGGCATGAGTAAAAGGGTATTATGTTTATCTAGGTCTACCTGTTTACTTAGTAGCACAGCAGCTTTATTTTGTGTTGCAAATCTTTTTGTCTCAGCGTTTAAACTTGACACTTTCATACTTGAACATCCAATAAGCCATATGCCCATGGTTAACATTAAAAAGTTTCTCATATAATTCTCCAGATCATTATCTGGAAAAATTGTATATAAATAATACTTAAAAGGCGCCCAATTATACGTGACTAGATAATTAGCGGGTTCTATAGTATAATGGCAAGAATGATTTATAGAGGAAACGATGCGTGAGTAAACAAGGTACTAATGACAAACCTATCATACAAAAACTAGACTTAGATGGCTATATTCATCAGTTCAAACAGTTTTTAGCCAGAGATAAACCTGTGGCGATGATGGGGGATATCAACCAACATTATCGTTATATACAAGCACTTTCCAAAGTGCAGTTTCCTTCCCCCCCTCAAGTGCAAAACTTAGATAGAGAGCTGGCACGTATTAAAAAACAAGCTGTATTGAGTCTTGATGAGATAGTTGCTTTTGTGACAATGTTTTCTTACTTTAATTCACTCTCAGCTGTAGGCTTTACTGAGCCACTCATCTCATGGATACAAAACATAGAAATACCAGAAGAGATCGTTGAGATCATAGGGTATTTTACGCAAGAGGGTGACATAAACGCCGAGCGTGATCCTGAACTGCATAAGTTAGAACGTGCCATCAAACAAAACAAGATAGACATTAAAGAGACACTGTATAAACTAGCGCACTCCTCTAAACTAAGAGACTATCTTGTAGATACACAAGTGCATTTTAATGGTGGAGAAGAGACCTTACTTGTACGAGGTGGCTTTAACAATGCCATCAAGGCTACGGTAGTGGCTAGGTCTTCTGGTGGGTTTTTTCATATCATCCCTCAAAGTATCTCACACCTGAAAGAAAAAGAGTCCATTTTACTTTCTAATAAAGAAGAGATCATTTACGCCTATTGTAAAAAAATATCTGCTGTATTTTTTACTTGGGAGCGTTTTTTAAGCTTCATAAACAAAGAGTATGACCGCTTTGACCACTACCAAGCACGGGTGAGTTTTGCTAGGGCTAAAGAGTATGAGTTCATCTTGCCTTCTAAACATAAACGCATTAAACTTCAAGACTTTGCGCACCCTGCCATAGAAAATCCAGTACCCATTACCATGGACTTTAAAAAGCAGATCATGCTAGTTACAGGGGTTAATGCCGGTGGTAAAACGATGTTACTAAAGTCTATGCTCTCTGCTGTGTATATGTCGAAGTATCTTTTACCTTTTAAATGTGATGTAGCTGAGACAGAAGTGGGACACTTTAAAAGCATAGAAGCTGTTATAGATGACCCACAATCTGTGAAAAATGATATCTCCACCTTTGCAGGACGTATGCAAGAGTTTGCCAAGCTTTTTAACAAAGAAGATGCCATCGTAGGGGTAGATGAGATAGAACTGGGTACAGACTCTGATGAAGCAGCGTCGCTATTTAGAGTGATGTTAGATGAACTTCGTAAAAAAGGCATCTCTTTTATCGTAACCACGCACCATAAACGTCTGGCATCACTTATGGCAAGTGACGATGAGGTAGAACTCATTGCTGCACTGTATGATGAAGAACGTCGTATGCCTACCTATACTTTTTTACAAGGGAGCATAGGAAAGTCGTATGCCTTTGAAACAGCACAGCGTTATGGTGTGCCAGTAGCCATCGTGAACAAGGCAAAAGAGGTCTATGGTGAGGACAAGGAAAACTTAAACGAACTCATAGAAAAATCTACCTCACTTGAGCGTGAAATGCGTATGAAAATTGCTAAGATAGATGAAGAGTTAAAGTCTGTAGAGAAGAAAAAACAGACGCTTGATGAAGAAGAATTTAGGCTTCAAGAGAGTCATAGAAAAGCAGTAGCTACCTTAGAAAATCGTTACAATGCAGCCACAAAAAAAGCAAGAGAAGCACTTAAAGTGCAAGAGTCTACAGAGGGAAGACGCCTGCTCAATGTTGCACATCAACGTAAAGACTTTAAACAAAAAGAATTCCACAAAGTAGAGGAAGAACCACTGAAAGAAGGGGACAAAGTCAAGTACCGTTCACATAAAGGAGAGTTGGTTTCACTGCGTGGAAAAGATGCAACGATCTTAGTAGATGGACTTAAAATGAGAGTTCCACTTTCTCAACTAAAAAGAAGAGGAGATACCCCTCAGGGCAAACTCAAGCCAAAACCAAAAAAAGTTGATGTTTCGGTAGAAAAGTCTGGCGCATCTGTCTCTGTGAAACTGTTAGGTATGTACGCAGATGAAGCTATAGACACAGTAGATAAGTTTCTCTCAGATGCCTTGGTTCATAACTTAAATGAAGTACAGATCATACATGGAACAGGGGGTGGTGTACTTTCTAAACTTGTAAGTGAATACCTCAAAAAACATCCTAAGATTGAGAAGTTTTACAGGTTACCTGGTAACTTAGGTATCACAGTGGTGGAGTTGTAGCTTAATTTTAACTCTTAAGGGTATAATATACGTTAAATTAATTTTAGCCAGGAGAGTGCTGTGAATATAGCAGATGTAAAAAAAGAGTTAAGTGGTGACGAAAAAGTACTAGAGAGTGCTTTTAAACTAGAAACATACTATAAAAAATACAAACTGATTATTTGGGCTGTGGTTATCGGGCTTGTCCTCTTCTTTGTAGCTAAAACCGCGATGGAATCTATGAAGGCATCATCATTGGCAGAAGCCAATGAAGCATTTTTAACTTTACAGACCAAAGCAGATGATACACAGGCACTTGCCGTCTTAAAAGAGAAAAATCCAGCACTTTTTGAACTTTTTTCTTATGCCCAAGCGAGTAAAAACAGTGATGTGAAAAGTTTAACTGCCTTGTCAAGTAGTACTAATGTGGTTGTTGCAGATGCAAGTGCCTATACAGCAGCAGTGTTGGAAAATAAAAGTTCTGATTCTAAACTTTATAGAGAAATGGCGTTACTTCAAGAAGCGTATTTGGCTATAAAAGCGGGTGATTCTAAGACTGCGAAATTAAAACTTGAATTGATCGACGAGCGTTCATCACTTTCTATGTTAGCTTCTTTATTGAAACATTCAACATTAAAGGCAAAATAATGATACGAATGAATAGACTATCACTTTTTATACTTGCAGCTATGGCAGTACTTTTCTCAGGCTGTAGCGGAAAAAAATATTTTGAACCAACAACAAATACTTATTCTGCAAGTTCAAGTTCTTATGGTGGTAGCATTGTTGACTTAAGCAGAGATGGTGCAACACTTAAGAGTGGCAAATACATCGGTAAATCAGGTGTGAGCAGTATGAATCTTGGCGAAGATTATAGGTTCTTAAGTGAAAGTGAAAACTATGTCTTGGCTTCCAATGCCAAAGGTGTACTCAATATTATTGATAAAAGTACGCAAGAGTCTGCACGTGCTGTTTCATTACATGTACCTGTTGTCTCAGCAAGTATCAAAAACGGTGTGGTTGCATATATCTTAAATAACAACACATTTGGTATATACCAAGTAGCAGATAATAGAAAAGTAGTTGAAAGTCGTTCAGAAAGAACCTATGCCATAGATACAAGAGCTGCAAGTCCAATGTTCATAGATAATTTAGTAGTTATGCCTATGCTTGATGGTAAACTGATCATTGTAGATTCGTATAATAGTGATAATGCAAAAGTAGTATACATTAGTAGTAATAAAGTATTTAACAATGTAGTACACCTTTCACGTATGGGGAACACTATGGTGGCAGCAACACCTAAGAAAATAATCTCTTTAGGTAATGAAGGTAAGAATGAACATAGAGCAAACCTTTCAGAAGTGGCCGTAAACAATGGTAGTATTTATATCTTTACCAAAGAGGGTAAAGTAGTGAAGCTTAACACAGCACTACAGCCTATAGCAACTCAGAAATTTAAATTTGCACACTTTTCAGCTGCGACTGCATTTGATGGTAAAGTATTTGGTTTAGATCAGCAAGGGTCTCTCATCGTACTTTCTTCAGACTTGAGTAAACATAAGATTTATGATATCGGAAGTGTAGATAACCCAGCATTTATCACTGGTACGAAGCTTTATAAAGATGGTAAAATCATAGAACTGTCTAAACTAGGTTATGAATAGTAATCTACTTGTAGCTTTTGAAGAGTATCTGAGTGTCACCAAGGCACTAGATACTCTGACGGTTACCTCTTATCTTTCCGACTTAAAACAACTCGAAACCCACTCCCAAAAGACACTTACTAAACTTGACACTACAGATGTATTAGCTTTTTTAGCTACCTTTGAAAACAAAAGAACACTCAACCGAAAACTCTCTTCTGTCAATGTTTTTTTTCACTTTTGCCACATACAAAGTTTCACACACACGAAAATTAAAATACCCATGGCAAAAGTTCCTAAGAATCTTCCTAAGTACGTGAGTAATGAAGAGATACTTGATGGCATCAACCTCATAGACAGAAGCACCGTGATGGGTCTACGTGACTATGCACTCATTTTGTTTCTGTATGCCAGTGGTTGTCGTATCTCTGAAGCACTTTCGGTACAACGTGCAGATATCGTAGAAGGTTGGCTCAAGATTCGTTTTGCCAAAGGTGAAAAAGAACGTGTTGTACCACTAGCACCTGTAGCCACACAAGCGATGGAACTATACTTTAGAGAACAAACCCTGGCAAGCCCCTACATCTGGCTTAACTATAGAGGTGACGACCCTCTTAGTCGTATCTCTGCTTATAAAATAGTGAAAAAGTATTTAGGTGTTTCTCCTCATGTCCTACGTCACTCGTTTGCTTCATCACTTATCATCGGTGGAGCAGACTTGCGTGTGGTGCAAGAGTTGTTGGGACACTCTTCACTTGAAACCACACAAATTTACACGCATATACAGAAACAAAACTTAGCAGAGACGATGAACGCTTTTCATCCTTTGGGTTGATTTGGGTATGATACACGTATGAAAGATATAGTAGAATATTTACAAAGAAAACAGATTATTTTTAAGTCACTTAAAGTGCTTACAGCTAAAGAGCTGGGTTCACGTAAAAAAATAGACATATTTTTAGGTGTGGATTTGAAGGGCTATTATGCAGATGTGATGCAACTTGAAAAGAAAAGCCGTGTACTTCGTAAAGAGGCAGAAGAGTTGATGCGCTTACATGAAAAATTAGAAAAATACATCGATAGCAGTATTAAGAAAAAGTATATCATCATCAAAGCACCGCTTTGCTCAAAAGCCAAAGCATTACTTGAAGAACATCATTGGAAAGTATGGCATGTCATCTAACATACTTTTGGCAGATATAGGCAATAGCTACTTTCATATTTATAATGGAAAGACAGTAGTACATCTTTCTTATAAAGACGCCATCGCACAATACCATGATAAAGATCTTTTGTATATCTCAGTGAAACATCAGTTGGAAGATAAAATCACAATGATAAAAAACTGGGAAAATATCTCTTCACTCATGATGGTTGAGGGTGGGTATGAGACTATGGGTGTGGACAGAAAAGCACTTTGTCTGAGTCATAAAGATGGCATTTTTGTAGATGCAGGCTCTGCCATTACCGTTGATATTGTTAAGGATGCAAGGTATGTAGGTGGATTTATATTGCCAGGACTTCACGCGTACATACAGAGCTATAAAGCGATTTCACCAGCACTGGATGTAGTCCTTTCCAAAGAGATCAACCTAGATGAGTTGCCGTTGACAACAAAAGAGCAGATAAGCTATGGTATAATCGCGTCTATAAAAGCACTGATAGACAAGCACAGTAAGGGTAAAAAGCTTTATTTTACTGGGGGTGATGGAAGATTTCTATCACAGTATTTTAAAGAAGCTGTTTACGATGAAATGTTGGTTTTTGATGGGATGCAGCAGGCACTTTGTGCCAATTAGAACTTAGAATTTAGAAATGAAATTTTTACATTCGTGAAGGAACGATAGATGTTAACAATAGCACTTCCAAAGGGAAGAATAGCAGAGCAAACACTAGAGATATTTGCAGAGATATTTGGTGGAGAGTTTAAGTTTGAGGGTAGAGAACTCATCTTAGATATGGGAGAGTTTCGTTTTTTAAATGTACGTAACCAAGATGTACCTACTTATGTAGAACATGGTGCAGCAGACATTGGTGTGGTTGGGCTTGATGTCATCACTGAAAAAGAGCTAGACATCATCCAATTACTCGATATGCAGTTAGGTAAATGTAAAGTATCCATAGGTATCAAAAATGAAGATGAACTGGACTGGTCGCGTCCGAACATTAAAGTAGCTACGAAGATGGTAAACATCACGAAAAACTACTTTGCACAAAAAGCGGTAGGTGTAGAAGTTGTCAAACTTTATGGTTCTATAGAGCTTGCTCCTCTTGTAGGCTTAGCAGACGCTATTGTAGACATCGTAGAGACAGGTTCAACCATGAGAGAAAATGGACTAAGAGTGGCTGAAGACATTATGGATTCATCCGCATATCTCATCTCAAATAAAAATAGTTTTTATGCAAAAAAAGAAGAGATACTCTCTTTATATGAAAAAATCAAAGTAGTTGTTGAAAGAAATGCCTAACGCTACTGTAAACTCTCTTGACCTCTACGCAAAAGTAGAGGACTTACTTGGCGTAAAAGAGGCTGCTCCTAGCCTTTATGCCCATTACCTTCTTTTTTTAAATACCATAGAATTTGACACACTTTTAGATGTAGGCTGTGGGTCAGGTGACTTTTTATATCAAATGAAAAGTGCTTTAGACATACCAGAGGTTCAAGGTATTGATCTAAGTCCTGTAATGGTAGCCAGGAGCAAAGAACAGGGACTAGATGCAGCGTGCATAAATCTTTGTGACCTAGAAGGTAAATATGACATCATCACAGCTGTTTTTGATATGCTGAACTACTTAGATAAAGAGACATTAAAAGGTTTTTTACACTGTGTGAAAGAACATTTAAATGAAGGTGGTTTTTTTCTTTGTGACATCAATACTCTGTATGGCTTTGAAAATGTAGCGGTAGGTTCATACATAGTAGATGATGAAGAACGATTTTTAACCATTGACAGTGACTTTGAAGAAGGTAAATATGTATCAGAATTTACACTGTTTGAAAAAGAAGATACACGTTTTAAAAAGTCTCAAGAGATTATCAAACAATATCAACATACGGTAGATGAATTGGTACAGTTAAGTGGATTGACATTAGTTGCTTGTGATGATGTTAAGTTATATGGGTTAGATGAAGCGGATAAGGTGTTTGTGGTATTAAGTAAAGCGTAGGGTACGTAAACACGTACCAGAAGTAAAATAGTCTAAGACTATCTTACGTTCTCAAATGGGTTTTCAACCACATTCTTTCTATCTACGATATACGGGATAAGTGCTGTTTGTCTTGCTCTTTTAATAGCAATTGTTACAAGCTCTTGGTGACGCTTACAGTTACCTGTAAGACGACGAGGCATGATTTTAAATCTTTCACTTAGTGAAAATTTAAGACCACCTAAGTCTTTATAGTCGATGAATTCAACTTTTTGTTCACAATACTTACAAAATCTTTTTTTAAATTTTCTTCTTTCTGCCATGGTTGTTCCTTTTGGTTTGATAGCCCATAAAATGCAAGTTTATTAAAACCTGTCTATAATGAGCAAGAATTTTGAAGATGTATATTATAGTATTTTGACTTTGAATTGTCTTAATAATACATAGAGTACGCGTTTGGATAGGAAATATTTTAACTTTCCTTACAGCCATTTGTCGATAGACTCTTTTTCATACTTATCTATAGGACTTTAAAGTCACAGGAGTAGCATATGCCATATCATTTACTTAGACAAGAAAAAACCACATAAATGAAAATCCTTCTTTTAATTACAGCTTTTAATGCCCAAGCCCAAGCAGTCTTTACTGCCTTGAGAGATAGGGGAGATGAAGTGACTGTTACCTTTACTATCAATGAACTACAGGTACTTGAAGAGATAGAAGACTTTAATCCCGAACTCATACTCTGCCCTGTGTTACAAACATTTCTTCCTTCTAGTATCTATGAGGCGTATCCTACATACATTTTTCATCCAGGCCCTAGGGGAGATAGAGGCTCATATGCGCTAGAACATGCACTTCAAAATGACACAAAAGAGTGGGGTCTTGTGATTTTAAGAGCAAATGCCAGTTATTATTGTGGTGATATCTATGCAGAGGTGCATTTTCCTGTGAGGGATACCTACAAGGCATCTTTGTACAGACATGAGATAGTTTTTGCATCATACAAAGCGCTTGATCTGTTTTTCAAAAATCTTAAAAATGATATAAAAGTCCCACAAATAACCAATGCAATACATGAAGAAGTGACCTTGGGTAAAAGGAAGATCGATTGGCGTAAGGACGATACGAAGACGATCATAGATAAAATATATTTTTCAGATGCTGACCCTGGAGCACCTAATGAGATATTGGGTGTGCAGTACTATCTTTTTGGGGTACATAAGGAAGATAAACTTAGGGGGAAACCCAAAGAGATACTTGCAAAACGTGATGGCGCTATATGTTTAGGAACCATTGACGGGGCGGTGTGGGTTAGCCACTTAAAAGAGATAGGAAAGTTTAAATTGCCTGCATCTCATGTTTTAGAAGAAAAGCTTCAAAATATCAAAGAAGATCCTTTACCTTTATGCTTCGATAGATCGTATGATACGTTTTATGAGATAAGTGTAGATATAAGAGATGATGTTGGCTATTTACACTTTAATTTTCATAATGGCGCTATGAGTACACAGCAGTGTGAAAAACTCACAAGAGCAGTTGAGACACTCAAGAAACAATGTAAGGTACTGGTGCTTATTGGGGGTGAGGACTTTTTTTCAAATGGTATAGACCTCAATCTACTAGAAGACTCAGACAAACAAAGTGAGGCCACTTGGGAAAATATAAATGCCATCAATAACCTAGTCTCTTCCGTACTCTATGCAGAAGAAATTGTCACCATCGCTTCATTTCAAGCCAATGGGGCAGCAGGAGGTTTGTTTATGGGGCTTGCTTGTGATTACATGGTTGCCAAAGAAGGGGTGGTACTTAACCCGCATTACAAAACTTTAGGACTGAGTGGTAGTACGTATCACACTTACAGTTTACCTAAACGTGTTGGGAGAGAAAAAGCACAAGAATTATTGGATGCATGTTTACCACTTTCGGCTAAAGAAGCGAAAGCATTAGGTATGCTAGATGATGTGTATGCGCAGGAGTCTTATGCTGAAGACTTACATGCATTTGCAAAGTCTGCCTACAGTGATGCGTACATTTTAGATAAAAAAGCGTACTTGGAAAAAAATAAAGGACATATAGAATCTCTAAAAGAGAAAGAACTTGAAGTCGTCTGGTCTGAGTTGAGTGAGGGGAGCAGTCTTTTTCATGCTTTACGAAAGAACTTTGTCTATAAAATTAGCCCCAAAGTTACCCCTGCAAGGCTAAAAGTAAACTTTAAAACAAGTACCTAATGCTCTTGCATTTTTGAGACAGAGAAATACGTATCGACTACCTTGTAGAGTAGTATGATAATCCCAAAGGATCCAACGACAATGGCTATTTCACCCAGAGGTGGCATAAAGAAGATCACATCTCGTACAGGTTCATACTCTGAATACTTTTCAAAGCCTACTCCAAAACGGTCACTCATAGGGTAGGCATTACCTCCATAGACAAATATCATCTTACCTAAGTAAGTACCCATAATGATGAACACTGAAGCTAAAATCTTATAACCATTATGTGTAAAGTCTTTAAATAGAAGTATAAAAGGTATCCCTACTGCCATTGCCAAATAGGCGTAGAAGTAGTATTTAAATGCGCCAAATAAAATGATCTCTGCCCATTTTTTATCGATAAAGAGATAAGCAGTCGCTTCGTAGGCACCTAGGGCTAACACCGTATAGAGTGTTAGCTTTTGTATGATAGACATGAGTCCTGCACACTTACTTCTATCTGTGTGTCGGTAGACAAGATAGGTATGAAGTATCATCATGGCTGCACTCCCTGCAAAAGAGGAAACCATAAAATAGAGTGGCAGCACTGGATAGGTTGTCCAGAGGTGTCTTGCTGAGTTCATGTCAAAGAGTTTTGCCTGTACATAAAATTCAACAAACTCTACCAAAAGACTAAGGATGAGTATGGCCACAGCTATCTTTTTCACCCAGACATCTTTGTGTGCAAGGATAAGGTATATCTCAAATATCACAAGAGGGATATAAACAATATACAAAGGCAACATAAGCCACATACCAGAGGTAAAACGAGGAGAGAGAAACATATGATGCAGATGCAAAACATTTAAGTCCATCATAATAGTAAAAAGTCCAGCAATAATCATCGCTAAGCCAAGGGTCAAATAACCCGCAGCTGCTTTTTTGATGAGTTTAATGTCTATGAGTTCAGCAACAGCCACGATGAAGATGATGCCTGAACCTACGTAAATCATATACATATAGTTCACAATATAGAGTGACCATGGTGCTTCTCTTTTCACTTCCCCACCTGGACCAAATACAGCTGCTCTCATAGCTTCTGCAACCTCTCTGCTGCCTGGCGCTAACCCAGCGTCAAAGGCTGTAGCAGAGAGTAGAAAGTAACGTTCATAAAAAACATCTATCACTCCAAAAAGTGCAAAAAGTAAAAACCCGTAGGCAACATACATGGCTTTGGATGTCAATAAACTTTTTAATGAGACAGCGTTTATTTCTATTCCTGCATAGTTTGCCATTGCGGTTTCCTTTTTGCTTTTGCCATCTCTATGATGGGTTTGTAAGTATCCCATGTATAGATATTTGTACCAGGGTCTACAGAGTTCATCGCAAAGTTTTTGTCGTGCTCTGGTAGCATATAAAAGAGTTTTGGTACTGTGCCTTCATCTTCTTTAAGCACATAAAATTTTCTTTTGGTGAGCATCTGTATGAGCTCACCTTCTTCATCATCCAAGTCTCCAAAGAGTCTTACTTTAGTGGGGCAGGTCGCTTGACAAGCAGTGGTCATCTCTCCGTTGACGATGCGCGTGTCATAACAGAAAGTACATTTATCCACAGCCACATGGGTGTCATCTACAAACCTTGCATCATAGGGGCAAGCTTCCATACATCCTTTACATAAGATACAGGTGTCTTTGTTGGTCATCACGATGCCACCAAGTGCAAAGTAGCTCGATCCCGTTGGACAGACATCTACACAAGGTGCATCTTGACAATGGTTACACTGTGAAGGATGCAGGGCTACAAAAGGTTCGCCAAAGATGCTCTTTTCAGATTGGGTGACCCAGATACGTTGTTTGTCTGCTCCTAACTGTACACCATTTTCTTCTTTACATGCAACTTCACATGCTTTACAATCTATACAACTTTGATAGTCTAATGCCATTGCGAAATTCATGATATCCCCTTATTGAACGTGAAATGAGCAAAGCCCATCTTCACGATGTTAACACTAGGTTTTCTGTGGCAGAAAGCCCACGCGTACGGTCGTTTTAATAAGGCATGACTCATCATCCAACCTTTCTTACTTCTACAAGTGTTTCGTGCATGGCTGCAGAGCCAAACACAGATTCTATGGTGTCTTCTATGATCATGTTATCACTGGCACCATTCCTATAGCCAAAGGTAAGTCCTGTAGACTCCTGTCCAAAACCATGGACATAAAAGACCACATCTTTGATGATCTTGATCGTAGGATAGGCTTTGATGTGTATGAGTCCTACAGAGCTTTTCACTTCTACGATATCACCATATTTGATGCCTTTTTCTTCAGCCTGCTCTTTGTTTATCCATATATAGTTCTCTCTCATCACGTCTAGAAGCATGATGTTGTTGGCGGTAGAGTTTTGTGTCTGTTGAGCATGTCGTCCTGTAACAAATTTGAATTTGCCTTTAGGTGCTTCTTTGTAGAGTTCATCTCTCCATGTTGGCATAGGGTCTTGTCCACTTTTAGCCATCGTATCAAGATAACACTCCACTTTACCGGACTTTGTACCCAGGTTTTTCTTGAGGGCTGCCATCTCTTTTTCATCGATACAGGTATCTTGGGCATCAAGTTTCTCTCCACCGGGTGTGGTGTAGTACTTTTTATCTTCAGGATAGTACTCATACTCATTGGCTGAGAGTTGTTTAAAGTATTTATCCATGTGTGGGTAGAAGACACCTTTCTCTTTCAGTGTTTTGTATGCTTCTTCACCATACTCACTTACCACACGATCTTTATTGATATGTTCTTGTGAATGTTCAAATGCTTTAGAGAGGTCAAAGTTATTGTCCTCATAGGTATCTTCAAATCCATCCTCTTCTAATACTTCTTTCAGGTCCTCATCATATTTGGCAGAAACCTCAAAAAGTGGTTTAGAGATTTTTTGGCTAAAGCCTTTGAGTATGTCAAAGAGCGCTAAACTTTCATAGAGAGGTTCTATTGTTTTATTGCGTAGTATGATAGCAGGCTCTACCCCAGCAAATGACTTCACAGGGTCTTCACGCTCTAAGTAGGTACATTCTGGCAGTACTACATCTGACATCATCACGGAATCACTAGGCATCGTGTCAATGGTGACGACGAGGTCAAGATTTTTAAACATCTTACGTGTTTTAGCGATGTTGGGTACGGCTTGCATAGGGTTTTGTTTGTAAGAGAAGAGTGCACGTAAGGGGTAAGGGGTACGTTTTTCAGCTATCATGTTTCTAAACCCTATCCAGGTGCCATTGGGGCCTATGAAAGTGGCTTCTTTTTTGTCTATACGTTGTTTGACATTGCTGTAAACAGGGTAGTCTACAACGTGGTCACCTAAAGGAAGTTTCTTTCCAAAGACGATACCCCCTTTAACATCGATACCGCCTCCAAGCGCTGAAAAGATGGCTTGCGCACGTCTGAGTTGAAAGTCTTGAAGCGACCATGCAGTACGTCTTCCCTGATAGTAGATAGACTTAGGTGCATGTGCCATAAAGTCACGTGCAATGGTGGTAATGGTATGGGCATTGATACCTGTGATCTTCTCTGCCCACTCAGGGGTATAGTTGTTTTCCAAGATGTGCTTTTTATACTCTTCAAAATGTATCATGTTTCTAGATACAAACTCTTTGTTATAGAGTACTTCTTTGATGACCACATAGGTCAGTGCCAGTACAAATGCAAGGTCAGTACCTACTTTGATACCTAGCCATTTGTCTGCATGCAGCGCTGTGTTTGTATATCGAGGGTCTAGTACAATGAGTTTAAGGCCTCTTCCTCTGGTACGTTTAAACATGTCCATCGTGTCTGGTGTGAGGATGGCTTCTGCTCTGTTCGCACCTGCCATGATGACATAAGAGGCATTTTGCATATCGGCTTTACCATAAGCACCTAAAGTAAGTGCGTAGCCAGCTGTAGTGGTTTTCAGACAGATGGAAGAGTGGTTCACAAAGTTGGTACTTCCCATCATGTCACCCATAAACTGCTTAAAGGTGTGTTCACCCATCCCTTCTCCTGCACAGTAGCCAAGGGTCGAGCGGTTGTCTTTTTCTTCATCGAGTATCTGTTTAAGACCCGTAAACTTATCTGTACCATTGAGTATAGCATCGTAGGCTTCTTCCCATGTGGCACGTTTAAACTTCCCATCACCTTTTTCACCTATGCGTATGAGTGGGTACTTGAGTCTATCTGGATCATAAAGTGCATGCACACCTGCATCACCACGTGCACAGAGCATATTTTTTGACTTAGGAAAGAGAGGGTTTGGGTCTAGCTTCTTAACGATACCATTTTCTACAGAGGCCCACGCTGTACATTTGTTGACACACATTTCACAAATGGTAGCTACTTTAGCGTTAGTAGGTAAAGGTTTTTTTTCTTCTGCGATGAGTGTAGAAAAGGTAGTGGCACTACCTCCTACAACACTTAAGGCAACAGAGCCTTGTAAAAACTTTCTACGTGATATCTCGACTTTCATTTGTATCTCCCCTTTGGACATGAAACAATTTGAGATGATTCCCTTACCCTCAAACTCTTGCATATACAATCACAAATAAGACTATCTAAATCCATATACATCAATTGTAAGAAAGTATTACTTAATTAAAATTGAATATATTTAATAAAGTAAATAAAATATTATTATCAAGCATTTGTTTTTTATATATTTGTGTTTTAATGTTTGTCGAGACTGTAAGATAAATGTATTAAAGGATAGTTGTTTAATGTGATTTTACTGAGTAGGTGTTTTAGATTTGAGGGGAATGTTAGTTAAAGAAAGCGTAAATATAGTTGCTAAAACCTTACTATTATATAGGTTGTATTTATTTACACTTTAAATTTGTTATATTTTAAAACGGTATTTCATCTTCATTGATGTCTATTTCTGGGATGTTAGATGCTTGATTTTGTTGAGGAGCACCTTTTTGAGGTGCTGGTGCATCGTAAGATGATGGTGCGGGCTGAGAGTAAGTGTCTCCAGCGGCTGCATTGTAACCGCCACCTTGTGCATCATCTTTACTACCTAACATCTGTAGGTTTTCTACCGTTACAGAGTGTTTAGATCTCTTGCTACCATCTTGTGCTGTCCATTGGTCAAGCTTTAGTCTCCCATCGACTAAAACTTTGCTACCTTTACGTAAGTACTGATTTGCGATCTCAGCAGTTCTACCAAAGAAAGTGATGTCAACAAAAAGGACTTCCTCTTTTTGCTCACCTGTTTGAGATTTAAATTTACGGCTTGTTGCTATGGCAGTGTTGCCAATAGCAGATCCACTCTGTGTATATCTAACTTCTATATCTCTTGTAAGGTTTCCTGCTAAGATGATTTTATTGTACATAGTAAAAGTTTCTCCTGTATTTGCTTACGCTTCTGTAGTTTCAGCTTTGTTTGTAGCAGCAACAAGTTTGTTAAATTGTGCCATTTCTTTTGTGTTAGAATATTTTACAGTTAAGAACTTAATCACATCTTCGTTGATCTTAAGATTTCTTTCTAGTTCATTGATAAGTGTACCTTCTGCTTTGTAAAAAAGAACAGTGTAGTAACCTCTATCATTTTTTTGTACAGGATAAGCTAGTTTTCTCATACCCATATCATTTGTACCAACTAGTTCAGCACCTTCTTTTGCTAATATATCTTTCACTTTCGTGATTTGTGCAGCTATCTCTTCTTCTGTAAGTGTAGGTTTAACTACAAAAAGTGTTTCATAACAAGTCATATTGTTTCCTTTTGGTTTAATAGCCCATATAAATGCGGATATACTAACTATCCGTCCAAAAATGAGCAAGAATTTTGGAAGAGACATATTACAACAATGTCTCTTAATCGCACATTAGACAATTAATTACACATTTTTTTGCATAAAATCCTTGACATTAATCAATTATTCTGTAATATTTGATTATCTTAACTATACAAAAAGGATTTTATTATGGAAAGAAGAAGTTTTTTACGCCTTTCGGCTACCTCTGCAGCAGTTGTTGCTATGGCACCGTCACTTATGACACAGAAGCTCTATGCTGAGGATGGAAGTTTGTTTCAAGCATTTGAAAAGGTACAGTTAAAAGATTCTGAGGGGAATATACTTAAGGCTAGTAAACTAGTAAAAGAAGAAAACTATTTATTTATGTATCCACATGCAGCGACACCTGCTATTATGGTTGACCTACTTGAACCTACGGAAAAAGATGTTAAGTTAAAAGCTGAAGATGGGACTGAGTATATCTATAAAAGTGGTGTAGGGGCTAAAGGAACTATCGTTGCATATTCAGCTATCTGTGCACACCAGTTAACACACCCACAAAAATCTATGAGTATGTTCCAGTATGTACCATCTACAGGAAAAACATTAGCTTATGAAAAGCCAGGTGTATTTGTTTGTTCTTCTCATCTTGCTGCTTATGATCCAAAAAAAGGTGGAAAGAATGTAAGTGGACCAGCTAATCAAGGATTGGCGTCTATTGTTTTAGAAATAGATGCAGATGATAACATTTGGGCAGTTGCAGTACTAGGTCCAAATAAGTTCCAAGAATTCTTTGATGCATTTAAACAAGAGCATAAAGCAGAGTTTGGAAGAAGAGGTGCAAAAAAACTTGTACAAACAGAAGCAGAAGTAAAACCACTTACAAACTATTCAGCTGAACTTATCCAAGCATAAGACTTTTAGCTATGTATAATGTATAGTAACTTTACTGTACATTATACTAAATATAAGCTACATAAAACTCTCTTTTCCCCCCATGTTCTTTTTAGTTACAGAGACAAAAAAAACTATAAATTTCTTCAAAAACATTGCAAAACAGTATCGTTTATGACATAATAGGATTACTTTATTTAATATAAAGAGATTAACAATCACATTAAAAAATAGGAGATATTATGGCAATGGATAGAAGAGACACATTTAAACTTGCAGGTGTAGCAGCAGCGGCGGCAGCTCTACCAAGTATGGCAGTAGCTAGCGAAAAAAAAGCAGCAGCGAAAAAAACAACTGGTAAATCGGTGGTTATCGTAGGTGCTGGTTTCGGTGGGCTTACAATGGCTAAGGCACTTAGAAAAAGTGACAAAAGCATTGACGTAACAGTTATTGAAAAAAGATCTATGCACATGGCTTGTCCATTATCAAACGGACTACTTGGGGGTCTTGATAACATGAGTCTTAGTATGTTTGTAGGTGACTATGGTCAACCAGCAATCGCACATGGTTATACTTTTGTTAACGCTGAAGTTACATCTATAGATAGAAAAGCAAAAGAAGTACACACTACAACTGGTGCAGTTGGGTATGACATTCTTGTATTGTCTCCAGGTATTGCGTATGACTATGAGAAGCAATTCCCAACATGGTCAAAAGAAAAAATTGCTCATGTAACACAAGCATGTCCAGCAGGACTTATGCCAGGTAATGAGCATGTTGCACTTAAGAGACAACTTGAAAACATGGATGATGGTAACGTATATCTTGTACCACCAGCAAAAGGTAAATTTAGATGTCCTCCAGCACCATATGAGAGAACAGCTATGATAGCAAACTACTTGAAAAATGAAGGTATCAAAGGAAAAGTAATTGTTCTTGATACTAGAGGTGGTAAATTTGCTAAAGCTGCAGCATTTAAAGAATCATGGGCTGATTTATATGATGGTTTCATCGAGTATAAAGGTTTCACATCTGTTACAGATGTAGATCCAGTAGGAAAAACGATTACATATACTGAGTTTAAAGATGCAGATGATGAAAAAGGTGTATCTAAAACTGAGAAATACGAAGTATGTAACCTTATCCCTATCAACAAATGTTCACCAGTAATCGCTATGGCTGATATTGAGCACAATGGTGCAGGATATGCGATCATGGACGGATTTACTTTCAAATCTAAAACTGATTCAAGTGTATATGTTATCGGTGATGCTGTAACACATGCAATCCCACCAAGTGGTCAAACTGCTATCTGGGGTGCGCATAGAGCAACAGGTCAGATCGTAGCGCAACTTAACGGTAAAGTGGATGATCCTAAAGCAGGTCTTCCAGCTAAAGCTGCAAACGTATGTTTCTCAATGGTAGGTGGTAAACCAGAAGAAGGTATCATGGTTACACACACATTTACAGCAGATCCAAGCGGTAAACTTAAAGGTAAAGGACATGTTCCTAAGCCA
>Ga0209633_10001441_pt1 | contig 24423 bp, 21 predicted proteins | sample Cruoilmetagenom1_FD_187290 | JGI IMG/M metagenome (GOLD analysis project Ga0209633, IMG submission 187290) | Oil polluted marine microbial communities from Coal Oil Point, Santa Barbara, California, USA - Sample 1 (SPAdes) (version 2) | ecosystem: Environmental > Aquatic > Marine > Oil seeps ...
ATCTATGGATATGGCACCAGTTCATGCAGCTGTTTTTGATAAATCAATTATTGTTGCAGTAATTACATTTGTTACCGGCTTGTTCTTAGTTGGCATAGTTTTGCTAGTGGCAAACAGAATAAGTAAACCAATTAAAGAACTTAATCGGGCCACACTTGCAGTTTCTAATGGTGATTTAGATGTAAAAATTCAAAATGAATCTAATGATGAAGTAGGAAAACTTAGCAAGGGATTTAATAAAATGGTTGGTGACATAAAACAATCCCAAATTACATTAGGCGAAGAACGTCAAGGCATAGAATCAAAAGTAGAATTTGCAGTAAAAGATGCCGAAGAACAAAAAGAATACTTATCAAAAAGTGTAGAAGCCATATTGAGTGCAATGGAAAGTTTTTCTCAAGGTAATTTAACTGTACAGCTTCCAGTTGAAAGCAATGATTCAATTGGACAATTATTTGAGGGTTTTAATCTGACAGTAAGTAACCTTAACAAAATAGTTTCTAGTGTAAACGAATCCGTAGATTCAACAATTACTGCAAGTACACAAATAGCTGCAGGAATTGAAGAAATGTCATCGGCTGCGGAAGAACAAAATTCTCAAACAAGCTCAATAGCAGCCGCTATTGATCAAATGACAAGTACTGTTTCTGCAACTACACAAAGTACAAACTCTGCTGCAGATTCTGCACAAAAATCAGGGGAATTTGCTGAAGAAGGAAGTATTGTTGTTAAAAAATCAGTAACTGCAATGGATAAAATTGCAACTGTCGTTTCTAAAGCTGTTGAAAAAGTTCAAGGTTTGGGGGAAAATAGTGACAAGATTGGTGAAATAATTAAAGTAATTAATGAAATTGCTGATCAAACAAATCTCCTTGCATTAAACGCAGCTATTGAGGCTGCAAGAGCTGGTGAACATGGAAGAGGTTTTGCAGTTGTTGCTGATGAAGTTAGAAAGCTAGCAGAAAGGACAACTGGAGCAACACAAGAAATAGCTGGTATGATACAAACAATTCAGAATGATACAAAAGATGTTGTAGAATCAATCAATAGTGGAAATGAAGAAGTTATAAACGGTAAAGAGTTAGCAGAAAGTGTTGGAGAAGCAATAAACTGTATTGTGCTAAATGCAAACAAAGTTGTTGATGAAATAAATCAAGTGGCAACAGCTAGTGAAGAGCAGGCACAAACTTCTGACCAAATTGCACAAAATATATCTGTAATTGATAATGTAGCCTCTGAGACACTTCAAGGAATACATCATATTGCAGGAGCAACTGAAGACTTAAATAAAATGACTGATGATTTAAAAGAATTAATGCAACGTTTTAAGACTAATAAAAACTACTCTTCAAATGATAATTATTCATATGAAGCACAGACCAACAATGAACAAAATGTAAAAGTTTAGTTAATGATAGAATGAAATTTTAATTACTACAGGAATATAAAATGGAACAAGAAATAATTGAATCTAAAGAACAATTAAAAACAGATGTATCAGATGAACTATTACAACTAGTTAGCTTTAAAGTTGGCGACGCAGAGTTTGGAGTGGATATTTTGCGTGTACAAGAAATTAATAAAATGATGGAACTTACTATTGTTCCAAACACTCCTGAGTTTGTTGTTGGAGTAGTAAACTTAAGAGGCAGAATAATTCCAATTCTTAATTTAAGAACTCGTTTAGGTTTGCCGGTAAAAGAATATGATTTAGAAACAAGAATTATTGTAGTAGAAATGGAAGACCGAACAATTGGTTTTATAGTTGATGAAGTAAAAGAAGTTTTAAGAATACCTAAAAACATTACGGAGCCACCACCTGATATAGTTTCAGGAATTGACTCAGATTATATTACAGCAATCGGAAAAATGGAAGATCGACTACTAATACTTTTAGATTTAGCAAAAGTATTAACAAGCGAAGAAATGAATTCTTTGGATGAAGAATAACAAATCTATATAAGCGAAATAAATTATGAAAGAAATAACAGCAATCGTTCAAGGTAAAGAATTAGCAATAGTTAAATCATTGTTAAAAGTTACGAAAGAAAGACATTCTGATTTTGTTGTAAAGAAATTTAGAACTGGAACTGTGGGCGATAAAACACTAATCACATTTAGGGTTGATCCTAGATTCTTTAAAGTCATATTGGAGAAGTTTGCCTATAATGATATTACAATCATGAATAGGGAAAAGGAAGTAACTGATTTTGTTGAAGAAAGGAAGGAACATAAAAAGACCAAATTAAGATCTAAAGGCTGGGCTGATATTCAAACTCAAAAAAGTAACATCTCAGCTGAGATGCTTGAAAGACTTGCTCTTGATGGTGAATTTGAACGAGTTCTAAAAGAAACACATTCTGCACTTGGCTCAGATATTGAAATTGTTAAAAAAGCAAAAGTGTTGCTGTCGGAATCTATTTGTACTGCTATTGATAATATTTTTAATGAAGCAGAATCTAACAAATCAAAAGCAGCAGAATCTATTGATAAACTGCTAAGAATAGCTTCGAATAGTGAACTAAAGAATTCTCAAAAAATAAAAGAACGTATTAAGGCAGGTAAAGCGGCAATAAAAGTTTGTTTAATGTACGATGATTTTCAATCCGATTTAGTTCAAATTGCTAACCACAATAAAATAAATAATGAAGTTAGTATTAAAGCTGTAATTAAATTTTCAGAAATTATAAAAGGGAAAAAGAAGGACTTATCCGACGAACTATTAGATTCACTAAAATTATTAAACACTCGTTGGGTTAGAATTGCTTTTGACAGTGTTCAATCAAAATTAAAGAAAAAAGAAATTACCTCATTCAATTATTTAATTAATTTTGTTGATTCTATGAGAGAAGCTGCATAAAATTTTAGGCTTCTAAAAAATCAAATCAAAAATAATTATATACACAAACCAAAATGGTTTTCGGATTTCTTAAGATTGTCATTTCGAACACTCTTTTTGTGAGAAATCTTATTCCACTTGTGAGTTAAAGATTTCTCAATCGCTCAAAAAGCAATCTCATTTCGAAATGACAAAATAAAAGTGACAGAATAAAATTTACTAATTTCTAATCTTGGTTTTCAACATCAGTGGTTGTAACTTTTTCAGAAAATTCAATTCCCAAAGTTTTTAATTCCTCCAAAACTTTTGTATAAATCACTGGATGTGTTGGTATTTGGCAACCGGTTATGTTTAACTCACCCTTCAACAATAATTTTGCAGCAATTGCTGCAGGTGCTCCAACAGTCTTGGCAATAGCAGTAAATTTGTCTGCTTCACCATAATCAATCATTGTAGAAACTATATTTTCTTTTTTATTTGTAGCCGGATAAAATGCTTCTATCTCATGATGAAGGATTACCATATCTCTTTCACCTTTAGGTAATGGCATTTTTTCTTTTATTAAATCAGTCATAAGATGAACTGAGGTTTTGAAGTTTTTCCCAATTTTTTTATCATCAAAAAGACCTAACCATTTTAGGTTTTTCATTATTGTGCCAGTTGGACTTATATTTAGATAATTAGCAATTCTAGCTTCTAACTTTGGTCCAGAGACATTTAATGGCAAGAACATTTCAGTATATTCTCTATATGTCATTTCTGCAATTTCCGGTAAAGCCATGGTATCGAGAGGAATTCCAAGTCTTACAATTTGGTTCCAGGTTTCACTCCAACCAGGATACCGAAGAGTACCACGAATCATTGTATCAACATTTTGTAGATTAAACACTTTTTGATAAATAAGCGAATCTCTATTTGGATAAGCTTCAAACGCTCCAAGTCCATCTATATCAACACTCCAAGTTCTTCTAAAAACTTCGTGATACGGTACAAGCTTAATTTTACCATCTTCTAAATATTGTGCTCCCGCATCTCCCGCTGTAACAACATTTGCTGGGTTCCAAGTAATACAATAATCAAGTGGATTTGATTTAACTTCAGGTGCAGGAATACCACTTCCGTATGAAATGAAACTATTAATCCAACCTCCATCTTTTTTGATCCGTTTAATAATCTGCATTGCCGACATATGATCAATACCAGGATCAAGACCCATTTCATTAAGAATAAGAATACCTTTTCTATTAGCATCATTACTTAGTTCTGCAACTCTTGGATTTTCATAAGAAGCAGTAATACAATGTTTACTAAACCTTAAACAATCCAGAGCAATAAGATGTTGAAAAAGAGGAGTAAGAAAATTTATTACTACATCTGCTTTTTTAATTTGTGAGTGTCTTAAAGCTTCATCATTAACATCAAATTTAATTGCGTTTCCATTTGGGTGTCCATTTACTGCAGCTCTTGCATTTTGTTCATTCATATCACAAACTGTTACAAACCAGTTATTCTTTGATGACTCTTCTAATAAGTAATGGATTAAGAATGGTGCACTTTGTCCAGCACCAAGAATAAGAATGTTTTTCATTTTAACCTTTTAATTCTTTTTTTTGATTTACTTAAAATTAAAATGCCATTTTGAATTTAATAGTTAACTGAATTATCAAAATGACATTGTTTTTATATTTCTAAATAATAGTAAAAATTAAACAGAACAATATTAATTTTTACTCGAGAAATTTATTTTAGATACTCCTTCAAATACTCAAAATTTGGAGTAAGCTTTCCTTTGTGTGTTATAACAGCTTTCTTAAATTCCTTTGGTAAATCTAGCTCCTCAAAATCTTTTGAATAATCTATTTTCACCAGATCTTTAATAAATGGATAAAGAGAATCTCCAAATGACTCAGACGCTTGTCTTGGTAGTTCAGCTGGTAATTTATCAACAGCTAAAATTACTGGACCATTTCCTTCAACTCCATCAATAACATTGTCTGTTAATGGTTCATAAACAAATGCTGGATTACTTGACTTGGTCGATTTTACAGTCATTTCAACCGATCCATTAATATCGCATGTAATATCTCCAATTACTTTTAACTTTTGACTATATCCATTTTTGTACCATTCTTTCATATTTTTAATTGTAACATGTTTAGGAAATCTTTCTTCCCAATAAATGCCATTAACTAGCATTGAAAGATTTGGCAAGTATTTATTCATTTTACTTAAATACTCATTTGGATGACCAACAAAATATTCAAAGCTAAATTCTTTCTCAGTTGGATGTTCATACATATGTTCTTCTTTGAAGACAACTTTATAAACTACTTTGTTTGAATATTCACTCCTTGCAATAAAATCATCTAAATCCTCAGCTTTAATTTCTTCATGAGGCAGAATGTTATATAAACTTTGTGCACCCTGAGAAACGTTTCCATAACCTGCAAATCCAGTAATCAATGGAGTTATTTCCTTAGGCAAACCATTTTCAGCTATTTCTTTACCTATAATTTCAAGCTCGTTTTCAGCATCTGCAAGCATATTATATTCAGTTGCTTGCTTAATATTACTAAAAGGAGTCTCCACACCTTCACTCTTCAATCTTTTGCCTAATAACCATAGTGAATCAATTATTCCTGCATAACCAGCAAATTGCCCAAAAAATATTACTCTTAAATCGTCCTCATTCTTAACAAGTTCATAATCCATAAGAGTGATATTTTTATCGAGAATATTTTGAAGCAAAGGCATATTATAATCTTGCCCTTTAATGGTATGTGAGAAGAATAGATGCGGTTTGTTTGGAATCAAATCTTCAATTGGAACTTCTTTAACTCCAAAAATAAAATCACAATTTGATAGATTATTGACAATTGTTGCATTGGCTTGTTCATATTCATTTGAGCTAAATATTCTTTGCTCTGCTTCTTCAACGTACACTTCTATCCCACGTTCAGTTAACTTTTTTGCATGTGTTGGGGTTATTGATGCTCTTTTTTCGGACGGATATTTTGTTTCTTTTCTAATGCCTACTTTCAAATGTTTACCTATAATTTTTATTAACAATAGTAATTTTAACAGTAGTGAAACTTAGATAAAACAATTGAAATTTGGAAATTAAATGGTAGGCTAATCAATAAATTGTTTGTATTGCTCATATTTTTGGTGTACATCATTTACATAATTTATGGTTTCTATACAATTACAATATCCATTTCGAACTACATCATCATTATAAAAAACTGGATTAGATTTTTTTAGTAAATAATTTTCAACATTATTTTTCCATACATTCTGATCAGCACCATATTTTTCGGCTAACCTTTGAGCATCGTCTATATGACCAAAACCAATATTATATGAAGCAAGAATAAAATTAGTTCTCTCAGTTTCATTTACAATTTTTTTCGCCCAATATTTGTCTAACCATGATAAATATTCTACTCCGACCATTATATTGTCTTCTGGATTAGTTAAATCAAACTCCCCATAACTTTTTGCTGTTTCGGGTAGTAATTGCATTAAACCAATTGCACCAGCCCAAGATTTTACGGTTGGGTCAAATCCAGATTCAACATAAATTACAGATGATATCAACCTCCAATCAAAATTATTTTTTTCTGCATATTTTTTGACAAAATTATCATAAGGAGAAATTTTGCCATTTTTCGTCAAAAAATACTGACTTCTTCTTCTATACTTATAGTATCTTCTTTGTTTATAGTATCTATCGTAAATAACATGGAAATCTTTTGTCTTTTTTAATTTATCAATCCATTCATTTATTTTATTTAATAGTTCTTTGTTTTCTTTTTTAACAACCCATGCAATTTTTTGGGTAAATGATATTGCCGTTTCAACATCAATATTGTCAAAGAATGCCTTATTTAATTCTGCAATATTTTTATCCGATATAGTATAATCAATTTTCCCTTCAGCTACTTGTCTAATCAAATCTTCGGTTGAAACACTATCATCAGCTTCTACAATATTAATTTCACTTCCAATTTCGTTTGCAAGATTTTTTAATCTTGTCGCATAAGCGGAACTGCTCCTTACATAAACAGTTTTATTCTCTAAATTTATTGGATCTTTAATCAGTAGTTTATCAATATTATGAAGAGTTTTTTTTCTCCAATCTTTTGGTAACCGTTGTACTAATACTTGTTTTGTTTTATTTAAGTGGGTAGTAAAATCAAGAGACTTTTTCCTTTCATTTGTAACTGTTATGTTTGATGCTATTAAATCCCCTTCTCCACTATTAAGCATTTCAATCATTTTATCAAGTCTCTTTACTACTTTAATTTCAACTTTTACTCCAAGATGTTTTTCTAAACGCTGCAATAACTCGTACTCATAGCCCATTGTTTTACCTTTGTAGATAAAATAGCTGTAAGCATTGTAGCCTGTCATAGCAACAATTTTATTTTTTTTAATAATTTTTTTTAATGAAGAATCTTCAACTGGTTGTTGTTTTTTAGCTTCACATGAAGCTAGAATGACTAAAAGTAAAATAAAGATGGAAATAATTTTAAATTTATTTAGCTGCACTAAATACTCGTATAATTTTTACTAGAAATAAATTACTTAAATATTAGAGTAATTTCAAATTGCAATTTTGTTAATTGTTTTTCAATTGTTAAAATTGTACTAACAAATTCTTAATACTAAATAAATTTATCTTTATGCCAAAATTAAATAAAACCAAACCAGATTATTGGTATAAACAATCTGCTGTAGTTCCTTTTAGAAACAATGGTTCTATTGAAATACTTCTTATTACAACACGTAAAAAAAAGAAGTGGATTATCCCCAAAGGTATAATTGAAGAAAATTTAACTCCTTCTCAATCAGCTGAAAAAGAAGCTTTGGAAGAAGCTGGAATAATTGGTGTTGTAAGTAAAAAAACAATTGGGAAGTATAAATATACCAAGTGGGGTGGAACTTGTACAGTAAAAGTCTTCGCTATGGAAGTTAATGAGCTTCATGAAACTTGGGAAGAAGATTTTAGAGAAAGAAAATGGGTTCCGCTCAATCAAGTTAAAAATGAGATAAATGATGATAAATTAATTAAAATAATAGAATCTTTTTTTAGTGAAAATGGAGATATTTAATTGAATTACTTATAAAAATATTGTTTATACCATAAAATATTTTACTTTTAGGGATGAAGTTCTTGAAGAATTTAATAATCCAATAAAACTAAGTTTCTTCCCTACCTTCTCAATTAGTTTTGTTATGCTAAGTATTGCAACAATTGAGATGAACGAGGCTTTATCAAAATATTTATGGTTGTTTGGCACTGGTCTTCATTTTTTGTTTACATTAAAAATTATTTCTATTTGGATTCACCACACCCACTTTGAAATTAAACATATGAACCCAGCATGGTTCATACCAGCTGTTGGAAATATTTTAGTGCCAATTTCTGGTATTAAGCATTTTTCTCCAGAAATTTCTTGGTTCTCTTTTAGTATAGGTTTATTCTTTTGGATAATTCTTCTTGTAATATTTTTTAATAGAATTATTTTTCATCACCCTTACCTGAAAAGTTAGTCCCAACTTTATTTATCTTAATTGCTCCGCCAGCAGTTGGTTTTATTGCATATGTAAAACTAATTGGAGAGGTTGATGCATTTGCAAGAATTCTTTTTTACTTTGCACTTTTTTTAACTTTTCTACTTCTATTTCAGGGTAAGCTTTTTACAAAAATTAAATTTTATTTTTCATGGTGGGCATACTCATTTCCACTTTCAGCAATTACAATTGCTACAATTTTAATGTCCCACCAAACAGAGCTGATTTTATTTAAATACTTAGCTTTTGTTTTCCTGGGAATTTTATCTTTGGTTGTTTTGTTTCTTCTTCTAAGAACTTTGAAAGCAATGAAATTGAAGGAAATTTGTGTTGAAGAAGAATAGTAAAAAATGAACAATTGGTATTGATTAGATGAATGATGGTACATGTTCCAGGTACTTTCCATTTCAATTAAATTCATTAAAAAAAATTGGTTTTCGGAAATAAATCTTCCATATTTTTCATTTCGAGATGAGCTTGTTTTTAAGCGATTGAGAACCGAGGCTACGAGTTCACAGATTATAAATCTCTCAGCTATAATTGGAGAAAAAGATCTCTCACAAAAAACATGTTCGAGATGACAACTTTTTAATAATCCAAAAACTACTTTTATTTTAGTATATATTATGTTCCTTTACGCTTGAACTTATACTAAAAATATTTTCACTTTTGAAAAGTAAATGACGCATAAAATAATGTATAGCAAGATTAGATTTTCAAAAATTATTTTTTCTTTAGATAATCAATGTCAATATCCGGGGCACAATACTGAGGTTGTTCTAAAACATCACTAGATAGTTTTGGACTAATATAATCAATATCTAAACTAAGTCCTCTTAATATAAAAAGGATTGCCAATACAACAGCAAACACCGGGATTAGTTTATTCATTCTACTTCTAACCCTTCCGGTAATAAATTTACCAACTAGAGCAGTTCCAAGCATTATTGGTGTTGTTCCTAATCCAAACAAAGCCATGAATGAAGCACCAGAATAAATATCACCCATTGTAACTGCTCCGGCAAGAGCAACGTAAACAAAGCCACAAGGTAGAAATCCGTTTATAATACCAAATAAAAATAGTGATTGTGTAGAGCCATCTTTTGTAATTCTTTTGAAGGCATGTTTAACAAAATTACTGAGTAATTTGTAAGGAGCAGTAAGGGCAAGCTTACCTTTATATCTACTTGGAGTTAAGTAGTATGATAAAATTACAACTCCAATTAAAATTGTTGCATAACTTTGGAAACCAACAAAGGTAATACCTCTACCAAAAAAACCAAACACTGCTCCAAAAAAAGTATAGGTTAAAATACGACCAAAATTATATGCAACTCGGCTAACAACTAATTTTAGATTTGAAGAATTTCCAACAGGCAATGCTAGAACAATTGGTCCACACATACCAACACAATGGAAACTACCAAAGAACCCAATTAGAAAACCAGCCCAAACCCCAGCTTCCATTTTAGTTTACCATTATAATTTCTTCGTTAAAATAAGTTATATCGTTTGCTGACCAACTAACTTGAGCTTTCCACATTCCTTTATTCATTCGGCTTGTAGAAATATTTTGTTGATTTAATGAATCTAATAAAATTGAGAATTTAATATCATGTCCTCTATCGGACGGACGATATAATAAAACATCACCTTTTATCTTATCAGACTTAAAATTATCAGGGAAACTAAATTTTAGTCCCTTCCCTTTTACACTAACCTTTAATTGCTTAGGTAAGTTTTTTGTTCTTTTTATTTGTTCAATTTTACTTTCATACTTAAGTTCTTCTGCATAATAGTCATCTCTAACCAGATTAACATCTTGTGTAAATGCAAAGAAAACAAATGCCAATGTAACTATGGTAAAAACTACAATTACAATTGTAATTCCAACACCCCAACTTATTTTCACTTTAATCCTTTCTTCCCTTTAATTTTTCCTAAAAATGAAGTTTGAATAATATCAATTTCTTCACCTTCTGATTTTACAGCTATCTCAATTTTTGTGCTCATTTTTTTAATATCATCTTTATCAATAATTACAAAAAATTTGCCTTCGGAAACATCTTGTGGTTGCATTATCAAATCGCCACTAAGCAATTTAATTTCACCTTTCATATTATGAAGTTCTAATGAAACTGGAGAAGTATTAAATGTTTTATTGATAATTTTAACATCATATAAGTTACTAATTTTTTCTCCAGGTTGTTCTTGTGCCATCAACCCTGCAGTTCTTACTATCGATAATTCATAATCAGAACGATTTGCTAATAAAAATGTGATTAACACAAATAGTATACTTAAAAAGACAGTATAACTAATTGCTTTTGGAGTAAATATTTTTCTAACTCCAGTTTCAATTTCATTTTTTGAAGCATAACGAATTAATCCAGTTGGTCGTTTAACCTTAGTCATAACTTCGTCACAAGCATCAATGCAAGCAGTACAGTTTACACATTCAAGTTGAGTTCCATGCCTAATATCTATACCAGTTGGACAAACATCAACACATAGATTACAATCTATACAATCACCTAAATTTTGTTCAACATTTTTTCTAATTTTCCCTTTAGGCTCACCTCTTACATGATCATAATGAACTACAATTGAACTTGGTTCAAGCATCACTCCTTGCAATCTTCCATATGGACAAATTAGAGTACAAACTTGTTCTCTTAAATAAGCATAAAAAATATAAATAACTCCGGAGAAAACAACCATTGCAATAAAATTACCCATAACTTCAGGAATTGGTCGACTTACAAGTGTTACTAATTCATCCACTCCAATTACCCAAGCGAGTAAAGCGTTACCAATTGCAACGGACATAATTAAAAAGATAATATGTTTTAAAGTTTTCTTGAAAATTTTGTCGCCAGCCCATGGTTTTTTGTTTAATGCACGTTGTTTATTAGAATCTCCTTCAATCCAATATTCAACTTTCCTAAACATCATTTCCATGAAGATTGTTTGAGGACACAGCCAACCACAAAAAATTCTTCCGTAAACAACCGTAAATAAAAAGATTGAAATAATTCCACCAATTATTGCCAGCACAAAAAGATGAAAATCATGTGGGCCAAAAGCCATTCCAAACAGTATAAATTTTCTTCCAAGAATATCTAGAAGCATAAATGGATGACCATCGACTTTTATAAGTGGTACAAGAAAAAGTATTGCCAATAAAGTTATTGCAACAATTACTCTTAATCTATGAAACTTCCCTTTTGGTTTTTTTGGGTAAACCCAAACTCTATCTCCTTTTTCCGTAACAGTTGCTATATGATCACGAAAATCATCGTGCTCTTCAATTTCTTCGTTTTCTTTCATTTATAAAGATCCTTTATAGAATAAATTATTCTTATTTAAAAATATGAAAAATTTTGTTAAAATATTCCTTCATTATGTCATATATTTTTTCAGGAAAACTACACGAATAACGTCCAGTTGAAAATAGAAAGACATGTTTTAACTATACTATTATCGTATAATTAACCGTTGGAATTTAACAAATATCATTAGTTATAAAAATATTTTTTTACAACCAAACTCCGTTTATAATATAGAATCGTATTGGGTAAATTGTAACCGCCAATATGTACATTGAATTAAATAACAATGAAAATTTGCAATAGTTTAATGAAAGGCCGACAGTTGTTTTTATAAAAGCATTTGCAATACCGAAAAATGTCCCAAGTATTATAAATGTATAGAAGGCATAACCAGCATAGTAATAATCAGATTGTAATAAGCAAAACGGACAGCGGTGTGTTGGAAGTTCATAAACATAAGTTCCAAAGAAACTAATCAATGTAATTATTCCAATCACAAGAAAAAGTAAATTCAAAATACCGTTAAGCAACACATATTTTTTGATGGTGGTAATAATCAGCAAAAGAAAAACTATGTAAAAAATTGGCAGAGAAATTTCGTTTGGTATGTTAGTTAATTGTCCAACAACAGAAGTAGTTGCCTCATAAAAAACTGTTCCGCAACAACTAACTAGCTCTTGCGGATTGATATCAAAAAAATACAAATACTGTAAAGTCATTTCGAACAAGAAAAAAACATAGACAAATAAAAAATACTTAAATTTGATTATCGTATATGGATAACTCTCATCATTCATATCGTTTTTGTTTAACAACAACCAGAAGCCAAACAAATAAATATTCAGAATTTTAAACAACAAAAGATAAATTCCATAATCGGAAGAAGCGGTTACGCCTACTGCACACATTGCTCCGGGTATTATTGTAGAAAGTTTATCTAAAGTAAAAACAAAAAATAATATGCTGGCAATTTTTAGATATAAAGAAAATTTAATAATGTATGAAGCTAAATAAGTTTGTTTTTCTAATGAATATTGTTTTGATGAAGTATTATTTATGTTAAAATCTTTTTGTATTCGGTAAGCAATTACAACCGCAATTGTATTGAAAACCAAAAGAAGAAAATCCTCAATAAACAGAATAATTACTTCTGGTATAAGCAAAACGCTCACTTAATTTCTCCATGCTGAATATCGATAAAATTATCAACACATTTCAATTCAGAAAAAAGTGGATCGTGACTTGCAAGTAAAATTGTGATTCCCTTTTGTTTTAATTCTTTTATAATTTGAATAAAAGAGAGCGAAAGTTTTTTATCCAAATTGGCAGTTGGTTCATCTGCTAAAATTATTTTAGGTCGGTTAATTAATGCTCTGGCAATGGCAACTCTTTGCTGTTCACCACCAGATAGTTTTTTTACGAGAACATTTTTTTTATTTAATATTGACAAATCATCTAAAATTTCCTCAGCACGTTTTTCAATTTCTAATCTTGAAAGTTTGCCTGGTAACAATGGAATTGTAATATTATCAATTGTATTTAGCTCGTGTATTAAATTAAATTTTTGAAAAATAAATCCAATTTTTTCTTGTCTAACTAACGAAGCAAATTTATCAGGTAATTTTGCAATTGATTTTCCATCAACAAAAACCTCACCTTTTGTTGGTTTTATCAATCCACCAATTATTGATAGGATTGTACTTTTTCCGCTTCCACTTGGCCCACGTAAAATTGTAAAATCATTTTCTTTAACTAAAAAAGATATATTTTTTAAGACTTCACTTTCGTTATGTTCGCCAATATTATAATTTTTATAAATACTTTCTAATTTTATCAATGCATCACCTCATCAGCATCAATTATAGCAGCTCTCCAAGAAGGAATTATAGTTGCCATAATGTAAATTGGAACCGTTAAAATAAATATCAATGAGAGAACTTGAAGATCAACAATTGGTAATAGATCGAACTCTGGTTTAAGATAACTTGCTCCTGTAAACAAATTTCTGAGTAATGGAGCTTGCAAAGTGTAAACATAAAACAGAGCTAAACCTGTTCCAAATGAAAATGAGAATAACGAAATTATAGCACCTTCAATAAATTTTATTTGTAGAATATTTTCAACTTGCCAACCAACAGCTTTTAATATTCCAATTTCACGCTTGTCCTCTAGACTTAGTCCACTTGTTTTATCATATATTAAAATGAAAAATGCTACAAAGGCAGCTATTAGTAACGATAGAAACAATCCACTTTTATAATCAAAAACATTTTGGTAAGAAGCTTCTATATCTTGACGGCTAACCAATCTACAATCAGGATACATAAACTGAATCTTTTGTTTTACGACATCTATTTCTTCAGGATTTGGAACTCTTACAACTATGTCCGTTGCCAAATGTTCTTCTATATCAAACAGTTCCCTTACATTTTGAATTGGCATTAGAATTACATCATTTGTTTCTAAAGCAGATTCATCACTAAACGAACCTGCAATATTTGTTCTCATCCGTTTGCCATTTCCTTTAATAAAATCAAAATAATTGGGATTATAATAGCTATTAAATATTTCAACAACTCCTTTACCGGCTATCATAAAAGGAGTATTAGAAGTATCTATTATATCAGAGTTCATTTCAATAATATTATCATACTTTTTCTTATATGTCTCAAGATCAAAATCAAGACCAAGTATTGTGAAGTTTACATTAACATTTTCAAAAAAGTAATATCCCCAAACTCTGTCATAGGCATTATTAACACCTGGGATACTTGCTATTTCAAATGCTCGTTCAACTGGTATTAGTGTTTGTCTTCCACCACTCATTTTTTGAACTATAAGTTCAGGAAGTGAATCGACTGAAATAAGAAGTTCCTTTTTTATTGATGAAGAAATACTAAATACAGAAACTAGCAGGAATACCAAGACCGTAAAAATAAATATGACAGATAATTTTTTTGTCATATTTCGTTTTAAAGATTTTAATGTAAAATCAACTAACTTAAAATTCATTTCTTGGTTCTTCGTTTGAATATTGATTTACTTGTTTAGATTTATTTGGAAGTTGCAAATTATAAACAAATGATGATGGATAGTAATCCAATAAATTACCGTCTTCTGGGAAAACACTAAATAGACTAGTAATTGATCTGTGTCTTAACCAAACTGTTTCTGTTACAAATGCTAAATCTGGCAATTGAGTTAACGATACAGCTTTCTTCTTTTGTAAAATTGTTGAAGATAAATTTCTATATTCAAAATTGTAGTAACCAATTTCCAGAATCGTAAAAGAGATAACTGCAATAAAAACTAATAGTATTTTTTTTGAAGTCGGAGTAAGATCAGAGAACATTTTACCTAATAAAGTTTTTTGAAATTCTTAATTACATATATAATACAATAACTGATGTTTGGCATTTCGAAATTAGCTAGCCTCTTAAACGATAGACACATACTAAAACTAAAGTAGTTTTTGGATTTATTAAGATTGTCATTCGGAACAATCCTTTCGTGAGAAATCTTATATCTCTTATGGATTAAAGATTTCTCAATCGCTTAAAAAACAAGCTCATTTCGAAATGACAAATTTTTGTTTTCCATTTTCCCAAAACCAATTTAATTTAAGTATCTCGTGTACTTTTAGCTCATTAGATTACTCATCCAGTTTTATAATCATTTCAGAAGTTACATCTTCTAAGCTCTTAACTACTTCACCACCGTGATCTTGGATAAATGTCTTTGCATCTTCTAAAGTACTAAACGGAATAAGTTCATTTCCCATTGGTCCATAAATATTACTGTTAATTACATAGATTGCTTTTTTGCCATCCATTTTAGTTTGTTTGTAATAATCTGTAACACAAACTTTTAATATTTTTATATCTTTATACTTACCCCATTCTTCCGGATTCATATAAAACTTCATTAAGTCTTTTACCCCATCAAAATATAATTTATCAGTTTTATCAGTTTTTTCAATTTCTAAAACAGCAGCCCAACGCGGATATTTATAAACGAACATTCCACACACCGGACACTTTTTATCCTTTGGAACATCAATACTTACAGCACTAACAGTAGAAGCATCTTTAGATTTTACTTCCCAAAGATAAAGAGCAACCATTTGAAGTTCTTTCTCATTAAGTTTTTTACACACATTACCATTTTTCAAATGTGATTTTAGATCTGAAATAAATTCAAACTTAGGTAATGCAATATCTTTGTTACACATTTTTGCATAAAGTTTTTCACCTTTTGGATAAACTTTCATTTGCTTCTTTTTCATTAACATTTTATTATCAGCAACCATTTGTTCTTTTGCCAAAGCATATACTGTTTCAAAATTTATAATTTTCTTACCACTTTTCTTTTTACTAAATGCTTCAGCATCTTCTTTATTTGCAAATGCAATTTTACTTACCTTAGTCATAGTTCCCGGAACTTTACTGCCAACCACGTAATGAGCATCAGCAACATCAATTAGCTTTTCAGTTTTAGCATCGGCAACCAAAGTTTTTTCAATATGCCCTTCATGATTATGTTTGTCAGCAATTAAACATCTTATAGAGCAATACTGAGTTGCAGTTCCATCATCTAATTTATAGGCATGATTTGTTTTATAGAACATTTTTAAGTTCATACCACAGACTGAACACCAATCTTTTGAATCTCCAATTTGTAGATTTGTTGCATTTTCAGTTTGAGCTGATTTTACAAACTTTTTTTCTTGTGCAAATATTACTATTGACAAGAGGAACATTGAAACTATTAGTAGCTTTTTCATTTTTCACCTTCTAACATTAATAATTTTCGTTTTGAAATATTAGAATAGAATCATTTTTGAATTGGTTATGAGATTTGTTGATCATCTAATGTTCTTTTATGGAATAAAATATATAAGGTATAAATTTACAAAATTATTGAATTAGAATACCAAGTAATCATATGCATTTAAAAGTGATTCGATAGTATTTGTAAAATCAAATTATCTTTTAAAGCGATACTAAACATTATTATGTCTCAATACAATGCCACTTCTTTGTCCAGTATGTTTACCTTTATTAACAGTAACTTTACCGTTTACCAGTACATACTCTATACCAGTTGCTAATTGATGAGGATTCACAAATGTAGCAATATCAGTTACTGTTTCCGGATTAAAGATTGTTATATCAGCAAAACTTCCCTTTTCAATTACTCCACGTCCTTTTAAGCCTAATTTTTGGGCTGGCATCGATGTCATTTTTTTAACTGCTGTAGATAAATCAAATAATTTTTCTTCTCTATAATATTTACCAAGAACTCTTGGGAATGTACCATAATATCTTGGGTGAGGTTTTCCCTTTGAAAGTTTTCCATACGTTGCAACTGCATTGCCATCAGATCCAATCATCATAAGAGGATGCGAAAGAATTTTCTTCAAATTTTCTTCACTCATTGCAAAGCCAATAATACCAACACGATTTCTTTCTTCAATGATTAAGTTCTTAATGAAATCAAATGGATGTTTACTTGAAATTTCTGCAGCTTCTTTAATAGACTTCCCTTCCCAAATTTTATTTTTTTCTGTATTGCATCTGCTAATAACAACTTTCTCCCAGCCACCGATTCTCTTTCCTTTTCGCTCAGCATATTCTTTAATTTTCGTAACCGAATTATTATCACTTAATATCTTTATCAAATCATCTGAATTACCTTGTCTGGACCACAAAGGTAAAAAAGTGGAAAGCCCAGTTCCATATGCTATATAAGGATATCGATCAGCTTTAACAGGCAAACCTGAATCGGAAGCATTACTAATCATTTTTAATAAATTATCAACTTTGTACCAATTTGCAGGATGTCCAGCTTTCAAATGAGAAATTTGTGTTGATACTTCTGCTTCTCTACAAATCTTCAAAGCCTCTTCTAATGCTTCTTCAACAGTATCATCTTCATTTCGCATATGAGTTGCATAAACACCATTATTTTTAGCCACTATTTTTGAAAGTTCAATTAGCTCATCAGTTTTAGCATAACTTCCTGGAGAATATTCCAAACCAGTAGAAAGACCAAAACTTCCACTTTCCATTGAGATATCTAATATGCGTTTCATTTCTTTAAGTTGATCAGAAGTGGGAACAACATCATTTTTACCAACAACAAAAGCTCTAAGATCTCCATGACCAGTAAAAGTTAAAAAATTTATAGAACTTTTGTTATGATCAAAGACATCAAGAAATTCCCGAGTATTACTCCAAGGTGCATGAATACCATATCTTTCAAAAAGATTCTCATCATAATCACTCAAATCCTTTTTGTTAAGCGGAAATGGAGAAGAACCACAATTTCCTCCAACTTCGGTTGTAACTCCTTGGTATATTTTACTTTCTGCATTGGGATTTACTAATAATTCTACATCAGTATGTGTGTGGATATCAATGAAACCAGGGGAAACAACTAAATTACTTGCATCGATAATAACGTCTGCAGTTGCTGATTTTAATTTTTCTATAACTGCAACTTTGTCGCCAATAATACCTAGATCGACCTTGTATGGTTTATTACTAATACCATCAATTACTAAACCATTCTTAATAATTGTGTCAAACTGATTGCTAACAGAGCAGCCTAGAATAAAACCTGTTGTGGCTAAGGAACTTGTTTGAATAAATTGACGACGAGTGATTCTCTTTTTCATAAATACCGTCCAATTTTATTTTTAATAATCCTTTTTTTTCGATTTATAAATTATCCTCATAATTGAAGGATAATTTTCTTACTTCATTTTTAATTCATAAAGTTTTTATTCTATTACAAAATAAATTATTTTAAAATAAAAAAGAAGCCAAATCATTCTGGCTTCTTTTTAGAAAACTAATACAACACATTATTTTTTAACTGTTACGCCTGATAAATCTATCATATAACCAATGCCATCATAAAGATCCTTGTCTGAACAATCTGTACAACTTCCTCTTGGAGGCATTACACCATATTTACCATTTGGAACTCCATTGATTACACTTTTATGAAGAACAGCCATTCCTTTATCGGCATTTGCTTGCCAACGCACTTTATCAGTAACAGCAGCGGCACCCGCAACACCTGTTAAGTGGCATGCTATACAAACTTTTTCATATGTCTTTTTTCCATTAGCTAAATCGACCATCATTTCTGTTTTTTTAGTTTTATCAAGCATTGAGGTTGCTTTTTTAGTAACTTTTTTCTCTTCCCCACCACAATTTATGATTAACAGACTAACAAAAACTGTGATTAAGAATCCTGAAAGAATTTTCTTCATTATATTACCCTATTGGTTTAGTTTATAAATTATTAAAGGTTAAATATCAGAAAAAAAACAGAATTAAAAAACAAATAATAATTTTAGATATACTTGTTGCAAAATGGTTCTCGGAAATAGAAACTAAAATTTTGTCATTTCGAAATGAGCTTGTTTTTCAGCGATTGAGAACCGAGCCTGCGAGCTTACCGAAGGTAAATCTCTCAACTATATTTGGGTGAAAAGATTTCTCACAAAAAACATGTTTGAAATGACAATCTCAAAAAATTCCGAAAACCAAATCGTGTTTAGTTTATAATTATAAATACAGTAAAATATCCATAGTCTTAGTAAATTTAATTTTGATAACAAAGCAGTTTTATATAGAACTAATTTCTGCTTATTATAACATTGAGTTAAAAATTATTGGTAAGGTAAAATGAAACTTAAAGATCATGTGTATATTGTTACTGGTGCAACAAGTGGAATGGGAAAAGCTACTGCAATTTTGTTTGCAAAACATGGTGCAAAATTAGTTGTAAACGGAAGAAACATTGAGAGAGGAAATTTATTACTTGAAGAGCTAAAACAAATAACTACTGATGTGATATTTCACTCTGGAAACGTTGCTCTTCCTGAAGTCAATAAACATTTAGTAGATTTAGCAATTGAGAATTATGGAAAGCTGACTGGAATAATAACAAATGCTGGAGTATTGGGATTAGGAAGTATAACAGATATTAGTATTAAAGATTGGCATACTACTTTAGATCAAATTTCAATTCCTTCTTTTATTTATGTAAATATGCAATCCCTCATATAAAAAAGAAAACGGAGTAATAATAGCAAATGCATCTATTGCTGCATTTAAGAGTTTTCCAAATCATCCTATTTATTGTGCTTCAAAAGCTGCATTAGTTTCATTGGTAAAACAAACTGCTTTGGATTACGGATCAGAAATACGGGCTAATGCTATTTGTCCAGGACCAGTAGATACACCACTAATTTGGGATTCAGCAAAAGCATTTGAAAATCCTAGTGAAGCAGTTGAGAATGTAAAAGAAGCAACTTTACTAAAGCGTTTAGGAACACCTGAAGATATTGCGAAGGTTGCTTTATTTCTTGCTTCAGAAGATGCTGAGTGGATGACAGGTTCAGCAGTTACTATTGATGGTGGAATTATGGCTACTAGTTAACTAATATTTATTATCGAATCCATTTAGTCAAAAAGTATTTTTTCACACAGACAGGAATGTCTGTGGTACAAGCGTATCGCAGACACTCCTGTCTGTGCTTCAATAATTTTTAGATTGGACTTATATACAGAGAACTCAAAAAACTATTTTAATTTTAGAATAATTCCAGATGTTGGTTTCAACTTAATACTATTTTTAACAGACTTTAATTTTGAACTCATTGCCTTATTTTCATCTGCTAAAATTTCCCACCAACCTTTTGGTAAATTAAAAGTTGTAGTTTTGTTTTTATCAGAATTAAAGGCAACAAAATATGTTTTGTTTTTATGAGTCAACAAATAAGAAAGTGCAAATTTATTAGTTGGAGTTTTATAAAAATTATAGTCGTTAAAATCAGCTCTTCGGAATGCTTCATGCTTGCTGCGTAATTTAATTAGCCCTTTGTAATAATCAACTAACTCTTTATTTATTTCTGCATGATCGTAGTTTATATAATTTGTTTCATTGTCTTTATTATACGAGTTATGATCAAGCATACCAATATGTTCATCTTCAATATTTTTTTGAGTAGCAATAACTTTAGAACGGGCAAACTCTTGACCCGAATGAATCATTGTTATGCCTTGAGACGTAAATAAAAACATAGACGCTAACTTATGTAATTTCAGTTCAACATCATTTAGCTCAGCATTTTTGTCAACATCAGTTATAATTTGATCTTTCTTAACCTTACCAATTGCTAGTCGAATAAAATCGCCAAGTGTGTAACCATCATGAGCTTCTAAATAATTAACTGAATGAGATGACTTTTGAAACAAACCGTGTGGCTCATTAATTAATGTCCCTCTTACATAACTTTTAATTCTATCAAAATTATTATTGTTATACCAGTTACCAAAAATCCAGCCCAAACCGTTAAATGGATTTTCTCCTTTTATTCCATTCCTAATTTGATCGTTCCAACTTCCCCACTCTCGTAAAGAAAAACCTTTAGGATCATAACCTCCACCCCAAGGTTCACAAACAAAAACTACATGTGGATTTATTTTTTTTGCTTCATGGATTACGGCTTCTATTGTTTCCCAATCTATAAGTTTACCAAGGTCAAATCTAAATCCATCTATATGATATTCTTTCATCCAGAATAATATGCTATCAATTATTAGCTTACGCAACATTGGTCGTTCAGTTTTTAAATCATTACCGCAATAACTTTCTGCAATGTAGTTTCCATTATCATCTAACTGAAAATAATATTCCTTATCAATTTGCTTAAGGTTGCCAAGTTCATATTCTGACAAATGATTATAAACCACATCCATCATAACTGCAATCCCATCTTTATGGAAAGCCTTAACCATATCCTTAAAATGTTTTACTTGTCTTCCGTTTGTTCCAATCCAAGTTTCTCTTTGTAATTGCTTTGTGTTTTCTGAATAATAAGCCGACGGAGCAAAAAAGTTTGAAGTCATGTAACCCCAATGATTTCTTTCATAAGGATTCCACGTATTAAAACTTCCGTTTAATGAATCTTTGTATGGAATTTCAACATAACCATACTCTTGAGCGGGCAATAATTCTATAGTATTAACACCAAGATCTTTTATATGGTTAATGCCACCTTTAATATTTTTTTCAATTAATCCTTTGTAAGTTCCGGGTTGTTTTGCTTCAGAAGATTTGTGAGCTGTTAAATCTCTAATGTGCATTTCATAAATAGTTAGATCGCGCCAATCTCTTTGTATCCATTCATCGTTTTCCCAATTGTAATTATCATTGCAAACAATTGCTTTACGCGGATTAAAATAATCTGTAAATGTTGTAACAGCTTTTGCATAAGGATCAATACTCAACTCAACTTTTTCTGAGTTGGAATTTGATGTTTGATAAATTTTATATCCATAGAACAAACCAAATAATTTTCCATCTAAAGTTATTTCCCAAACTCCATTTGAATCTTTGGTCATATTATAAGTTTTGCCAATATTATCTTCAGTTTTATTAAAGGTAAGTAACTCAACTGATTTAGCATTTGGAGCGAATAATCTAAAAATAGTTTTTTGATCCAGAACGAACGAACCAAGCTGTTTATCAGAATATAAATCGTTTAATTGATTTTGAGGTAATTTATTATGCAAAGTAGAATCAATAACTTCTGTATTTCTAGATTCAGATACGAACAATATATTCCCTTTAATTTTTTTTGAAGCGGTAAATTGAAAAATTATTAATGCAAATACAAATAGTTTTAAACTAATTTTCATGTTATTATCGGTTTAATTATTAATAAATTGATGAATCGAAAGAATGATTATACTATTGATTTACGAAAATTTATTATTTGTTTATCCACCAGGAACATCTGCTATTTCAAACTCTACACTTTTGGTAAACACTCCGGGATTATGATGCGAGATTAGTTCAATTTTATAATGGTGAGATGCTGGAATGCTAACTGGAACAACCCATTGGAAAGAACCATTATTGGCAGTTTTTTCTGTAATAATATATTCTTCATAATCTTTTCTATTTAGCTTAATTACTACATTTTCAAGATGTTCTGTAATTTCCCATTCAATATTATATTCACCACCTCTTTTCCAAACAATATGCTCAACAGAGGGATTTAATATTTCTCTTAGGGATATAACATATTGTTCAGGATCATCTTTTTCTTCAGGAGTAACTATTTTTTCACGACATCCAAATAATGAGCCAAATAAAACTATTATAAAACTAATTAAAACTATTTTCTTCATAACTGACCTCACTTATTTTATATGTAAATATAAAAAATAAATGAGAAATTAAACTTGTTATAAGTCAATTATTTAGATTTTTTGTTGGTTAAAAAATTAAAAAAAGTCGGGAACAGTTGTTTCCAAAATGATTGCAAGTTTAAGAATTTTATGTTTTCCTAATTCAGGAAGATCTATGTGTACAATATATAATCCACTACTAATTGGGAAGTTATTTTCATTTGTCAAATACCATTTTAGAAATTGAGATTCATCGTTCTTATGAAAGGTTCTGACCAAGTGACCTGCAAGATTATAAATTCTTATTACTGCTTCTTTTGGTAAGTGATTAAACGTAACGTGTTTTAAGTATTGATCAACTTCATTTGTTTGCGTACAATAATATGGGTTTGGGAAAACATTAATTCGATCAATTTCTAATTTAGCTAACTCGTTATCAGTGATAATTGTTTTAGTAGTTTCAAATGTATATTCATCATTTTCAGCAATAGGATTAATTTGTTCATCATCCACAATAAAGTTTTCAATTTGGAATCCTTCAACTATAATTGATTCTGTTAAACCTAATTTATTATTTGTTATAATTTCGTGGTTATCAATAAGTAAATTATTTTCATCATCTACTAAACTCCATACAAAATTTTTATAGTTTATTGAATTTGTATCAGTTACTTTTTCAAAAATTATTGTATAATTCTTCCCTTTTAATTCAAATGGATTTACAACTACTACATTTATTTCTAAATCACTCGTACCATTAGTATGATTAACTTCTATTGTATCTCCATAATTACTAAAAATAGAAGTCCCCGGTTTTCGACTTTGAGGAATTGCAGAAAATCTTAGCACTTTAGGTTCAATTAAATTCGGAAATAGATTTAAATTTTTACTCACTGCATAAGGTGCTAAACCAAAATAATATTCAGTTCCATTATTTAGAAGCTGATTTGAATCAAAAACATTTGTCTTTATTGATGCATGTCTTTTAATACCAGAATCTGATCCATTTTTAACAACTGAATGCAATGTACTTCTATCATTGGGATTAAACACTCTAGCTGTTATTTTTGCTTTCCCATCAATAATATCATAGACAAGCACTTCTTTTGCTTCTTCCAGTGTAGAGTTATTTTGGGGAAATTGATAAATAGTATAACCTTGAAATCCATAACTAAAAGGATTGTAAGATTCTACTAAATCAATATTTTCATTGTTATACCACGACAAAATAATTTCTCTATCTAATTCTTCTACATGAACTTCTTCAATTGGAATTGGTAAAGTTAGACCGAAGTTAGAGTTGTATGCTTCTTGTGCAAGACCACAATATAGCTTTAGTTGTTGAAGAGCTACAAACCTATCGACACCAGGTTTCCCTCCAGCAATAATTTCTGCAAATACTACTTCTTGAGTATCTCGTACAGCCATTGTAAATGGACCGACAACCAAGCCCTGA
>Ga0209633_10001442_pt1 | contig 24406 bp, 18 predicted proteins | sample Cruoilmetagenom1_FD_187290 | JGI IMG/M metagenome (GOLD analysis project Ga0209633, IMG submission 187290) | Oil polluted marine microbial communities from Coal Oil Point, Santa Barbara, California, USA - Sample 1 (SPAdes) (version 2) | ecosystem: Environmental > Aquatic > Marine > Oil seeps ...
CGGACGTTTTCTGAATTGCTAAAAACAGGAATAATAAAAAATCTAGCAAAGTAAAAATTCATATTGTAAAAAAAGGCGAAACACTAGGTCATATTGCACAAGCATTTCACATTCGTGCTTCAGATATTAGGAAGTGGAACGGAATTTCAGGCAGTAGAATAAGCATTGGACAAAAGTTGAAGATATATTTATAAGAGTTACAGAGCAGATAAACTTTAATAGTAGTTCCAATTTTTAAATGGAATATTGCATAAACTCACAGGTTGCAAAAGCAACCTGTGTTACAATCTAATCATACAAATAATATTTTTTACTTTTCTCTCTAAACATTTCAACATCTTTATCTAAAAAATTTAACACATCGGAAATATTCGCATTTTGATTATATAGTTCAAAAACTTTACTACTTCCAATTGCTTTGTTGAACATTTTATTTTGAGCTTCTGTTGCCAGTGCGAATACATCTTGGTTTGGATAAAGTTTTTTAAGAGCCGACATTGCGTGGAATTGAGTTGCAACTAAATTAACCTTACTAAAATCAGTTATATAAATTTGAACTCCATGTAAAGTTTTGCCTTTCCCAAAAGCATAATAAGGTGTAAAGGTAATAGGTCTAAAATGTAATCCGGGAATTGATCTTGAATTAAGTTCAGTCGATAATTCACTGCTGTTTATCCATTCTGCTCCAATTACCTGAAAGGGAAGTGTATAACCTACTCCAATGGAAACAGCATCTCTAAGTTCTCCAAGAATTCCTGTCATTGGATAAAAGTAAGCTGAATAACTATGTGGAATATGAGGAGAAGTTGGAATCCATTCGAGTCCGGTTTCTTCATAACTCATTTTACGTTTCCATCCTTGCATAGAAATTACTTTTGGTCTAAAGTCAGCATTTGTTTTAATCAATTTTTCTTCAACCAAAAATCTGGCAAGTTCACCACAAGTTAACCCATATACATAAGGAATTGGAAATTTACTAATGAATGAAAAATATTTAGGTTCAGCAATGTTACCTTCAATTTTATTTCCACCAAGCGGGTTAGGTCTATCAAGAACAATAAATTCAATTCCGTTTTCTGATGCCGCTTCCATTGCCATACCCATTGTACTAATAAATGTGTATGACCTTGTTCCAATATCTTGAATATCATAAACCAAAACATCTATATCTTTCAACATTTCTTTTGATGGTTTTCTTGTTTTTCCATACAATGAATGAACAGGTAATTTTGTTTTTTTATCAATATAAAAATCCACATATTTCCCAGCATCTGCTTCTCCATGAACACCATGTTCAGGTCCAAACAAAGCAACCAAGTTTACATTTTTAGCTTCAAATAAAATATCTACAGTAGATTTTAATTTATTGTTAACTCCAGTGGGATTTGTGATTAAGCCAACTTTTTTTCCTTTAAGTAATTCAAAGTTAGTATCAGACAATACATCAATCCCTAACATTATTTTTGAATTCTTAATTTGGGTTTTTGTTACAGATTCTTTAGCTGTGCAGTTTGATAAAAATAGAGAGAAAAATATTATAGAAAATAATGAAAAATACATTTTCATAATTTTAATTTGCATAAATAACTTCTCCATTTTTTACTGTTATTGAATTTAAAATTTTTCCAACTTTGTAAATTATATTTGCATAATCATTTGTATCATAAACTGAAAAGTCTGCATCTTTACCAACTTCAATACTTCCTACTTTATCACTAATACCAAGTGCTTTGGCAGAATTGATAGTGTATGCAGAAATAATTTCTTCAACTGTCATATTCATTTTGAAAGCAGCTAGACTCATAATCATTCCAATATTTAGAATATGAGATGAGCCTGGATTATAATCTGTGGCAAGGGCAACTATCGAATTATTGTCAATTAGTTTTCTTGCGGGAGCAAAATTATATTGTAGAAAATAGGAAACTCCGGGAAGTAAAACAGCAACAGTATCTGAATTGGATAATTTTGCAATTCCTTCATCCAAAAGTACTTCGAGGTGATCGACACTATTAGCATTATGTTTTAGAGCAACATCCAGTCCACCAACAGAATTAAATTGTTCCGTATGAAGTTTAATATCAAGATTGAAATTTTTAGCAACTTCAAAAATTGAATCTATTTGATTAGAAGAAAAAGCAGTTGCTTCACAGAAGCCATCGCAAGATTTTGCCAAATTATTTTCAGCTATGTATGGAATTAATTCATTTGTTAAAATTTTAATGTATTGGTCTTTATCATTTACATACTCTGGTGGAAATGTATGAGCACCCAAGAAAGTTGGAATTATATCAATTTTACAATTTTGACTTAGATGATTAATTACTTGCAGCAATTTAATTTCGTCGTAGAAACTTAATCCATAACCACTTTTTATTTCTAGAGTTGTTACACCTTGAGAAATAAATTCTTTAATCTTTGGCTCTGCAATTTCAACTAATTCTTCAAAACTAGAATTACGAACGGCTTTTACAGTTGTATTAATTCCTCCTCCAGCACTAGCTATTTCTTCATAAGTAGCACCACTTAATCTTCTCCTAAATTCTTCTGCACGAGAACCAGCAAAAACAGTGTGAGTATGGCACTCAACAATGCCCGGCAATATAATTTTGTTTGTTAAGTCAACTTCTTTATCAAACTTAATTTTATTTAGATTTTTATTCGGGATTATTTTCTCAATTTTTCCATTTTCTGTTAAAATAGAATGGTCTAGAATTATATCTAACTTATTTAATTCACTTCCCCTTTTATAGTTTTTACCACTAGTATTAACAGTTAAAATTTGAGTTGGATTTTTAAATAATGTTCGCATTGAAAGTAGCTGTGTGTGATTTGAAATAATCTTGGCAACAAACTATACAATATGAAATATTTTTATCAATAAATCAATATTTTTTGTATTTTTGTAGTTCAAAAATTTAAGGACTGGTAATGGCCACAGCTAGAAAGTATAAAATACTCTTTGTAACTTCAGAAGTTGTACCCTTTGTAAAAACAGGTGGACTAGCGGATGTTTCAAGTTCTCTACCACAAAAATTGCAAGAATTAGGACATCAAGTTAGAATTGTTGTACCTAAGTATGGTGCAATTGATGAAAGAAAATATAAAATACATGAGGTAGTAAGACTAAAGGATTTAACAATTCTAACTTGAAAAAAAGAAGTCGTGTATTCTTTACGATCATCTTTTTTAGTTGGTTCAAAGGCTAGAGTGCAATTATACTTTTTAGACAATGATGAATATTTTGGAAAAAGAAGAAGTTTATATTCTGATCCGATAACAGGTAAAGATTTTAAAGATAATGATGAACGCTACATTCTTTTAGCTAAATCTGTGTTTGAGTTAATCTCAAAATTGGGATGGATTCCTGACATAATACATTGTAATGATTGGCAGGGTGGAATGATTCCTCTCTATTTAAAAACCCTATTTAAAGATGAACCAAAGTTCAAGGATATTAAATCTGTATTTACAATTCATAATCTTAATATAAAGGGTGAATTCCCTAAAGGTAATTTTGCAAATACTGGTTTACCTAAAGAATATAATACAGAAAAAGGTGTTCTTCATAAAGGGAAAGTTAGTTTCTTAAAAACTGGTATTCAATATGCTGACGTAATTACAACAGTAAGTGAAACCTATGCTAAAGAAATTTGCAAAATAAAAGAATTAGGAAATGGTTTATTTAACGTTCTCAAATCAAGAGAAAAAGATATTCATGGTATTTTGAATGGTATAGATGTTAATGTTTGGAATCCTGAAAAAGATAAACAAATAGCTAAAAAGTATTCAATCAAAACTATTGATGGAAAAACTGATAATAAAAAAGTTCTTCTTGAAAAATTTGGACTAGAATATGATGAAACTAAACCAGTAATTGGAATGATATCGAGGCTGAATGAACTTAAAGGATTTGATTTAGTTCAAAAGGCTTTTAAAGATCTGATGAAACTTGATGCACAATTTATATTATTAGGAAATGGCGAAAAGAAATATCATACATTTTTTGAAAAAGCTTTAGCTAAACATCATGATAAATTTGCATGTTATTTAGGTTTTGATGATCAACTTGCACATTTAATTTCTGCGGGTTCTGATATGTATTTAATGCCTTCTCAGTTTGAACCTTGTGGGTTAAACCAAATGTATAGTTTAGTTTATGGAACTGTTCCTATAGTAAGAGAAACTGGTGGATTAGCTGATACAGTTACAAAATATAATGAAAAAGATGCAACTGGTAATGGTTTTGTATTTAAAAAGTATGAACCAAAAGATTTATTAAACGAGGTTGAACGTGCGATCAACATGTTTAATAATGATAAAAAAGCTTGGTTGAAACTAGTTAAGACTGGTATGAAAAGTAATTTTACTTGGTTAAGCTCTTCCAAAGTTTACGTAGATCTTTATAAGAAAATAATTTAGGAAACTTTTATTGATCAAATATTGTTCAACATCAATTAAAGATTTATAATTATTCCTTCCTCTAACTTTTATTAGAATTAAAAATAATAATTCTGATAAATTTTTAAGTTGTAATAATCGAAAAAATCTCTCAAATTATGCACTTAAATTAAAATTTTTAGACACTAAAGAATTTCACTTATGATTGAATTTGTTAGACAAAAAATTGTTAGAACATTATTAATGTTCTCGCTAATATTTATATTTACATTATGTACAGACGATCCAACTTCTATTGGAGATAAATTAATTCCTGATGATGATAAAATTAAAGTTAAGACATTAGATAGTTTTACTGATAATTTTGGACAATCATTTTCAACTTTTCAAAAAGACTCATTGTACTATGGAACATCAAGAAGAATTTTACTTGGTAATTATGAGAATCTATCCATAGAAATGTTATTAGGTTTTGGAATCATTTTACCGGATTCAATAGCTACTCAACTTGAAGCAAATGAGGTTTCTCTTACAAATTCGTGGATAGAGATGAAACCAAACTATTGGATTGGAGATAGTACTCAACTCTCTTTTTCAGTTCATAGAATTTTTGAAAGTTGGTCCTCTGTTGAATTTGATGACGATACTCTTTCTGCTATTAAATCTAGCATGAGTGGAGATGTATTGTTACAAAACTCATATGAATTTACAGATAGTGTAATTACAATTCAAATTGATCCAACAATTGTTAATGATTGGGTGATGAGTTTAATTGATGAAACAATACCTGAAAATAATGGGATTTTATTTTCACCTATATCTCAAGGTGGTATTGTTGGGTTTGAAGGATTAAATGCATTCCCTTTGAATGAGTATGTTACATTAAAAATGATTTTTGAAAAAACTTCAGGTTTATCCATTGATACAATAGGTGCGATACCAAATATTGATATCCATACAGTATCAAGTACTTTGCCAATTGATCCAATTGGTAGTAGTATTTTGCAAAGTTCTTCTTCGGTTAGAGGGAATCTTAAGTTTGATGTTTCAAAAGTACCAGCTGATGCTATAATCAATAGTGCTACTCTTGAATTATTTATTGACGAAGCAAATACAACTCAAGGTACATCAAGAACTGACACAGTTGCAATAAGTTATTATGAATTAAATGATGGCAAGCTTGAAGCTAATGAAGATTATGGTTTGGTCCCATTATTTGATAGAGAAAATTCTTATTCCGGAGATTTACGAATTTTTGTACAAAGATGGGTAAATGGAGAACCAAACGAAGGCATGAAAGTAATGTTATCTGATGAAAACAGATCAGCTTCTACCATTGCTTTTTACAATACAGATCCAGCAGATTCTTTAAGTCCACGTTTAACAATACATTATACAACACAAGAATAAAATGAATATAAAAAAAATAATTTTATCAGTTTTAATATTTTCGTCAACAGGTTTGTTGGCTCAATCTAGTTCTGCTTATTCAAGGTATGGAATAGGCGATTTATTTTATGCACAATCTGCAGAAAAACTTGGAATTGGTAGTTTAGAAATATCTATTAGTAAGAAAAATTATTTAAATAGCAGTAATCCGGCTTCTTGGTTTTCTTTAAGTAATACACATTTTGCTGCTGGAGTTTCAACAACCATGTCTGATATTTCTGATGGTGTGAATAATATTTCATTATCAAGCACAAGATTTAGTGGATTTCAAGTTGGATTTCCTATAGAGAAAGATTTAGGAATAACATTTGCATTAGGTTTAGAACCATATTCTTTAGTTAACTATGATGTTACCTCAGATTTAGAAGATTACACATCATCATATTCAGGGAAGGGTGGATTGTCCAAAATGTATTTGGGACTTTCTTACAAATTACCTCTGGATTTTGCTCTTGGTACAACTTTTGAATATTATACCGGTAATACTGAATATTCATCTACAATATTATTTGATGTTGGTTCGGACTTTTCAAATTCTAAATTTACCACTATATATAATTATAGGGGAATTGGTACAACAATAGGATTATTGTCTCCTGATTTAGCAGAAAAATTCTCAATTAAAAATTTATCAGACTTTAGATTAGGTTTTACATACAATATTATTGGTGCATTGAATACAGATAGTTCTTATAGTGCATTTACCACAATAGGTGAAAATGTAACCAATAGTGGAAATACTGAGACAGAATTACCTTCATCACTTGGTTTAGGTTTAAGTTTTAAGTATAATAGTAATTATTTATTCTCTATAAATTTTCTAAGTCAAAATTGGTCAACTTTCGAAAGAAGTGGAGTTATTCAAGAGAATTTACAAGACTTAAAAAAGTATTCTTTTGGTGTTGAATACTCTAAAGAATTAAAAAAGTTTGGTTCCTTCTGGGAACTTGTTAAATACAGAGGTGGTTTAAGTTTTGAACAGTCTCAGTATGCAATTAACGGAAATGGCGTTGACCAATTAGGAATTCATGCTGGAATAACATTTCCACTTGGTATTAGTAATAGTATAGATTTAGGTTTAATGTATGGAGTTAGAGGAACTACTGATAATAATTTGTTGAAGGAAAACATCATACAAGCATCTGTCTCACTAAATTTTGGTGAGTTATGGTTTGTTAGAAGAGAAAGATAAAATAGTTAGAATAAGAGAAAATTAAAGGAGACTAAAGTGAAAAATTTTAAGACTTATGTGAGTTTATTAGTTTTTAGCTTGTTGTTTGTACAAAACGCTAATGCTAATAATTTATATGTTGATGAAGGTGATAGCGTTAATGTAATGGTTGAAGCAAGTTTATTTTTTGAAGCTTATAAAAATAAACAATATGAAAAATGGACTATAGACAAAGGGTTTAACGTAATTAATACTAAACCCGATTTTATGCCAAAATACACTATTTATAAAAAAATAGATAAAGTGATTTGGGCAGTATATAATGATAGTTCTTCAACTGAAGAATTAAAAGCTGAATTAGCAGATACAATACTCTATCTATATGATAAAGCTGTTGAGTACGATTCGGCAAATAAAGGAACTTATTTAGTAAGACGTGCATTTGTTTTAGAAAAGTGGAGAAATGAAGAAATCTCAGTTATTATAGAAACTTATGAAAATGCTTTTGCTTCTGGACAAGAAATAACAAGTGAAATATTTTATATGGATCAATTAGGTACCATATATAGAAATAACATGAGTGAAGAAAATGATTATCAAATGAAAGCCTTAGATCTTTATCTAAAACTTTCTGACATGGAACCGGAAAATGGAAGATGGCCAGCAATTGTTGCTAGTTTAGCTGAAGATGAAGAACAATTACAAGACTTTATGAAAAAAGCTTGGTATGCCGATAAAGAAAATGGTGAAAAGGCTTGGAAGTATGCTAAAACATGTAAACAACTTGAGGATTATGCAGCCGCTATTGAGCCATTAACTTTTTTAACTAATAAAAGCCCTGAAGTAACAAATTATTGGAAACAACTTGCTAGTGCTTATCAAAAAAATGATCAAACAGATATGGCGGTTTCTTCATATAAAAAGCTTATAAATCTACAACCTGATAACAGAGAAAGTTATTTTAATTTAGCATTGTTATATAAAGATATGGATCAATTTTCAGTTGCTAGAAATTATTTACGTAAAGCTGCTAAAGCTAGTCCAGGTTGGGATTATCCTTTATACATAGAAGCTAATCTATACGAAAGTGCTGCAAGAAGCTGTGGATTTGAATTTGAAGATAAGTGTGCTTATAAACTAGCCCAAGATACATATAGAAAAGTTGCAAATATGGGCGGTGAAAATGCATCTGCTGCTAGGGACAGAGTAAAAGCATTGTCAAACTCAGTACCTACAAAAGAAGATTATTTCTTTAGAAAAAAGAGAAACGGAGATGTAATTAAAATTGAAGGTAAATGTTACGGATGGATTGGCAAGTCAATTACTGTTAAATTCTAAAGCAAAAATTTAAAAATTATTTTATAACATTGATAAAAACCATCGAGCTTGCTATTTTTAAGTTCGATGGTTTTTTTTATGAGAATAAAATAATAAGTAAATCTTAAAGGAAATTATAATGTTTGAACACCTTTCAAAAGATGAAGAAATTTTCAAAATTCTTAACTCAGAAACTGCAAGACAATCAGATTATTTAGAACTTATTGCATCTGAAAATTTTGTTAGTTCTGCTGTTTTAGAGGCAGCAGGATCTGTTTTAACAAATAAATATGCTGAAGGTTATCCTGGCAAACGATATTATGGCGGATGTGAATATGTTGATCAGGCTGAAGATGTTGCTCGTGATAGATTAAAAGAAATATTTGGTGCTGAATATGTAAATGTTCAACCGCATAGTGGTTCGCAAGCTAATATGGCTATATATATGTCTTTGCTAAAGCCCGGTGATAAATTTATGGGATTAAATTTAGCTCATGGCGGACATTTGACTCACGGTTCGTTTGTTAACTTTTCCGGTAAAATTTATAATGCTGTTGAGTATTCATTAGATGAAAAAACAGAGCAACTTGATTACAATGTTATTGAAGATACTGCAAAAAAAGAAAAACCCAAAATGATTATCGCCGGAAGTAGTGCTTATTCTAGAGATTGGGATTATAAAGCCTTTAGAGAAATTGCTGATAAAGTTGGAGCGTTTCTAATGTGCGATATGGCTCATCCAGCTGGACTTATAGCTAAAGGTTTGCTAAACAATCCAATTCCTTATTGTGATGTTGTTACTTCAACAACTCATAAAACTCTAAGAGGTCCAAGAGGTGGAGTAATATTAATTGGCAAAGATACTGAGAACAGATTAGGAATTAAAACTCCTAAAGGTGACAGAACAAAAATGATGTCAGAAGTTATTGATAGCACAGTAATGCCAGGAATTCAAGGTGGACCGTTGATGCATATAATTATGGCAAAAGCTGTTGCGTTTGGTGAAGTGCTTGAGGATTCGTTTAAAGATTATGCAGAACAAGTAATGAAGAATGCAAAAGTTCTTTCCGAAACGTTAATGAATTTAGGATATAAAATTGTATCTGGTGGAACTGATAATCATCTAATGTTAGTCAACCTTACAGATAAAAATATTTCCGGTAAAAAGGTTGAAAGAATTTTAGAAGAAGCTGGAATAACAGTAAATAAAAACATGGTACCGTTTGATACTAGAAGTCCTTTTGTTACAAGTGGAATTAGAGTTGGAGCTCCGGCTGCAACTACAAGGGGAATGAAAGAACCGGAGATGGTGAAAATTGGTGAAATAATAGATAGAGCAATCAAAAATTGTGATGATGAAAATGAATTAAGTACAATTAAAAATGATGTGAAAAATCTTTGCTCTAATTTTCCATTGTATTCTGATTTAAGGAATTAGTTTGTTGTAGAAGAATCTCTAATGATTCATCTTTAATTCTGTCATTTGGAACATGTTTTTTGTGAGAAATCTTTTGTATGATTTTGATATAGGATTTCTTAATCTCATAAACCTCGAAGGTTTATAATAAGTTTAAGTTCAAACTAAAATATAATACGTAATTGAAAAAAGAAAAAAAACAACTTGGCGAGGCAGAAGATAGTATAATGGGGGAGATGTCCTTTCTCGAACATTTGGAAGAATTTCGGTGGAGGTTTCTATACTTATTAATTGGGGTTTTTATTGGTACAGCTATTGCATGGATTTTCATAGATTTTCTTGTTGATAATGTTCTACTTATTCCAGCAAAAAAAGCTGATATTTCTCTTCAAAATTTACGTCCATTTGGACAACTTTTTCTTTACTTTCAAATAGCAATTATAGCCGGAATGATTCTTAGTCTTCCAAATGTTTTTTATCAGTTATGGCAATTCATTGCTCCTGCATTAAAAGAAAGTGAAAAAAAATATATTGGCTGGATAGTTATGTTTTCCACATTATGTTTTTTAAGTGGAATTGTATTCGCATATTTTCTAATGATTCCTATGACGATGAGTTTTGCTGCACAGTTTGGTACAACCACTATTGAAAATAATTTTGCAATAGGTGAGTACTTTTCAATTATTATAAGTATAATGCTTGCAGCCGGAGTTGTTTTTGAATTACCAATGCTTTCATTTATGCTTTCAAAAATTGGTATTCTTACACCAGGTTTTATGCGTAAGTATAGAAGACATTCAATAGTAGTTATTTTAGTTCTTGCTGCAATTTTAACGCCCGGAACAGATCCAGTCGCTCAATTACTTCTAGCAATCCCTTTGGTTATTTTATATGAAATAAGTATATTCGTCTCTAAATTTTCACAAAGGAAACGTGCAGAAATCTAATCTTACCCAAATAAGCAAACCAATAAAAAATGAACTTGATCAATTTAGTAGTTTATTTAAGGACTCTCTAAAGTCTAAAGTTGGTATTGTTGATCTTGTTACAAAGTACATCCTAAAACAAAAGGGTAAAAAGATAAGACCTCTTTTTGTTATCCTTTCCAGTAAGGTTGCTGGTGGAGTTACTGAGAGAACTTATCGCGGAGCTACTTTAGTAGAACTACTTCATACCGCAACACTTGTTCATGATGATGTGGTTGATGGAGCTGAAAAGAGAAGAGGATTACCATCAATAAATGCGGTTTGGAAAAACAAAGTTGCTGTGCTGATGGGAGATTACTTACTTTCAAGAGGATTGCTAATTGCAGTTGAAGGTGAAGATTTTGACTTTCTTAAAGTAGTAACCAATACTGTAAAAAGAATGTCCGAAGGTGAATTACTTCAAATTAAAAAAACTCAAAAACTAGATATAGATGAGGAAACTTATTTCAGAATTATTTCTGATAAAACAGCTTCGTTACTTTCTACATGCTGTGAAATAGGGGCTTTGAGTACTTCTGAGAATAAAGATTATACAATTGCCATGCGGAATTTTGGTGAATATTTAGGATTGGCATTTCAAATTAGAGATGATATTCTAGATTATATTGGTTCTTCTGCAATAATTGGAAAAACAATTGGGGCAGATATTAAAGATAAGAAAATAACATTGCCTTTAATACATGCCTTAAAACAAGCTCCCAAAAATGAATCAACACAAATTATTAAGCTAATTAAAAATGGCAAAAAGAAGAATAATATTTCTGAAATTATAGACTTTGTAAAGAGATATGAAGGAATAGAATATGCAAATAATGTTGCTTTAAGCTATTCTGAAAAAGCTGTAAAAGAACTTTCTATATTTCCAAATTCCGAGAGCAAACTATCATTAGAAGCACTTGTTGAGTTTGTAACACAAAGAAAAAAATAACGCTTCTCTAACAAATATTACTTTTTACACAAACAGAAATGTCTGCGTAGCGAATAGAAATAGTCATTTTCGATTAGACATTCAAAAATAATAAACGTTTTCCCCCACAACCTTCCTATTAATAAATTAGATAATTAATATTTTTATTATAAATTATCTTTGAAATAAATTTTAAAAGATTTAAGTTTATAAGAATAATGTTTAATGATAATTTGCATTCTGAAGAGTTCATTTTCTAAAAGGCAACTTGCCCTAATTTGGTGGTCTAGAAACTCATTCTAAATGAGTGGGCTTGTCTCGGCGAAGTGTTTTGTACGAAGCCGGAAATCTAATAATAAAATTACAAATATCTCTTGTCAAACTGAGCGGAGTCGAAGTTGGAAGTAACCATTTGCCAGACTACGTAAAAAATAAAAAACATAAATCTACAAATTCTACGGAGTAATTTATGCATCTAAAATCACCCCCCCCAAGTCCGATTATAAAATATACATTCGGATTGAACTCAATATTAAAACCTGCCCGCACTCTTTTTGGCGGGTCTTTTTCCGGTTCTCCAGTTTCCAGTCTCCAAGTTTTTCTTTTTCCGTCTTTACGTTTTTCGTCTCTCGTTGTTCTTTTCTCTTTTGCTTTTTCACTTTTTTCTGTTAATTACGCACAAATAAAAATTAAAGAGAAGGTTGAGATAAAACCTTCTGAAAAGATAATAAACAATGCAACTCTAAATAAAAATTTAGATACTCATTTTCTTGAGTATGAATTGATTTGGAATGGCGCACCCTGTGCAAGTGGAGGCATCCAATTTAGATATAGTTGGCTTGTGTCACAACAATCAACATGTGCTGGAAGCTATCGTGTTGGTGCCGATATAACTGAACAGGGAATATATTATTTTATCTGGAGTTTTCAAAACTCTCCTGATAATGATGAAACACATGGAACAGGAACTGCAAATATTTACTTAGATGGTTTACTATATGAGAGCATTACAATTTCTAGTGGTACTGGTGGAAATACATCCACACTTATTAGTTTCCCGCAATGTGGAGATGATGCACCAGAGTGTGATGGAGAGCCTAAAGCACCAGAAATAATAACTCAGAAAGTTACACCAGAAGAATGGTTGTGTTGGGAAGAAGATTCTGCATGCCCTGATTACGACCCAACAAAGCTACGTGGATATTTTTGGCCACTAATTAGTAAACCATTTGAAAAAGTAGAATTGGAAACTTGTTATGATCTAAACAATGATAAATGGAATTTTAAGATTGGGAATGATAATAAAATCAAAGTTCCATATAATTTTGAAATTTGCTATAATAATTTAGACTTGTTTAATTATAAACTAATATTAGACATAAGTGATATTAATGATCCGGAAATTATTCCTGATGGTGATGAATGTTGTGCTTTTATAGGTTTCGATGAACAAATGGGGTATGGTGGCGGAGAAGATGGACAATACTACATACTTGAAGCTTTAATAGCACATGAAGGATTTCACAAAAGTGATTTTGAAGAAGTAGTTGAAAATACAAATAATAATTTTAATTTCAGTGATCAGTTTTTAGAATACCAACCAAGTTGTGATGAAGTTAGCAATCAAGCTGAAGCCCAACAGAAAGGTGAGGAACATTATAATAACACATTAAAAAAATATCAAAAAGAACTCGCTAAAGCATGGGATGCAAGAATTTCTGTTGACGATAATCCCTGTGATTTATCTGATGAAGAAAAAGTGTATGAAAAGAAAACACAGGAAAGGGTTTGGGAAATAATAGGCAGGTATATTGATGCATTACAAACAAGATTTCCCAATCATGGTTTTTATGACACTGATTATTGTAAAAAGTCTAAATGGAAAGATTTTTGTGGAGAAGAAGAGTAGTTAGGAAATGAGAAAAAATAATTTAAATTTTGGAGAATAAAATGAATATTAAATATTTATTATTGTTTGTAATGCTATCTGTATTACTAAGACTGCAAGCTCAAGGCATGCCGGAAGAATATAAACAAGAACTTATAAACTCATTATCAATAACAACAGTAGATTCAATTGGTACAATCCATTATGCCCCAGCTGCTATTGAAGAAATAAGACGTTTTATGGTTAGAGAAGCCGTACCTGAAATAATTGAGAATCTATGGATTCAGGATCCATTTTATCAAATTAGATTTCTTATTGCACTAAGAGTATTAGGTTCACCAGAAGCAGAGACTTTAACACTTGTATTTATTGATTCTGTTGGCGAATATACAAATTCTTACTTTTCTAAACTCGCATTAAAAGTTATGGCAACAAAAAATCTATTTTATATGGAGAATTATTCTACATATAACTATGTGTTTGAGATTATAGACAGTACAAAACCTGATATCTATGAATCAGGTCATTTCTTTTTAGAACAGATAATCAAAAATATACCTAATGAAGCCGAAAGAGCAAAAAATGAATTAATAAGAATTGTTCTTGAAGGTGGAGATGAGTATCAAAGATGGTACGCATTAAATTCTTTAAGCAGAGTTCTTGGAGAAGAAGCAATTACAATATTGGTAGAAAGTTTCATTCAAGAAAATTCAGAAAATAGAAGTTTATTAGCAAAATATATATTTCCCGAGTACTATTCTGAAGAAATTGAACAAGTTTTGGGAGAAGTCTTAAATAGTGATACAAGTGCTCATACAAGATGCAATATTGTTGATGAACTTATTACTAAATATGGTTCTTTTAAGAATCATAAATTCGTTTTAGATTATCTAGAAAACGAAACTGATGAAAAAGTTCATGGAGAATATAACTATTCAACAATTTCTTCAAGACCAAATTATGATAGCTCTTCCACAAATTTAACTTTACTCGACTCTCTAATATCAAATACGAACCAATGCTATGGTTATGAGTGGTTGAAAGATGAAGTATATAAAAATGAATTGCTAACTAAACTTACGAATGCTATTAACTACTTAAATACAAACGACTCACTAAATTGTAGAATACAAATTACAGAGTTTCAAAATATTGTAGATATTGTTTACAGGGACTCATTAGTAAGTTATCCAAAATATGTAAGTAGAGAGGGTTATAAATTTCTTTATCACTATGCACAATACATTATAGACAGATTACCTGAGCCACCAGTTGGCTTACCTGTAAAACTACAAAACAGTCAAGGCAACCTACTGCAAGAAGGGACGCTACAATACTACGACAGCGGTTGGCAAGATGCAATAGATAATGGCAACGGAATATTTACCGTGCAAACAGAACGTACAACAGTAAGCCTAAAAATGCTCTACGCAGGAGGCAACCAACAAATAAACAATGTAACAGTTGGTCAAGATACAGCAATTTTTCAAACTGTCAATACAATGGTTAAATTGTTAAATAGCCAAAACACTTTAATAGATAGTGGTATGGTAAAATACTATGCAAGTGGCTGGAAAGACTTAGGCGCAACAGTAAACGGAGTTGCAACAAAAGAATTACTCCCAAGACAATATACATTCAGAATGGAATTCGGTGGAGCAAACCAAGACTTAGCACAAGGTATAGATACAAACGCTACAGTAGTTTTTCAAACAACAAATGCAACTGTTAAATTGTTAAATAGTCAAAATGGTTTAATGGATGAAGGAATAGTAAAATATTATGCAAGTGGTTGGAAAGATTTGGGTACAACAGTAAATGGAATTGCAACCAAAGAATTACTCCCAAGACAATATACATTCAGAATGGAATACGGTGGTACTAATGAAGATAAAGCACAAGATGTAAGTTCAAATTCAGTTGTTGTGTATCAAACTGTAAATGCAGAAGTACAACTAAAAGATAGTCAAGGTAATTCTTTAGATGGTGGAGTTGTTAAATATTACGCATCCGGTTGGAAGGACTTTGGAACTGCAACAAACGGAACAACAAGCAAAGAGTTGCTCCCAAGACAATATACATTTAGAATGGAATACGGTGGTACAAATGAAGATAAAGCTCAAGATATAAGTTCTAATCCAGTTGTTGTGTATCAAACAGTAAATGCGGAAGTGCAACTAAAAGATAGTCAAGGTAATTCTTTAGACGGTGGAGTTGTTAAATATTACGCATCCGGTTGGAAGGACTTTGGAATTGCAACAAATGGAACAACAAATAAAGAATTGCTTCCAAGACAATATACTTTTAGAATGGAATATGGTGGTACTAATGAAGATAAATCACAAGATATAAGTTCTAATTCAGTTGTTGTTTTTCAAACTGTAAATGCGGAAGTGCAGTTAAAAGATAGTCAAGGTAATTCTTTAGACGGTGGAGTTGTTAAATATTATGCTTCCGGTTGGAAGGACTTTGGAATTGCAACAAACGGCACTACAAGTAAAGAACTACTCTCAAGACAATATACATTCAGAATGGAATATGGTGGTACTAATGAAGATAAATCACAGGATATAAGTTCTAATTCAGTAGTTGTGTATCAAACTGTAAATGCAGAAGTACAACTAAAAGACAGTCAAGACAATTTTATGGATGAAGGCACAGTGCAATACTATGCAAGTGGTTGGAAGGAGTTTGGAACAACTCAAAGTGGAATAACAAACAAAGAGTTGTTAGGTAGAACTTATACTTTTAGAATGACGCATGAAAAAGTATCGAATGACAAATCTCAAGATGTTAGTGTAAATAATGCTGTAATCTTTTCAACAGTTTTAACAAATGTACAAGTAAAAGATGTACAAAACCAACCGATAGAAAATGCAGAAGTGTTATACTATTCGGCTGGTTGGAATCAAATAGGTTTTACAGTTAACGGAGAAATAACAAAAGAGTTGTTACCAAAGAATATAACATTCAGAGCAAAACAAGGAACAACAACTCAAGATAAACAGCAAGATACAGCAATCAATAATATAGTAGAGATAATTTTAGAATAGAAAAAACGAGAAATGTGAAACGAAAAACGAGAAATGTGAAACGAAAAACGAGAAACGTGAAAACGTAAAGATGTTGAGACGAGAAAAGAAAGACGAAAAACGAAAAAACGTAGTTGGTGTAGTAAAATAATATTGGTGGTAATATTTGTAGAGGACTACAGTAAAAGGAGAACAAAAAATGAGAGCAATTTTAATAATATTATTAACAGCAAGTTTCGTTTATTCACAAACAGTTTACGAAATACCATTTGCCACAAAAGGAAATGAGATAGAATTAACAGTAGAAAATAGCTCAACCATAGCATTACAAAATGTAAAAATAGAAGCAATAGATTTACCAACTTGGATAAAGTTTACTTTGGAAGAAGAAACTATTAAAGAACTAAAAGGTAATTCAGAATCCACAACAACCTTTAAGTTTTCTGTTGCAAAAGAAGCTCCGGTAAAAGAAGAAACAGCTCTAACATTTAAGATAACCAACAGCAGAGGCGAAAGTTGGAACAAGGAAATAACAGTAAGTGTTTCAGCACCAAATAAATTTGAGCTTAACCAAAATTATCCAAATCCATTTAATCCAACAACAAACATTAGTTATACAATTCCACAAGTAGGAACGCAAGATCATGCGTCCTTACAATTAAAGATATTTGATATTCTTGGCAGAGAAGTAGAAACATTAGTTAATGAAGAACAAAAGCCCGGGTTTTACAAAGTAGGATGGAATGCAAATAATTACGCAAGTGGAATGTACATTTATCAGTTAAGTATAAGTAGAAATACCGCTGATCAAAAAGTAATTAGAAAGAAGATGTTGTTGTTAAGGTAAAACGACTCGGCTTCCTCTAAGAGAACTACGCCGAAGCAGGAAAAAGTAAAGACGTGGAAACGAAGAGATATATAACTATGTTCAAACTAAAGTAGTTTTCTGAATTATGAAACACATCAAAATGTCATTCCGGTTTACAAGCCTTTTATGTAATACCGGAATCTATTAGACAAAACAGATACCGGTATTTCAAAGAACGCAAACCGGTATGACAACATAAATCCGAAAACCAAAACGTGATTAGTATATACTCAAGTAATTCAAATAAATGTTTGCTATAATTTATAAATGGCTCTGAAACAAAATCATACCTTTTTGCAAGTGGAATATTAATTAAACATTGGTTGTTTTTAACATGTTCAAAATGAAGAATTTTGCAACATAATTATTTTATATTTTTTTTTGCATTTTGTTTAAGATTTTATATTTTCAAGTACAAATTTTTTTCTTTATAAGAAGAACAAAAATTCTTTGTTTTTAATTCCCAAAATTAAAAAACTATTTATATCAAATTGTTGAGTTCAAATGAGTAAATCTTTTCTTGACTATGCCTTAAAAGTTAGAGTACCTCTTACTCTTTTCGTTATTGCACTTTCATACATTATTACATTTTACGTTTCACGAGCTGAGCGTGATGGAATTGGATACGAGCCAACTCAACCAATTGCTTATTCGCATAAGCTCCATGCTGGTGAAATGAAAATTGATTGTGAATATTGTCATACCGGAGTTACAAAAGGGAGACACGCTTTAGTTCCATCAGCAAATATTTGTATGAACTGCCATACTGTTGCTGTTAAAGACCAACCAGAAATTATTAAATTAAAAAAATACTACGACGAAAAAGAACCTATTCCATGGAAACGAATTCACAAACTTCCTGAGTATGCTTATTTCAATCACTCAGTTCATGTAAACAAAGGAATAGAGTGTGAAACATGTCATGGTAATATTGCTGATATGGAAGTTGTAAGTCAAATGAAAGGTTGGACAATGACAGCTTGTTTGGATTGCCATAGAGAACCGGAAAAACAATTATCTTATATCAAGGATGTACAAAAAGGTCCTGAAAATTGTAGTACCTGCCACAGATAGGAATTGGAGATTTTAATTTTATGAAAATTATTAAAGCAAATGGATTAGATAGAAGAAGATTTTTTAATAAAATTTCACTTGGAGCTGTAGGTGCAGTTTTACTATCCGCTTTTCCATTTAAACTTTTAGCAGGTAGTAAAAAACATATTAAAAAAGTTTCAGTAAAGATTCACCCTAAATCAGTTAAAAGAAATTCTTAAATAGATAAAATTTATCAAAAAGATAATAATGAAGGTTGCTTAGAAATGCCGAAAAATAATGGTAAAAATATTTGGAAAAGTATTAAAGAATACGAAAATGATCCTGAAATTCTTAAATCAAAATTAGAAGAATTTAAGGATGGTGTTACAGATGATTTTAATACTGGAGGAATGAGTTCACTTTCTAGAAGAAAATTTCTTGCAATTATTGCAGCTTCTACTGCTTATGCAACTACTTCTTGTACTAATTATAGAGATAAAGGGGAAATAGTACCTTACATTGATAGACCAGAAGAAGTTTTACCAGGCAAACCAAATTTTTATGCTTCAACTTTTTCTGATGATGGAAAATCTTATGGAATTTTAGTTAAGACGAGAGAAGGAAGACCTATTAAGATAGAAGGAAATCCTGATGACTCAATTAACAAAGGAAAAATTCCATCAAAAGTACATGCTAGTATTCTTAACTTATATGATCCAGAAAGACTAACAGAACCGACATTAGATGGAAAAGAAATATCTTGGGATAAAGCTAACAAAGACTTAACTGATAAATTTTCTCAATTAGCTTTATCAGGGAAAGAAATTGCTCTTATTACAAATCCAATTACTTCTCCATCAACAAAAAATTTGCTTGATGAACTTCAAGTTAAATTTCCTAATGTAAAAATTTATACCACACAATTATTTAATGATTGTAACAGAAGATCTGCTTGGATGAAATCTTTTGATTCGAATGTTGTTCCATCCATTAAATGGAATAAAGCAAAAATTATTGTTTCTTTAGAATCTGATTTTCTTGGCAAAGAAGGGAATAGAATTGAGAATGCAAGATTATATGCTGAAGGTAGAGATATTGTAAATGGAAACGGAATAAATAGATTATATACGTTTGAAGCTGGGATGAGTCTTACCGGAATGAATTCCGATTATAGACTTAAACTTAAACCACAGAAGCAATATGATCTCATAATGTCTTTGCTAAATGAATTGTTAAAACGAGGAAATGTTAACGAAAGTTATTTTGACTCTGCTATATTAGCTTCTATTAAAAAGTATAGCATAAGTAATTTTGCTACTGACAATAATTTAGACATTAAAAAATTATCAAATTTAGTTAGTGACTTAAATAAAAATAAAGCGAATTCAATTGTTTATGCTGGCGATATTTTACCATCTGAAACTCACATTGCAGTTAATTTACTAAATGAAGTTTTAGGTAATTCAGAAATGTATGATTATTCAAAAGCATATATCAGTTTTGGACAACAAAGTTCTTCTGACGAGATAAAGCAATTAGTTACAAATATGAATGCTGGCAATGTTGGTGCAGTAGTCCATTTGGGATCTAATCCGGTTTATGAATTTGCTCAAAGTTTTGGTTATTCTGAAGCTCTTTCAAAAGTTGAAACAAGTGTAGCTCTTTCTGAAGTTCAAAATGAATCGACAAACCAAAGTAATTATGTTTTACCTCAAAGTAATATTTTAGAATCTTGGGGAGATCATAATACAAGAACTGGAAGTTATACACTTCAACAACCAGTTATATCTACTATATATAATACCAAGCAAAAAGAAGATGTTTTACTTAATTGGATTAGCAAAATAAGTGAAGAAGAAGCGTATTCAAATTATCTAAAAGCATACTTTAAAGAAAATGTTTATAGCAAAGGAAATTTTGCTGCAGATTTTAATACATTTTGGTTTTCAACTTTACATGATGGAGTTGCGAGCATAAGTCCAAAAGTAGTGTCTCATCCTAAATTTAATCAATCAAGTTTTGTAAATATAAATTCTAACGTTAATGGATTTACAGTTTTGCTAAATGATAATTATACAATTGGACATGGACAATATGCTAATAATGGATGGTTACAAGAATTACCTCATCCTGTATCAAAAGTAACTTGGGATAATTATGCTGCAATATCACCGAGTACAGCAAAAGAATTAAATGTTGAAAATGATGATGTTTTAAAAATAAATATTGGTGATAGAGAAATTTCAATTGCTGCAATGATTCAACCCGGAATGTCAAATGAAACCATTGTTATTGAACTGGGTTATGGAAGAAGTAATTCTGGTGCTGTTGCAGATGGAGTTGGTGTTAATGCTAATTTACTATTAGATGATTCATCAAAATTATTTTTTGAAAACGCTACTGTTTCAAAAACAGGTGAAACTTATAAGCTAGTTTCTACTCAAGAACATCATTCTTTGGATGAGGAACTTGTTAAAGATTTGCACAGAGTTCGAAATATTATTCAAGAAGGTACACTTGATGAATATGAAAAACATCCTGAATTTTTGAAAGAACATAAACATGAAATATTTAGTATTACAGATGGTCATGAGTATAATGATGTGAAATGGTCAATGTCAATTGATCTAAACAAATGTTTAGGTTGCTCAGAATGTATAACATCTTGTAATGTAGAAAATAATATTCCTGTGGTTGGTAAAGATCAAGTTGAAGTTGGTAGAGAAATGCATTGGTTACGTCTTGATAGATATTATTCTGGAACGCCTGATGAACCGATTGTTAGTACGCAACCAATGTTATGTCAACATTGTGATAATGCTCCATGTGAAAATGTTTGTCCTGTAAATGCTACTAATCATAGTCCAGATGGATTAAACCAAATGGTTTATAATAGATGTGTTGGAACAAGATATTGTGGAAATAACTGTCCTTATAAAGTTAGAAGATTTAACTTCTTCGATTTTAGAGATCATTTCAGAGATGAACATTATCAAAACGAACTTACTAATCTTGTTAATAATCCGGAAGTAACAGTTCGTTCGCGTGGTGTTATTGAAAAATGTAGTTTCTGTGTTCAAAATATAATGGAAGCAAGAGAAGCAGCAATTAGAAATGGTAAAGAATTTAATGGTGATGGTGTAACAACCAGTTGCCAATCAGCTTGTCCAACAAATGCAATTGAATTTGGGAATTCAAATAATCCAGATACAATAGTAAGTAGTCACAGAGAACATAATTTAAGTTATCACGTATTAGAAGAACTTAATGTTGTTCCAAATGTTACATATCTCGCAAAAATTAGAAATACCTATTCGGAGGATGTATAGTGAGTAGTGAATATACTCAAGAATATTCGGTTGTAGAAGGGAAACCCTCGTTACGGTCCTTAGATGAAATTATATCAAAACCGTTAAATACAAAACCGGAATTAAAATATTATTTGGCTCTACTGCTTACCTTAACTATGTTGGGCATTGGTGCTATTGGTCTTTCATTTTCTTTGTATTACGGAACTGGTCTTTGGGGAAACAATAACCCCGTAGGTTGGGCTTGGCCAATTGTAAATTTTGTGTTTTGGATTGGTATTGGTCATGCTGGTACATTGATATCTGCCATTCTATTTTTATTTAGACAAAAATGGAGAACAGGTATTGCACGGTTTGCTGAAGCAATGACAATATTTGCAGTAATGACGGCTATGATTTTCCCAATTATCCATACTGGACGACCTTGGGTGGCTGCCGTTTATTTGTTACCTTATCCAAATCAACATTCACTTTGGGTAAATTTTAACTCTCCATTGTTATGGGATGTTTTTGCTGTATCAACATACTTTACTGTTTCTTTTGTCTTTTGGTATGTTGGCCTAATACCTGATTTTGCAACTTTAAGAGATAGAGCTTCTACCAAAATTAAGAAAGTTATTTATTCTATTACAAGTTTAGGATGGAGACATTCTAACAGACACTGGCGACATTATGAAATGACTTATTTAATTCTTGCCGGTTTAGCAACACCTCTAGTTTTATCAGTTCATACAATTGTTAGTTTTGATTTTGCCGTTTCACAATTACCTGGATGGCACACAACAATTTTTCCACCATATTTTGTTGCTGGAGCAGTTTTCTCTGGTTTTGCAATGGTACAAAATGTATTAATTTTTGTAAGAAAGATTTTTAATTATGAACATATTATTACTGTTGATACTTTAGAGAAAATGAATAAAATTATTCTCTTAACCGGTACTATGGTCGGTTATGCATATTCAATGGAATTTTTTATTGCCTGGTATAGTGGAGTAAATGCTGAACAATTTGCTTTTGTGAACAGAGCATTTGGTAATTATTCGTGGGCATATTGGATTATGTTTTCTTGTAATGTTTTTATTCCTCAACTTTTTTGGTTTAAGAAAATTAGAAGAACAATACCATTTATGTTTGTTATTGCAGTTTTTGTAAATATTGGTATGTGGTTTGAAAGATTTGTAATTACTGTTACTTCATTATCAAAAGACTTTTTACCATCAAGTTGGGCATACTATTCACCTACAATTGTAGATTTTTCATTATTGATAGGTAGTTTTGGACTATTCTTTACAATGGTTTTATTATTTGCTAAAGCATTACCCGCAATCTCAATCGCTGAAGTTAAAGCTGTCGTAGATGGGGCACAACCATCTCATCACGAGGAACATTAAGAATGAGTGAAAAAAAATTATATTCTTACACTGCTTTATTTGATACACCGGATAAAATTATTCATGCTGTAAAAAGTGTGGCAGAAAAAGGTTATACAAAATATGATGTAAATACTCCATATCCGCTTCATGGTATGGATGATGCAATGAATTTAAAAAAATCCAAGATTGGTTGGGTAACATTAGTTTTTGGTTTACTCGGAACTACTGCTGCAGTTAGTATGATGGGATGGATGATGGCAGTTGATTATCCATTAGTAATTGGTGGAAAACCATTTTTCCCATTGCCTTCATTTGGTCCAATTATGTTTGAACTTTCTGTATTATTTGGTGCATTGGCTACTGTTGGAGTAATGTTATTTGTTCTATTCAAATTTCCAAACAATAGCCATCCAATGCATGATACAGAATACATGAAAAATGTATCTTCTGATAAATATGGTATTAGTATTGAAGCCATTGACCCAAAATATAATCAAGATGAAATCATTACCTTATTTAAAGGACTTGGAGCTGAAAGTACGGCTCCAATATATTTTGATGAAGAAGAATTAAATTTCAAACCAACAATTTTAGACAAAAAGTTTTTAGGTTTTTTAGCAGTTGTTGCTGTTATTACATCATTAAGTGTTTATGGAACAATGAACATTGCTTTATATTTACCACCATTCAATTGGATGGACGATCAAGGTAAATCTTTACCTCAACAAACATCAGAAGTGTTTGAACGTAATTCAAGCATGCTTCAACCAGTTAAGGGAACAGTAGCAAGAGGATTTATTCCTTATAAGTTTGATAAACAACCTGAACTTGCTGGTAAATTACTTGTTAATCCTTTATTGCCTTCAGAAGAAAATTTGAAAATTGGTAAAAGAAAATTTGATATTTATTGCAGTCCTTGTCATGGTTATTTAGCCGAAGGAGACAGTAGATTAAGGGATAAATTTCCAAATCCTCCAAGCTTACATTCTGAAAAAGTTAGGAATTGGACAGATGGTAGAATTTATCATGTATTAGTTGAAGGGCAAAATGTGATGCCTTCTTATTCTAAACAATTATCTAGGAATGAAAGGTGGGCAGTAATTAATTACGTTCGAGTTCTTCAGAGATCATTCAATGCCAAGGAGTCTGATTTATTATGAGTTCATCACTGAATAATGTAGAATACATTAAAAAAGATTTACCACCATTGATTAAAAATCTTGCTTATGGCTTAACTGTGGTTGTACTTATATT
>Ga0209633_10001443_pt1 | contig 24369 bp, 21 predicted proteins | sample Cruoilmetagenom1_FD_187290 | JGI IMG/M metagenome (GOLD analysis project Ga0209633, IMG submission 187290) | Oil polluted marine microbial communities from Coal Oil Point, Santa Barbara, California, USA - Sample 1 (SPAdes) (version 2) | ecosystem: Environmental > Aquatic > Marine > Oil seeps ...
CATTCCATCGACTTCGGCCTGATGGTGTGATGAGCGTCACGGGTTTGCGTCTGCTGCGCGCGGTTGCTCTGATCTATGTTGAATTTTTCCGCGATATTCCTCTGCTCGTTAGCCTTTTCTTTGTCTACTTCGGCGCGCCACTTATCGGCATTCCACTGGATCCCTTTGCTGCCTCGGCCGCGACGTTGTCGCTATGGGGCGGAGCGAACGGCGCTGAAATCGTTCGCGGCGGTTTCAATTCGATTCCGCAACATCAACGGACAAGCGCCGCGGCGTTAGGGCTGAAGCCGTGGGAGATTTATTGGTTTGTCCTTGCGCCACAAGCCTTGCTCCCAATCATTCCGCCGTTCACTGGATTATTCACGCTGCTAATACAGTCGACTTCGCTCGCCGCACTAATCGGCGTGCCGGAATTCTTTCGGATTGCGCAGATCGTTGTCGAACGCACCACGATGATCGAGGGACACAGCCCAGCGTTCTTGGTCTTCGGCGTGGTCCTCCTCGTTTACTACGCGATCTGTTCTGTCTTGAACCTCGGCACAAGAAAGCTAGAGCAGTACATGCACACGCGCACGGCGAGAACGGTCGTATCCGCTGAAGTTCAAATCATTGACCGTCGGGCCGAAGAGAGTGTGTGAAGCAATGGAATTCAATACAGAAGCATATGGAGCCGGCGTTACAGCACAAAGGATCGTAACGCTATTTCATCGGCAGTTGTTCAAGGGGGCCGCTTGATGGTCGCCGTACATGCAGACGCCGGCACGGATATACAGCCGCCTCTCATTGAGGCGCGTGGGATCGCCAAGACATTCGGCTCGCACCGCGTTCTCCACAATGTAGACTTGGCCGTAAGCAGAGGAGAGGTCGTCGTCGTCATCGGGCCAAGTGGTTCGGGCAAGAGCACATTGGTTCGTTGTCTGAACGGTTTAGAGAAAGCCGATGTCGGCGAGATCCGCATTGACGGGTGTCCCGTCCAATTACATGCAGAGCGCGACTGGCGCCTGATCCGGCAACGTATAGGCATGGTTTTCCAGGATTGCTCGCTGTTCCCACACCTCTCGGTACTGCAGAACATCACGCTGGCGCCAGTACGCTCGGGTCGTAGAACTCGCGATGAAGCCCGACGAGATGCTCTCGCCCTGCTTGAGCGCGTGCAACTACCTGACAAAGCCGGCGCCTATCCGGCGCATCTTTCCGGTGGTCAGCTACAACGGATCGCGATTGTCAGAGCACTTGCGATGAAGCCCGATGCCATCCTGTTCGACGAGCCGACCTCGGCGTTGGATCCAGAAATGATATCCGAGGTTCTGGCCGTGATTCGCGATCTGTCACGCGACGGCATGACCATGGTGGTCGTCACACACGAGATGGGATTCGCGCGCGAGGCCGCTCATAGAGTCGTCTTTATGGACGACGGTCAGATTGTAGAGGAGGGGATGCCCGCTCAGATCTTTGGCGCGCCGCGCGAGGAGCGTACGAAAGCGTTCCTCGGGCAAATTCTGGGAAGCCAGTCAATCGGTGTCGGCGAATAAAGGGAGCAGATTGATGACGAAAGAATCTATTTTTGCCGACGATTTTACCTCGCAGCCCTATTGGTGGGAGGCAGCTCCACCAGAGGATGCGCGAGACGAGCCGATACCCGAAACTGTCGATGTCGCCATTGTAGGCAGTGGTTATTGCGGCTTGGTAGCGGCGGTCGACCTCAGCCGCGCCGGCTTGTCCGTGGCCGTGCTCGAAGCCGGCCCTCTTGGTTTCGGCGCCAGTTCGCGCAGTGGCGGCATGGTAAGCAGCGGCCAAAAGCTGGTTTTAACAGGAGCATATAAATCGTTTGGCAAGCAGAACACTGAACGTGTCTTTGAGGAATCGCAGGCTTCTTTCGACTATTTGAAAAATCTCGTCAAACAAGAAGAATTGGACGCCGACTACCAGCAATGTGGCCGGTTTTTCGGTGCTTATACCGCGCATGACATGAAGGTCCTTGGCCGTCATGCGCATTTACTGAAGGAGCGAACCGGAGCAAACGCCTACATAATTTCAAAAGATGAACAACGACGGGAGATTGGTTCGGACTTTTATTATGGCGGCATGGTTGTTGAGGATTATGGCGGACTACATCCGGCAAAAATGAACAGAGCACTAGTAAGATTGGCACGAATGTCTGGTGCAACGCTCATTTCCGGTAATCGAGTTTCTAAGATAGAGGCCGAGGGGAAGAGCAAACGTGTCTATACGGAAAAGAGTGTTATTCAATGTAGGGAAGTGATTGTGGCTACAAACGGTTACACAGACAAAGCTATCCCATATTTGCGCCGTCGGATTGTACCGGTTGCAAGCTATATGATTGCAACGGAAGAGCTCTCACGCACACTCATGGATGAAATTTCTCCAAATCGAAGAATGATGTCAGAGACCCGTAAGGAAGTTGCATATTTCAGACCAACCCCTGATGGGCGCAGGCTTCTTTTTGGGTGCCGACCGTCATTTCGCGCAAAGGATGATCGAAATTTGGCGGCAGGCATTCACAAACGGATGTGCCAAGTATTCCCACAAATGAGGGACACTCGAATTAGCCACTTCTGGAGCGGTTTCGTGGGCATGACATTTGATTCCGTGCCGCATATGGGAACTCATAGAGGTATTCACTATGCCCTTGGTTGCAACGGGAACGGCGTTGCGATGTCCAACTACCTTGGACACAAGACGGCTCAAAAAGTTCTTGGAAGCCCCAATGCGAGAACGGTTTTTGATGGAAGACCGTTTCCAACTCTTCCGTTCTATTCCGGCTTCCCATGGATCGTCCCATTTGCCAGCGGCTACTACCATTTGCGAGACACATTGGTGCGTCCCGGTGCTGCAGTGAATTTTTTGTGAGAACTGAGCTCATAATTTCAACCATCGGAGAAGGGAGTTTCGTCCAACGGCCTCCCGGATTGTGACCGTTAGAAAAACCGCCGCCACGCGACTATTTCACCTCTGGAACTCATTCTAACTTTGGACCGAAACGATGAAGAAAATTCTCAACAGCCCGGAAAACTACGTCGACGAAGCGCTCGCGGGGTTGGTACTGGCGCACCCGGAGGCCTATCGGCAGCTGGGATCGACGGGGCGCGTGATGGTTCGCCGGCAACCGAAGGAAACCGGCAATGTGGGTGTGGCGAGCGGTGGCGGCTTCGGCCATCTGCCGTTGTTTGCCGGCTATGTAGGAACGGGACTCCTCGACAGCTGCGCCGTGGGTGGCGTTTTTGCTGGACCCTCTCTTGACGACGTGACCGGCACTTTGCGTGCCGCGAACCTGGGCGCTGGCGTTCTAGCCGTGATTGGGAACTACGGCGGCGACAGAATGGTCTTCGAGATGGCGGCGGAAGACCTCGAGGCGGAAGGTATTCCGACGGAAACGGTCATCGTCGCTGATGACGTTGCAAGCGCACCGCCTGACGAGTCCGCTAAACGGCGCGGCGTCGCCGGCGTGGTAATGGCCTTCAAGATCGCCGGCGCCGCCGCCGAGGCTGGCCAAGGCCTCCAGGACGCTGCGGCTGTCACCCGCAGGGCTTTGGCCGGCTGCCGGTCGATTGGTGTCGCCTTATCGCCCTGCACTGTGCCGCAGGCGGGAAAGCCGACGTTTGAACTTGAGGACGACGCCATCGAGATGGGGATGGGAATTCATGGCGAGCAGGGTGTCTGGCGTGGCGCACTCAAGCCTGCCGATGCGCTGGCCGATGAGATGTTGGATCGCTTAGTGGCCGATATGCCTCTTGAGAGCGGGGGCCGCATAGCGCTTCTCTGCAACAGCCTCGGCGCGACGCCGCTGGACGAACTCTACATTCTCTATCGCCATATGGCCCATCGCCTGGCCGCGATGAATGTCGAAATCGCTATCCCCCTGGTGGGGCACTACGCCACGTCCATGGAGATGGCCGGCGCCTCGGTGACTGTCATGAAGCTGGATGGTGAGCTAGAGGACCATCTACGCGCCGCTGCGGATTGCCCGTACTGGAAAAACCTATGACGCAGGGAACAACCAATCAAATTCTCCAAGACGTCATTGTCCGCGTGACTAGGCAGTTAGAGGCTTGTTCCAACGAGCTCAACGATCTCGATGCCAAGCTCGGAGACGGCGACATGGGGACCACGCTCGCGACGATTTCACGGGCGCTCCGACCAGAAATGGAGAATCTGCCCGATGACATAGGGGCGTGCTTGAGCCGTGTGGTTCGGGTCATCGGCCGGACCTCGGGATCGAGCCTGAGCGCGGTTGTGATGACCGGATTTCACCGGGTCGCCAAGGCGACGAGAGGGCAAGCTAGTATCCCGTGGCCCGAGCTTGCCGAGTTGATCGAACTGGGGGTGAACGCGATGCAGGAGCGGGGCGGCGCGAAGCTCGGCGACAAATCCGTCCTCGACGGTCTTGCGGCCATTGCTAAGGCCCTTGCCAAGGAAATCGATCATACCGCCTTCGCCTCGGTGGCCGAGGCGGCAGTCGCCCAGGCGATCGCCGAGTACCGGGACAAGCCATCGCGCATTGGACGTGCCCGGCTTGCCGGAGACCGCAGCATCGGCCAAGACGATCCAGGCATGGTGGCTCTGATGCGCATAATCGAGGCAATCCGATCGACGGATCACACCTCAGCGGTCGACTTTCGAATACAGATGAAGGCGGGCAATGTCTCGCCATAAACGTCTTCTCTATCTTGAATTTCTCGTTCCTCCCTGTGCCTTCGGCCCGGCCTCGTGCCGGGTCCCTTTTTCTAGGCAGCATTCTGAGTGGCGCCGAAAGAAATAGTCTCCTAGACTAGATTGGACCATCATGCCGCTGCTTGGAAGAGTCCCTGCTGATATCGTTGGTTGCGAGCCCACGAATCCAACTACATCTAACTACATCCAACTCTGTCTAGGTTAGAGTTTGACCTTTGGCTCTTAGCTGCTCGGCGGGGGCGAGATTTCTACGGAGGCCGCCCTGTTCCCGCTCGACGCCTACAAGGGCCACATCGTCACCGACCTGTTCGGTGAGCGCGAATACTTCGCCGACACCGACCAGTTCTGGACTTTGCAGAACGAGGCCTACACCAAGAATGGCGGCGTCCGCATTGATGATGCATGGCGCAAAGTAAGGAGCCTGATCAAAGCGGCGTGATGCAATGCGGGTGGTGGCAATAGCCGCCGCCCGATATATCTCGGTGCGGCCGTGATCTGATTGATACTTGGATCGGTGTAAATGGCCGAGTCCGGCCAAGAAGAGCCGGTCGAACTGGTGACCTGAAAGGCTGAATGCGGATCGGCAAGCGGCCGTTCGAAAGTCAGGGCATTGAGGGTCAGGTAATCCCCGACTCTGTACAGCGGCGCTCCTATGTCGGAATTCGACCCAGCTTCTTCCGGTTTGCCACTAGGTCCAGTCGTGGGGAGCGACCTTGGCCATAGGGGAGTTTTGACCCGAAGCGGACGAGTTTAACCGCGCAATTCTCCGGCCAGGAGAGAGATCCCCTCCGACAGTTGAGCGAAGCTTGCAGCAGCATAACCGATCACCAGCCCTCCGCGCATTGGCAGGCTGCTGCTCTGATAGTGCGAAATCGGCGGTACCGACAAACCGGACTTCGCCAGTCTTACCGATAGCGCCTCGGCGTCAATGCCATCATCGAGCGTCAGAACAGCGTGCAGTCCGGAGTCTAATCCGGTCAGGACGCCTGGAACGGACAGGGCGCGAAGAGCCCGCACCACGGTCAATCGCTTTTCTTTGTAGAGTTTGCTCATTCGTCGAATGTGCTTCGCGAAGAGACCCGACCCGATGAAATCGCACAATGCATACTGTATCGAAGATGGCTGATCGTATTCGCGGAGCGTTCGACAGCGGACCAAGGCTTGAACCAATGCTGCTGATGCGATGACGTAGCCAACCCGAACATCCGGGAAAAGCGTCTTTGAGAACGTTCCCAAGTAGACGACACATTCGTTGGGCATAGCCGCCATCGGCGGCAGCGGGGGCACGTCATATCGATACTCGCCATCGTAATCGTCCTCCAACACCAACACCTTGTTGCGCATGGCCCACTCGACGATTTGCGTTCGTCTCTCGATCGAAAGGCGTCCACCCGTCGGGAACTGATGCGATGGAGTAAGGTAGATGAAGACAACGCCGCGTGCGTCCCGGGGAAGCGAGTCGGTGACGAGTCCGTCCTTGTCCACGGGACAGAAAATGACCTCTGCGCCGGCGCGTTCGAATACCTGACGCGCCAACGGATATCCGGGGTCTTCCATGATCACTTGCGCACCTGGGCGCAAGTACAGATCCGCAAGCAGGCCAACGGCGTGAATGATCCCCATGCTCACGAACACCTGATCCGCGTTGGCCACAAGCCCTCGAGATCTCCTTGCATAATCCGAGATCTGATTTCGGAGCTCGGCGACGCCCTGTGGATCACCGTAGTCCGGGGTCGCGCTGCGCGTGGCCGCATTCGCGAAACACTTTCTCCAGGCTGTCAGTGGGAACTCCGAGACGGAAGGTCTACAGGGTCTAAGATCGATCACCGATGACGGCAAGATCTCGACCGTCGGAAACGGCGCATTCGTGGGTTTGAGAACGACCTTGTCCGAGACTCGCGTGTCGCTGGCCGTTACCCGGTCGGCATGATTGGCGACGAATACGCCCGAACCTTTTCTGGAAACGAGCAACTCCTCGGCACGAAGAATCTCGATGACGTTGACGATTGTTCCGCGCGACACGCCGTAGTCCCGTGCCAGGTCGCGCGACGACGGCAATCGATCGCCTGGTTTGATGCTTCCGGACAGGATTTGCGTGCGCAGGCTTGCGACCAGCTGATTGGTCAGACTGCCTTTTCGGCGATCGTTTCGCGGCGGCGGGCGCAGTGAGACGCTTGAGTTCGGGCGGTTCATACGAAATTGGTCCAGTAACATTTGTCAGTTTTGGATCATTACAATAGTCCGCTTTCATGGCAAGATCTCTTTAGATGACGTTTTCAAAGGAACCGATATGCGAACCAATGAAGAACTCATGGACGCGTTTGCATGCGCATGGTCCGGTCAAAATCTCGATGAGATTGTCGGGTTGTTCAAGGAAGACGGTGTGTTTTTTGCATCTTCCCGTTATGGCTCGCGGTCGCGGGCCTGCGGGCATGAAGAAATCCGCCATCTGACGAAAAGCATGTTTAAAACCGATGACGGCGCGGTTCTGGAGCCATCCGATCGCATGCTGTTCGAAGGCGGCGCGTTCTGCCGATGGCGATACGTTCTGCCCAATGGCTCGATTGAGTTAGGTTGCGATTTTTTCCAAATCGAGAACGGTTTGGTCGCCCTCAAGGACGCGTACCGCAAAATCGGATCCGTCGCCTGATCTCGGCAATGAAGTTCAAAACGATGTGTTCGAACCCGAAAGTCGACAACAATGTCAGTGCATAAGATTCCAGGCGCGTGCCCGCTCGATTGCCCGGACACTTGCAGTTGGGTGATTACGGTCGAGGGCGACCATGCGACGGAGTTGCGTGGTAACCGGGATCATCCGTTCACCCAAGGCAGTTTGTGCGTCAAGGTGAACAAGTATCTGGAGCACATGTATGCGCCGGATCGCTTGCTTCATCCGATGCGACGCATCGGCAAAAAGGGAGAGGGGCGCTTCGAGCGGATATCTTGGGACGACGCTATCGATGAGATGGGCGCGAAACTCCAAACGATCGTCGCAGAGTATGGTGGAGAAGCCATTTGGCCGTATGCCGGCAGCGGCAACATGGGCTACCTCCAGGGGATAGCGGGTGTCGGCCAAAGGCTATGGAATACACTCGGTGCATCGGTTCACTTGCCGACGATATGCTCCATCGCTGGCACGGTCGGCGCGACCTATACTGTCGGCTCGACCCAGGCGCTCGACCCCGAAGCATTCAGCCATTCGAAGCTGATCATTATTTGGGGAACGAATCCACTGACGAGTGCGAACCACGTTTGGCGGTTCATCACCGAGGCTCGCCGGAAGGGCGCCTATGTAGTCGTGATTGATCCCATTCGAACGCGAACCGCAGAGAAGGCCGATGAGCATGTATCAATCATTCCCGGGACTGACGCTGCGCTGGCCCTCGGCCTTTTGAACGTTGTCGTTGGACTGGGTGCGGAAGACGACACCTACCTCGAGCAGAATACCCTTGGGTGGGCTCGGTTCCGGGAACGCACCCTTGAGTATCCGCCCGAACGTGTCGCCGAGATTACGGGCATTGAAAAAAACAAGGTCATTGAGCTCGGCACGCGGCTCGCCACCACTCGGCCGACCGGTATTCTCACGCGAATGGGGATACAGCGGCACGCTGGCGGCGGCATGGTGCTACGGACCATCATGGCGATCCCCGGCGTTACCGGCGATTGGCAACACCTGGGTGGTGGAGCCGTTTACTCTACGGGCGACTATTTCGGGCTGAACGTCTCGAAGCTTTGGCGGAATGATCTCAGGCCGCCGAACACTCGCAATTTGGTGATGACGCGCCTTCGTGAGGGCCTGCTCGACGTGAATGATCCGCCGGTGAAGGGACTCATGGTGCTTGGCGCAAATCCTGTCGCAAGCAATCCGGACCAGAACGGCGTGCGTCGAGGATTGGAGCGGGAAGACCTGTTCACGGTCGTCATCGATCACTTCCAAACGGACACCGCCGATTATGCCGATCTGCTCTTGCCCACGACGATGCAGCCGGAGCATGCGGAGATGAACAGTGCCTATGGGCACCTTTATCTGATGTGGAACGAGCCAGCCGTGCCGCCGTTGGGCGAGTGTCTTCCGAGCACCGAGATTTTCCGGCGCCTGGCACGGCGGATGGGACTGGATGATCCCTGCCTGTACGACAGCGATGACGACCTCGCCCGCGCCGTGCTCGATACCGAGCATCAATCGGTCAAGGGCATAACGCTGGAAGGCCTGAAGAAAACGGGATGGGCGCGACTCAACTATCCGCCGTTCGGCACGGCATTCCCGCATGGCTTTGCGACGCCCTCGGGCAAGATCGAGTTCTATTCGCAGAAGGCGGCGGATGACGGGTTCGATCCGCTGCCGACTTACACACCGCCCGAGGAGGCCGGTCGCGCCGATCTTTCGAAACGGTATCCGTTGACGCTGATCACGCCGGCATCTCATTTCTTCCTGAACAGTATGTTTGCGAACAAGCCGGATCTCCTAAAGAAGAACGGACGCATCTGCGTCGTACTCCATCCCGCGGATGCCGCTAGCAGACGATTGTCGGCCGGAGACGAGGTCCGGATTTTCAACAGCCGCGGAGAGTTTCAAGCCGTAGTGGATGTCAGTGACTCGGTTCGGCCAGGTGTGGCGATGAGTCCGAAGGGCTACTGGCCGAAGCTGACGGAGCATAGCTCAAATGCCAACGTGACCGTCGATGAACGCGATACCGACATGGGGCAAGGTCCGGTCTATCACGACAATTCTGTTGAAGTAGAGGCCATCCTCCGACGCTCGACGCCGGCGGAACGACGGCAACAACCCGAGGGAATTTTCCTAGATGCAAGATCGTAGCCTACCCAGCCGTTCGTCGGAACCGTCATTGGCGGCTTCCTTGGCGTTTACGCCCTACAAGAAACGCGCATTCGGATCTCTCGGGCTTTGGAACGAAGGCGAGTGGGCATTCAAGGTCTACGGGATCAACTACCAGGCGGAGCATGCGCCCGGGCATCTCGTCAATCCGACGATGGTCGCTGCGGCACGAACGCATATCCAGGCTCAACTCCCGGACCTGAACCGCAGAGACGACCATCATCACACCGGTTTCGTCATCGTTCATCAGGCATTAGGCGAGAACTGGTTGATGCTTCATTGGTGGATACAGGAGGCCATCTGCTGCGAGGCCCTTTGGAAATCCCACGAAGCGACACCGACAGAGTTCGGAACGGCGCCAAAATCCTTCATGGCATGTGTTTGGGAGCTCGTGGTGATCGATTTCGAGCGTCGAGCCTGGGTCGACACCATGCTTCGGCCGGATAGCGACCGAGACGCCTATCTGGCCACTCGCCTCGCCGACGGGACTTACTAGAAGGACCGGCAAGATCGTTGGGAAGACGCCAGAGATGGCCGTCGGAGCGGGCTCACGGCTTTTACCGGACACATTTGACGCATGGAAGAAATTCGATTGGCAACGGCATTGGACGTACCCGGGATGAGTGATCTCCTCTCGGTTCTGTTTAACCAGGAAACCGAGTTTTCGGCAAACGGGACGGCGCAGGTTGATGGCCTGACCGCGATATTGAACTCGCCCCAGGTCGGACATCTGGTGGTTTGCGAAATCGATCGGGTGGTCGTCGGGATGGTCAACGTGCTTTACACGATCAGCACAGCACTGGGTGCTCGCGCAGCCGTCCTCGAAGACATGATCGTATCGCCGGATTTCCGTGGGCGAGGGATAGGTCGCAAGTTGATCGAGAGAGTGATTGACCAGTGCGCGAAGGATGGCTGTCGGCGGATAACGTTGCTGACCGACTACGACAACGTCTCCGCTCACCGTTTCTACGAGCGGGCCGGATTCGGCCGATCGATGATGGTCACATTTCGCATGCCGATTGCGGCTGATCGATTTTAGTTGTCCCCAACCCTTGATTTCTCTTTGGACCGGTCAAGGTTACGACAACTGGCCCGCCGCAATATAGTCAAATGAGAGGCTCCCGACGATACCTTCTGACGTGACCGATACACATGAGCCTGACGGGCCGGAAACCGCGTTTCCAATTGAGCCTCAGGAACAACCAATACCGGGATCCTTGACCCAGGAAACGGTCCTTTCCGTGATGGATTGGAGTGAAAGTATAAATATCTCAATTAGTTAATCTGCTCTCTGTGTAGTTTGTGTGCACCAAGAGAGCTAAATAGATCCAACATCGTCTAAGTCCGCCACGCTTATAACCTGAAGGTCGGAGATTCAAATCTTGCCCCCCGAACTAATCAGACCGACACAGTAAGCGAGTGTCGGTCTCGTTGGTTGCGTGCCTCCGCAACCACGGATGCAGTAGAGCCGTCCTTCCGGTTTGGCTTGGTGCCTAAAATGCGTGATGACAGAACTAGCGTGTTGCGCCGAAGAGTAGGAGCGGGCATTCAATACTTTTTGTAAAACTCCTATGCATGGCAAGGCTTGCCATATAGCCAAAATTATGAATCTTCCGAATTTCGTTCGGCACTGTTGTGATGACGTTGAGTGCCTGCGAACCGTTTACGAAATTCCTGCGCCCAGTTTTCTATGGAGAGACGCAACGTGTAGGCATAGGAGTCGGGGCTTCTCCAATCTCCTGGTTCGGTCGGTTCGGTTTCGTCGCCCATAGATGATTCCCTTGCCGAACGAATTAGGATTTTCAATAAGTGTGAAACTCTCCGGCTGGCCAGATCAGCGTATCAAAAACTAGCCGCTTAAGAGCACGGTGCTGTCCACCTTATTCAGACATTTCCAGTCCTCGATCGAGGCTTCGCGTTGATTGTCGGACGAGTAGCGGGCGTAGATTGCAGCTTTCATGAGTAAAGTCTCCGGACCTTTAGATCTTGCGCCTCTTCTCCCGTGAGGCGTGTTTCTGCGCGCGCTCGTAGAACTCTTCGGCCGACTGCCGTGCCAGGAAGCGGACCTGTTCAACCAACCTTCCATCGGGCGGCGACTTGCCCGGCACTTCCCGCGACTTCACATCGGTCTTTGCGGGGCTTGGTGCCCCTCGACCTTTCTTGGCTGGGGTCGGTGGCTTGGAGCGCCTTGGCCGACCCGTGTCCATTCTGCTTCGACTTTTGCCTCTATACTAGTCTCGACGTTGTCCAATGTTCGCGTTGGGGCATAAAGAGCTCAATAGAGGAAAGCGGGAATTTCAGTGAAGGTCGATACCTAGGACGGTAGAACCGTCATTCACGTGTCTTTGGGTTTTTCGGCAGCGCTAAATGGGTTCGGTTGCCGAGACAGGCGAATACTAACAGTATCATCGCTGTATTTCGGAATCTCGAGACTCTAAGACACTTCCAGCCATTCTTGTCGTACTTCGTCGTTAGCGCGCATCTCATCCGGCGTTCCTGTGAAAACAATTTGACCGTGGCCCATCACATTAACCTCGTCGCTTATCTTGAGTGCGATGGTCATCTTTTGTTCGACCAAGACAACGGCGACTCCATGACGTTGGATGTCCCGAATGACCTCGACGACTCGCCCGACAATCATGGGGGCGAGACCTTCGGTCGGCTCGTCGATCAGAATAATCTTGGGATTACCCAGCAAGGAGCGGCAGATGGTTAACATCTGTTGTTCTCCTCCCGACAAGTGCCCCGCATTGGTGTTACGGCGTTCGCGCAAGGACGGAAAGTAGTCGTACATCTGGTCAATGGCCCAGGCGGCATAGTCCGTCCGAGCCGACTGCTGTCCCAGCATTAGGTTTTCCTCGACGGTCAAATTGTTGAAAACAAGCCGCTCCTCGGGAACAAACGCGATTCCGTCGCGAACGATATCGAAGGCCGGTCGGCCAGATTGCTCGACTCCGTCGAGTCGGATCGAACCTTGGCTGGGCTTGATGATTCCGACAATCGCGTTGATCATTGTCGATCGACCAGAGCCGTTACGTCCGATCACGCTCACGATTTGGCCACGGTCTACGTTGAGGCTTACGCCATGGAGAACGTGGCTCTTACCGTAGTGGGCATGAATACCTTCTACGTTCAACAGCATCAGGCTTCGTCCTCACCGAGATAGGCTTGTTGGACATCGGGGTTGTTGCGGATTGCGTCCGGACTGTCAGTGGCAATAACCTCACCATAGACGAGGACGGAAATTCGGTCGCACAGCTTGAAGACGACGTCCATGTCGTGTTCGACCACCAGTAGCGTCTTGCCCTCCGTTACTACCCGGATTAGCTCGACCGCATACTCAGCCTCTTCTCGCGACATGCCGGAAGTGGGTTCGTCGAGCAAGATGACATCCGGATTGGTCGCTAGTGTGAGACCGATTTCCAACGATCGTTGTTCCGAATAAGGGAGTTCACCGGCAGGGACGTCCCGCTTGGTGCTCAGGCGAACTGTTTCCATCAGCTTCTCGGTCTCTCCGGTGATAGTCTGGAAAGAGTCCAAGGGCCTCAGGATGGAGCCGCGTACGCCGAACTGTGGCATGAGACCGAGTCGTAGATTCTCGAATACCGACAAACGCTCAAAGATACTAGTGATCTGAAAAGACCTACCAAGACCCATCTTGTTGATATCTTCCGGCTTCCGCCCGTCGATCCGTTGTTCGCGGAGCAAGATTTGTCCTTGGCTCGGCCGAAACAAGCCGGAGATTAAGTTGAATATTGTCGATTTGCCGGCTCCATTCGGGCCGATCAGTGCATGGCGTTCTCCTGGCCGCACGTCGAGATTTGCGCCGCGGATAATCTCTAGGTCGCCAAACGATTTCCGCACACCGTCAAGCCGTAGTATTGGCCCGTTCATTCTTCGGCCCCGAGACTGCTTGTCTTTATAGACTCCCAAGCTTTCCTGATCCGCCCAATGGCCGTTCGGAGGAGCAGGAGGCCGACAGCGAACAACGCCACTGGCACCATCCACGTGGTCGGGGAGGCGTGTGGCCAGGTGATGCTGAAGAGTTCGACCACTGGAAGCGCTTTCGTCGATGCGGCCTGTATGCCATACGGGTCGGAAAAGAGTCGGGCCAAGTATTCGAAGAGAAAGACAGTGCCACTGGCTAGGGTTAGCGCGGCTATCAGCCCGAGCAGATAGGGGCCGACCAGGCTCCGGAGTTTGCCCTGACGCCAAGGTTCCACATGATCGATGATCGCTCCACCTACGCCTTGTGGCGCGTACATGACGACCAACACAAAGATAATCCCCTGATAGAGAGCCCAGAGGCGCGTTGCATCGGATACCACAAAGCCGAAAAGTGTCAGGGCAAAAGCCCCGACAATCGGGCCCAAAAAGACTCCGGCGCCGCCGACAAAGGTGTGAATCACAGCTGAACCGGAGACGAAGGCGTTGAATATGGTGTGATCGACGTTTTCGTTGGCGAGCGCCAGTAGACCGCCAGCCAAACCCGCGAACATCCCGGAAACGGCGAAGACACGGGTCTTCAGGGCATGGGTGTCATAGCCGAGAAAGCGAACCCTGAGTTCGTTGTCACCGAGCGCAAAGGCGAGCCTGCCAAGTGGCGTCATGGTGAAAACGTACATTGCAGCGACAGCCAGAATGAACCAAGCCAGTACGAGATAGTAAACCTCGATATCCGAGCCAAATGTGACGCTCGCCCAGGGCATCCGCATGGACGACAAACCCGCCTCGCCACCGAAGACACCCTCCCATTGCGGCGCTAGCTGGTGAATTAGCTCAGCGATCGCAAGGGTTACCATGGCGAAGTAAGTGCCAGTCCGGATGGTTGCGAAAAAACCTGCGATCCACCCAAAAGCAAGCCCCGCACCCAAACCGGCAAGCGGCACCAAGGGGAGTGGCAGTGAGATACTTCCGGCCTCGATCGCCCGCATTAAATGCACAACGGCAAACATACCAAGCCCGAAATAGGCCGCGTGGCCGAATGATAGTAGCTTTGTCTGGCGCCAAAGTATATTGAAGGCCAGCGCGAAAAGTGACGCTGCGAGCATCTTGATTAACGTACCGATATAACGATCGTTGAGAACCAGCGGCAAGACGATGAGAACGATAATGGCGGCAAGGATGGCGGCCGTCGCAAAACCAAAGCGATCGAAGAGAGAGGGACGCGAGACATCTGCCTCTGTTTCGGAGAGGCCAGACATCAGACGCGTTCCCCCAGCAATCCGGCGGGCCGCAGCAACAGGACCAGAAGCATGATAAAGTAGGGTACCGCACCGGCAACCGTGGCCAACTTGACTGTAAGAATGCCACCGACCGCTTCGGCCCAACCTTGCAGTCCTATTGGGTAGAGAGCCTGGGCCAAGGTCCAATCTAGTCCCACCGCAAAACTACTGAAGACGCCGATCAGTAGTGACGCGACGAGAGCGCCCTCCACCGAGCCTAGTCCACCAACGACAACCACCACGAAGACAATGATTCCGAGCTCTTGCGCCATGGTTGGGCTGGTCGGATAAAAGATTCCAGCCACCGTGCCCGCCAGCCCTGCCATAGCGGCACCCATGGCAAACACACCCAGGAAGACCAATGGTACGTTGTGTCCCAGGCCTTCCACCATCCGAGGTCTATAGACTGCGGCGCGGACTATCAGGCCGGCACGCGTGAATCTGAGCAGCACGTAAATGGCTGCGAACATGACGACAGCGACGAGGCCGATGAAAAGGCGGTAGAAAGGATAGTCGAGCCCGAAGATGTTGAAAGCGGTGAACGAGAGTTCCTCGGGTACCGCGTAGGCAACCGGATAGAAACCGTAGAAGAGCTTTATCAGCTCTTCGAAGATGAAAAACAGGCCGAAAGTGAGCAACAGCTCGTGGGCATGGCCGTGCCGATGCACTCTGCGTAACATGAAGCGCTCAACGAATGCGCCGACCGCCGCGAGTAGAATGGGTGCGAGTAGGATTGCGGGCCAAAAGCCGGTCAACCGAGAGATCGAGTATCCGAAATAGGCCCCCAGCATGTAGAATGAGGCATGCGCGAAGTTGAGCACACCCATCATCCCGAAGATAAGCGTCAGGCCGGCTGATACCATGAACAGCAACAGGCCGTAGATCACGCCGTTCAGAAGGGAGACGACGACAAATTCCATCCTCAAGCACTCCTTGCTTGATGGTAGGTGAATAAGAAGGCGATGGCTCGCCGCTGCGAGCCATCGCCAAGTGTCAGAAGCTTTCGTTTGGCTTCGGCAGGTTGAACAGGAAACCTGATCATAAAGAGGAATTCTTTTTCGTTTTTCGCTTAGCAGACCTCCCGTACCTCAAGACGGCCGCTTCATACTGCACGAGTCCTGCACCGCGTTTACACCTTTCGGTCCCGGAATAACCTTGATCGGCTTAAACCCCATATCTGTACCATCGACTTTGACAGCGGCGTCCTTGCTGACTCGGGCAACGACCATGGGCACGATGGCCTGATGATCGTCAGTCCGCATCGCAATTTCGCCAATTGGTGTGTCGATCTTGGCGCTTTCGGCCGCCAAAGCGATTTTGGTGACGTCGACCTTGTTGCCAGGCTTTACGTTGGCAAGTGCGGCTTCGAGCATCTGCAGGGCGAAAAGGGTCCTAACCTCACTCGCCGTCGGGGCTGTGCCAACTTTCGCTTCATAAGCTTCAGCAAGCGCCCGGCCGCCTTCGCCCCCGGCTTCGGCATTGAAGCTCTGTACTGTGTAGTAGCCGAGAGCCGCCTCTCCAGCGCTCGCAATATTACCGGGTAGGTCGAGGAACATGGTGCCGAACTGTACATCTAGACCTGCTGATGAGACGGCCTTCAAGAGCAGCAAAAGATCGCTTCCCCAGTTGCCGGTGATCACTGTATCCGCGCCTGAAGAATTGATCCTGGCGACGTAGGGGCTGAAATCCTGAATCTTGTTAACGTCATGCAAGATCGCGTCGACGACCTTATAACCGCCCAGGTTCTGATAAGCCTGGGTGACACTCTGCATGTCCTTGCCCCAGGAGTAGTTCTGGTTGATTGAGAATACTTTGTTCCCCAGATCGTTAGCATCTTTCATGGCTATGACCATTGCCTTGACGCGCATCTCCGCGTTGGTCGCATAACGGAAGAAGTAGAAGTGACATTTACCGCCGGTAAGTTCGAGCGCTTCGGATCCCGGGTTCATGTATATAACCGGCTGATCCGGATTGCGTAGATTGTGCTTACGTACGTCTTCGGTGATCTGTCCTGCGATCGAGGAAGAGCCTCCCTGCAAGATAATGTGAGCACCGTCCTTGATCGCTGCTCCCGCCTTTTCGGCAGCAACTGATGTGCTTCCTTGGCTATCGTACTCCAGGTACTCGATCGGTGTACCCTTCCAGCCGCCTCTAGCGTTGACGTCATCGACCCAGTACTTGGTCGCGACGGCAAAGAGTCGGTTTGTCGTAGATCCAGGGCCGCTCAAGGCCTCAACAACAGCTATTTTGAGAGGTTCGGCTGCTGCCGCTGTTCCGACGACGACCGCCGTCGAACTCAGGGCCATCAGTAAGGCCGCTGTCATAAAGGTACGTATGAAGCTCATATCTAAGTCTCCCAGTTGAGTTGCCTAACCCGTTCGAGGTTCCGCTTTGCGCGGATTTCGTTATGTGTTATATCAAATAACTAATGGTGCCTTGAGTCAAGGGCCCATGTTACAATATGGTTGCTGTCGCCGTTTCGATTGGAAGGCTCCCCAAGGGTATGCGAGGAACGATGCCAGATTCTTCTCTTCAGTTCGATCCAATGGAACGCTCCGAGACGCTGGGCCAGCAAGCATATCAAAGGCTGAAGACGGCCATTATGTCCGGCACTTTCGCCCCGGGCCAAAAGATCACAACACGAAACATTGCGTCAGCGCTTGGGATAAGCCCGACACCGGCACGCGAAGCCATCGGCCAACTTGTTGCCGAGCGGGCGTTGGATTTTGACAACAACCGTACGGCTGTGGTGCCGACGCTGGACAAGGGTCGCATTGCCGAGATCTACGAAATACGGATCGCTTTGGAGGGGTTGGCAGCGGAAGTGGCGGCACCGTTCGTTGATGATGATGGCTTACAAATTCTGACGCAGTATCAGTTAACTTTGGTCGCCGCCATGGAACGCAAGGATTTCAAGACGATACTGAGCGTCAATGAGAAGTTTCATTTCGCGATATATTGTGCATCCGGAAGACCGTTGCTTGTGCAGATGATCGAGACCCTGTGGCTCAGAATGGGCCCCATGCTAAACCTTCTTTTTCCAGAGTTCGCTTATACCAGAGCCAGGATTCGTTATCATGAAGAGGCCATCAAGGCCTTGCGCGCCGGCGACGCGAAAGGACTGCGCAGAGCCATCTCCACCGGTTTAGCCGAGGGAGCTGACAACTTAATTCTACGAATTGATCAGTTGGACAGCGAATAAATCAACAACCAGTTCCAGTCAGCAGCCGTTTCGCTATGACGGCGCAGGGTGCTCTTTCGGTTTTCCTCCAATGATGGCGGCCTTTGAGGCCTGTCCCTTCCCCTACGGCCAGACAGTTCGTTCTACGCGAGCCTTCGCCGTGGTGATTGCCCGCAATGCCCTATGCGGAAACAAACCTCTCCACAACAGGCTTGGCATTTTGTGTTATTTGTTATAACAGTTTGTGAAGATGGCGATCTGGCTACCGGTCAGAGTAGGTCATGGCGACGGAAATGGGTTTGAATGTCTTCTTCGCAGAACAATGCTTGGCGCATCGGCGTCGATATCGGCGGCACCTTTACCGATCTTGTCATCGTTGATCAGAGCGGCGGTGTTCGCGCCTTCAAGGTGCCGACCGATCCGTCGGATCCAGCCCGCGGTGTGCTGGCAGCCTTAGAACGGGGCGGCGAATCTTTCGACCTCACCGTGGGCGAGATACTCAAACGCTGCAGCCATTTCGTTCACGGTACAACGATTGCGACAAACACGGTCCTAGAGCGCAAGGGTGCCAAAGTCGGGTTGCTTACGACGCGGGGATTTCGCGACAGTCTGGAAATCAGGCGTGGCCTACGGGTCGACATGTGGGATCACCGCAGTCCTTGGCCGGAGGTCATGGTGCCCCGTAAGCTGCGCCGACCGGTAAGGGAGCGGATCGATAGAAATGGCTTGTCAACCGAGCCATTGGATCTCGCCTCCGTTGAGGGGGCACTCAACGTCTTTCAACGCGAGAACGTCGAGTCGATCGCCATTTGTTTCCTAAACAGCTTTCTCAACGACGCGCACGAGCGTGAGTGTGAGAGTAGGATTAGGTCAGCCTGGCCAGAGGCATGGGTATGCCGCTCCTCGCAGATTGCCCCGGTTATCGGTGAATACGAGCGCAGCTCAACCACGGCAGTCAACGCCTTCATCGCGCCTAAAGTTGTTCCTTACCTGCGTGACTTGGATATGCGGCTGCGAACCATGGGGCTCCCAGGGCGGCTCCTGCTTATTCAAAGCAACGGCGGCGCGGTGTCAGTGGATCAGGTCGAGATGCGCCCGATTACTCTGCTCTTGTCCGGGCCAGCTGCCGGGATTGGTGCGCTACGATTTTTCAGTGACGCTTGCGGCTCCGCAGACCTCATTTCCATGGAGATTGGAGGCACAAGCTGTGATGTGACGCTTGTGCGAGACGGCCGGGTCGCGGAGACCGACAATCTTGCGGTTGCTGGCTATGACATCGTTATGCCCGCTACCGAGATCCATACCGTCGGCACGGGTGGCGGGACCGTTGCCGGTATCGATGCGGGAGGCATGCTCTATGTCGGCCCTCAAGGCGCCGGGGCACGACCGGGCCCTGCATGCTATGGCTTGGGGGGCCAAGCTCCAACGGTGACCGATGCACAGGTTGTACTGGGACGGCTGAAGTCCGGTCGCTACGCAAGCGGCTTGATGGAATTGGATGGAGATTTGGCGTTACGCGCAATCCAGGACAAGGTGGCTGGTCCACTCGACCTGGACACTACCGAAGCCGCCGCCGGTATAATCCGCATGGCCGAGCAAAGCATCTTACATGCGCTCGAGCGAATGAGCAGTGAACGCGGCTGCGATCCGAAGGACTTCATCTTGGTGGCAGGCGGTGGGGCCGGCGCCCTACATGGAGCATCTGTTGCGCGTGCGCTTGGATGTACTTCCGTTTTTGTTCCCAAGCTTGCTGGGGTGTTTTGTGCTTTCGGCATGTGTAACACGGATATCCGCCATGACTACGTGCGATCACGCCTGCAAAAGCTGAACGGTGGGAACGGGAAGGAGCTAGCGGCAGCGTTCAATCCACTTGAAGCCGAGGCTCAAACACTCTTGAACAAAGAAGGGTTTGACAGCGCTCACATGTCGTTCGAGCGCCTTCTGGATTTAAAATATGCCGGTCAACAGTGGCCCGTGAAGATACCCGTGTCCGATATCTGGCAGGACAGCGCGGCCATGCTCGAACGGTTCGAACGCGAGTTTCAGCGCCTCTTTGGCTATACCCAGCCAGATGGAGAGATCCAAATCAGCAGTTTGCGCATCGTTGCCACTGGCATCTTGCCCAAGATCGGTCTGCAAAAGTTTGACTGTCGCGACGATGAGTCGGAACCGGACGACTACCGCGATGTCTATGTCGATCAGATACGGGGCTGGGAAAGACTTGCGATCTATGACGGAAACGAGCTTCGATCGGGCTACAAGATCACGGGACCGGCTCTTGTCGAAGAGCAGACAACGACGGTCCTGGTCGGTCACCAAGACGTGCTCGAAGTAGACGCCTATGGGAACTACATGATCATGCTCAACCAAGTGGGAGCAACGGGGAATGCCTAGCGATCCGGTACTTCTCGCATTGGTCCAAAAGCAGCTCGACCATATCTCACGCTACATGGGCTGGGTGATGACACGCACAGCCCGCAGCCCGATTTTCAGCGAGTCGCACGATTTCTCCTGTTTCATCACGGACGCGCAAGGGGATGCGCTCTCGGTTGCCGATGGAATTCCGATCCACACCGGTGGCGGTCGATTTGCCGTTCAAGCGGTCCTCAAATCCTTCAGTGGAAAGATTGAGGCTGGCGACGTATTCATTCTCAGCGACCCTTACGAGGCTGGCGGCAACCACCTGCCCGATTGGACATTGGTCCGACCGATCTTCGTGGAGGGTGAGCTCCGCGCCTTTGCCTGCAACCGAGCCCACCAGTCCGACATCGGTGGTGGAGCCGCTGGCACTTACAATCCTGCCGCCACAGAGATCTTTCATGAAGGCATTCGCTTGCCGGTTCTGCGTCTAATCGAACAAGGCGAAACACGCGAAGACCTGTGGCGGCTTCTGCTTCTCAACAGCCGCTGTCCGGAACTGTTGGATGGAGATCTGCGTGCGATGGTTGGATCGACAATGACCGGCGCCGATCGTTTGGCAGCGATTATTGACGATGTCGGCGTCGACACCGCGAGAACCCTGTTCGACGAGATCCTGAGCCATGCCGAACGGATCATGCGTTCCGAGATCGCGCGGCTGCCCGACGGAGACTACCTAGGTGAAGATGCTTCCGACAACGACTGCTTCGAAGCGATCGAGGTCGCGGTCCGCGTCAAGATGTCGGTTCGGCGTGACACGATGGTCTTCGACTTCAATGGTACGGATCCGCAGATCAAGGGCTTCAAGAACAGCTCACTTGCCAACACGCACTCGGCCGTGTTCATGGCCGTGCTGTCCTTCTTCGATTCTTCGGTGCCGCGAAACCAAGGCACCTTTCGACCTCTGGAGATCATCGCGCCCGAGGGCACGGTGGTGAACGCCCGACCACCCGCACCCATGACAATGAACACGGTTCACCCAACCAGTGAGATTGTTCACGCCTGCTGGAAGGCGTTGGGGCGCGCCAACCCGAAGCTCGCCTGTGCTGGCTGGGGTAAAACGTCTCACTGCATCAGTGCCGGTATTTCGGAGGAGGGAAGCACCTTTGTTATGTATCACTGGCACGGATCGGCGGGAGGCGGAGCTGTCGACGGACGCGACGGCTTCAACACCATCGGGCAACTTTGCACCCTCGGCGGATTAAGTCTGCCAAACGTCGAAATCTACGAACAGCTCTATCCGGTTCGCATCCACAAACAGGAATTCCGCAGCCAATCCGCTGGTGCCGGCAAATACCGGGGCGGCAGTGGCGTGGACTACGTCATCGATGTCGCGGTGCCGGGCGAGTATTCGTTCCGCGGCGAAGGCATTCGTTCCCAGACGGGCTATGGGACCGGCGGCGGGATCGCCGGTGCCAGAGGCGAAATGAAAATCACACTCGCTGACGGTCAACCTGTCGAGCCGCCCCAGTATGGCGTTCGCCGACTCGGACCGCTTCGTCTGGAAATCCGGTCTCCAGGTGGCGGTGGTTTGGGCGATCCCTTCGAACGAGATCCAGACCTCGTTTTGCGCGACGTTCAGGACGAGCTTTTGAACCTGGAGACAGCCCGCCAAAGCTATGGCGTCATAATCGATGAGACCACGGGCATCGTCGATCAGGCAGCCACCAACAGGTGCCGCGAAGGCGATACAAGAATTGACAAAACACCGACCGCCGCCGTGAAGCGAAATCAAGCGCCAGCGGAGAGCGCAACACTCCAGGACAGGACTTAATATGCTTGGCCACAATCGCCATGTCGCTTCCGAGAGGCTCTTCGACCGCGCGAAGTCGGTCATGCCTGGTGGAACAACACGCTTTACGATTCAGCGCAATCCGGTTCCGATCTACATGTCAGCTGGCGAAGGAGCATGGTTAACCGACGTCGACGGCAGCCAGTATCTGGACTTCAACAACAACTACACGACTCTGATTCATGGACACGCTTTCACGCCGGTCGTGGAGGCTGTCGAACGACAGCTGCATTCCGGAACGTGCTTTGCCAACCCGACCGAGCACGAGATCGCTTTGAGCGAGATTCTCTGCTCCCGCGCGCCGTCCGCTGAAAGGGTGCGCTATGTGAACACCGGCACGGAAGCCGTGATGTTCGCTCTCAAGGCGGCTCGAGCCATCACCGGCCGGACCAAGGTGGCAAAGCTCGAAGGCGCTTATCACGGTGCTTACGACTGGGCGGAAATCAGCGAGAACAGCAACCCCGACAATTGGGGCGAGCGCGAGCCGGTATCTGTACCCTTTGCCAAGGGAACGCCGGCCTCCGTCTTGGAAGAGGTCGTGGTCCTACCCTTTAACGACATCGACACAACGGCGGACTTGCTGGAACGCCATGCGGCAGAGCTGGCTTGTCTCTTGATTGACTTGGTGCCGAGCCGGGCCGGCCTGATTCCACTTGAGTCCGACTATGTGGACGCCATCCGGGACATCACGAAGCGTCACGGCATCCTTCTGATAAGCGATGAAGTGCTCAATTTCAGGCAGGGTTACCATGGCGTCTCGGCACGCTTCGGCTTGCAACCCGATCTGATCACCTTGGGCAAGATCATTGGCGGAGGGTTGCCCATTGGAGCCGTCGCTGGTTCGTCGGAGTTGATGGCCATATTCGACAACTCAAACAGCGATGCGCCGCTGCCCCAGGGCGGGACCTTCTCCGCAAACCCGCTTTCCATGGTGGCTGGAATCGCCTCGATGGAAGCCCTCGATCCGGCAGCCTTTGAGCGCCTGGAGCGCCTTGGAAATAGGATCCACGTTAGCCTTTCCGAGGCGATTAACCAGCGCGGCCTACCAATAGCGATTACGGGACTTGGATCTCTATTCCGGGTCCACTTTAAGGCACGGCCACCCCGGACTAACCGAGAGTTCTGGCCGACTCCAATGGAGGCCAATCTACTTCGCCGGATGGCACGCTCCATGCTGGTAAAAGGTGTCATTATGCCACCTATGTCGTGCTCTTCGCTCAGCACGGCTATGACGGACTCTGACATCGACTTCTTTCTCACAGCTTTTGCTGAGTTTCTGGATGAGGACGACGATCTTCGTTGTTGGGCACAGCAGGCGGCAGAAGAATGAGAAAGAAGAAATTAGAATCATGATGACAAAACAAATTTCCATCACGCAAGTCGCATCCGCCGATTTTACCGCAGCCGAGATCGCGGCGTGCGCACTCAGGCGTCATGGCGTTGAGGTCATGTTTAGTCAGAGCCTGCCGTCCGCCTTGGTACTGGCCTGCGAGGATATCGGTATACGCCAGGTCGTTTACCGCACGGAGAACGCCGGCGGTGCCATGGCTGATGGGTTTGCGCGATTGTCCAATACTGTCGGTATCGTCTGTGCTCAAAACGGCCCTGCCGCGACCTTGCTTGTACCACCGCTGGCCGAGGCCCTGAAGGCGAGCATCCCCATTGTCGCCCTCGTCCAGGAAGTAGCTCGGAACCAGACCGATAAGAATGCGTTCCAAGAATTCGATCATCACGCGCTCTTCGGATCCTGTACGAAATGGGTTCGCACCGTCCGCAGTGCCGATCGTGTCGAAGACTTTGTGCGGCAGGCGTTTCTGGCGGCAACGACCGGACGTCCTGGGCCGGCCGCACTCCTACTTCCTGCTGACCTTCTGATAGAGCAGGCGCCAACGGCGGACAAAAACGATCATCTCCCCCTTGGCGGGTGGCCATTGGACCGGTCCGTCGCCGACCCCGAAGCAATCGCCCATGCAGCCGATCTCATCGCTACGGCCGAAGCGCCGCTGGTTATTGCTGGCGGCGGTGTCCATGGCTCCCAAGCGGCTGCCGAGCTTGCCGCCGTTCAAGAGCAAGCCTCGCTCCCGGTTGCGACCACTGTGATGGGCAAGGGCGCGGTGGATGAGCGTCATCCCCTGTCGGTTGGTCTTGTCGGCAACATCATGGGGGAGCGCTCGCTTGGCAAGTTCACACGGCCCCTGATCGAAGAAGCCGACGTTATTCTTCT
>Ga0209633_10001444_pt1 | contig 24367 bp, 13 predicted proteins | sample Cruoilmetagenom1_FD_187290 | JGI IMG/M metagenome (GOLD analysis project Ga0209633, IMG submission 187290) | Oil polluted marine microbial communities from Coal Oil Point, Santa Barbara, California, USA - Sample 1 (SPAdes) (version 2) | ecosystem: Environmental > Aquatic > Marine > Oil seeps ...
CCTTGGTGCAAGGTATTCCCCCACTCGACCGAATAATGGATGATCGGAATGTTGACCACCCCGACCAGCGCCAGAATGGCGGCTGCACGCCCCGCCCGGCGTTTGTCGTCGATGGCGCCATAGAGCGCGATGACTCCCAAATAGAGAAACAGCAGAATCAGTTCGGATGTGAGGCGGCCATCCCAGACCCACCAGGTTCCCCACATCGGCTTTCCCCAGAGCGAGCCGGTGACCAGAGCAAGGAACGTAAAGCTGGCGCCGATCGGCGCACTGCTGACAGCGACCATTTCAGCCAGTTTGATATGCCATATCAGTCCAATGCCCCCGGCAACAGCCATCACCACATAGATGAACAGTGACATCCACGCACTGGGAACATGAATATAGATGATCCGGAAACTGTCGCCCTGCTGATAATCGGCCGGGGCTTCCACCAAGCCGCCATACAGCCCGGCAAGAATCAACGCCAGGCAAATCACCGCCAGCCAGGGCAGCCATCGCCCCGAAATAACATAAAAATAGGGCGGTGAAGCCATTCGATGAAAAAAACGCATAAACATGATCAACTCAAGCTAATACGAAGTGCGGCCGCTGCCGGCCAAGGCGCCAAAGCCAGCGCCAGCGCCAGAAAAGCGGCCAACATGGACAATTGCGCCGTGACCGGCAGTCCGCCGGCCGCCATATCGACCGCATTGCTGGCAAAAATCAGCACCGGAATGTAAAGCGGCAGCACGAGCAGCGAAAGAATAATGCCGCCGCGCCTCAATCCCACCGTCAAAGCCACCCCGATGGCGCCCACCAGGCTCAGCACCGGCGTACCAAGCAGCAGCGTGACGACCAGAACACCCATGGCATCGACAGGCAGTCCCAGCAGGACGGCCAATAAAGGGGCCACCACCAACAGGGGTAACCCGGTCACCAGCCAATGCGCCGCCACTTTCGCCAGCACCAGCACGGAGACCGGGTGTGCACTCAACAACAGCTGTTCCAAGGAGCCGTCTTCGAAATCGGAGCGAAAGATGCGGTCCAGTGAAAGCATCGCCGCCAGCAGGGCCGCCACCCAGATCACACCGGGTGCCATACTCTGCAATAACTGTGGTTTGGCGCCGACGCCCAAAGGGAAAAGCGTGATGACAATGACAAAAAAAAGCAGTGGGTTGGCGATCTCCGCCCGGCGGCGGAAATTGAGAATTAAATCACGCTTCAGCAAAAAATAAAAGGCGTTAAGGGTCGATCGACGCTTCATGCAGACTACTTGTTTCATTGACGGGGAGCAGTTTACCGCTGCCGGTTAACCGTAAGTTGACAACCGATAACCGTAAATGGTTACGATAAATCGATGCGCTGCACATCGGCGCCATCACAGTTGAGCGAGTGGTGCGATGTCAACACGACCAAGCCGCCATGGGCGGTATGCGTCGCTATCAGCCGCTCGAAATCGGCAATGCCCTCTTTGTCCATCGCCGTAAACGGCTCATCGAGAATCCACAGACAGTTGTCGGTCACCAGCAGGCGCGCAAGCGCCAGCCGTCGCCGTTGCCCTGCGGACAACGCATGCGCCTGCACGTCCTCATAACCCCACAGATTGACCTTCTCCAGCGCCTGATCGATCGTCAGGCGCCCGGGTTGATCGAGCGCCTGGGCCATGTGCAGATTTTCCAGCACGGTCAAATCCCGTTTGATGCCATCATGATGGCCGACGTATGCCAGATGCTGATGGTATCCGGCACCCAGCCGTTCGATCGACTCGCCGCACCACTTTACTTCACCCCCATCCTGCAGGCCCAGTCCGCAAAGAATGCGCAGCAAAGATGTCTTGCCGCTGCCGTTTTTGCCTTCGATTAACAGCACCTGCTTCGAACCAATCCGGAAATTCAGCCCATCGAACAGCACCTGATCATCTCTGACGCAGGTCAGATCACACGCTTCCAAGTAGTATTCAGGCTTGTCCGGTTCGCAATCGGCGCTGGAAAAAGTCACTTCGAGGTTCTAACATTGTCTGGTCGGAAGAAACGGTGCACTCGGGCCAAAATCCGCAAGTCTTACATGATATTGACAGCCGCTGAGTCAAACCGCTATTGTACTGGTGAACCGCGCTTAACACCACCCCTGCTGTGTATAACCAACCCGAGCAACTTGGTAGCAAAACGAATGCCCGAACGGCCGGTAACAAGCTCAAAGAGGCTTCGTCATGTTCGCTTGATCACACGTTGTGCTCGGACGGCCTCCTCGGTGGCACCTGATGCTTGATTGCATGTCTGTCCACTCATGAATCGAAAGGAGGTTGTTTCAAAACTGTTCAGAGCGAGCGCTTTCGGCCTGTTGACCGGCATCGTTGGTCTGTTTTTAAGCCTTCTGCCGATCGGATCGTCATTGGAGGAAAATTTCGGGCTCGACTGGCTGTTCAAGCTCCGGGGCATTCAAGCGCCGCCATCGGAAGTCGCCATAGTCAGCATCGACAAAGCATCCGCCGAAACCCTGAATCTGCCGGATGAAGCAAGCAGATGGCCCCGTTCACTGCATGGCCAACTGATTCGAATTTTGCACCGGCACGGTGCCAGGATCATCGCCTTCGACATGCTGTTCGATCAACGCCGGATTCCGGAAGAAAACCAGGCCATGGCCCGGGCGATGACGGCGGCACGGAATGTCGTATTGTCGGAGAGCATCAAGCCGCACATCATCAACACGAACATATACATCGAGTCGCTGATATCCCCCACAGACCTGTTGGCGGAATCGGCCGTCGCTACCGCTCCGTTCCCGTTGCCCAAAGCCAACACCGATGTCAAGCGTTTCTGGACATTCAAAGCCAGTGTGGGGGGGCGCGCAACCCTCCCGACCGCTGTTTTTCACCTGTTTATCTTCCACGAAGTGTATGATGAATTCCGGCAGCTGATCAAGGCAGCGAGTCCCGAATACGCCGCCCAGCTACCCGCCTACAAGAAAGCTGTTTTCCGGGGCGATGATCTTCACCGGGTGACCGACACGCTGAAAAACTGGTTTAGAACAGAGCCAGGGCTCGTGCAGCAGCTGCATAAAATCCTGAGCGATTGGAACTTGCCGAAAAGGGAAACCGCTCTCCTCAGGTCGTGTCTCAAACTGTATCAGGCGGGCAACAGCCGTTATCTCAACCATTACGGACCATCGCGGACGATCAAGACGGTTCCTTATCACCAGGTGATCAACCAATCCTTCCGGGACCATGACATCTTCAGAGAAAAAGCCGTTTTCATCGGACGTTCGGAGGATTTACAACCTGAAAATGATCGAGGCTTTTATTCGGTCTTCACGGAATCGCCAATCACCATCAGCAGCGTCGAGCTTGCTGCAACAGCATTTGCGAATCTGCTGACCGACCGGACTCTGCGCCCACTGTGGCCGCAGGAGCAGTTGATTTTGATCGTGCTTTGGGGTTTCCTCGTCGGCCTGATATGCTTTTCGCTTCCCGTCGGCCATGCGGCACTGAGCACACTCACATTGGCTGTCCTCTACTTGTCCGTCGCCCACCTCAAGTTCAGCTGGAACGACACATGGCTGCCCGTGGTGATTCCTTTATGCATTCAGCTCCCTTTTGCATTCGTGAGCTCGCTGTTTTTCCGCTATTTGACCAGCAATCGGGAACGCATCAACATACACAAGGCATTGAGTTATTACATACCTGAGAACGTTGCAAGTAAGTTAGCAAAAGAAAAACATCTCCAACAGCTGTCTGAAGAGAGCCAATTGATGTATGGCGTATGCTTTGCCACGGATGCGGGCAATTACACGACACTCTCGGAAACCATCGATCCGATGACGCTGGGTCAGGTGATGAATGAGTACTATGCCGCCATCTTCGAGCCGGTCAGACGTCACGGAGGCATCGTTTCGGATGTGATGGGTGATGCTATGTTAGCCGTATGGGCGATGCCGCAGGCTGATGAGGCAACCCGTGTTCACGCGTGCGATGCTGCGCTCGAGCTGATAGCCGCCGTGGATCGATTCAATCGATCACACACGCTTCACCTGCCCACCCGCGTCGGCCTCCATTATGGACAAATGCGTTTGGGCAACGTCGGTTCCTCCGACCATTATGAATATCGCGCTGTCGGGGATATTGTCAATAGCGCCACGAGAATCGAATGCTTGAACAAACAATTGGGCACACGGCTGCTGGTGTCGGAGGAATGCTTGACGCGGGCGGGCAGTTTCTACACAAGGAAGCTGGGCACTTTCTTATTGGAAGGCAAGTCGAGAACGCTCGTCATTCATGAATTGCTCTGTCGGAGGACGGACGTCAAACCGGAACAAGAACGATTATGCGCCGGGTTTTCCGAGGCTCTGGCCCTTTTTCAGGCTCAGCGATGGAACGACGCTTTGAAACAATTTTCGCTCCTGATGCTAGACTATCCTCATGATGGCCCATCGTTGTTCTATAAGCATCAGTGTCAAAGATACATGGAGTATCCGCCTGACACAACGTCGGCCAATGTCATACAAATCAATAGAAATGCTCCAAAGCTTGCCATTTGAGCTCGGCTGGCCGTACAATTCGAGTGGGCTTCCTTTCGAAATGACGCGTCCACAGGGCCGATGCGGAGGTATGCATCGTTGCGATGGTCGGGTTGAATAAGCCAAAAGAATAAAAAGGCAAGCCTGATTCACCATACATAGGGGGAAGATGTTTAAGCCATGCGGTTGTCACGATATTTGCTTATTCTGTTTGCTTCGGTTGAAGCAACGTCGCCGGCGACGGCCGAAACGAAGTGTACCGATTGGGTGGCCAAACTGGAATCCTCCCTGGGACGCGTAGAAAGCCAAAGAGCCGGGAGTCTTGCCTGGCATGCGGCGCAGTCGAATGACGCTTATTGCCCCGGGGGGAAAATTCGCACATGGGAGCGAAGCCGTGCGGTCCTGGAACTGACCAACGAAACGTTTCTCACAATCGATCAAAAAACCACCCTCATATTTACGGGTTTGGAAAAAAAAGAGACCTCCTGGCTGGATATGCTGAAAGGGATGCTTTATATTCGAAGCCGCGTCCCTCAAACCCTTCGGATCAATACGCCTTTCGTCAATGCGGTCATCAAGGGCACTGAATTTCTGGTCAGTGTCGAGGGCGATCAGGCGCAGATTACCGTCTATGAAGGCACTGTCGCCGCCACCAATGCGTTGGGCGATATGATGGTTCACAAGGGCCAGTCGGTGACGGCCAAGCGAGGGCAGGCGCCAAAACTGGAACTCCTGGTGCGGCCGGCGGATGCGGTTCAATGGACGCTCTACTATCCACCACTGATCGACTACCGCAATTACGCTGACGCCGCAGCCCCCCCCGAAATCAAGGCGGCGATAAGCTCTTACCGCCGGAGCGATCTGCCGGGCGCTTTTGCCCACCTCGACCGGGTGCCGCCACAGCATCGAAATGCACGTTTTTTTACGCTGAGAGCCGGCTTGCTGCTGACGGTCGGGCGCGCCGACGAGGCGCACAACGACATCGAACAAGCCCTGACGCTGGCTCCGAACGACGCCACAGCGACCGCGCTTCGGTCCGTCATCGCACTGGCGCAAAACAGGAACGAGGAAGCGTTCAGCCTGGCGCGCCAGGCTGCCGAGCAGGATCGCCGGTCGCCGGTCGCGCAGATCGCCTTGTCCTATGCCTTTCAGGCGCTGTTCGATACGGAAACGGCATTGGAGCATGCTCAAAAAGCGGCCGAATTGGCTCCGGACAACGCCCTGGCCTGGGCGCGGGTCGCAGAACTTCAGCTTTCGCTCGGCTACCTGAACCGTGCTCTGGAGGCAGCTGAAAAGGCCGTGCTCCTCGATCCCGAGCTCTCACGGACCCAATACGTTCTAGGTTTCGCTCACCTCACCCAGATCAACATCGCCGAGGCAAAAACTGCGTTCGAGCTCGCCATCGCATTCAATCCGAGTGATCCTCTGCCGCGGCTCGGACTCGGGCTTGCAAAAATCAGAGAGGGCGACCTGCAAGAGGGAACGCAGGAGATCGAACTGGCCGCGAGCCTGGATACGGACAACTCGCTGATCCGCAGCTATCTCGGCAAAGCGTATTATGATCAGAAGCGCGGACGACTGGCCGCCAAGGAGTTCGCCATTGCCAAGACGTTGGACCCCAAGGATCCAACGCCGTGGTTTTATGACGCCATCTACAACCAGACGGTCAACCGGCCGGTGGAAGCCCTGCACGGAATGCAGAAGGCAATCGAATTGAACGACAACCGCGCCGTCTACCGATCGCGTCTTCTTCTGGATCAGGACCTGGCCGCGCGCACCGCCAACATAGCCCGCATATACAACGATCTCGGCTTTGACCGGCGGGCCTTGCTGGAGGGCTGGAAGTCGGTGAATACCGATCCCAGCAACTACTCCTCACACCGGTTGCTGGCCGATTCCTACGCGACACTGCCGCGCCATGGGATCGCCAAGGTCAGCGAACTGCTGCAGTCCCAGTTGCTGCAGCCGATCAACATCACGCCGGTGCAGCCGCAGCTGGCGGAAAGCAACCTGCTGATCGTGGACGGCGCCGGACCCGCGGACGCCGCTTTCAACGAGTTCAACCCACTGTTCGCGCGCAACCGCCTGGTCTTTCAACCGTCGGCCGTGATCGGCAGCAACGAGACCTACGGTGATGAAGTGGTCCAGTCCGGTCTGTGGGGAAAGTTTTCCTACAGCGTGGGCCAGTTTCATTACCAGACCAACGGCATTCGCGACAACAACGACCTCAAACAGGACATTTACAACGCCTTTGTGCAGGCCATGATTACTCCGGAATTCTCGGCTCAGGCCGAATACCGGTACAACGATACGCGGCACGGTGATCTTGTTTTCCGGAACTCCGATTTTTTCAATCCCGCTTTCAGAAGAGATTCTCGCTCCAACATGTACCGCTTGGGTTTTCGTTATTCCCCAGCGCCGCATTCGGATTTTATTGCATCCTTTATTTATCAGGATCTGGATGAAACACAGAATCTTGCACCTTCGACCAAACTGGACAACGATACCCGGGGGGGTACCGCCGAAGCTCAGTATCTGTTCGGGTCTGAGCGATTTCACCTGGTTGCAGGCGGAGGCTATAACAATGAGAAAATCAACGTTCTTTTTGATTTCGGGCCATTCCTGTTGCCTGATGACACCAGGAGAGAACATGGCAATGCCTACGTGTATTCCAATGTGCGTTTTCCCGACCCGGTCACCTGGACGCTTGGTGTCAGTTACGATTCCTTGAGCGTGACCGGCAAAAAAACCAAAAGACAAGTCAACCCGAAACTCGGCGTCATCTGGAACATCACTCCCAATACCACCGCGCGTGTTGCCGCGTTCAAGGTGTTGAAGCGGAGCCTGATTGCCGACCAGACCATCGAACCGACACAAGTCGCAGGTTTTAATCAGTTCTTTGATGATCCCAACGGGACCGAATCAACTAGGTACGGAATCGCTATCGACCAAAAATTCTCTTTGAACCTCTATGGGGGACTGGAGTTTTCCAAGAGAAAGTTGTATGTTCCTGCCGGTGTTCCCGAAGAGAGCGCTACGATCACGGAAAATTGGGATGAAGAGCTGTATCGAGCCTATTTATATTGGCTTCCGGGACCACAATGGGCATTCAGCGCCGAATATCGATTTGAGAATTTCCGGCGAGACAGCATTTTCTTAGACTTCGACCCCCTTCCGGGCAAGGTAAAAACGCATCTCGCACCGGTCTCATTGAAATATTTCCATCCTTCAGGCTTTTTTTCCGGCCTAACCGTCACTTATGTCAATCAGACGGTGGACCGCACGCTGGAGAATACCCACGAGTCGTTCGCCCTGCTTGATCTGTCAATGGGATACCGTCTCCCCAAACGCTACGGCATCCTGGAAATAGAGGGGAAAAACCTGATTGACCAGGCGATCAGATTCCAGGGCATGGATTTTCGAACCAGCCGATTTGTAAGCACGCCGCCGTTCAGCAACAGAGCCGTCTTTGCGAGATTTTCATTGGCGTTCTGATCGATCAGCGGATCGCCATTTTTTTGAGAGGATTCTATCAAGGGGGCAAGAAGCCTATGCAATGAAAAAAGTCACACGATCACATTAACAACCGCTTTCTTTGTGAAGTACATTTTAAGGAGAATTGCCATGTCAGAAGAGCATGTTGCATCAAATAAATCCAGCAACGAAAAGATCTACCTGGGCATAATTGCCGTACTTGTCCTTATTCTCATCTACCTGTTCATGAACCAGCCTACAGCCAAGCCGCAACCGCCGGCCCCGCTCGTCAAGACGCCTCCACCGCCGGAATCGAAACCCGTCATCGAAGACTGGAATCAGTTCCCGATGGCGGACATATCGAAACAATGGCTCTCCGAAAACAACATAAGGACGATCATTTTTTTGGATGACAAGCTGCAGGCCAGAGTGAGCGATAAGGATGGTAAAGAAGCAAAGGTTTGCGCACGCACCACCGACGGAGGCACCAGCGTGACAGGGGAATGCGCCAAAATCAAGGAATCGACAACAACCCGCGCGACCAGCATACTCGTTAAGATACTTGAAAGCAGCCCCGGCTGGTGTTGGACCTATGTTAGCGGAAACCTTATATACTATCGCTGTTAGTCGTTCAGTCATGTAGCCGGCACGAAAACATCGATCGTGAACGCATCGTTTTGCCAACACATGCGTTGCAGCGATGCCGGTAAATAAGTACGTATTGGCATTAAGATTACTTTACCGCTTTTGGTGTTCAGGACATCGGGTCTTCACCTAGGAGACTGTACTATACTCACCATATTGTGGACAGCCTGTAATGGAAGTGCAAAATGACCTGCAAGATGTTGTGGTCGGTACAGCTGCGTGGAGACCCTTTTTCAGATTTCCCCGCTAAGGATGGCGGGTCCGCCTCACCGGCAAGGAGGTAGAGGGAGTAGATATGATGAGAGGCAGTCAAACGCCACTCCGCCCCCAACATAAACCCATGCCGAAAATCAGGACAATCCGGGTCACAAGCGGTGTTTATTGGGTTGAAGTGCCGGAAGCCGGGCTTCATGTTTTATGCGGATGTCCGGCGGATACGATCAAGCACCTGATAAGGCGCCGTCTGATTACACCCGTTGAAAATGGCGGCGTGCGTTATGAAACCGGCCCCGATGCAATCCTGCTGTCCGATATCCTGATCCAGAACGGGAGTTTTGCCAACCTGTCCGAATTCCCCGTTCTGCATATGCTGTATCGCCAAGGGATGATTTTGCCTGATCATCCGAATTTTGAAAAAAAACCGCTTTTGATCGGCTCCACCGAACAGGTGAAAGCCCAAATGCGCTACATATACCGAGGCAACTACGGTTTGATCTCGGAACAGGAGTTGGTCGAAGCGGGGGTTTCCGCCCGGCAGGCGAACGAGATGATGCGATTGAAGCAGAAATTCGCGTTTGACAACATTCGCCCCCCGAACGAACTTCTCAATACGCTGATCGTGGAAGACGGTCCAGTTGAGATAAGCAACGGGGTGACGATCGATCGGGTGCGCTTGAACGTTTTCGACTTTCGATATCAAACCGAATCGGTCAGAATCGACCTCAATCTGTCGGCAAATGAACGTTATGAGCCGCCGTACCAATTAGGATTTCATCAGGTCAGCAGAGAATACTTCGGCGTCCTCCACTGCGGGGAAGGCAACGGCTGGGATGCGCATCGACCATGCATGTCCAGCATCTTGATGTTCAAGGGAAAACTCTATTTGATCGATGCCGGCCCCAACCTGCTGCACAGCCTGACCGCTTTGGGCATCAGCATCAATGAAATCGAAGGAATCTTTCACACCCATGCCCACGATGATCATTTCGCCGGCCTCCCATCACTGATACGATCGGGCAGGCGAATCAAATATTACGCGACCGCTCTGGTTCGCGCCTCGGTAACGAAAAAATTGTTCTCGCTGCTGTCGGCGGAGGAGCAGCAGTTCTCGGATTTTTTTGAAGTCCATGACCTGGAATACGACGTCTGGAACGACATCGACGGTTTGGAGGTCAAGCCGGTTTTCTCCCCTCACCCCGTGGAGACCAATGTGTTCTTTTTTCGAGCATTAACTGGCGGTGGCTATCGATCCTATGCTCATCTGGCGGATATCATCTCCTTGAGGAAACTCAAACGAATGATCACCGGCGGAAAGACCAACAGCGGAATTTCGCCCGAATTCTATTCAAAAATAAAAGAAACATACGCCACCCCTGTGAACCTGAAGAAAGTCGACATCGGTGGAGGAATGATCCATGGCGCAGCGGTGGACTTTCGGAATGACCGGTCAGAGAAGCTCATCTTATCCCATACCGAACGCAATCTCACAGCCGAAGAACATGAAATCGGCCACCGTGTTCCGTTCGGCGCGACCGATGTGTTGATTCACGGTGACCAGGATTATTTGCGCCGTTCCGCCGGCGACTTCTTGCGTTCCTATTTTTCCGATCTGTCACATGATCGATTGAGGGGTTTGCTGAATAATCGAGTCATCACTTTCAAACCCGGGGTTTCTATTTTTCAGAAAGGAGAAACGATCCAGGAACTCTTTCTGCTGTTAACCGGTGGTGTGGAGATGGTCCAATCCAATTCAGACTCTGCAGCAACGCTCTGTCCGGGAAGCCTGATCGGTGAGAATTCCCCGTCAAACCAGTTCCGTTCGCCAGCGACCTATCGTGCAGTCGGCTTCGCGCGGGCGATTGTGATTCCACTTCGCTTCTATATCGAGTTTATCAAAAACAACGCGTTAGGTTTTCAACTCGAAGAATCCTATGAAAAACGCACGTTTTTGCAGAAAACATACTTATTCGGTGAAGCTATTTGTCATCCGACACTCAACGAAATCGCACAGTCGATGCAATTGCACCATTATCGTGCCGGCGAAGTTGTTTCGAAGCACAATAACTCCTTTCTAAGCCTGGTCGAAGCAGGAACGATGGAAAAACGCATCGGCGGAAAGCTGATCGGAACAGTCGGCCAATACGATTTTTTCGGGGAAGGGTCCGTTTTTTTCCATACCCCCCCCGTTTATGCAATGAGAGCGTTCGATGATGTATCTACCTATCGAATACCACTCTCTGTTTTCCGACACATACCGATCGTCCGCTGGAAACTCATCGAGGCCTATGGAAAACGACGACAGGCGTAACGCTTTGTGCGCCTCATCGCCTCCTTGTTTCACAGGTAACTATTCAGTATATGTTTGGGTAACCACGTGATTGACGGCAGTAGGGTGTTCGTGGAGGAAGTGTCGTTGGCATGGATGCCAACGTCAAGCGTACATAGATGTATTCACAGCGTCTTCCGGAACGAATACCCTACTGCCGTCACGTTCGAAGAAAGGTGCTGAATAGTTACTTTCAGAGTTCAACCGGACATCGGGAGGTCGCAAAAGTCGCTGTGCCGCCATTCGTCGATTTTGGCGTTCGCACAGACATATCCGGCTTCTGCAATGTCGGCGATTTCATTGAAAGCCAGCAAACCGTATTGCTGAACCGGAAACTGAATATAAAAATCCGCCAGTTGCTTGGTTATTCGAGTCGTTTCCGCACTTTTCGTGAGCGATGCCTGGATCAATGTGTGTGTAAGACTTGGAAAATTGGCTGCCTCTTTTTTGAAGGGGTTGCACCGTTGCGCAAACACTTTCCAGCCGGACAAGCTACCGTCGATCGCAATTCTGCTTTGCAGTGCGGCCGATCTGCTGACATCGAAAGCGATCACTCGACCGATATCATCGCTGCTTTTCATCACATCGACAGGCATGTTGTTGATGATCCCGCCATCGATAAGGACGCTGCCGTTTTCGACAACCGGCGGAAACAGGCCGGGAATGGATGTACTCGCGCGCACATATTTCCACAACGGGCCCGACCGATGCACTTTTTGATCGCAGCAACCAAGATCGGTGGTGATACAGAAGAAGGTCAGCCGCAAATCCTCGATTCGCTCTCCCCCCAGCCCATCCCTGAGCGCCTTGGTGATATTGGCTCCCGCAGTCAACGACACAGCCGGAAATGTGTAATCGAGCTTATAGTTGAAAGCCAAAGCCTGCTCGATCATGGTCTCGTAATCCCAGTCTAACGCCACCATTGCAGCAATGATCGACCCCATGCTGGTTCCGCCGATCTTGTCAATCGGGATTCCAGCCTCCCTCAGCGCACGAATGCCTCCGATATGAGCGAATCCCCGCGCGCCGCCGCCGCTGATCACCAGCCCGACCCCCTGACCGGTGATAAGCCTTCCGATGCGCTCGAAATCCTTGTCGTCATTCAAAACAACATGATAATGGTTTTGAACATCGCGCATTGCCAGCCAATCCCGCGTACCTGTACAAGGCAGCGACCGGTGCAGTAAAACCAGGTTCTTCGGGAGATGACGACGGTATGCCGGGTTTTCGGATATACGCCTTTCGATTTCCCCGGGTTGCGGGGATGAATCGCTGTTGCCGACGAACAGAATACGATCGGCCTGCCGAAGACAACGGTTGGTCCATTGCGTGTTGGTTGCGTCCGCCTCGTATAGAATGTAGCGGAATTTCAACTCCTGATGGTTCAGCCAGCGAGCGATGTTGATGCTGTTGGGGTCGTCCATGGAAGTCTGGGCGATTCCTGACGGGCTCAGATAATCATCGAGAAGGTGCTGATTCAAATGGAGCGTCGACGCTGTGGAAGAGAGCGTTTCAGCCAGTTTTCGGGCGAACCGTGTCACCGGGGCGTCCGGGGTGATCGGAATAATCGCCAGATTGACGAAAACATTCCGAGGTCTGGTTTTGCCCAAAGTCTGCACCTGCAATTGCGTCATCGGCTTTCCGGCAAATTGCCTGACCATATCTTCGGGATGCCTCTGAAGCAATCGATAAAATGCCTCCGGCGACAGTTTGGCCAATAAACTGTCTCGTATCGCCCGTACCGTCGCTGTGCGCTCCCTTCCGGTCAGCATGGCGATTTCACCCACCGTTTGACCGCGTCCCAATTCGCACAGCATCCGCTCGCCCGGATTGCCGTCGGTGACGGACAACCGGCCGCTGATGACAAGATAGATATGAGCGTTGCGCTCACCTTTCCGGATTAGAAATTCACCACTGGGACATACGACAAGCTCGAGTTCACCTTCGAGATCGCGTTTTGCGGCGTCGCCCATCTCCCTGAAAAAATCGCTGACAAAAAGAATATTCCGCAGTTCACTCCGCTGCAGGCGGTCTGCAATAACCTTGGAGAAGTGAGTAATGAGTTTCGCTGATTTCGCTCCTAGCTTCTCGATCCCGCTCTTGTGCAGAACCAGGATTTCGCAATCGCCGACAGCATAGACCGATGCACTGCGCCTTTCGCCGGTATAGAAGCCAATCTCGCCGACGCTGACCCCCGGTTCCACGAAGCTTATGGTGATCTCTTCTCCGTTGTCTCCCTTCTGACAAATGCGCAGTTTTCCTCTTCGAAGAACGTAACAACCGTCACCAAACCCGCCTTGTCGAATCAGGGCCTCGCCGTTCTTCAGGCGCAGCGCCCCGAACTCCCCACTCAATACCTGGAGTTCGGATTCGTTAAGATCCATAAAAGGGTCAACGTGAGAGAGAAACTCAACCATTTCAGCGTTTCGCACCCCGTCGCTCACTGCCTTCATCCGCCGCCTCCAACGATGCCAAATCCATCCCTCGAAACGTCTCATTATAAGTCAGTCTCGCAGGCAGACAACAATGCGTTGCCGCTATACCGGCACACAGCCCTGCGCTTGTCAGAAATCGATCAGCCGATTCTCGGAAAGTTTTACCGCTCGCAGAACCCGGTTCACTCCCGCCGCAAACGGGCCAGCGTCTGCATCATCCGGTCAAAATGAGACCCTTTCCAGTACAGCTTCCCGCACTGTTCACAGCGGAAGAATGCGTCGAAATGCCATTTTGTTCTTGGCTCCAGCTGATCGATGATGCGCGACTTGTCGATCGCCTTAATTGCACCATTGCATAGCAGGCATCGGCTGAACGGCTTTATTTGCGAATAAAGATCGAATCGCTCGAGCACCTCACGACATTGCTTCTCCGGCTCGGTCGACCGAAGCCAATAACCTCGAGTGACGACCTTGGCGAACAGCAGACGGCGGTCGCGTGTCAGAATGGTGCGTCCTTCATCGATGGAAATAGTGATGATTTCGCGGTCCGTATAGTCATTTCTATAGCGCACATCGAACCCCAGCATGCGCAGCAGACGAGCCAGTTTGCCCAGGTGAACGTCGAGCACGAACCGGCTTCGGCGCAGCGGCTTGTCCCGCAGCTTGACGATGGGAGAAATATCGAGCGCCTCGAAGACCGGATAGACGGCGATTCGATCGCCGTCCTGCAGCTGGTATTCGAATCCGACCGAACGTCCATTCGCGAGGATGAGATCGACTTCCGAATGCGGCACACCCAGCGCTTCGATGGCGTCTTTGACGGCGGGCTTGCCATTAAACAGGTATTCGAACGTTCTCTTGTGCCGGTCAACGGCAAGAAAATCGTTCAGCTCTTCGTAAAATCGAAAACAGGCGACAGATTCTGGCATGCAACCGCCGGAGACCGGCCGTTAATAGCTGACCTTTATGCCGCCATAACCCGCCACACCGCTTGTACCGAAGCCCAGTACCTCCTGGTAGTGCTTGTCGAACAGGTTGTCGACACGAGCGAACACATTCAGGTACCGGTTCACCTGATAGCTGCCTACGAGATTGATCACCGCATAGCCGGGTATTGTTTCGCGCCGAAAAGGAAACACAGAAAAGTTCATGTCATCCTTGCGGCCGACGATGACGACGTTCAGATTGAGGTTGGCCGCCTCTTGCAGAAAACGGTAGTTGACGTTGACGCTGCCCTTGTCGGTCGGCCTGCGCAGCAGGCGTTCTCCGGTCGAGTCGTCCCGCGAGTGGGTATAGGTGTAGTTGCCGCGCAGCGTCAAGCCCTCGAAGGGGGTGATCTCGATATAGCTTTCCACCCCTTCGGATGTCGCGCGGTCGATATTCTGAAACCCCCTGCCGCCGACGAAGTCGATCAGATCGTCGAAGGAGTTGCTGAAATAACTGGCTCCAAACAGGATGAGCTCATCCCACAGCGTCTGTTCGAAACCGATATCCCAGCCGCTGCTGGTCTCCGGACCGAGGTTCGGATTGCCCAGCGGCCCGAAAAATGGATCCCCCGGCGCAAACAGCTGAAACAGCGTGGGCGTCTTAAATCCGGTGCCGTAGCTCCCCTTGAGCCGGGTTCCGATCTCATCGATCGCCAGCGACTGGGTCACGCGCCAGGTCACCTTGCCGCCAAAGCGGTCGTTGTCGTCAAAGCGCACGCCCGCGGTGGTATAGGAACGGTCCCACAAGTGGATCTGATCCTGAAGAAAATAACCGGCCGTATTCTGCGATTTTTTGGCAATGGCATCGGTTCGGATCCACTCTTCTTCGTCTTCTACGCCCAAGGTCAGAGTATTGGTCTCGTGCAGATAAAGATCGTGCTGCCACTGCACGCGGAATCGATTGCCTTCGAAGGCACTGAAAGGAATAAAGGCACCGGGACTGCCATCGCGATTCTCCCGGTCGGTGTAGCTGTAGTTCACTCCAAGCGACTGCTCCCAAAAACCATCGAACAGATCGAGCCGGCCGGTCAACCCGGTGAACATCTGCTGGGTTCTGTCATCCCTGAAGGGATTGTCGCAGCCGACACCGCCGCAATTATCCAGATCCTTGTTGGCATCGATGTAGCGCAGGTTCCATTGGATATCCAGATTGTCCAGCGGCGTCAGCCCCAAACCGGCATTGATCGTGGTGTTCTTATAGGCATCGCGCTCGGGGTTGCCCAGACGCTTCTCCGCAGCCGAAAAGCCTTGCGTTTCCAGACGACTGACCGTCAGGTTGTAGTTGACCAGATCGGTCGAACCGCTGACGCCGCCCCGGACCTTGAATGTTTCGTAGCTGCCGCCCTCCCCCATAGCCGAAAAGCGCGGCGCACCACGGCCTTTTTTGGTGATGATATTGATCACGCCGCCGATCGCATTGGAGCCGTACAAGGGGCTTTGCGGCCCGCGCAGGATTTCGATGCGTTCGATATCGTCGGTCATCAGGTCGGCAAAGTCGTAGCCGTTTCCGGGTGAGGCGGGATCGTTCATCTCGATGCCGTCGATCAGCACCAGGGTCTGATCGGAGTTGGCTCCGCGAATGAACACCGAGGTGGCACGCCCCAATCCACCCGATTGAACCACATCCACGCCGGGCACGTCGCGCAACAGCTCCGGCACGGTAAAAACCTGCCGATCGGCAATCTCATCAGCGGTAATGACGGTGATCGAGCTGCCGACATCACGCAGCTCTTTTTCAGTCCGCGTGGCTGTCACCACGATCGTATCAAGCCTTTTGACGATCGGATCCTGGAGGGCTCGAGAGTCCGAAATATTCTCTGTTTCCTCCTGGGCCTGCGGCTCCAGTCTCTCGGTCGCTGCAAGAGACGAACCGGAACCGGCCAGAAAAGCGGCCATCGTCAAACAGAGTTCTGTTTTTTTCATATTTTCCTCCACGTCAAGCTGCGCACACCCGCACAGCGCTATTGCTTATTGCAGAGGAAAACAATTGCAGATGCGTTGCTGGAAAAAAGCGTGCATCCGCAAACCCCGTCGCCCTCCGCAACATCGTCGGTGTCGCGACAGGCCGGTCTCCGGACTCACGAGTGTCTCTGCAGACTGGCTGTTGGCCTTCCCACACTGATGTGCAGTGGCATCAATAACCGCCTTTGACTCGTTTACCGTTGCGGGGGCAGTGCCGGCTTTGCAACACGATGTCGCGCACCGGCTTCCCGTTTAATCCCAACGTAGTGATATTTCCAAGTACGTTGAGCCACCTGAAGCGAAGCCGGGTACGTTATAGACTGGGCAAAGCGATGTCAAGCCGGAACAGGCAGCTTTTGTGTGCCAAACCATTCTCACGAGCAATGCATCGCCCGGCGCGCCAGCCGGTTGCAAAGGCGCATTGGATCTTCTATGATCATCCTCGATGATCACCATTAAAGAGAGCCATCATGACGCTATTGTCGAATCAAACACACAAACGGTGGATTCTTTTAGGCCTGGCCGCCCTGATGGCAACCACGCGCTTTCACCATTTCGGATCGGTGACCTTTCTTCCGGACGCTTCCCTTGCGGTCTTTTTTCTGGCCGGACTCTATTTAACGAAGCGGATTACGTTCGCGTCGAGCGATAAGGGGCCATCGGAAACCAGCGCTGCACGCTGGCTGATACCGGCCGGAATCTTCGCTTTTCTGCTGCTCGAAGCGGGACTCGTCGATTACCTGGCGATCCGCTACGGCGGCGTCAGCGACTGGTGCGTCACACCCGCCTATTGGTTTCTCATCCCAACCTATGGCGTGATGTATCTTGCAGGCGCCTGGTGCGCACGTTTCGACCCGTTGACAAAAAGCGGGGCAGTCAAAACGGGGGGCGTACTTCTGGCGGCAAGTGCGACGGCTTTCCTGATCTCGAACGGCAGCTTCTATCTCTTCGCCGACCGTTTTGCCGAAATGAACTGGGTGGCATATGCGGACCGCACCGCCCCCTATCTCGTCAGCTACGTCACCTATGCCATGGTGTACTGCGCCCTCGCACTGGGTCTGCATCTTGCTCTGAGAGCCGGGAGGGCGGCTGCGATTCGGCCTGCTGCGCCGAAATCCTCATGATTCAATCGGAATCAGCCCGGAGTGCGCTGATTTTCCCGCAGACAGGGACTACCCGGATTGCCAATGCGGCCATCGCACCGCGGTGCGATGCCCTGCCTTCCCGCATCACGCAGGGTCTTCTTGAGAATATCCTTTAACTCGATCGGCGTGCTCGGCAGGGCGACCCGGCTGTCCGGGATCTGCATCAACATGGAATAACCGTCGCCGCCACCGCGCAGAAACCGGCTTGTCACCGCCCAAAAGCGATCGTCATCGTCGATAGCGTCGCCGCCGTTGGCCTCGCTGAAACGAAGATTCGTTATCTTGCTGCCCTCGGCATTGTCGGGCCGATGCTCGAAGGTAAACCCGCTGATCTGCAGCCAACTCCCGCTGCCGGGCCAGGCGTCGGCCGCATGCTCGAGCACCTGTTTGAGCAGGCGGCCGGATAACCCTATTTTCAGCAGTTCGACGGGGTAAGGCAGCAGCTCTTTCAACTCCCGCTCGCTAATCTTCCCCGGCGGTATATTTTGATTGAAGCGGAGCGCACCAGAATTGATGAAAGCAATTTTGGCCGGTTTACCGCGCTGTTCGAGCCGATTGAAGCCCCGCAGCATTTCATCAGCAGCCCAGTCGCCGACATTGGTTTCATATTGCCTGATCAGATGTTCTTCCGCCACTAGTTCCACCGCTGTCCAGCCGATCACCTGTTCCAGACAGTCAGGATCGGTGACGCCGCAGTACTCTTTCGCATACCGCTCCAGCCAGTACCTGACCCGGGCTGCAACGACGGGATCAGGCTCGACCCGATCCGTCAGCGGGTAGAATCGTGACGAAGACAGTACCGGGCCATTGTCATCGATCTCGATGCGGGCGACCGTTGCGGTCACAGCGTCTGCATCGGCTTTCAACACACAACGAACGACATCACTGCCCGAAACACAACGCTTGATCTGATGATGTTCATGGCCGCCGACAATAAGATCGGGACCATCAGGCCCCAGCCGGCGCAGGATCGCCTCGTCTTCAGTCACCTTTAGATGAGTCAGGGCCACGACCACCTCGGCCCCCCGATCGCGCAGCCGACGACTCAGCCGCTCCGCAACGCTCAGCGGCGGCTCGAAGGAAGCAACATAAGCAGGCTGCACCATATCGGTCGTCAGACTGAACAGGCCGACCTTGACGCCGCCGATGTCGACGATGCGGTGCTCGAGAAGATTCTCGGAACGGACAGTGGACTCGCCATTCTGATCGTTCTTGAACACGATGTTGCTCCCAAGCCAATCGAATTGCGACTGTTCGATCCGCCCATCGAGCCGCTCCGCATCGCGTAATCGTCTCTTGTCGAATTCGTGATTGCCGAAGGTCACGAACATCCTGTCGTCGAACTGTTTCGGGTCTCCGTCCATGAGATTGAGCAGATCGACCATCTGCTCGCCGTCGTATCGATCGCTCAGCAGCGAGGGATAGAGGAAATCGCCGGCATGCAGAAACAGCACTGCGGGCGACTCTTCCTCCAGCATCCGTCTCAACGTCCGCACCCGCGCCAGCCCACCCTCCCGGCCATCGTTGAGTCCTTCGATACGATAAACATCGTTGATAGCCACAATGGTGAATTGCCGGGGTGCCACCGGCCGGTTGGCGACCGTACAGCCGGCAAGCGCCAGCAGCAGCAAAAGAGTTATGGCAGGAATGATACGGTCAATGGGGTTCCGGCGTTTCATGATCGGTCCGTTGAATGTTGGCAAGAGGTTTTGTTAAAACGAAAGCTGCAAAGGCTCGCCGCATCTGACGTCGGCAATAACCCTTCCGTCAAAAGAATGGTACATGATACGATAGCGGCTCGACTATTTCAGCCCGATACTCAAAGCTGCTGCGACCTTCCACCGAACAAGAACAAAAATCATCGCGACTTCCCATGTATCGCACGATACGATCATCCATCAGCCGCCTTTGGCTCACCGGCAAACCGCGCATCCTTTTGTTTTCCTTTATTATCGTCAGCGGTTGCGCGACAGTTGTCACCCATATCGATTATGAGACCCTGTATGGGCCATCGTCGCCCAAAGACCGTATTCTCAGCGAAACCGAATATCAGCAGAGTCGAAAATGGGGCGACGTTTCCTACCCGGAAGAGGTCCAACCGATACTGGATTCCCGCTGCGTGGTCTGCCACGGCTGTTACGATGCACCCTGCCAGTTGAAGCTCAGCTCCTTTGAAGGACTCGATCGCGGCGCCACCAAAAAACTGGTTTACGACGATAGCCGGCTCACGCCCGAGCAACCGACACGCCTGTTCATTGATGCTCAGACCACCGAGGAATGGCGCGGCAAAGAGTTTTATCCGGTGCTCAATGAACGCATCGATACGCCGCAGGCCAATCTGGGAAATTCGGTGCTCTCCTTGATGCTGGCCCTTAAACGCAGCAACCCACTGCCGCAATCGGGCAAGCTGCCGGACTCCTTCGAATTCGGTCTGGAGCGTGACCTGGAGTGCCCGACCATGGGTGAATTCGCCGGCTACAAACTGGAGCATCCTCTGTGGGGCATGCCCTACGCCCTCCCGGGACTGACCGAAGAGCAGGAACGGACCATAACCGATTGGCTGCTGCAAGGGGCCAAAACACTGCAGCACCCGCCCCCTTCCCCTCAGGCGCGCAACAGCATCCGCAAATGGGAGCGGTTTTTCAACGCACGATCCCTGAAACAGCAGCTGGTGTCACGCTATGTTTACGAGCACCTGTTCCTCGGTCATCTTCATTTCGAAGACCACCCACCAAACGAGTTTTACCGGCTGGTGCGCTCGAGCACCCCGTCCGGCCAGCCAATCGATGAAATCGCCACCGTACGGCCTTATGATGATCCCGGAGAAGCGGCTTTTTATTATCGTCTCCGTCCCATCGTCTCGACCATCGTCGACAAGAACCATTTCGTATATGAACTGAGCGATCGGAAGATGGCACGCTACCGTGAGCTTTTTTTCGAGCCGGCCTATGAAGTGACCGAGCTGCCATCCTATCAGATCGAGGTGGCATCCAACCCATTCAAAGTGTTTGTCGCCCTGCCGGAGAAAGCGCGTTATCAGTTTCTCCTGGACGATGCGCAATATTTTGTCGCCGGCTTCATCAAGGGGCCGGTCTGCCGCGGCCAGATTGCACTCAACGTCATCCGCGACCAATTCTGGATCGCCTTTTTGAGCCCGCATCTGGAATTCATCGAGCAGAACTCGGGTTTTTTGGCGGCAAACAGCGAGTATCTGCAATTACCCGCCGCCAGCGGCGACGATCCGGGGCTGTTCGACTTCAGCGATTACGATGATCTGGCCGAAGAGTACATGAAAATCAAGGAGCTGGAGATCAACAAAATCCTGCCTCCGAACATTGGCCCGTCATTGGATTTCATTTGGGACGGCGACGGCGACAACCGCAATGCCCTGCTGACGGTTTTCCGTCACTTCGACAGCGCCACTGTGGTCAAGGGGTTTGTCGGCAATATCCCGCTCTCCGGCTGGATCATCGATTACCCGGTCTTCGAACGGATCCACTATCTCCTGGTGGCAGGCTTCAACGTCTATGGAACCGTAGGCCATCAGCTGGCGACTCGGCTGTACATGGATTATCTGCGTATGGAAACGGAGAACAATTTTCTCCGCTTCCTGCCGGCGGACCAGCGTGGGACGGTTCGTGCCGAGTGGTATCGCGGCATCGGAGCTCGGATCAAAAATTATTTCGACGCCCCTCTGTACGGGCAGGATCGCCCGACCGGCGTCCAGTTTCAAACGGACAATCCGAAAAAAGAGTTGTTCGAACAGATTCAGGCCAAGCTTGGCAAAGCGGCCGGTTCCAGGGATGTGCTGAACCAGTGCGAGCAGGAGAGCTGTGTGCGCCGCAGCGCCTCACCGCGGCAGCAGCGGGTCGAAGCGCAACTGCAGAAAGTCGCCCGTCTCAAAGGCCCACAGCTTCAGGCACTGCCCGAAGTCGCATTTCTACGCGTATATGCAGCCGGAAGTGGTTCCGATGATCTTGCTTACACCCTGATCCACAACAAAATGTTGAAGAACGTGTCATTCCTTGTCGCGGAGAGTTTGAGAAGGGACAGCGCGAATGATACGGTGACGCTGGTTCCGGGCTTTCTAGGCAGCTACCCGAATTTCTTTTTCAGCCTCGACGAGGAACGGCTGCCACAGTTTGTCGAGCAGCTCGCGAATGCCCGGGACGATGCAACCATCGATGTGTTCTACAACACCTTCGGAATACGCCGCAGCAATCCGAGGGTCTGGGAACACTCCGACTGGTTCAACAAAACATATAAGGAACTCGATCCCATCGAGGCCGGATGGTTTGATATGAGCCGGTATAAAAACCGCTGATCCTTTCCGAGGCATTCGACAGCGCAGCCGCCTCTTTCACGGTTGTTGGCTAATATTAACCGGCGACCGCAAACAGGAACAGATTAATCAACCATCGAAAGGATGCTTCAAGACAATCGTTTCGTCCCGCTCCGGACCGGTGGAAACAATATCCACCGTCACATCGATCAGCGCTTCGATCCGCTTGATATACGCCTTCGCATTGGTCGGCAGCTCGTCAAACGATCGGATACCGGTTGTCGGCTCCGTCCAACCGGGCATCTCCTCGATCACCGGTTCGCATAAATCGTATAGCTCCGCGCCGACAGGAGCGCTTGTGATCTCTTTCCCGTTATTCCGGTAAGCGACGCAGATTCCAATCTTTTCCAAGCCGTCGAGGACATCGAGTTTGGTCAGACAGACTCCGGAAAGGCTGTTCATATGAGCCGATTTTTTCATCGAAACTGCATCGAACCAGCCGCAGCGGCGCGGTCGACCTGTTGTGGCTCCGAATTCATAGCCCTTCTCGGCCAGGTGCCGACCATTTTCATCGAACAATTCGGTCGGGAAAGGGCCGTTGCCGACACGGGTCGAATAGGCTTTTGTAATTCCCAGGACAAAATCGAAGTGCAGCGGACCGATCCCGCACCCTGTCGATGCGCTGCCGGCGATGGTATTCGACGACGTCACATAGGGGTACGTTCCATGATCGATGTCAAGCATGGCGCCTTGCGCTCCTTCGTACAGGATACGATCACCTGCCTGCTGATGAACATAGAGCACTTCGGCGACATCCGAGAGCATCGGCTTGATGTTCTCACCGAGGGCGAAGGATTGATCACGCAACTGCTCATAATCGACGGTTTTTTCGTTGAAAAAGTTCGACAGAATAAAGTTATGGTACTCCAGCATTCCTTTGAGCTTTTCCGAAAACACTGCCTCGTTGAGCAGGTCACCGGTCCTTAGTCCCCGGCGGGCGACCTTGTCTTCATAAGCCGGCCCGATTCCGCGCCCTGTGGTACCGATTGCCTTTACGCCTTGCGCCCGCTCTCTCGCTTCGTCCAGCGCAACATGCACCGGCAGCAACAAAGGACAGGCGGAGCTGATCAATAACTGCTCGCGCACCGGTACCCCGCTCTGTTCGAGCAGGTTGATCTCCTCCAGCAGGGCGTCGAGCGACAACACCACACCATTGCCGATCAAGCATTGGACCGAATCGCGCAGCACACCCGATGGAATCAGGTGCAAAACGGTTTTCTTTCCTTTGATCACAAGCGTGTGCCCGGCATTATGCCCACCCTGAAACCGGACAACCGCGTCCGCCCGATCAGTGAGCAGATCGACCAACTTGCCTTTGCCTTCATCCCCCCACTGGGTACCGACTACAACAACATTTTTCCTCATATTTATGACAACTATCGGGTCTGCCCCGCCCTCCTTTCAAGTCACCGCAACGCACGCCAACAGAAGCTGTCGGTCGCAACCTCGCAGTCTATGTTTAAACCCTGATGATTATTTCGAAATAGCAAGCCGAACAGCCGACACGCCGGTTGGCGCCTGGTTTAAGATCTTTTTGCCGACACTATACTGGGACAATCTCCCACTCTTGTCCCCGCTTGTCGAGTTTATGCGTACAGCCCATATCGACGGCACTGCCGGTTTGCCCGGAAAGTTCCTGTATGACGTGCCGCCCGGCCGCCCGTAAATCACGTATTTTTTCGCTCAAGTCAGCATCATCCATACTGGGAGCGAAGATGGATTGAGCGCAGCCGGCTCCGTCCCATCCAGTCGCAAGGCTGGCCAGCACCTTTAAATCGGCACTGAAGCCAGTGGCCGGCCTGGCCCGCCCGAATACTTTACCGACTTCATCATAGCGACCGCCGCGGGCGATTTCACGACCATGGCCCGGCACGAAGGCCGCAAAAACCATCCCGGTCTGATAACGATACCCTCGCAATTCGGCAAGATCGAAATTGATCGGCAGCGAAGAAAACGCCTGGCTCAATTGCCGGGCGATCTGTTCCAGATCATCCAAAGCGTGCATCACCGATCGATCCGCCGAAGTCAGCCTTTGTCGTGCCTGCTCAATGACACCCGCATACCCGTTGAGTTCAGGAAGAGCGGAAAGCATTCCTCGCATCTCGGCGGTCAAATCGAGCTCGCTGAGCAGTTCCGCCAACTCCGGCCGAGCTTTGCGCTGCAACACGCCAAAGATTTCGGCTTCCTGATCGGAATTCAACCCCGCCTGGCGAGCCAGCCCACGAAAAATTCCGACATGGCCCAAATCGACATGGACATTCTGAATCCCGGCCATTGCCAATGTTTCCAGCATCAGCTGAAGAACTTCCAGATCGCTTGCCATACCCGCATGACCGTAC
>Ga0209633_10001445_pt1 | contig 24362 bp, 28 predicted proteins | sample Cruoilmetagenom1_FD_187290 | JGI IMG/M metagenome (GOLD analysis project Ga0209633, IMG submission 187290) | Oil polluted marine microbial communities from Coal Oil Point, Santa Barbara, California, USA - Sample 1 (SPAdes) (version 2) | ecosystem: Environmental > Aquatic > Marine > Oil seeps ...
TTAAAGAACAAAGCTAAATTTGATTCAGATTTAGCCTATGGTGTTTCTAAATGAAACTTTAAAATCAATCTTTTTTAGTTAGGTTTCTTTATAGTTGACTCCTTACCTCTTTGTCTAGTTCAAATATATCATCAACATATTCTATTGTAGGACTATGGAATTTATTCATAGCAGAAAGAGTTTTTTTAGCTATATCTAAAAATCCAATCTCCCCTTGCAAAAATTTTGAAACGGCTATCTCATTTGCTGCATTTAAAACTACTCCTAAATCCTTATTATGAAGCACCTCATTTTTGATCTCCCAAATAGGATATCTTTGAGTTTCTATTTTTTTAAACTCTAAATTTTGAAGTTCTAAAAGGTCAACAGGTTTTAAAATTTGCTCTTTTACCTCTCCCATTATAGCATAGGAAATAGGTAATTGCATATTTGCGTTGGCTAAATGAGCTGTGGTACTACCATCTTTGTAATTAATCATAGCATGTATGATAGATTTAGTTTCAATGATTGCATCACAAGAAGTGGTCTCAAATAACCATCTAGCTTCAATCAGTTCAAAAAGTTTATTTGTCATTGTTGCACTATCTATAGTGATTTTATTTCCCATAGACCAATTGGGATGATTTAAAGCCTCTTTTATACTTACATTAGCAAGCTTTTCTATTGGATAATCTCGAAAGCTTCCACCGCTTGCAGTTACAGTCAAGCTCTCCATAGGTTTTGTAGTATCAAAAATATACCACAATCCAAAATGCTCACTATCTATAGGAGTTATGTAAGAGGTATCTATAAATTGCCCTGCAACTACAAGAGATTCTTTATTTGCTAATGCAACTTTTTTACCACAATGTATTGCTCGCAAAGTTGGTTGTAATCCAAAAAAGCCAACAAGTGCATTGACAACAAGATTTGAGTTTGACTCTTCTATAGCTTCTAAAATTGCTAGTTGACCAGCTTTTACATTAGGATGATTTACTTTAGATATATTTTCTTCAAGTGCTACAATAACTAACCTTGGGGCAAAATGTTTTAATTGCTCATTTAATAATTCTATATTATTTCCAGCAACCATTACCTCAATATCAAGATTAAATCGTTTGGCTATTTCTAAAGTATTTACACCAATAGAACCAGTAGAGCCTAATACTATCATTTTAATATTCTTTCATAATTATCATGAGAACCTATCCAAAACCAAATAATAATATTTTCTTGAATAACACCCAAGGTTCTATAGTTTGTATTTATTCTTGCAGAAAAAATTGGTTTATTAGAGTGTACTCTTTTAAAATGTAAACTAGAATGGTATGGATTTTCCTTGAATAATTTATATTGTTTTTTAGCTAACTGCCGTACATCATGTGGGAGATTTTTATAGAGCTTTTTCCATTTTAAGTTAATATACGAAATCATAAACTCTCAATATTAAGTTCACTTGTTTTATTTTGATTAAAATCATTAAGTGCCTCTTGTGCCATATCTTCAAGAAGCTCTTCGCTCATAGAGAAACTATCATCCCATTTTTTTTCACTCTCTATCTCATCTATAATAAATCTAGCAAAAATATTTTGCTCTGTTTGTGGTAAATCAGTAATTTTTTTAAATGCACTATTAAGTAAAGTTGTCATAATCTCCCCCCTCTTTTTTAAGCTATAAATCTAAGTAGTACTAACATAACAATACCACCAAACAAATATCCATCTGTTCTATCAAGTATTCCACCATGGCCAGGAAGGATATCTCCACTATCTTTTACATCAGCTTCTCTTTTTAAGTAACTCTCAAAAAGATCTCCAAATATAGAAGCAATTGCTACAATAATCGAGATAACAAGTGCAGATAAAAAAGAGATACTATCTAAGCTAAAAGTAACACCTAAAATTGCAGCAGTTACAATACCTCCAAAAACACCTTCTAATGTTTTATTTGGACTTGTTGCACAAAATGGAGTTGAACCAAATCGTTTCCCCACAAAATACGCTCCAACATCAGCACCTGCTACAACTACAAGTAACCAAAGAAGAGAATTCATCCCAAAGGAAATATATAATGAAAGTAAAAATAAATATGAGGCAATAGGATACAATAAAGGTAAAAATAATTTTTGATTTAACTTTTTTGTGTAAGCTAATATAGAAGCAAAGATAACAGCAACAATAAACACCAAATCTTCAGGTTTTGGATAAAAATAAGCTATGAGCCATATAACAATAGCATAAATATAAATTTTATCATCATCTATATCAAATAGATTCATTGCTTCATAAAGTGCAACAATCATCAACCCGCCAAATAAAGTCCATGTAAGAAAAAATGAATCTACAAATCCAACTAGTAAAAGTCCAACAACTAAAGCAATTCCAGTTTTAATTCTTGTACCACTTTGAGATATAATATCAAACATAAAAATACCTTTTTATAAAATTAAGTTATTATACTAAATAGTTTATTTAGAGTTGATTATTTAGTAAAGTAGAATAGATAAGCTCTATTATTTTCATCAAGACTAATATGGAGAAGTTTACCTTTATAGTTTAAAAGATTGTTGATATACATAGCACTATATGTTCCAAAAAAATCTTCACTTTGTACAATGATTTTATCTTTTTTTATGTTTAAATGAGAAATCTCTTTTTTTGCAAAAAGATTTAGACTAAGATAGTCATATTCTATAGTATTTAAAAAACTATTTAATTCTTCAAGATTAGTAAATGTCTCTATATTTTCTATTTTTGCTAGAGCATTTTTACTCTCTTTTGAAAGCTGAAACCATGTTGTTCCATCACACATTTCTCTATGGTCAAGATTTTTTACCATATTTGTAATCTCATCTATATAATCAAGCGATTCATCCACTGCACCAACTAGAACCTCTTGTGTATTATTAATAGAAATATCAAAATACGCTAACTCAAATGCTTTTTCAAATGAAACATCTTCTGCTGTAATATAGAAATTATTTCCAAGTGTATTTAAAGCTTCTGAAATTAAAAAACCTACATTATTTCCATTGATATTTAAAAAATCAAAAGGCATTACTATCTCATTTTTTTTATGTACTTGCATTAGAACTGTATTCATATCTGTGATACAACCATATTCACTTGCCGTATAAATATTTAAATTTGTATCATATTTTTTATGTTCTAAACACATCAAAGCACCATATATTGCCATAAGATTAAACTTTGATACTCTTCTAAATTGTTTTTGAGTAATTTGTTTTAGAAGTTGTTTATACTCTTTTGTTGTTTTACTTTTTAAAGTAGTATTAAAAGTGGCACAAATATACATGCTATTAACCTTTATTACTTAAAATTAAAGTGGAATTACTCCCACCAAAACCGATAAATTGAAATAATACTGTGGCATTTGATACAGCTTTATTTTCTAATAAAGGTTCAAAAGAGATATCTTCATAGCCATTTTGATAGTTAAGTGTTTTAGGGATAAATCCCTCTTTTATCAATTCACACAGTAATACAATCTCCGAAGTCCCACTAGCACCTAAAGTATGACCTAAAAATGGTTTTAATATTACTACATCTGTTGTTTCTTGATACTCTTTAAAAAGGCTATCAATAGCTTTCGCTTCAGAACGATTAGAGTTTTCACTTCCAGTTGCATGTGCTTTGATGCAGGTTAAATCTTTTGGAGAGAGATTTGCTTTTTGTAGTAATTGTTTTAGGGATTTGTAGGTAGTTTCTCCACTAGGATTTGAACCAGTTATAGAATAGTTATCAAAAGATGTATTTGTGGCTATTATTTCAAAACAAGAGGTATTGTTTTTTACACTATCCAAAACTACAGCTGAACAAGCTTCTCCCAAAATCAAACCATCACTTTCTTTATCAAATGGTTTATAGGTACCCTCTTTACTTAAAAGCATGAGCGATTCAAACCCTTTATAGGTTGCTTTATTAAAAAGCTCAATTCCTATAATTAAAGCTCTTTTTATTTTATTTGCTCGAATAAGTTTTGTTGCATAGGCTATAGAGTTTGCTGTTGAGGTACAAGCTGTTTGCAATATAGTTGCTTTATATTTTGAACCAACAATATTTTCAGAAAAAGTACCTACGTTACCATATCCAATCTCTGGAAGTATATTTGTTGATTGATTATTGTAGTAGAGTTCACTATGCTCTTCATTTATGGGTATTGTCATTGAAGTTGAACCTATAAATATATGTAAATCTTGCTGTTCTTCTTTTGATAAGTTTGCATCTTTTATAGCTTGTATTATAGTATCTTCGAGTATAGAATAAAACTTTTTTTTTGTATCATAAAAAGTTTGTTGAATTTTAAAAAAGCTAAAATCATCGAAAGTATCTTGAAAAAATTCTTTATAGTTTATATCATTTATCTCTTTTGCTGTTTTGATACTTTGTAATTTATTATTTCCTAGTGCACAAATTAGTGATGAGCCTGTTATGTAAACATTCTTCATTATATTGATTGAATATGTTTTGCTAATGAGCTTATAGATACCATTATTTTTCGTAATTTTTTGCTATCTGTGGTATTAAGTTTATATTTTTTATTTAATGCAAGTGAAATTTGTAAAGCATCTAATGAGTCTAGTTGAAGATTTGAATCAGAACCAAACAGTATCTCCTCATCAGTTATGTCAGAGATTTCACAATCTTTTTCGCACTCCTCTATGATAAGTTGTTTCAGTTCATTTTTTAATTTTTCTGTGTCAAAATTTGACATTAAATATTTTCCTTTCGCTTTAAAATTATATATGACAAAGTCAAAAATCCACAACCGAATAAAAGTAGATAAAAGATATAATTTTGAATATCACTAAAATTTCCACCAAATACAAAAATCTCTAGCAACCCTTCAAGTCCCCAATTCATAGGGGAAAAACCAGTGATATTTTGCATAAATTCAGGCATTACAAATTTAGGAACCATAATCCCACCAAGTGCTGCTAATATTATATTAGAAACACCACCAATTGTAGTTGCTTCTTCTGAAGTACTACTTATATTTGCTATAAACATAGCAAATGATATAGCTGCAAATGATATTGCACCACTCATCATAAAAATTAAACCGTAGTTGCCATTTATTTGGAGACTATCACCATTTAACAAAGGTACTATATAAATTCCTACTAATATCATAAAAAGTACTTGAATTTGGTTTATTATAAAATATGGTACCATTTTACCTAAAATTATTGAAATAAAAGATACATCTATGCTTTTTAATCTGGCAATCGTTCCAAAGTTCTTTTCATTTATAAAAGCATTGGAGATAGGTATTAGTATAAAAAACATTGAAAATACAAGCCAAGATGGTACACTATATTGTACTGAAGTTGCTTTGATTTGAAACTCTTCCTCTTTATAGCTTGGAATAATTGTTATTTTTTCATTTAACGTTGATAATGTTTTCCCATTAATTTTATTTTTTATAAAATATTCTTTCATAATTTGTTTCGATATGATTTCTGTAAGTAAATTTTTAAATATTAATTGGTTTTGTATAGCTACATTTGGGTTTATATATATCTTAATTTGAAAATCTTTTTTATTTGTATTTATTTGTGATTTATAATTTTCGACTATATTTACAACGAAATCAAAATTCTTCGTATAAAGAAGTTCTTTTATATTTTCACTGTTTGTGGTTTTGGCTTGAAAATAGTTGTTTTTATTTATCTCTTGTATTAAATATTCGCTATCTTTGTTTGTTGCAGTATTTATGGATACTTGTAATTTTGTATCAATAGTATTTGAATAGCTGTTTTGTAATGCCAAAGACATAATAACAATAAACAAAGTTGGCATAATAAAAAGTACTAAAAGGGCATGAATATCACGGCTAAGAAGTAGAAATTCTTTTTTTAATATATATCTAAACATTAGTCTCTCAAATTCCCTTTTGTAAGATTTAAAAATAGTTCTTCCAAGTTTTTATTATTAAAAACAATATTTTCTATAGGAATATTTTTATTTTTTAGAAGATTCAATGTTTTAATGAAATGATTATAATTATTTTTTACATCAACTTGAATATTTTCTTCATTTGTTTCTATTGTTATAAAAGAGTTTTTTTCTAAAAGTAACTCTTTTCTATCATGTAAAATAATATGATTATTATCAAGTATAGCAATATCATCACAAAGATACTCTATCTCTTCCATATAGTGGGAGGTGTAGATGATAGTTGTTTTATCTTCAGAGTTTATTTGTTTAATCACATCAAGGATATATTTTCTTGATTGTGGATCAATTCCTACAGTTGGTTCATCAAGATAGAGAATTTTTGGGTTGTTTAGTAATCCAATAGCAATATTAAGTCTTCTTTTTACACCACCTGAGTAAGTATATACCCGTTTATTTAAAAATTTCTCTAGTGAAGTTACCTCTACACAATAGGTTATTCTTTTTTTTAGTTCATTATATTTCAATCCATATAATGCTCCAAAAAATTCTAAGTTTTCATAAGCAGTAAGATTTGGATAAAAAGCATAAGTTTGTGGCACATATGAACTTATTTGTTTTATCTCTTTTTTGTTTTTTTCGTAATCATATCCAAAGATATTTATCTCTCCAGAATCTTTATCTTGTAAATAATTCATAATAGAAACAAGAGTTGTTTTACCTGCACCATTGGGACCTAGAAGCCCAAAAAGTGAACCAGCTTGGATTTTTAAGGATAAATTATCTAATACTTTATGCTCCTTATATGATTTTGTTAGGTTTTTTATCTCTATAGCCATCTATTGTATCAACATCTTTTTACCAACTAAAGTTGTTTTTATCTCAGATACTAATTTTAGATTGATATTAAATCTCATATTAGATAACTCTTTTTTGAGAAGGGTTTTTATATCTTTAGCCAAAATATTTTCTTTTGTTTGAAGAGTGATATTAAGAACTTCTGCTCTTAAATCATCTTTATTTGAACTTACAAAAACAACAGCTTTTTCAATATTTGATTGTGCTTCTAATATATTTTCTATTTGTATAGTAGAATATCTTTTTCCAGCTAGCTTTATAATCTGTGAACTTCTTCCAACAAGTTTAAATTGTTTATTATCTATCTCCACATAATCAAAAGTTTGAATCTCATGATTTGTTATTTTAAATTTATCTTCATAAAGAATATTTGAGATAAAAGGGGAATTTACTTTAAGTTCCCCCTCTTTATTTTGAGATATCTTTACTGTTTCCATTGTAGTCCATTTTTCATCATCATTGTATTTGTATGCAATACCACCAGTTTCAGTTGAACCAAATATTTGAATAATATCAGTAGAAAAATTTCCACAAAACTCTTTTGTTACATCTGGGAAAAGTGGTGCAGTAGAACTTACAAAAATTGATTTACTTAAATCCTTTTTTACCTCTAGTTTATTGAGTGATTTAATGTAAAGTGGAGTTGTTACTACCATTGAATATTCATCTACAAGTTCAAGTAAATCATGAGGTAAAAAATGCTCTTTTATAATAATATCTATATTATTTATAAGTGGATATATTGCCCCAAATAAAGATCCGTAAAAATGTATAAAGGGAACTGTTACGATGATTCTTTTAATCATATATTTTTCAAAAAGTTTTGTGAGTTGTTCTATCTCACTTAAAAAGTTTTCTTTTGTTTTAAAAGCACCCATGGGAGAACCAGTAGTACCTGAAGTAAAATATATAAATGAAAAATCATATTTATTAAAATCACTAAAATTAAGTTTGTCAATTTTTTCTATGATTGCTTTATTATTCTTATCAAAAAGAATTGCCTTTGAATTATTAAAATAAGTTTTAAAAATATTGAGTATATTTTCCTCTTTTGTACTAAGCCCAATATGTGAAATGTCACTTTGTATCTTTGTATCAGTCATAGTATCAGCAGATATGGTATGTTTTGTAATTGAACCATTATCCTTATAAACGTTGAGAATCATTTGTAAACCTTATGAGTAAATAATAAAATTATAAGTGACACTATACCAAGAGTTGCTATAAGACCAATTGAAAATAGAGCATTTACTGAAGAAAAAATTAAAACACCAAATCCTGCAAAGGTAGATATAAGAGAAAATAAAATTGCTTTTTGAGTATTGTTTGGAAGAGTAGAATTGTTCATATATATACTATAATCAATACTTAAAGAGATTAAAACAATAAGCATAAAAATATGTAAAATATTCAACTTTACAAAAAAAGATACAAGGAGGATGAAAGCTATTGGAAATATAATATAATTTAAAGCTTGAAAAAATCTATCTTTTACTGCAATATACAACATTATACAAATAAATACTAAAGCAATGATAGATAAAAACTGTAAACTTTTTATAGATTTAGTTAAATCTTTTTCAAATAACTCTCTAAAACTCAAAGGCTTAATGTAAGATTCTTTTAGGATATTTTTATAGTCACTATTTGGTACTATTGCATAACTTATGAAAATATTTTCATACTTACTTATGGGAAACTTTTGTAACTCTTGGTAACTGTATTTTGGCATATCACTTTGAAGTTTATAACTTCTTTGAAATATATTTTCTCGAAACCCAACTTCTGTTGCTACTATATTTAATGTTTGATTGAGTCTTTCAAATCTCTTTGTATCAAATTTTTCAAAACTACTTTTAGTTGGTATATTTGATAGAACACTTTGCGTGTTAGGGTATTTAGATTGTAGTTTATGTGCATTGTTTACTAAATCCTCTATTGAATTAGCATAGAGTAATACAGCAGTTTTTTTATCTTTATTTATATATTTGTTAAAAAAGTTATCTAAGGATTGTAATTCAATATTATCCACATCAAGATTTTTAATATTAAAATCAATTTTTATATTTGCTATTGTAAGAGCTATTAAAACCACAGAGACAAGAGTTATATACATTGGTTTAAGTATAAATCTATTTTTTGTTGTATATGTTGTTTGTGTTGATTTGATATTTAAGTAAGGGAATAAAAAAGTAAATTGAATATATGAAAAAAGTAAAGCACATATAGAAAAAGTAGTCAGTTGTTGAATAAAACTAAAATCTACAAAAGAGAGTATAAAAAAAACTCCAAGGGTTGTACTCATACCAAAAAAAACATCTTTATTTAAAGGTTTTCTTTGTTCATAATATCCATGTAGATAGTTGTGAAACATATAATCAATAGCAATAGTAGAAATTGATATACCAAAAACAACAGTAAATATAGATAACTCATTAAAAATAAAAGCACTTATCATAAGTGCAAAAAGTATAGAGGAACTAAGTGTTGTAACAGTATGAACTAAAAGTTTGAAATTTCGAAGAATAACAATATATAAAATAAATAAAACACTTAGAGCAAGAGTGATAATACTATTTACATCACTTTTAATTTTTTCTTGATTTTCCACAAAATAAAATAAAGTAGAAAATGCCTCTATATTTGCATCTGTTTGTTTTAAGTTTTGAACTAAATTATAAATCTCTTTATATTTGGCAAAATTATTAACACTTTTGTCAAGTTGTAAGATGGCTATATAACCATAGTTTTCTATTTTTATATAGGGTGATTTTTGTATGGAATTTTTTTCAAAAAGATTGAGTGGATCAATTGTATTAAGTAAAAAACTAAAAGGTGATGTAATTATCTTTTGATGTATATTTGTAAGTTCTTGTTTTATGTTCAATGAATTATATTTTGTCTCATCAAACTTATGAAGCAAATAGTAGTATCTTTTTTCATACTCTTTATTGATAGTTGAGTTTGTTATTGGCTCTATGTATTTATGTTTTAAAAGTTGTTTTTCTAATTTTTTTAAGCTATGTAAAGTATTTTTATTTTCCCCTTTATAAGCTATAAAAAGTTGTTTGTTTGTATTAAGCTTTTCAAACTCTCTTAAAAGTGCTTTATTTTCACCTTGAGGGAGAATACTTGTGATTTGTGTTGAGATATGCTTAGGGACATTACTAGCAAAAAAAATCGCTAGTAAAATAAACAATGTTATAAAATTAAGGTATTTACTCAATCTCTTCAATAGTTATCCTATCTTGATTAATAAAATTTATTGTAAGATATTTGAGTTTATCATTATTCTTTTCATACTTTATATTTTTTATAACAGATGCTAGATATTCATTTGGTAAAAGTGTAATAATATTTTTTTCTGTTTCAATTGTAAAATTATCCAAAAGAAGTGTTGTATTATTTGTAAAAATGCCTAAAACGAGTTGAAAAAAAAGATTATATTCAACACTCTCTTCATGTGTAAAAGTTTTAGTATTGTTTTTTGTTATTATTTGTATATTCTCAGCAGTGTATATCATATTTTTTTCACTATTATTATAATGCAAAGTAACTTTATTTTTATCTATGTTTAAAGTACCATTTTTCGTAAATTCATTGTCAAGAGCATAAATATATTTTGTTTCGTTAAAAAGTATTTTTTGTGAGAAGACAATAGTGGTGAGTAAAGAGATGAAAAATAATATTTTCATTTTTTCTTCCATTTAGAAACAAAACTACATAATAAAAATTTGAATAATCGTACAAAATGGTTTGGATTTTTTAATCCTATGCTTAAATAGTGTTTTAAAATCACACCTCTTTTATAAAAAGTCAGTAGAATATCTTTGTATTCATAATTTAATTTTTCCATGGAGAGATTGTCTGGTTCATAGATAAAATTCATTCCATTCATTCTTTCCCAGTCTTCATCTCGTATAGAAGTTCCATATAAACGCACATAAATAGGAGAACCTGGATATGGGGTAAATTTTGAAAGATTCATAGTTGTTAATGGTATCTCTTTGATGAACTCTTTCGTTTCTGCTATAGTCTTTTCATTTTCATTTGGATACCCTAACATAAAAAGACCTTTAGATCGTATGCCTGCTTCATGTGTCCAGTTTATGGCTTTTCTTGATTGTTCAGTTGTGATAGCTTTGTTCATATGCTCTAACATCTCATTGGAACCAGTCTCAATACCATAACTTATCTCCCAACATCCTGCTTGTTTCATTTTTTTGAGGGTTCTAAATGTTATGGTATCGACTCTAGCTGTACAACTCCAAGTCATTTTAAAATTATTTTTAATAATAAGATCACAAAGTTCAGTGATTCTTTTTTGGTTTGCAACAAAAAGGTCATCGACAAATTGAAGGTGTTGAATTCCATAATCTTTTTGCAAGTCTTGCATAATTTTAAAAACTTTTTCTGGTGAGTAGTATCTTATTTTTTTACCAAATGTAGAGGTGTCACAAAATTCACATTTAAAAGGACAGCCTCTTGATGCTGCAAAAGTTGCAACGGGACCTTTGGGATAATCAAATACAGCTAATGGATATTTATTTGGAAAGTTATCTAAAAGATCCCAAGCCGGTATTGCTAAATCATCTAATTCAACTTGTTCTGTTGTAGGTGCTGTAGATATTAGTTCATTTTTATCATCTCTATACATAACGCCAGGAATATTATTTTGTGTTTTATTTTGGATGTAGTTATGAAGTATTTGAGAGATAACTAGCTCCCCTTCGTTTAATACAGAGAGGTCAAAGCTAGGGATTCGTTTCATAGTTTCATAGCCCATTGAAGACATATGGGGACCGCCTACTAAAACTTTTATGTTTGGGAGTGCTTCTTTAACGAGTTGAGAAATTAATGCACCATTATGTACACCAACAGTAAAAAGTGTAATACCTATAAATTTTGGATTGAGTGCAATTACTTGGTTTGCCACATCTTCAGGTGAGAGTTTATCCAAATCACTTTCTATAATTTTAACTTTGAAGTTGTCTTTTTGTAATTGAGCTGCTAAATGTAACAATCCTAAGGATGGTGATTGATTCGATAAATAATCAACACATTCAAAACCTTTTGATACTTTTTCGTAGGGTGGATTAATTAGTATTATATCTATCATTCTTTCTCCATTGTTGTAACTTGTATTTTATAAATGAAATTTTTGTGTAAGTATTGTACTATGCCAGCACTTACGATTAACAAATATCCACCTACTGTACTGTAAAAGAGCCAAAAATTTATATTTTCTCCAACATATGCCCAAATGTGCAAAGCAACATTTAAAATAGTAATCAATATCCAAAAAAAAGTTGATTTGTGAATATACTCTTTTTCTTCTAGGGTAAGTACCTCTTTTTTAAATTTTTGTATAAAATAAAATAAAATAGACTCTTTTTTAATAAAAGAGATTATAAAAATTAAAGCTATAAAAATTGAAATTAACAAAGGGAGTATTTTAAGGAGCATAAACTCTTCTATAAAAAAACATAAAAAAGAGATGATAAGATAAAAAGATGGAATAATCGCACTTTTTTTATCTTTAATGAATGAGAAAATAAACCAAATAAGTGAGATGCTAAACAATATAGTAGAGACAGTTTGAATATCAAAAAACTTTAATGCAAAATAAACAAAAGGAGCATAAAGTATAGAAAGAAAAATCTCCATTATATGACAGCTAGAGTTATCTAACCATCCCTCCACTTATATTGAGTGTTTCTCCTGTAATAAATGTAGCATCAACAGCCATAAAATAGGTTGCAACTGCAACCTCTTCAGGTCTCCCAAACCTATTCAATGGTATTGCTTTTTTCATCTCTTTAATATTTGGTATATTTTGTGTCATTTCTGATTCTATGATACCTGGGGCTATTATATTAACTCTTATTTTAAATCGACCTAGTTCAATCGCTAGAGTTTTAGTTAGTGCGATAATTCCACCTTTTGAAGCAGAATAGTTTGCTTGACCACTATTGCCAACTATTCCAGAAATAGAAGCCATATTTACAATACTTCCATTTTTATTCATCATCATACCTTTTGAAAGAGTTTTTGTAACATAATACAATCCTTTGAGATTTGTATCAATCACATCTTCAAACTGTTCATCTTCCATAAAGAAAAAAAGGTTATCTTTGATAATCCCTGCATTATTTATAAGTACATCTACACTAATATTTTCTAAATTTTCTCTGATACTAGTTTTGTCTTTAATATTAAAAGTAATTAGTTCTCCACAATTTTCTATATCTTCAAGAATTTGTAAAGCTTTTGTTTTATTTGAATTATAATGTATATATACAAAATAGCCATTTTTAGCAAACTCTTTTACAATAGCTTCTCCGATACTTCCTGTTGCACCTGTTACGAATACTTTTTTTTGTTCCATTTTCAACTTCTCTTATATCAACTTTGCTTCTTGTAAAATAATATTGATTTTTTTAATATCAATATCCATTCTTCTATCTTCATATAAAGGTTTAGCAACTTTTCGTATCTCTTTGTAGATAGTATGCAGATGTGGTGATACTTCACTAACACCTCGTATATCAACAGCTTGAGCCATCCCTATAAAGGCAATTGAGAGCATATTGTGAAGTTCTGGTATCATTTTAGCAAAATCATTTGCAGCAGTTGTTCCCATAGATACTTTATCTTGATTGAGTGATTCTGTTGGTCTTGAGTGAATTGAAGCAGCAGTTGTATTTTTAATAACATCAGCACTTAATGAACTTAGACTTATTTGCATAGCTTTAAATCCATGAAAAAATGGTTCTTTTGAGAGTTTTAAATTCTCACCAAGTCCACGGTTAAATTTATGATCTACTAATAGTGCAAACTCTTTATCTAGTAAGTCAGCTAAGTTTGCAGCACATATTTTAAGTGTATCCATAGCGTGTGCTACATATCCACCATAAAAGTTTCCAGATGTATATATTTTTTGATTTTCTCCATCTATAAGAGGATTGTCATTTACACTATTTATCTCTGTTTCAACCCAGTTTTTTGATATTTCAAGATTATCTCTTATCACACCTAACACTTGAGGTGCACATCTCATAGAGTATGTATCTTGGATATTGAGCTCATTATCTGCAAAAAACTTATCATATCTATCATCTCTGCCGTGAGTAAGTTTTGAACCTTTGATTTTATTCTGTATATTTTTAGCTGCTTGTATTTGACCACTAAATGGCTTTGAATCATGTACAAAATCAGCAACTGGTGTATCATCACCTAATAAAACTTCAAACATTCCAGCTACATAAGACTCCATAGAATCTAAAATAACCTCAAACTCTTCTATTGCTTTTAGAGCAATAGCACTCATAATAGTTGTCCCATTCATGATTGCAAGTGCTTCTTTTGGTTCAAATTCATAAGGAGTGATATTTAGTTCATTATAAACTTCCATCACATCTTTTATCTTACCTTTGTAATACACTTCTCTCTCACCTGCAATTACAGCAGCTATATATGAAAGTGGTGTTAAATCTCCACTCGCCCCAACGCTCCCTTGCGATGGAATCACAGGTATAATATCTTTTTCAATAAGCATTTCAAGTCTATGTAAAAGATTCATAGAGACTCCTGATAGAGCTTTACTAAGTGAAATAGTTCTACAAATCACAGCATATCTACATACTTCATAACTTAAACTTTTCCCTATTCCACATCCATGAAAACGAAATAAATTTGTTTGTAATGTTGCTGCATCATCATAAGTCACATAGTTTTTACCACTTGCTCCATATCCTGTAGTAATACCATATATTGGTTTTCCTGCTTTAATAGTATTCATCATAAAATCATGAGTATGATTTATAAATGTTATAAATTTTTCATCTTTTGAAATCTCTATATTTGTAGCTTTTGTTATCTCTTCTAAAGATATTGTTCGTTTGTCTATTGTTAATTTCATATATTATTTATTCTCCCAGTCTTTATATATTTATTTCTTCCAGAAATCGTAAAAATTGAACCACTGTGTAGGATATTTTATCAAAATATTTGATAAGTATTCTATATATTGGTTCATACTTTGTTCTATTGCTTCATCTTGTTTTAGACTAAAGTCTAACTCTATTTTATAAAAAAATTCTTCATATTTAAGTGGTTCTATATACACTACAAAAACTACAATAATTGGCTTTTTTGTTTTGTATGCAATTCTAAAAGGATTTTTATTAAAACTTGCTTTTTCTCCAAAAAAATTTATTAAATTATTGTGCTTAGGATCAATGGCTCTGTCTCCCATAAGTCCAACAGATTCATTATCTAATAGAGCATTTGCAATGGTAATATAAGAGTGTAAAAAACCTTTTGACAAATCAATAATATTGACACTATCATTATTCTTTTTTTGAATAATATCTTCAAATTCTTTAGCACTTTGAATCATCGCTTCATTCATCACTATATGAAGTTTAGTATCGCTATAGTTGAAATAGTTAATAGCAGTTGCCCAGCCACCAAAATGGTTTAATAGCAAAATTGAACCGTCACTGATTTCATGAACTAAAGTTTCGCGTCTTTTATTTATTATAGTATAAAGTTCAGGGTTAGATTTTGAAATAAATCTATCACTAGTGGTAATTGCATAATTAAATAGATGTTGAAAGAAAATTTTATTTGAAAATCTAATACCAAGCTTTTTATAATAAATTTTCAATGCACTTCTCACATCTTTAGCAAATAAAAAATAGTATAAAACTACTAAATATAAACTATAATAAACAAATTTATATCCAAAAAGTTGATATAATTTATAAAGAGTTTTTACTACAATACCACCAACTCTTTGCTTTTGAGACATAAAGAATGTTTCCTACCCATCATCTATTAATTTTTATAATCTAAATTATAACTAAAGTTAACTAATTATATGATAAAATTACGTTTTAATTTAGGAGAAATAATGATAAATACTGATCTATTAATAATAGGTGGTGGTCCTAGTGGTTCATTAGCAGCATGCAAACTGTTAAAAGAAGGGTATAGTGTTACAATATTAGAAAAGTTAGAGTTTCCAAGATTTGTAATAGGAGAATCGTTACTTCCAAGATGTAACGAAATTTTAGAAAAAAATGGTCTAATGGATATTGTTAAAGAACAAAATTACCTTATAAAAGGTGGAGCTATTTTTGTAGATGAAAATAAACAAGAAGAGATAGTTGACTTTACAAATAATCTTGGACAAAAGTGGGGAACAAGTTTTCAAGTTAAAAGAGAAGAATTTGATAATGTTCTTTTAGAATCAGCTAAAAAATTAGGGGCAATTGTACATCATAAATATACAGTAATAGATTATAATAATAAAGAAAATATTGTTACAGCAATTGACAATGATAAAAAAACACATACATATAAGGCAAAATTTGTTTTAGATGCATCAGGCTATGGAAGAGTATTGCCAAAACTACTTGATTTAAATATTCCATCAGATTTAAAATTAAGAAATGCAATTTTTACTAGAATTAAAGGGGAGAAAAGAAGAGCTGAAGAGATGGAGGGTTTTATAGATATTGTTATTCATGATGATAATCAGGCATGGCTTTGGGTAATCCCTTTTAGTGATGGAACAACCTCTATGGGAATTGTTTGTGAAGAGTCATATTTTAAAAATACAAATCTTTCTTTAGAAGATTTTTTTGATAATGTTGTAGAAACACATCCTTATTTAAAAGAAAAACTAGAAAATGCAGTAAAATTACAACCAGTTGGTATCATAGAGGGATATTCTTCTGCCGTTAAAAAAATGTATGGGAAAGGGTTCGCACTCAGTGGTAATGCTACAGAATTTTTAGATCCAGTTTTCTCTTCAGGTGTGACACTTGCTTTAGAATCATCAGATAGAGTTGCAGAGATGATAATAAAAGAACTTAAAGGTAAAAACCCAGATTGGGAAAAAGACTATGAAGAATATATGATGATAGGTATTAATGTATTTAGAGAATTTGTATATGCTTGGTATGAGGGAAAACTTAGAAAAATATTTTATTGTCCTAAAAAATCAGAAATAATCAAAAAATCAATCGCATCAATCTTATCTGGCTATGTATGGGATGAAGAGAATTACTTTACAATAAACACTAAAGAAAAGATTGATACTCTTGTAAATTTATGTTAGAAAATAAAAAAGAAATTTAAATTTCTTTTTTATTTAAATAAGGATACTTATCTGATTAGATAAGTATCACCAAGTCTAGCACCATCCATTGGACTTGTCAACCATACTCCAACATCTGTTCCTAAAGTTTTTACAGTTCTTCCAAGTACAGAACAAGAGCTTTTGTATGCACCCCAAAATCCACCACCAGAAATTCTTGCTGCTTTAAAAGATTGATATACTTTATCTCCTTTAACTAGTGAACCCCCAATAACTACATATTTATTATGTCCTCTAAATGCACCACCACGACTAACTGCATCAAGAATTTCAACTTTTAATTCAATATCATTTTTCCCTATATCATTTTTAACAACGACATTTAAACCGCTAGCTTTTGCAGAAGTTGTAATAAATTCACTCAATTTTTGATCAATAGTACACTCAGTTTTAATGTTTGCTGCAACAGGTGCAGTAGCTGCATAAGGGATGATACTTTTTATATAAATTGTTTTTCCCTCAAGACTTAAGTTACCTGATTTTTTCAGATTACTAGTTACTTTTGCGACAGGTTGTGCTATTACGGGTTGAGATACTGGATTGCTTCTAATCGCTGAACTAGTTTGAGATATACCAATTTGAGCTAATTCATAGTTGATATTTCTCTCTAAATTTCTAACCCATTTATTGTAGTTTTTATGAATAGTATTTGAAGATGGATCATATTTTAACCCTTGACTATCTTTATAATCTATTTTATAACCTTTTGTTGTATATGGGATAGACACAACAGCTATATGCCGACCTCTTACATTAATAGTGGCAGTTAAAAGTCCCTCTTTTACTTTTTTAACAGACCAATTTTTTCTTAAAGCGCCTTTTTTTATAGCTGTTTCAATTTGTTTCATTGAATTTTTACTATCTATAGTGTTACTATTATCTATATTATACACAGCTGTACCACCACAACCTGCTAATATTAGTAAAATTAGTGCAGAACCAATGTATTTAATGAAGTCTTTCATTATTATTCCTTAATGTTAATTTTTTTGAAGTAATATGATACTTGAATAAGTTTTATAATCTAATAAGATTAGTTGTTTTTATCAAAAAATTTTAAAATTAATTTAACTTTTAATTATTCTTTGGATAGGCAATGCAATATAATACAGGGAAATTACCATGCCTATATTTTCCAATATCCCAAATATAATTTTTATCTTTATCAGCTTTTTGAATCATATTTTCAAGCTCTTTTTCTGAATAACATCTGAGATGAGAAACTACTGTATCCCAAGTAAAAGTAATAGGAAATAGAGGAAATATATAAGTAAAAAAAATATTATTAAAAGATAACTTCATAAAAAAAGGCATAGTTAAGAATATGTAAAAAGGTGTAAAAATAGTGACTATAAGTATATCTTTCCAGTTACGGTTTAATAGTTCAAAAATGATAATTGGTTGTTTACTTTCAATACTATTATCTATAATTTTTTGTGCATCATTAGGATTAAAATGGTGAAAGCCATTAAATATTGTTCTTGTACCAGTTAATGTTTTAGGTACATCTCGTGCATCAACTGATTGTGGATAATAGGTGAAATTATCTATTTCGTTAATCTGATGAGTAAATGTAAGGTTTGGGTATTTATCAGTAAATATAATATTAATTTTGTCATGATGTTTCTCTTCTAACTGTTTTTTGAGATGCAACCATGGACCTAAATTACCTGAACAAAGATCAATAATTTGATTATTTTTATTTGATTGAATAGCTTGAGTGATTAAATCAAGTTCTTGAGAATATGGTTTGTATTTTTCAATATTTGCATGTAAAAAGGTTGTAATCATAGAACGTAAAGATTTTGGCCACCAAATTAAGTCTGTAAACTCAAAAAGTTGTCGTCTTTTAATTTCAAATTCTGCCACTTTACCCCTTTTATTTACTTTATCAATGAAGTAGTAGTAAAATAATTTTTAAATTTTAAAAAAAACAATTTTACATGCAATAAAATAAATTTTGAAGTATCTCTATAATTATCAAAATGACTGACTCTTTCCTCAGGCTTTGGGTAATAACACTCAATAGTTGTTTGTGTGATTTGTCGATATTTCCAAAAGTGTTTTACTAATACTTCTATCTCAAAACTAAAACCAACTTTTGTAGTATTTAAATTTATTATTGAAACAGGATAAAGTCGAAAACCACTTAATGAATCTTCGATTTTAAATCCAGTATTGAAATTTATCCAAAAGTTATGAAAAGCTCTCCCAATTTTAGATTTATTTGGAATATGGTCAATATTAAAATTTCTAGAACCAATGACGATTTGATTTTCGATTGTATTACTTTTAATAAGTTTTATAATTTCACCAGCAATATGTTGACTATCTCCATCCATACTTACAATGTTTTTATATCCTAATTCTAGTGCTTTTTTTGCACCCGTTAAAATCGCTTGACCTTTTCCAATATTATGTGAATGCGTTTCAATATAAATATTTTTGTATTTTTCATCATTCAAAATATCTTTTACTTTTGTGGTAGAACCATCATCTACTACAATCACATTATAGTTATTACTTAAAATATCATCTACTACATTTTTTATTGTTTTTGGATTATTAAATGTAGGTACAACTACAATTGTATTTTCTTTACTCATATGTTATCTCTGCAATTTTGCTATTTTTTTCATCATCTTTTACTATTTTTATTTTAGTTTTTTTTTCATCTTTTTTTATATTGTATATTATTGTATCCAATGGCAAAGTATGGGAAATAAATTTACCAGAATGTACTTTTTGGATACGTATATTAAGTATATTTGCAATTATCTCTAAGAGTAAAAATCCTGGAAGTATAGGATAATTTTGAAAATGTGCTTTAAATATAGGATGATTTTCATCGCACAGTTTTATTACAACTTGTTCATCTGTTTTTTTTAAGATCGTAAATAAATTTTCTAACAAATTTTTTGCCTTTTATGCTTCTTTGATAATAACACTAAAATTACCAGAAATATATGATTCACTCGTATCACTTAGATTAAAAACTTCAAAATGAAATTGTTGAAATTCAGCAATTTTTGCTTCTAATGTTAAATGTATATGATACTCTAAAGAGTCAAAAACTTTATGTTGTTCTATATTTTTAATAGTAGCCAAAAATCCTAACTTTGGTTTAGTTTGATCTACAAATGATGAACTTGATTGTGCAGTAGCTTCTATAAATGTTGTGAGTTTTGGTAGCTCTTTAAATTCACAAAATACCACAGAGCTATTCTCATCTTTTTGTACAATTTTTTTAGCAAAAATCAAAGGGTCTAAATGAGGTAGTTTCATATTTTTATCTCTACTATATTTTGTTTTGTTTCATCAAAATTCTCAGCAATTGCAAATAATTCACGCAATGAATTTGGAATTTTTATTGAAATATCATTGGTATTTATACTCATATTTGGTGACATTTGAGTTACTTTTACTTTTAAAGCTACACCAGTTTCTAGATACTTTCCACAATGGCTTATCTCTTCAATATTTGGAATATTCAATGTTTCTGTTACAATCAAAAGAATCTCATCCCCATCAAGTGCTTTTATAGCTCCCATTTTAAGTACATTTTGTGCTGTATTATCACCACTTGAGATAGTCATGATTTCATTTTGATTCTCATATAACATTGATAGATACGATGCAGCTGTATTATAAACAGAATTTTGAAAGTCAGTAGGACTAATATGTTCTGTATCTTTAATACTTTTTAAGATACTAGCAGTTGCTGGAATTTCACCAAAACCACTTCCATATATCACTCTTCCAACTTTAAAATCAACTGCATTTGCTAAAAATATCGCAATTTTTGCAGCACGAGTAAGTCTTCTTCTTGTTACCATTTTAGGAACTAGCTCTTTTGTTTTGAGTTCTAAAATCTCTTTTTCATCATAAATACAAGTGGCATTGAGTATTTCTAAATTTATTGTCATTGTACTTTTCCAAATACTAAGCTACAATTATTTCCACCAAAAGCAAAAGAGTTACTGAGTGCATAGTTAATCTCTTTTGTTATATTTTGTGTTGATAAATTGATATTTTTATTTTCGGCATCATTAAGGTTCGTACTTGTAGGAATAGTTTGTGTATTGATGATAAGCTTACTAATAATTGCCTCCAATGCACCAGACGCTCCAAGTGTGTGACCTGTAATTGATTTGGTTGAACTTACATAAGGGATATTTCCAAATAAACTTTCAATGGCATTTGCTTCAGCAGAATCATTTGCCCCTGTGCCTGTTCCATGTGCATTTATATAATCTATATCTTTAGTTGTTAGTTGTGCTTGTAAGATAGCTTTTTGCATAGCATTTTTTGCTCCTAACCCATCTGGATGAGGATGTGTCATATGATAAGCATCCGAGCTATATCCAACACCACAAATCTCTACACAATCTTCTTTTTGTGTAGTTTGTATTAAAAGACAAGCTATCGCTTCAGACACATTCATACCATCTCTACTCACATCAAAAGGTTTACAGGGTTTACTTGAAAGTACCCCTAAAGAGAGAAATCCACCAACTGTAGTTTGGGATAATTGATCCACCCCCAAAACAAGTACATTTTTATATAAACCTTTTGTTAAAACTTCATGTGCATAACCCAAAGCATTTGCACTTGAAGTACATGCGGTTGAAAATGAAACATCATCAAGAAATTTGAATTTATCTTTAAGTATTGTTTGTATTGTATGAATATTATGATAGTTAGGATCAATGTTTTTATAATTACCATTTTTGAGATATATATTTTCAGTAATAGCAATTCCCCCAACTGATGAACCTACAATAAGTAGAGTATCTTGAAAAGTATCTAAGTTACTTTTATCTAAAATCTCTTCACATTTTAAGAGTAGATTATCAAAAAACTTTTTATCAGAAGATATTTTTCCAATTGCAGCAGGAGTATTATTAAAAAAATTTGAATCAGTTTTTATAAAACTATTTTGTGTACAAATATTATGAAATAGTTGTTCTTCATTTTCTCCAGAACAACAAATTAAAGCTGTATCTGTTATATAAGCTTTATTTTTTATTGTCATTTATATAAGTTAAAAGTGATGAGATTGTTGCAAATATAGTATCATATTGAGTTGAGTCACTTATCTTAACACCATACTCTTTCTCTATTGCTAAAACAAGTTCAATAGAATCAACTGAATCTAAACCCAAACCTTCATCCCCAAAAAGTGGATCATTGTCATCTATTTCATTTGCTTCTATATCTTCAAGATTGAGATATTTTATTAAAACCTCTTTTAACTCTGTATTAGTTATCATTTATTCCCTTTTTACTTTCTGTTAATTACTTTACAATTTTATAATATACTTACTTATTATCGAATTAGATTGTTTTTAAAATTTTAAAAGCTTCCTCTTCGATTTTTGATGCTTCAACTAAAGACTTAGCTATCTCTTTTGAATCTAGTTTATCAATATGTTTTGCACCCATTACGCATTTTAAAGCAAATTCTCTTAAAATATCTCCCGATTGTGTGATAAGTTCACTTGCTGTTTGGAGTTTATTATTGTCTAACTTGTATTCTTTTGCTTCTTGTAAAAATGCTGAATACAAAAATCTAAATCCACCACCACCTGTTCCTATCTCTTCTTGCATTCTTACAATATGTGTTAGATAATTTTTTATATATCTTTCATCAGGATGATTTTGTATTTTTTCAATACTTTTTGCTAATCTTCTCATCCCTTTAACTCCTGCAAAAGGAAATGGGGTGGTCATTGATTTTGCATTTTTTTTGATAGATTTTTTTAATATAGAGCTATAATCAATATTTTGAGGTATATGCTCTGGGTAATATAAAAAACCTTTTGGTGCAAAAACACCTTTTGCAAACCTAGCAATTGTTAGTTTATTTTCTTTAGCTCTTACTACATCCTCAAATACAGGGTCTGAAATAAGATATTCATCACCTTCTTTTCCATACACAAGTAAGTTATGAGCATTAAAATGAAATCTCATATCTTCAGGCATATAAGGGAGATAATATACAGAAGTTTGTAGTCCAACAAGTTTGTTTTCATCTTTAACTAATCGTGTAAGTTCATCATTTGCCTCAATCATATTTTTGTATTGTTTTTTATAGATTTTTACGCCGAGTCTTTTGTCAATATTTTTAATAATATTTTTTGGTACTTCTCTATATGCGATGAGTGGTAGATTATTGAGTTTGACAATTGGTAAAAATACAAAAGATAATGAGTGTGTAATCCCAAATGCCATTGGTTCACTAATAGGAAGACCATAACTAGTTAAAAGTGTTGAAACAACACCACTTTCACAATGTGCAAATTGATTGTGTTTGAAACTATTTTCCATTATTAAAACCTTTTAAATCATCTATTGTTATACCAAAAATATCACTATATTTTTGAAGAATTTTATCGTTTAATTTTCTAAAATATTTTGCTTTAAGATGTCTTTTAACACGAAATTGAAAAAAGCCAACTACCGAAGCTAGAGTAGGGACGTCCATTCTATTTTTATACATATAGAACTCTATGGGGGAAGAGATATTATTTTTTATATTTTCTAAACACTCTTTTTGTAGTATTTCATATTCTTCTACTGCTAGTTTTGTTGCATATTCTTCAATATTACTTCCGTAGTTGAATGTTTGAAATTTTCCGTTAGCATTAGGTGCATACATCACTTTTTGGTGTCCATCTAGTGTTGAGTTTTCTTCATTTGGGATATTTATCTGTTTCATACTACCTCTAAAGCCATAAACGAAGTAGAAAATCTTCCACTCTCAGGTATATAACAAAGGATTTTTTCCCCTTTATTGAGTTTACCACTATTGAAAAGTTCCTCTAACATAATATAGATAGAAGCACTACCAGTATTTCCAAATTTTGTTAAATTTGTAAACCATTTTTCATAAGGAATTTCAAAGTTTGCTTTTTTAAGCCCCTCATACACTTTATCTCTAAAATATATTGAAGAATAGTGTGGTAAAAAATAATCAAATTCAGTAGCTTTTAAATCTCTTTTTTTAGCAATATTTATTATAGGTTTTGTTACTGTGTATTCAATAATATTTTCATTTAACAGTTTTACATCTTGTTTCACTGCAAGTAGTGAATTTTCCATAACTTTATCTTGAGTGTATGCTCTCCATGAAGTCATTTTATTATCTTCTACATTAAGTCCGCTGTACATACATACAGGCATCTCTCCTGCGTAAGATAATATTTCTATAAAATCTATTTTTAAAGAAAGGGTGTTTTTGTTTGGTTTGTTTTGAAGTTTCATAGCTCCAGCACCATCTGAAAGCATCCACCGTAAAAAATCTTTTTCAAATGCAATACTTGTATTTTTTTTAAGCTCATCAATTAAGTGTTCAGATTCTTTTTGAAAGTTTTTTGCACTTAAAATTGGAGATGATACCTCACTACCTGTTGCTATTGCACAAGATAAATCTCCAC
>Ga0209633_10001446_pt1 | contig 24351 bp, 24 predicted proteins | sample Cruoilmetagenom1_FD_187290 | JGI IMG/M metagenome (GOLD analysis project Ga0209633, IMG submission 187290) | Oil polluted marine microbial communities from Coal Oil Point, Santa Barbara, California, USA - Sample 1 (SPAdes) (version 2) | ecosystem: Environmental > Aquatic > Marine > Oil seeps ...
GGTAACGCGATTGGCATAGCGGGGTAACAGAGTGTACAGTCTAAGCCCTGAGGATGTATTCCCACGTGGTTCAATCACTTTCGAAAAGGGTTACGCATTATGCCGATGTACACAGCATCTTTCTTTTCACCACTTATTTATAGGTGAGCTATGATTAAACAGATTGCAAAGTTGATGAACAAACAACTGACCCTCGGTAGTCTTTCGGCATTGGCATTGGCTATATTGCTTTTACTTTCTGCAGCCTATCGGCTCAATGCCGCCGATGTCAGTCCGTTCAAAACACTGCTTGGTACCTGGGGCGGTGGCGGCATGGTCACATTCCAAGACAACTCGAGAGAGCGGCTTAACTGCAATGCCTATTATACCGGCGGCGGTTCACAACTCCGCCTCGCGATCCGTTGTTCCAGCAATAAACAAAAAATTCATATGCGCGGCAACCTGTCTTACAACGCAGGTCGAGTTTCCGGCCACTGGGAAGAGCGCACTTTCAACGCCGAGGGTCGCGTCTCGGGGCGGGCGACAGAGAAACGTCTCTCGGTGAGCATAGGCGGAAATGTTACGGGCACGATGACCGTATCTTATTCGAAAACAAGGCAGAGCGTATCGATCTCGACAAAAGGGACCGCCATGAGAACCGTCAATATCAACCTGTCTCGGCGGTAACGGGCATCTTCACGATACGCTGTTCCCTGGTAGCTGATTAATTTTGATAAAACTGCCAAGAATGATTAGGCTCTGATTTAAAGTGAACCGGCATCTCCATCACTCTGAACACCCATAAGTAGCATTTCATACACTGAGTGTGCTGTTGGGTCACATCGGAGATGTGCAGGTAAAATATGGTGGGGGAGATGTGTATGAATAAAACAAAGATCGTCCTAGGGCGGAGTATGAGAAATCTGCATTCAAATAACAAATCTGGGGAGATAACCGATCATGAGCACTGTTCCTCTGCTGCGCGGTACGATAACGGATGGGCAATTACAACTTGATGCGGCTGGTTCCTGGACATCCACCCACGCAGGTCAACTCGAAAAGCTGCTCGACAACTTCATTGAGAAATCGTCCGAGGTAGGCGGCGTTATCGTCGAAATGAGTGCCGTCATTGAGTTCGACACTTTTGGCGCATGGCTTCTAGAGCGACTGCGGCGTGAGCTCTTCGCGAGGGGCAAGGAGGTCCGTATCTTTGGACTGGCTGATCATGATCGTTCCCTTTTTCGCGAAATGGAGGAGATCAAACAAGCTGCGGAACAACGTCCGTCCCCCCCCGGCAGAGCCTTCGCGGGGCTTGAGATCGTTGGAAGGAGGGTGGCCGGACTTGGTCGTGATACTCTTGCCTTCGCAAATATGTTCGGTGCCCTTGTCAATGCGCTTGGACGCGTACTTGTCCGCCCACGCAGTTTCCGCTTGACATCGGCTGTTCATCAACTGGATCGGGTCGGCTGGCAGGCTGTGCCGATTATCTTGCTCATCACTTTTCTAATAGGCGCCATCATCGCCCAACAAGGCATCTTTCACTTCCGCAAATTCGGAGCGGATATCTACGTGGTTGATATGGTCGGCATCCTCGTGCTGCGCGAACTCTCCGTTCTTCTTGTGGCCATCATGGTCGCAGGACGGTCGGGAAGCTCCTATACTGCCGAGCTGGGTTCCATGAAAATGCGCGAGGAAATAGACGCCCTCAAGACCATGGGATTCGATCCGGTGGAGGTTCTCATTCTTCCGCGTGTTTTAGTGCTCATCATTGTGTTGCCGATGCTCACTTTCCTTGGTTCCATGGCCGCGCTTTATGGCGGTGGTTTGGTGGTGTCTCTTTACGGGGGCATGAGCCCCGATATCTTCATCGATCGGCTGAAGGAGGCAATATCTCTTACCCATTTTGAGGTCGGCATGATCAAGGCTCCGTTCATGGGAGCGATTATCGGTGTTATCGCTTGTACCGAGGGCCTTAACGTTAAGGGCAGCGCCGCCTCGCTTGGCCAGCAAACCACCAGGTCAGTCGTGAAGTCGATATTCATGGTTATTTTGCTCGACGGACTGTTTGCCATATTCTTTGCATCCATCGGAATATAGAGCTAATGAGCGATGTCACCGGCAACCGCGAAATTGTTATGCAGGCCAGCAATCTAGAAGTTGGATTTGGGGACCGGGTCGTGCTCGACGGTTTGTCGCTCGACGTCATGCGCGGCGAAATCCTTGGTGTCGTCGGCGGCTCAGGTAGCGGCAAATCGGTATTGCTGCGCACCATTATCGGCCTGCTACCAAAAAGGGCCGGCTCCATCAAACTGTTTGGCTGCGATATCGACGTGCTGGCGGACGCGGAACGGCGCGCGCTTGAGCGGCGCTTGGGAATCATGTTCCAACGCGGCGCCCTGTTCTCGTCCCTGACCGTCCGGCAAAACGTACAATTCCAGATGCGCGAAACCCTCGATTTGTCCGACCGTATGCTTGACGAAATGGCCATAGCCAAGCTGGAGATGGTTGGACTCTCCGCAGAAGAGAGCGATAAACTGCCAGCAGAGTTATCGGGTGGCATGACAAAACGTGTCGCGCTTGCCCGGGCACTGGCCCTAGATCCAGAATTCGTGTTTTTGGATGAGCCAACATCGGGATTGGATCCGATTTCCGCCAGTGAGATAGACGATTTGATCAAGACTTTGCAGGGAACACTGGGTCTCACCGTTTTCATGGTCACGCACGATCTGGAAAGCCTGTACTCTGTCTGTGATCGCATCGCAGTGCTTGCTGATGGACGGGTGGTGGAAACTGGGACAATATCCACCATGCTGGGTAGCGAACACCCATGGATAAAGAGTTATTTCCAGGGTAAACGTGGCGGTGCCATGACAGACAGAACCCAAAACCAATGAGGGGAATCGAATGGAATTCAGGGCACGCTATGTATTGATCGGACTGTTCACTCTTGCCGTGATCGTATCGGTATTCGGATTTGTTTACTGGCTCAACAATATGGCGGGCTTTGGCCCACGGGCTGTCTATCAGGTCCGGTTCACGGTACCAGTATCCGGTCTGTCAGTCGGAAGCGATGTGTTCTTCAATGGCATTCATGTCGGTGAAGTTACCGATCTCACGTTTGAACCGGAAGAACCAAGTCAGCTGAGCGCCACCATTTCCATCGATAAAAACACACCGGTCCGCTCCGATACAAAGGCGGGTATCGACTATCAAGGGCTCACTGGTATCTCCAATATCTTACTTATAGGGGGAAGCCCTACAGCACCTGCCGTCGTCCCCCGGAGTGGCAAGCTGCCCTTGCTTATAGCGGAACCCTCAGCGACACGTAGCCTGTCGCAAAACGCAGGCCGGGTTCTTTCACGCTTTGAAGACATTCTCGGACGAAATTCGGATCGTTTCGATACCATTCTCTCAGGGCTTGAACGTATGACCGGAGGCAGCACTTCGGAGACCGACATACCAGTCTATGATCTTATGCCGCCACAGACTTTCCCGAAGCGGGACAAAGCGCCGTCCTGGCAACTCGTGGTCGCCGAACCAACGGTGACGCTCGCTCTCAATACTGACAAGATTCAACAACGCCCCCGTGAAGGTGAATCTCTGGCACTGCCGAATGCCCGCTGGAGCGATAACCTGCCCAATCTGTTTCAGGCAAAGATCATCCAAAGTTTCGAAAATGCAGGTTATATTAAAGCCGTGTTACGCCCGGCCGACGCCCCCGATCCAGACTACCGGCTACTTATCGATATTCGCGGATTTTACCTCACCACCCGGGAGAAGCCAACGGCGGCAATCGATTTCGTCGCAAAGATCATTGACCGAGACGGCAAAACAATCGCCGCACGTCCATTCCGGGACACTATCCCCGCTGCCGCTGCTAATGTTCCTGGCGCTGTCGCTGCGCTTGGAAAGGTCTTTTCAAGCAGCATCACAGAACTCGTGGCGTGGACGGCAGCGGTTCTGTGATTGTATGGCGCTTGATGGGCGACTCATTGATCTGGCCAGCATCGCCGACATCAATTTAAGCTCCGGACCCTCGGAAATCTGCTCCAGGCCGTGTGTTTCCCATCGGTAATCAAGAGACGGACTCGAGTGTGCGTAAGTTCGAATAAGTAAGCATGGTGATGAAAATAGCTGCAGAATTACCTATATCGATTAATCACGGCGGTGTGATCTGGGCGTGCAGCCACATTTCAAAGGGAAGGCTCCCGGTCAAAATTTACCATGGCGAAAAGCTGGCGACCTTCTGCTCTTGGGCGAAGCAGACAGCGTTCTCGTCACACTTGCCCCGGCTTAGAGTTCCGCGCCCTCTCTAAAGTGATTATCAGGAAAATTCTTGTGCCTACTGATGGGTCGGAAAGTGCTATACGCGCCAAGCAGTTTGCCGGTGAACTGCAGCCAAATTTGGTGCCTCACTTTATCTGCTGACCATCATCCCCGGTACCTGGGCCCGCCAGGACACCAAGGCCGTGCTGCGAAACCCCGAAACTCTAGATGATACAAACGAGGACCTAGTGGCACTTTATGAATGTACACTTATCGAGCGAGGTAACAGGCAAGTAACAAAAATATTGGCACAGGCCCAAAAAACTGCGAAAAAGGCAGGAGCTAACAGTTTGCAGACTGCGACCGCGGATGGTGATGCCACAAAGGCCAGTCTTGACGAAAGGAAGCCGCTAAAATTCGATCTTGTCGCCACAGGCAAGCGCAGCCATGAACCGCTGAAACAGCTTCATCTCGGCAGCGTGTCGCGAAAGTTTCTGTGCACGCACTATGTACCGTGGTCACGATAGCGTAGAGGATTTAGTCATAAAAGGAGAGAAGAGGATGGGATCTCAAGACCCACATGAAATCGCCAGGATTTTGATCGAACGTCATGGTGCTGAGGCCCAAGCCGAAGCGGCCCGCAAGGCTGTCGAGTTTGAAGTAAAGGGCGACCAGGATCAGGCTCAGATTTGGCGCAGCGTTGAGGCGTCGATTAGCGAAAGGCGGGGCCCGCATGAAAGTTGACGAGACAAGTGAATTTTACTTGAAAACCTAATCCATAATGGTCACCATAACCTGATGTGCCAACAAGACTCATGCGAGGACTTGCATGAGAATTGCTGCTGATATACGTCCTCATCAAGCGCTTAACATGCATCCGCTTGAGCCTAAAACTCTATAAAGAAATGGCACATAGATATGGGGTTTTACAGACGCCATTTCGTATCTGACCGCATAACATTCTAATTCAATCTAACCAACGGAATTGGTTAGGAAAGGACTGACGTAAAGTTGGCACTTGGCCTAATAACTGCTTTTTCAGGAGCGCATAGTTTTTCCGTTGCGCCCATGTCTGGTCAGCCCGAATGCGGTAGCCAACGACGAACGATGCTGCCGTATGTGCCGGGGGTTGGCTGTTCAAATTGCCGTGGCCGAATGCCCAAAATGGCTGTCCATGGATAGTGGATTAAGCCGTAGTCGTCGATATTGGCATCAGCTTCTCCGTCCGGCCGATAGTTCATCCACCGGTCCTTACTGTCGTGAAATGCCTTGAGCAGATAACGAGTTCCATCGCGCACCTGCACGTCGTTCTCCGCAGTACAGCCATATTGTCGAAGCGAATCTACGAACGACGCAAATAGGTCGAGTTCGCCAGATTGAAGCACCGGATAGAAATTCTCTCGGTGAAAACGGTAGAGGCCCGGAGAGTCTTGAATGTAAAGCGAAAACCGATGGGTGCCAGTCGGAATGTGAGCAATATGAGTGGCAAGATCTGCTATCTCCATGAACTCATCGTCCCGTGCACCCTCCTTGAACTCACTCGCTCCTTTGAGCGTATATGTCTCGAAGTACTTCCAAAGAGCCTGAGAAAACTTGCGCGTTTCCATAGGTAGTTCGATATCAGGATACAGCTCGGCCTCAATGAACCAGAGACTCCAGATGTAAAGGTCAAAGAGATCGTCCGTGTGAGCGTGCTTGTCGGCCAGAATCTCCACAAGGTCAAAATTAATTGCAGCCTTGAGCGAACCACAGGCACGAAATACATCATTGGTGCGTTTAGTTACCACGACTGTTCGCGGATCCTTAGCAGGATACAATTTGTGCGTGAATAAGGTGAGCGGTAAAAGGCGCTCAAATTCGCTGCATCTCGGCGATTTCGGATTTCGACCGAGATAGGGGGCTATCAGCATCGTTAGATTGTTGCGTGCCGCGCTGCGTATCATGGCGTCAAACTCCGGCTTATTGGTGCTGGAATAAGTAACCTGAATCAGAGCCTCGATCGCATCGTCCCCAAGCGTTAGGACCACCGAAGGCTTCTTCTTGAAGTAGCGGATCATTTCATCCACCCCCGTTTTTATCGCATACTCTGCGTCTTTCGATTCGCTCTCCGACCATGGTGCTGGATTCAAGCCTTTTTGCACATCCGCCGACGGCCGCCAACTCTCAGGTATTTCCGCAGGATCGAGCACACACAGCGGTAAGGGACTTTCGGCCAGACTACCGGAGCTTAGAAACAGTGACAGAATCGTGAAGAAGATCCTTCTCATGAAAATGCTCTCCTCTCTGGCAGCGAATGTCTTTCATCAGGCGATCCGAAGGTTAATGTGGGTTTCTGGATTTTTGTCTCATTCTGTCTCATGATTGCTGACGGGGAACAAAGCCGAAGCTCTATAAGTATTGTGATCGTAGAAAACAACTCACATCCAGCGCCGAAGATCCATTGCTGTCCGAACGCGTTTTAGCGCTAATTTTTCGGCGGCTTGGCGTGGGCTTATATTATTCTCTCTCGCCGCAGATAAAACAGAATGCGTATTGCGCCTGATTTGCTCACTGATGGTGTCAAGTGCCATGCGCTCTCCACCACCATGATATTCAACTGATCCGGAAATAACGCCACCGGCATTTGCAATGAAATCCGGTACACTCAATATTCCGCGCTCCTGCATTATTTGTTCGGACTCTGCCGTAACAGGTATATTAGCTCCTTGAACAACAAGTTTGGCTTTCAGATCACTTATATTTATCTTGTTCAACACATCGGGTTGGGCGGCAGGTATCCATATATCGCATTCGATCCCTATAATATCATCGCGACCGAGTTTTTCTCCTGATTCAAATGACGTGACCGGATTACCCTCGCGCTTTAAGCGTGCCAACTCTTCCACATCAATGCCGTCAGCATTCCAGATCGTGCCTTTTGAATCAGCAACGCCAACCAACACGGCCCCCTTCACCGTGAGAAAACGGGCCGCATGCATGCCAACAGCGCCAAATCCCTGAACAACAAGTCGCGCACCTTCAATTTTTACGTTACAAAAATTTTGCGCGACTTCCGTCGCAATAGCAACGCCAAATCCGGTTGCACCAATTTCGTCAAGCGGGATGCCACCAATTTCACGCGGCAGTCCTATGGCTCTGCCGATCTCGTCGTAAATCCATGCCATGACCTGTTCATTAGTACCCATATCAGGACCGGGAATATAATCCGTCACTTCCTCAATGCTTGAGGCAAATGCGCGTATCAATTTCTCTTTATCATTTGGTGGCATTTTGGGATCTGCAAAAATGACGGCTTTTGCACCTCCATGCGGTAAACCTGCTGCGGCGTTCTTAAAAGTCATGGCGCGTGCCAACCGAGCGCATTCCTCAACGGAGACATCAGGTGCCATGCGGGTGCCGCCAATGGCAGGCCCACAGGCAACATTATCAACTACGACAATTGCCTTAAGATCGACCGCGGGGCGATTGATATAAATGACCTTATAAGGTCCCCATTCATCGATCAGTTCAAATGGACTAGTCATGACTGCCCCCCTGATGTCTCATTGCCTTCGAGAGACGCCAGGACCGCCGCCAGAAAACGTGCAGCTTCGCCACCCGTCACAACCCGGTGATCAAATGTCAAAGACAATGGTAATATACGCTGTGCCACGGCCTGATTGCCTTTAATCTTTACACGACTTGATATCCGACCTGCACCCAATATTGCGACCTGCGGTGGAACAATAACAAGTGCGGCATACTGACCGGCTATCATGCCGAAATTTGAAAGAGTTATGGTTTGGCCACGCAATTCTTCAGGTGGAATGGCACGGGCCTCCACGTCACGGCGTAATTTCTGAAGGCCGCTTCTCAGATCCTCACCAGTCCGCGAACCAACATCGCGCAACACGGGAGAAAACAATCCGTCCCTCGTATCAATAGCGAGACCCAGATGGACATCTTCAAATATCCAGCGTTCACGACGGTTCGGATAATACCAGGCGTTAAGCCCGGGCTCAGTCTGCACACCTTTTACGATTGCTTGCACAAGGCGAATCGTAATGTCGGCATCATCAGGCCATTGCTCAATTAGGGCGGCATCGGTCACAGTTGCAGGCACGACTTGAGCACCCGCTTTAGACATTGACTGTGCCATCGCCCGTCGCACGCCAGTAAGACGTTCAACTGTTACATTTTCGCCAGATATTTTGGCTTCGCGCTGTACATCTTCAGCAGTCACACTGCTGCCAGGGCCTGTGCCTTTGGTGGAGGAAAGGTCAACGCCAAGCTCTTTGGCAAGTCGCCTTATGGCAGGCGTTGCAGGGGAACGCTTGTGTGAGGTTGGCAATTCACCGACTATGGCGCCCTTATCCACTGCGGCTTGGCCATCGAATTCAACGAGATTAGTGCCAATTTCAACGACATCGCCCTGTTCTGCGAAGAGTTTGGTAACAGTTCCCGACTGGGGTGATGGAATCTCGACAACGGCTTTTGCGGTTTCGACAGAAACGAGCGGCTGATCTTGTACAATATGGTCGCCAAGTGATACGTGCCATGCCACAATTTCAGCGTCCTGCAACCCCTCACCCAGATCAGGAAGTTTGAAGATGTTCATGCATACTCCATCAATTCAAGCGCACTTGCCTTTATTGCCGCAGCATCAGGCATAAAGTATTTTTCGAGACGCATAAGAGGTACCACCGTATCCAGTCCGGTAATGCGTTTGACAGGTGCCAGAAGTGAGAGCAGGCCATGCTCTGCGATTGTCGCCGCAATCTCGGCGCCGAAGCCGGATGTACGTACTGCCTCATGTATAATAATACAACGACCCGTTTTCTCAACTGACATGAGAATTTGTGATGGATCAAACGGGCTCAATGTTGCCAGATCAATCACTTCTGCCTCAACTCCCAATGTCGATAGTTCCTGCGCGGCATTAAGAGTTTCAACGGTCATTGCACCCCACGTGACGAGTGTTATATCGACACCCTTCCGAAGGATGACCGCTCTATCAAGTGGAAAGGACATGCCATCATCATCCACCTCCTCGCTATCCAAGTGGTAAAGTCTCTTGGGTTCCAGAAATATAACCGGATCGGGATCGCGGATGGCCGCCAGTAACAACCCATAGGCGCTTTTTGGTGAGGAAGGGATTACGACGCGCAGACCTGGTATATGTGTGAATATCGCCTCATAACTTTCTGAATGATGTTCAGGTGCATGGACGCCACCACCATATGGTGCCCGCAGCACCATTGGACAGGATAGCCTGCCGCGTGTTCTGTTACGAAGACGCGAGGCATGACATTCCAGCTGGTCGATAGCAGGGCAAATAAATCCCATGAATTGAATTTCTGCAACAGGACGTAATCCGGAAACTGCCACGCCAACCGACATGCCCGCAATTAAGGCTTCCGATAAGGGGGTGTCGACCACACGCTCTGAACCAAAACGCTTGAACAATCCTTCGGTGGCCCGGAATACGCCTCCATCAATACCGACATCTTCACCAAGGACGACCACCCGTTCATCACTATCCATCGCTTTCGCCAGCGCCATATTAATTGCTTCAATGAGATTAACCTTAGGCATTTTTCTCCCTCCCGTCAGCAATTTCTGATCGCTGTTTTTGCAATGCGGGGGGCAATTCCGCGAACAGATAATCGAATATGCAGGTCTCATCCTGGGGAGGTGTATTTAAATATTTTTTGATTGCAGCTTCGACTTGCTCGGAAATTTTCGCCCGTTCGACCTCTTCAAGTTTTTGATCCCAGACATTATTTGCCTCCAGATATTTCCGAAGGCGCCCCACCGGCTCGCTTTTCCAATGTTGAGACACTTCCTCATCATTGCGATAACGGCTGGCATCATCAGCCGTTGTATGATCGCTCAATCTATAGGTAACAGCTTCAATCAAGCACGGCCTGTTATCATTTCGTGTACGTTCAAGCGCATGTGAAACGACATCACGCATTGCGACGACATCATTGCCATCTACCTGAAGCCCGTCAATGCCAGCAGCAATTGCTTTTTGCGCCAGCGTTTTGGCTGCGGTCTGTTTTGAGCGCGGTACAGAAATAGCCCATTGATTATTTATGACAACAAACACAACCGGCAATCGCCAGATCCCGGCGGCATTTATTGCCTCATAAAAATCACCCTTGGAGGTTGCCCCGTCTCCCGCAACAGCAACGGCCACAACATCCCTGTTCTCATATTTTATGGCAAAGGCGACGCCCGTTGCATGTGGAAAATGACTTGCGACAGGTATACAAATTGGAAAGTCGTGTCTGGCATTCAAAAAATTACTGCCTCGCTCATCTCCGCCCCAATAGAGCAATAGTTCTTCCATACTGACGCCGCGCATAAGCATTGCGGATTGCTCGCGAAAGGAAGGAAGAAACACATCGTCGTCCCGCATTGCCGCGGCAATGCCAACACCGACAGCTTCCTGACCGAGCGATGAGGCATAAGTGCCTAACCGACCTGTACGCTGCAATGCCACTGCTTTTTCGTCGAAAATACGGGTTTTCAGCATAGCGCTATAAAGGGGTATTAATTCCTGTGCATTCTGGGCAAAATCAGGCAATGGCCGTACAACATTTCCTCCCTTATCGAAGAACTGCTGGAATTCAATTTTAAACTCAGTGTCCAAGATCAATCTCCCTATTCCTCATGAGTATCGTATCCAGCTACATATTTTTTGGATGGATACGGATTCAATACGCAGCCCGGTAAACTCAGGCGACCCGCTCGGAATATGAGAGTTTGAAACAGTAATTCATAAACTCACAGCGAGATCATTATTTTTACCCACTAATTACTTCTTATCGGAATGTCGTATGTCGGCCCATTTCTAACCACTCCCGTCAGATGAATTAATCCTGATTTGGCTCCTTCAATATACTCACCTCGTCTTTATAGGGTGAATGGTTTCAGCGAACATAAGGGACGAGATATGGACAGAGCCTGACCCTGCCGCCATAGGTAATATAAGTCCCTGTTTCCCACTCAAATGATCTGTAATCCCGCGCACATCTGCGCATGGCGTTTTCATAATTACCTCGCGCTGCTTCTTCAGCGATAATGCCTAGGATCGCGATCCCGACACCTATGGCGATGTCACGCTGAACGTTTCTGTATTTACGTCTACGCTTATACCGGCGATATCTCCGTTCCGATCTACGCCTTCTTTTTGCGATTTTAATTTGTTTCTGACCCGATTTAAATTTTGGACGGGCTTTTATTCGCAACGTCTGCTCGCTGCGCGCCAGCACGACGTTTGACGATATGAGTGGCATATCAGCCTTTTGAGCTGCGTAAGCTTTTGTCGTTATGCTAATCGGGAGTGTTAAAAAGCAAAAGACAAGCGCAAAAACAATGAACGCCTTTTCGATTTTTTTCATTTTCATCTCTCTTATGTCTCTCCGAGACAAAATGCTATAAAAGGGCAAGCGATTGAAGAATGCTCGACCCGACTTGTATAAACAATTTACGAAATCGTGCTCTTACATGTTCTGATTTGGATCAAATCCCCAAGCATCGAATTGTGATAGTTTAAAATGGTATTTTTAGACTGGCCGAACGAAGCGGAGTTAAATAGGGTAAGAACTGATTTCAAAAGTTGGTGGGGTCACGGATGTTGCAAAGGTAGAAAGGAATGAAACCGATTACGAGAATGGGATGGTTGGCTTTAATCACCTATTTATCTGTCCTGACGACATTGATGGCAGGCGAAAAAAGAGCACTGCATGTACCAGATGTGGAGAACGGGGTGTCGCTTGTGCGTTCCCTTTGTGTTAATTGCCATCTCATTCCCGATACGATTCAAAATGCACTACCAGCCGGAATTCCTACTTTTCGCGAAATTGCAAACCGTCCTGAACAGACGGTTCAAGGCATATACGCCGCACTCATTCTACCGCATTACCCAATACCTGATACCCATCTCACAAAAGCGGATATGCACGACATTGTCGCTTATTTTAATAAGCTCCGCACAAACAGGAGCAGGCCGGATATGGTACCTGTTCAGCCAAAGAAGAAAGGTAAAATAGATCGCCTGTCTGTGTCATGATTTTTTGTTTAATTCTTCCAATGTCACTGACCTGGTGACGTTCACGGTCAGCTAACCGTGTCTCCCGGTTGTACAAACACTTGGTCTGAGAAAACATTGATTGTCACGTAACCAACTATATATGAGTTTAAAATCAAGTGCGTATAGCAAGTTTCAATCTTGAAAGTCTCGATTTACAACCGAAGACAAATTTATCGATCGAGGAACGCATTCGAATTCTGAGACCACAATTTGTTCGTCTTGATGCTGATATTTTGTGTTTGCAGGAGGTTAATAGCCAGCACTTGCCGGGGCATGAAGAGCGCCAGTTGCTAGCTCTTGACCGTCTTATTGAGACGACGAACTATGAAACATTTAAAGTTGTTTCTACGACCGGACTGCATGACAAAGGCGCGGCGGATATACATAACCTGGTGATCTTGTCGCGACTCCCTGTGATTAATCACAGGCAGATTCGACATGAACTGGTTATGCCACCGCAATATCAGAGAGCCACATCCGAGCCACCCAATACGCACGCCCAACAAGTGAATTGGGATCGCCCCATTCTTCATGCGGAGCTCAGCCTCTCCGATGGGCGGGCGCTGCACCTTTTTAATCTGCATCTCAGAGCGCCGCTCGCGGTGCCTGTCGCTGGCGGCAAAATGGCACCCTTTGTCTGGAACAGGGTTGGTGCGTGGGCCGAGGGATATTTTCTTGCGGCCATGATGCGGACAGGGCAGGCGCTTGAAGTGCGGCTGGCCGTCGAAAAAATATTTGATGAGGATGAGGAGGCATTGGTAATGGTATGTGGCGATTTCAATGCGGAGGCCAATGAAGCATCGGTAAAGATTATTCGCGGTGCCGAGGAAGACACAGGCAACGGCCAACTTGCCCACCGAACGCTTACCTCGCTTGAGCGCTCTATAGCGCATGATCGCAGCTATACGGTACTACACCATGGTCGACCACAAATGCTCGACCATATGCTTGTCAGTCGGGCAATGCTCGGGTCATTCAAACAGTTTCAAATTCACAATGAAACACTTGAAGATGAGTTGGTTGGTTACAGAAAAACGGATCGATCACCCGATTCCTACCATGCACCGATCCTCGCCGTATTTTCATCAGACTAACGCCAACCACATATCGCAGAAGCAGCGGTTTCAATTGTCCGTATGGGTCTCTCTACTTTTCACAGTTCTTCTCTGCTTCACACCTGGTTCAAACGCTCAACAAGGTAAAACCGTGCGGTTGATCGACTTGAGGGGGCCAATTGGACCGGCGGCAAGCGATTATATCACCAAAGATCTGGAGAAGGCATGCGCGGAAATGACAGGCCTGATAATTATCCGCATAGATACCCCGGGGGGTCTCGCTTCCTCTATGCGTGAGATAATAAATGGAGTTCTGGCCTCACCCATACCTGTCGCAATGTCGGCTGGCACGGGAGAGGCGTGCCAACTTCGGAAGTCAGACAGCTCGGATGGATTTCCAACCCGTAATAGCAAACGTTAGAGCTCCTCCAACGGGCGTGACGAGGTTTTCGTATGCGCCCATCGGCCATGCTGCGGCAGCGCTAATCGCGGACCACAGAAATGGGATTATCAGCAGTTTCCATTCTATGCGTCCAACCATCATCAACAAGAAACCAAAAGTAGCGATGACCGTCGGATCCGGCATCAAAGCGAAAACATCAACTTCGCTCCACGTGCGCCCCGCCAGCCTTTCGATCAGAGGCTGGAAAAACACTGCAAAGGCTGCAAACCCTAAACCCGTGCGACCGGCAAATTCCCCGCCCAAGTTCAATTGCATCTGATTTCGGACAACGCCGACCCAAAGCAGGAGCGCTGCCTGTACGATGAAGAACGCGCCAAAGATCCAGGCTGCAAAATGAATGGTGGCGTAGCGTTCGAGGTGAAAGGCATATGCGACCGACAACCAGCTCGCAGCGAGGCCGGCAGCAATTATGCGTCCGCGCCCCGGACCTGGAGACGAAGCCAACCCGATAAGGACGGCTCCAAGAACCACCGCTGCGATCTGCATGGGCCAAAGATCCAAGTTATAAATCTCTAGCAGTCTGTAATAAGTTTCCGGCGAGTACAGAAAAAAGTCAGACAGGGAATAGCCGCGCAAATCAAACATTAGAGATTGCTGACATATCGGAGCATGCGTGCCCGCATGTCTTGGTCCGGTAGCCGTCCGCGCGCGGCACCCATATTTTCGCGCATATGATCGATCCTGGATGTGGCCGGGATTGCGCATGTCACAGCAGGATTCGAGACAATGAACTTCAGGAAGAACTGCGCCCAGTTCGTACACTCGAATTCGCCGACCCATGGCGGCAGCGGATGCTTCTTGAAGCGATCAAACAGGGCACCACGCATGAAAGGGCGATTGATAATGACCGCCAAGTCGCGCTCGGCGGCCATCGGCAGAAGACGCCGCTCGGCCTCACGATCGATAATATTATAGCTGAATTGTACGAAGTCGATGGGCTGGGTCTCCATAATCCTGATAAATTCACTATGTCTGCGGCCATGGGATGTGGTGATGCCGATGTAACGGATACGTTTATTCGCTTTCATGGCGAGCAGCGTCTCCAGATGAGCTTCCCAGGAGACCAAATTATGGATCTGCAACAGATCAAAACTGTCGATCCCCCAAAGTCGTCTGGATTTCTCCATTTGGGCCGGTCCAGCTGCCGCGCGCCAGGTCCAGACCTTTGTCGCCGAAAAGATATTTGACAGTGGTCTCAAACGACCGAGCCCACCACCGATCACCGCCTCCGAAGAGCCATACATCGGCGAGGAGTCAATGAGGCCGCCACCTTTGTCAAAAAACGCACGCAGCACATCCGTTCGACTATTCCGCGCCCGCCTGTCATTTCCGACATTAAAAGTAATCGACGAACCCATACCGATGACCGGTAATCGCTCCCCCGATTTTGGGATTGCTCTGGTGAGAAGCGGCGAGACCGCGGATCGACCAATCGACTGTAGGAACGACGCGGCTCCGAACATCGCGGTCATGGTCGCTAGAAATGCGCGGCGGTTGAGTGACGGCTGGATTCTCATAGGATTCCTACGGGTATCAAGTGCTCATCCATGAACCGATGAAGTAAACGGCTGGACTACGGTGGTCAGTGATTGCTGGCAATATCCAAAATCAAGAGTCTGGCAGGCCAAGGAGTTAACCAATTGTTCAAGGCCATGATCATAAGTCTTAGCCTTGATGTTGTGCATGACCTTTTTTTGGATGTGGCGCGAACACACGACGTTGTTCAGAGTAATCGATGCACAGGCAAACATGCAAGCACCGAACTTCCCCTCTGGGCCACGAGCAGACGTTCTCTTTAACTGTATTGAGCGGTAAAATTTGGAATTTGATAGCAGTCAGCTACGGCCATACCATTTATTTGATTGCAGTCGGTGTTTTTTTAGTTGTCGCTTTTCATCAACGGCATTGTTTCGGAATAATCATACCCATCACGGCGTCAAACCATTGACAATATTCTCAAAACTAAGAATGATTAGGTAAATATTTTGACTGCACCAATTCTTATATAACACCTATTGAGTTCATTCGTTGACTGGAGATTAAATTTTGAGATCTGAAAAGAATCCGGACTAAGGACCTCCCAAAACAATCGTCATCTTTTCGGGGGTGGACCGCATCTACAGAATTAAAGGGAGCGACACCATAAGTATCCGTTACGACGAAGCCTTCATCCAATCCCTCGCAAACAAAAGAACTTTCAGGGCGGCGGCCGCTGAAAAGCTGAACTGGATCCGTCCATGGGATCAGGTGCCAGATGATCTCGCCAAGCCCTTTTACCGCTGGTTCATCGGCGGGTTCTGCAACACCAGCTGCATCTGTCTGGACCGCTATGTTGACGTTGGCCATGGCGACGACTTTGTCTTGGTCAGGGACAGCACATCATTATGAGTTTTACATCCATACCCTCGGTCACACCGCGACTGAACCGCAGCACCTTGGCAGTTCCTGGCTCTAATCCTCGCTTTATCGAGAAGGCGGCGACCAGCGCGGCGGACGTGATCTTCTTCGATCTGGAGGATTCTGTGGCTCCTGATTGCAAGGATCAGGCGCGACGGGACGTCATCGCCGCCCTCAACGACCTGGACTTCGGCGATAAATCGGTTTCGGTACGCATCAACGGCCTCGACACCCACTATATGTACCGGGACGTGGTCGACCTGGTTGAGCAGGCCGGGAATCGGCTGGATCTTCTGCTCGTCCCCAAGGTGGGCACGGCGGCCGACATCTACGCTGTAGATATGTTGCTCACTCAGATCGAAACCGCCAAGGGGATCAAAAATCCCATCGGTATCGAACTTCTCATAGAAACGCCGTTAGGCATCCGCAACATACATGAAATTGCAGCTGCTTCGCCGCGCAATGAAAGTATCCTCTTTGGGTCCGCAGACTATGCGGCCTCTACCGGCGCGCAGATCACCACCATCGGCGGTTCACACCCGGACTATGGTGTGCTCACCGGTTCGCCCGGGGAAGAGGGACGCCAAAGCCAACAGGGCGACATGTGGCATTTTGTATTGGCCACCATTGTCGCCGCTGCCCGCGCCAGCGGCCTCAGACCTATCGATGGCCCGTTTGCTGATATCAAGGACCCTGACGGCTGGCTGGCCAGCGCCAAGCGCGCTCGGGTATTGGGCTGCGAGGGCAAGATGGTCATTCATCCCAGCCAGGTTGAGATGGCAAATGAACTCTTTCGACCGTCGGAGGCGGAAATCACCCAGGCAAACCGCATTCTGGAAGCCATGGCCCGGGCCGAGGGAGAAGGATCTGGCGCGGTCACGCTGGACGGACGCATGATCGATATTGCATCCATACGTCAGGCCCAATCCACTGTAGAAAAGGCCAGTTTGGCCTCGAATAAACCTGCAAAACTCTAGATTACACGAAAGGGGAACGATGTATTCCATCCTGCAAGGACTACGCGTCATCGAGGCGTCTGCATTTGTCGCCGCCCCGTTAGGCGGCATGACACTGAGCCAGCTCGGGGCGGACGTTATACGTTTCGATCCCATCGGTGGCGGCATGGATGCGAAACGCTGGCCGATCACCGATAATGGCAAAAGCCTCTATTGGGCGGGGCTCAACAAGGGCAAGCGCTCGCTCGCCATCGACACAAGGAAGCCTGAGGGGCAGGAGATTATACGTACCCTGATCACCGCCCCCGGCGATGGGAACGGCATGTTCACAACCAACTTCCCCGCAGCAAAAGGCTGGATGAGCTATGATGCTCTCAGCGAGCACAGGGAGGATCTGATCATGGTTAACCTGCTCGGAAACCGGGATGGAAGCTCTGCTGTGGACTACACGGTCAATTGTGCCGCCGGGTTCCCCTATCTCACTGGTAAACCAACCAAAAAGGGCAGATCAACACCGGTTAATCATGTGCTGCCCGCCTGGGACGCTATCGCCGGTATGAACATGGCACTGGCGCTGGTGGCTGCCGAGCGCCACCGCCGTCTGACGGGAGAAGGCCAGCTGGTAAAAATGGCGCTTTCAGACATTGCCTTCGCCATGACGGGTCATCTGGGTTACATCCAGGAGGCGCAGATCAACAAGGTGGAGCGCCAGGCCTACGGCAACTATCTGTACGGCGCTTACGGAAAAGACTTTACGTGCAAAGACGATCGGGAGATCTACATTGTGGTGGTGACCCGGCGCATGTGGACGGAACTCGGGAAAGCCACAGGGCTCACGGAGTTTTTCGACGTTATCGAAGATTATCTTAATCTGGATTTCGACGATGAAGGGGATCGCTTCAAGGCCAGTGAGGAGATATCAATCCCTCTCGATGCATGGGTTAACGAGCGAACACTCGCCGAGGTAAAAGAGGCATTTGATGGGACTGGTGTTTGCTGGGGGCCTTATCAGACCTTTAACCAAATGATCGAGGAAGACCCCCGCGTTTCCACCGCTAACCCGATGTTTTCTATGCTGGAACAGCCGGGGATCGGCTCCTATCTCGTTCCTGGCTCACCCATTGACTTTGGCGCATTGGAACGCCTGAAGCCGGTCCGCGCTCCGGTTCTGGGGGAGCACACTGAAGAAATTTTAAGCGTGGATCTCGGGATGAGCGACGGGGAAATTGATAAACTCCGGGATACCGGTGTGATTGCGGGCCCGGCTCAAGGCACGGTGGAGACAACATCATGAGCACGGATCAAAACCCCTTTAGCGACTGGGTTGGCTCACCCGAAGTCAAACAAGATATCATCACACTTTCGCCAGCTCTTGGGGTAAGTGCCATGCTGGACAGAGAAGGCCCACCACTTGATATGGGTGATCCCTTGCCGTGTCTTTGGCATTGGTTCTATTTCCTTCCACAGGTTCCGATGTCGCAGATCAGCTCTGACGGGCATCCCGAGCGGGGAGGTTTTCTTCCACCAATCGATCTCCCCCGCCGCATGTTCGCGGGTGCGAGGCTCAAATTTCACGCGCCACTGATTATCGGTGAGCCGGCGGTGCGGGAAGGCGAGATCCTGTCGGTGACGGAAAAGTCCGGCAAGAGTGGCTGGCTGGCCTTCGTCACCGTACGCTACGTGGTCAAGCGGGAAGACGGAACCGTCTGCATTGAGGAGGAACAGGACATCGTTTACCGTGAGCCTGGTGCGCAGGTGCCTCGACCAGTGCCGACGGACGCGATGCCTGACGTGGCGCCAGACGCGTGGAGCCGCACTATCGTGCCCGACCCGGTGTTTTTGTTCCGTTTCTCCGCGCTCACCTTTAACGCGCACCGGATTCACTACGACCGCCCTTACGCGATGAATGAAGAGGGTTATCCGGGGCTGGTAGTACACGGCCCGCTGACAGCACTTTTGTTGGCAGAGTTAACTGCGCACAATGCCAAGCAGCCCATGGCAAGCTTCTCGTTCCGTGGTCGCGCGCCACTCTTTGATCTCGACCCGTTCCGGATTGTCGGCATCCCGGGCGACACATCCGTGGAGCTGGAGGCACAGGGGCCGGACGGCAATCCAGCCATGACCGCGCGCGCCGAACTGGTGGGCTGAATGAGATAGGGCAGTAATCGCCGCGATTAGCTACCCGCAGTACACGCAGCATCCTCATTTTTTTCTCAAGCGGGCGCATTTGTGTCTCGATGGTGAAACACCCGCCTGTATTAATATATACGGCTCGCCTCTTGTTGCCAGATTTGCATTCCAGGGGACTGAAAATGTTTGCAGATGATCGAAGATAATATATTCGATGGGGAAAAAACGTAATTACTGGACATATGAGAATTCAGCGAAGAATTAATCGATATGCTTGCCAATAGCGCTTGCGATGGCTGTACTGCCGACCTTCCAATAATCGACACATTCTAACCGTCTGGCATTTCCTCTCCTTGGCCGGCATTGGCATGTCTGACTAGACCCCGCAATTTCATTGCTGGTCGAGGCCTCAAGTGATGGACGATGGCGGCGAGAATGTCCGGGATTGATTGAGGGCGGCTAAGGGCTAAATCCGGACATTAATTTTGATGTCACATCTAAAGTTTTTCACGTTTCATGCTAAGAGATTGGCGGAGGCTTCTTTCCGGCTAAGGCTGGTTGGCAGCAGGAAGAATTGGTTTTGCTCCCCTCCCCCGCCCGTATCAATCATCGTCTCAGACTGAAAATTGACAGTAAATGTTTCAGTTGCAATAATTGGTTCAAGTTTATGCGAGGTCGCTAATATTTGTTTATTTGCGCATGAGCTTTCATGAACTGGCACACGTCGAAATGTGCCCGAATTCGGGTGCACTGTTATTTATTTGAACGTTCGGGAGGCCGTGATGTCACAGATACGGTATGCGGAACAGTCACGCGTTCCTTCTCCGACTCAGGACACACATCAGCACAATGTTCCGCTCAATGCGCTCCGCATTGTTTTTGCTGGCGTATTGATTTTGGCGTTTGGATTCGTCGATACGCTCAGCGCACAACAGCTTCGCTGGGTTGCTCAGGGCGACCGGCCCACTACACAAGGTCAGGTTGAAGGCATCCGTGACGGCGAGGTATCCGGGGCAATCCATGCCGTCGCCCCGCACCCTAGGAACACCAACATCGTCTATGTCGGTGCAGTCAATGGCGGTATCTGGAAGTCAACAAACGCGATGCAGGTGCGGCCGTCCTGGACCCAGCTAACGGATTCCCAGGACTCCATGTCAATCGGTGCCCTCGAATTCGATCCGACGGATACGAGTGGAGAGACACTCGTCGCCGGAATTGGGCTATATAGTAATTACGGCGATATTGGCGGTGCCCTCATCGGCGTAATTCGGACTACCGACGGAGGTCAGAGCTGGACAACACTCAATGGAGGCGGTGCCCTTGCGGGACTCAATATCTCGGGTGTCGCCCCGAGCGGTGCGACCATCGTCGTTTCGGCAGACGGCACCACTGGCTCCTCGTCTACCGGTATCTGGCGCAGCACGAGAACCGGCGCGACATGGTCCCGAATAAGCGGGGCGACGAATAGCCGCTTGCCCGAGGGCGATATATTTGATCTTGCCAGCGATCCCAATAACACCGCGCGCCTATTCGCCAATGCGGGTGAAATGGGTGTCTACCGCAGTGACGACACAGGTGCAACGTGGGACCGCGCCAGCAGTGGGGACTTGCAGACGCGGATTGAGGCGGGCGCCAGCAATATCCAGATCGTCGTCGGGGGGAGTGACAATGTCTATGTCGCAATCGTTGACTGGGGCTCCCAACTGTCAGGACTGTTTCGGTCGGGGGACGGAGGAAACACATGGGTTGAGCTCGACATGCCGGAAACGAGGGAAGCCGACGGCCGCATGGCCGGCATTCATCCAGGAGCTCAGGGTCAAATTAATCTTTCTATCATTGCCGACCCGAGTAATGCGAACATCGTTTACATTGGTGGCGACCGCCAGCCATGCCACGACATACGTGACGTCAAACCGACGCCACTCTGTTTCCCCAACACCAGCCGTGCAAATAACTGGACCGGCCGGCTCTTTCGTGTCGATGCCTCGCAGCCGCGAGGAAGTCAGGCTACTCATATCACCCATTCCCATACGAGGGGTGGCAGCGCTCCGCATGCTGATTCTCGGGACATGGCCTTCGCCGCCAATGGCCAGCTCATCGAAGTAAATGATGGCGGCATCTATCGCAGAACGAATCCGCGCGCAAATAACGGTGACTGGTTCTCGATGAATGGAGACATTCAGACGACTGAATTTCACTCAGTTGCATGGGACGCGGTGTCCGACATCATCATTGGCGGCTCGCAGGACACCGGGGCGCCGGAGCAGGAAGTACCGGCTAACGCACGCTGGCGGACCGTACTCCAGGGCGATGGCGGGATGGTCGCGATCGATGACACAAGTACACCTGGGGAGTCGATACGCTATACCAGCACTTACTATCTCTTCAACTTCCAGCGGGAAACCTTTGATGCCAGAAACGACTTCGTAAGGCGGCACGAACCCGCCCTGCGGGTGATCGGGGGACCGCCCGTCAATGAGAACAGAGATCAGCATTTTCCATTTTACCCGCCAATCGAGCTCAATGCCGTAGATGCGACCCGAATGGTGATAGGGAGTTGGAATGGCGTTTATGAGTCGAGAGATCAGGGTGACAACCTCACGCTGATCCAACCGCCCATCACCGTCAATAACAGAGAGGCCGGTTATCCGATCGCCTATGGATCACGGGGAAATCCGGACATTTTGTATGTGGGTACCGACACGCGAATTTTTATCCGCAGGGCTGCTGGCGGACGACTGGTTGAGTCGACCTTATATCCCGGCAGCACTAATCCCAATGCCGGTGACGTTAAGGATCTTGCTGTCGATCCCAACAATCCCAACAGCGCTTTTGTCGTTGAAGCAACGCGTATTTACCGTACACAAGATACTGGTGGCCGGTGGCAGGAAATAACCGGCAATCTGCGTGCATTGCGGCCTGGTATTATTCGATCGGTCACCTTTGCCGACCATAACGCGGCGGGGGTCCTTCTGATTGGTGCTGACCGTGGCGTGTTCATGGCTCCTAGTCCAAATTTTATTACCTGGCAAAGGCTGGGCACTGGTATGCCAAAAGCCCCCGTACTCGCGTTGGACTATGATGATACGGACAAGATTATCCTTGCGGGGACACTTGGTCGCGGCGCGTGGACGCTAAAACTGTCTGAGATCTTCAGGCTGGCGGGAACGTTATTTACGACCGGCAGCGCACAGTTGAGCGCAGAAGCACGTCGGCAACTTGGTACACTCATCGCTGATATTCGCAGAATTCGCCAAAATTTCGTGCGCGTGCATGGATATACTGACTCGGTTGGTAACGCCTCAGCAAATCAGCGGCTCTCGGAACAGCGTGCGCAAGCCGTCGCAGATTGGCTGGTGGCGCAGGGCGGTCTGCCACGCAATGCCGTGCATGTGGTTGGGCATGGCGAGGCCCGGTCGATCGCAACAAACACAACCGCGGCAGGCAGAGCCCGTAATCGTCGCGTCGAAATCGAGGTCGCATTTTTACCATCTGCCAACCCGTAGGCCGTGATGGCATACAACAGCTCAACCACCGGTATCGAGACCACCACATATCGGTGATCCAACTTTTGGAGCGCAAGAATGAGACATATATCAGTAGCGTTGGGGGGCAATCCGGTTTTTGCCACCATGGCATATCTTATGGTTGCGTTCTGTGCCGCTCTTATTTTTTTCATCACAACCGGCACTTCATTCGCTCAGCCGGTCGAGCGGAACGAATTTAAGTTGCGCGATGGCGTTGTCGTCCAGCGAGACCAACACATGATCTACCTGATGAACGCCAAAGGGGGTATCGACGCCGTCGAGCTTCGTGAAGGCGGATCGGTCTGGAGCACGAAGACCGGGGCAAGGCCATTGACCCTGAATAAAAACGTTTTAATCGCGCAGACCGAACGGGCCGAGGATGATAGGCCGGGGATTGGACTGACGGTTCTGGATACTTTGAGCGGGCGCAAACTTGTGGACGGATTCATCAAAACGCCTGCTTCTGTCCATGGATCAGTTAGTGGCAGTTTAGCCGGACGGCTCGATCTGCAGGCGCTGGTCGAGGGCGGGCGAGCGCTGGTGTCTTGGGCGTTTCATGCGCGCAAGCTACGCGGAGCCAAACGCGAATTCAGGGGCAGAAAAAGATTTCATGAACTACGAGATGTAAAACGGGCAAGGCCCACGACCGGTGTGGCCAGCCTGGATCTCGAGACCGGCGGCGTTTCGAAGCTTACTGAAGAGGAGGCTTCATTTGCCTCCGTTCCGCTTTTTTTGCAGAAAAGTCTCGACGCCCCTGAGCAACGCATTCCGGATGTGCCAGGTATCCAGTTGCTGTCGGCAGACGAGCGACATGTAATGACGAGTCAACGTATCGATAACGACAGCGTATGGGAGAAATACCTAATTACGATCTTCAGCCTGGAGACGAGGAAGCCGATCGCAAAATTCCGCAGTCACAATTCGCTCTCCCCCTTCTTCGTCGATGGCCCCACGATTGTGCTTGAAACAGGACCATATGAGAGGAAAATAGGTACGCATATCGAACGCGAGCCGCTGAAAATCAGGGCACTCGATCTGGAATCAGGAAAGGAATTATGGAGCCGTGAGATCAGGGACACGACCTATCGCGGGCCGTTTCCCCCCTAGTCAAACTGAGACAGGTAGGGAAATGTGTGCATTCCTAGGAGGTAAGCCCGCAATTGAATCGCCACGATGGGCCACTTTAATTTCATTGTCGAGTATTCGTAAGAAAAGTGAGGCACATCATATACACAGCGGTTCCTTAAAATCATGGCTGGAACAAAAATTTTTGGTTGGGTCAGCAGTTCGCCTAGAGCATTTCAGTTTTTGTTTGAATCATTAGGGATTCCCAAATCAGTTGATTTATGATTCAAGATGCATGCTGGAAACGGAGGCCAGCATGCATGCCAAAACCATTTTCGAACGATCTTCGTGAACGCGCAGTTGCTGCTGTTCAGGCCGGTGAAAGCTGTCGTGCTGTTGCCATGCGGTTCGGCGTTGCTGTTTCCAGTGTTGT
>Ga0209633_10001447_pt1 | contig 24344 bp, 23 predicted proteins | sample Cruoilmetagenom1_FD_187290 | JGI IMG/M metagenome (GOLD analysis project Ga0209633, IMG submission 187290) | Oil polluted marine microbial communities from Coal Oil Point, Santa Barbara, California, USA - Sample 1 (SPAdes) (version 2) | ecosystem: Environmental > Aquatic > Marine > Oil seeps ...
CGGCGTGCCACGCAGCGTCGCTGGTTAAGGTCTTACTTTATCGGGATGGCCCGGCCCGTGCCAGCGGGAAGGTGCGCTGAAACATCCCTTTATCTTGAGTGCCGCCGCCGGCCGGCGCATTGTGGGCGCACCGTATATAGAGGGAGGAAACGTGATGGCCAAGGCGCGCAAAGTCATTGTCACCTGTGCCGTGACGGGCTCGATCCACACCCCGTCCATGTCGCCATTTCTGCCGGTGACGCCCGACGAAATCGCCGCCGCGGCCATCGGCGCGGCCGAGGCGGGGGCGGCCATCCTGCATCTGCATGCCCGTGATCCCGAGGACGGCCGGCCGACCCAGGACCCGGCAGTCTTTCAGCGCTTCCTACCGCGTATCAAGCAGGCGACCGATGCGGTCATCAATATCACCACAGGCGGCGGGCCGCAGATGTCGGTGGAGGAGCGGATGCAGCCGGCGGTGCGCCTGAAGCCCGAGGTGGCCTCGCTGAACATGGGGTCCATGAATTTCGGCCTGTTCCCCATGCTTGCGCGGTTCAAGGACCTCAAGCACGATTGGGAGCGCCAGCACCTGGAGAAGAGCCGGGATCTGGTTTTCAAGAACACCTATGCGGATATCGAAAGCATCCTCGCGGCGTGTAGCGGCAACGACACCCGTTTCGAGTTCGAGTGCTACGACATCTCGCATCTCTACAATTTGGCACACTTCTTAGATCGCGGATTGGTAAAGCGGCCGCTTTTCGTGCAAACCGTGTTCGGCATCCTCGGCGGTATCGGCACCCATCCCGAAGACCTCATGCACATGCGCCGCACGGCGGATCGCCTGTTCGGTGACGCTTATCAGTGGTCAATCCTGGGCGCCGGGCGCAGTCAGATTCCGTTGGCGACGTTGGGTGCGGCGATGGGGGCGAACGTGCGCGTAGGCCTCGAGGACTCGCTCTGGTCGGGGCCGGGCGCCCTGGCGGAAAGCAATGCCCAGCAGGTGCGGAAAATCCGTCAGGTACTGGAAGGGTTGTCTTTGGAGATAGCCACCCCCGCCGAGGCGCGCGAGATGTTAAGCCTCAAGGGCGGTGATGCGGTCGGCTTCTAGCTCTCCAGGAAGCGCACACCCACTTTGTTGCCGCGCTGCCAGCAGACCTTGCAGCGGTGGGTGGAACCGCGGTGGATCTTGAGCAGGAACTTGGACGGGTACTCGAAGAAATCCCTCAGCTGCAATGCTGCGCCGCCGACCGATGTATTAAGAATCGTGCAGTCGGCCACGCAGCTGGCGTTGTTGTAGACGATCTGCGCCGACTTTAACGTGCGTGCCCGCGCTTGGCGGCGCCGGCTGAGACCCGTATCCCGAAATTCTTCCCGCCGGTCGAATTCGTCCTGGCCATGTCCGTTGACAGGGGTGGTGCTTTTGTCAGCAACCGCGGCCTCGATGCAGGCGCTTAGCTCATCCCTGCCGAACGGCTTGAGCAAGTAATACTTGGTGCCCAGGCTGGCGCCATTGCCAGGGTCTTCGCGGCTGACTAGACCAGTTTGAATGACCACGGGGGTTGTCACCCCCGATTGGCCCAGGCGGCGCAACACCTCGTAGCCGTCGATGTCCGGCAACATGATATCGAGCAGGATCAAATCGAACGCATCGTCGGAGGCACGGGCGACGGCGTCTTCGCCATACGGTGTGGTCACGCACTGATGGCCTTTCGTGGCGAGCATCTTCTCGATGCCCTCTGCGGCGACCGGATCGTCCTCGACTTGGAGAATTCGCATGGTGTGCCCTCGGCGGCGGCCCTTAACCGGGCACTAACCAAAGGACATTTATGCCGCAAAGTGGTTAAGAATCCGGGAAGAGTGAGGAAACCTGCCCGTTTTGCGCGGCTATACCGGACAGAAGATGCCCGAATTGACGTGTTGTAGATCGCCCGAGGTCGGCGCGGCGGATATCCCCCGTCCGACCAGACCCGCCCAATTGGGTCCGCTCAGCCGAAACCGCTCAGCCGCGCCTTGTCTTGCGGATCGTCGGTCCCGCGGTCTTACGGCCAAGCCCGATCCGCTTGGCCAACTTGGAGCGGTATGCGGCATACGATGGCGCGACCATCGGGTAGTTGGATGGCAAGCCCCACTTGGCCCGATACTCTTCCGGTGTAAGACCGAACGCCGTCCGCAAATGCCGCTTTAGGGTGCGCAGCTTGCGACCGTCTTCCAGACAAACAATGTATTCCGGTGTTACCGATCGACTCACCGACACGCGACGTTTCAGTCCGGCCTCCGGTGCACCATCGGTTGGCTCGAGTGACCGCAACGACCCAGCAACCACATTGATGACTGCTGGCAAATCGGCAACCGGCACCTGGTTGTTGCCAACGTAAGACACGACGATTTCCCCGGTGAGCCGAATAAGCTCCCCTCCCGCTTCTCTACTCATTCTTATTTCTCCCTCGGCGGCATATCTGCTCAGCCTGTTTTTGTATCGGCTGATGCAGTTTTGTATTGGAATCTACATATACGACCTAGTACTTCCCTGTAAACATAGAATTGCGACCTAGCCGGACGCCGGAGATACGTCAGCGGCTCTACTCCAGCCCGCATCAGTCAGAAAACTCTCAAAGATTCGGGTTAGGGCGGTGTTAAGCGCGGTGATGGACGCGGCAACACTTTCGTCTGCGCTGAGCACTTCGGCGTCGTAGCTGCGCACCAGGATCAGTCGCTTCGACGTCCTTTCCACCAGAGCTAGCTCGATCTCAGCGACCACCCGCGTCGGGCCGCCGCCAAGCAATCGCTCCAGACGTTTGATGCGGCCGCTTAGTACATAGTCTGCCTCGATGCGAAGATCTGGTGTGACAACGGTGGCGGCCAGGCCGCTACGCCGCAAATAGTCGATCAACTGAATCTGGAGCATGCGCGGTGGCGGATCGGTCCAGTAGTGATAGTCGTGTTGCTGCATCTCATACGACTCACCGCTGGCGCTGTAGATCAGAGGGCGTTCACGCAGGAGGCCATCGGCTTCCAGCGGTGCGATCGCCAGAACACCCTTCAGGATTGGGACGTCGCTACGCGCGGGCGCTGGGACTAGAACCCGGTAGTAGTGGTCGCGTGGCACCGGCGGCGCGGAGCTCAAGCAACCGCTGAGTAAGAGAAGCGGCGCCCAGAAAAGGAGGTGTAGGCGTTTCATTGGACGCCCTCGCCGGTGCTGGCGGAATCGCCACGGCTTGCGGCGGGTGAGACCGCTTCACGAGGCGATCCGCCCAACAGAAGTCCCGGATTCTGTCGGATCAAGCGGCTGAATTCATTCATGTTACGTGCCGCGCCGTCCAAGTTGTAGACGATCGAGTCGACCGTCTGAGTCATCGACCGCAATGTATATTGGACATCTTCGAGAGATTTATCGAGGTTACCCCGGTTCTCCTCGATCAATTCGTCCAGGTTGCGTGCCAGATTGTCGGTGCGGCGCAGTGTCGTCGCCAGGGTGTCGGACGTGCTTTCCGCATTTTGAATCACGCGGCGGATAGCCTGGACGTTGTCACTCGCCAGGATGTCCTGCATGGCGGCGAGGCCGTCGTTCATCCGTCGTGTTACGGACGTCAGATCTTGAGTGATGCGCGGCGCTCCGTCGGCCAATGTCCCTGCCAGGTCATTGAGCGTAGCAAGCAAGGGGCGAATGCTTTCGCGGTTGAGCTGCGTGAGTTCGGCCGCTGCCGTTGCCATGACTGCAAACATATCGCCGGCCGGCGCGGTGGCGATTTCACCGCCGGCGGTGATGGCTTCGGGGCTTACGCCGCTGGCGATATCGATGGTCTTAGCGGCCAGGAAGCTTGAGGCCGTGATGCGCGCCACACTGTCTCGCGGAATTTGCCAACCGCGGCTGATGCTGGCTTCAACGCGGAAGCGCATACGGGCGCCGTCGGCCAGTGGGGTAATCGCCTCGACCTCGCCGACGGGAAAGCCTTCGTAGCGGACCTGGGTGCCGAATTTTACGTCCGCGACGTTCTCGAAAATGAGCACATATGAATCGCGCGGTCCGGTTCGCCCTGTCAGCAACACAAGCCAGACCGCCGCGGCAGTCAGCATGGCGGTGACAAAGAGACCGACGATCACGTAGTTGGTGCGTTGGTTGTACATCTGGATCAGTCTTCTTCCGTAAAGTCTCTGGTCACCGACATGGGCATCGCCTTAGGTCTTGCCAGTCAATCGCCGCAAATACGCGGCCGGCTCTAATGGTTCCTCCACAGAGCGCCGGTTCAGCATGTTCTGAATGCGCTCATTGGAGCTATTCCGAACCTCGTCCGGTGTGCCGATTTCAAGAATTCGGCCCCGATCGAGGATGGTGATGCGGTCGGCGATCTTGAAGGCGCTCTCGACCTCGTGCGTGACCACGACGATGGTCATGTCCATGGCCTCGCGCAGGCGCAGAATCAGCTCGTCCAGGGCCGCCGAGACGATCGGATCCAGACCGGCCGACGGCTCGTCAAAGAAAAGAACCCGCGGGTCCATCACGATAGCGCGGGCAATGGCCGCCCGCTTCAGCATGCCGCCGGACAACTCGGCGGGCATAAGATCGCCAAAGCCCGAAAGGTTCACCACCTCGAGCTTCAGGCGCGCCATGATGTCCATGGTCGCCTCGTCGAGTTTGGTATGTTCGCGCAAGGGCAGCTTGATGTTCTCGGCAACGCTCATGGAACTGAACAGGGCGCCGCCCTGGAAGGCCACACCAAGCTTGCGGCGGAGATCGAGCATCTCGACGGGGCCCAACCGGGCTGTTTCATGGCCCAGTAGGCTTAGGGTGCCGACCTGCGGCAACTCCAAGCCGATCAACAGGCGCAGGAGCGTGCTCTTGCCCGAGCCACTGCCTCCCATGATCACCATGATCTCGCCCTCGCGCACTTCCAGATCCAGATCGTGCAGCACCTGGGTGTCACCATAGCCGGCGCACAGACCACGCACCTCCACCGCCGCCGCTCGGGCGACGGTGGTCTGGGTCCGGGTTTGGGGCGAGGTGTTCATCTCACTGTGTCGCCAGGTAGCCAAAGATCATGTCGGCCAGGACGATGGCCGAGATGCTGTGCACAACCGAGCGTGTCGTTACACGGCCGACCCCCTCGGCGCCACCGGTCACGCGCGACCCGTTGAGTGCCGCGACAATGACGATAAGAACGGCGAACAGAATGCTCTTGCCCAACCCGTGCAGGACATCGTTGGGTACCAGGACACTCATGGTGTTGGAGGTGTAGGCGGCCAGCGATACATCGAGGGATGCGCTCACGAACAGCCCGGCGGCGCTTAGAGCAACGAGGTTCGCCCACATGGTCAGGCTGGGCAGCATGATCACCATGGCCAGAAGGGCCGGGGCGACGAGGAAGCGCACCGGATTGATGCCAATGGCGCGTAAGGCATCGACCTCTTGATTGATCGACATGGTGCTAATCCGTGCGGCCAGCGCCGATCCGGAGCGGCCGGCGATGAGGATGCCGACGATCAACGGCGCGAACTCTCGGGTTAGCGACAGGGATATGCCCACATGGGCGAAAGATTGGGCGCCGAACAGCCCCAGCGAATAGAGGCTTTGCACCGCCAGCATGACACCGATGGCGGTGGCAAGAAGGGTGGTGATCGGCACCGCTGCGATGCCGATTTGCATCATTTGCGCGAATACTGCGCGCAGCCGTACCGGTTGACGCCAGCGGCGTCCCAGGAAAGTCCAGAACAGGCTTTCACCAAGGAGGCTGCTGGCACGGCCTACCTGGTCGAGGCCGCCAAGGGTATGGCGGCCAGCCTGTTCTACGTAACGCAATACCAAGGGACCCTCCTAGCTGTTCTATGCGCCGGCCGCGGTGGCTGCGGCGATGTCGTCGTGAATTGGGAACACCATGTCGAGGCGCGCTAGCTGAAGTACGCGCATAGCCTGCATACTGACTGCTACAAGGCCCAAATCGGCACCTATGCTCCGGGCCATTTGCAAAGCCTCGACCAGGCAGGCGATGCCGGAGCTGTCGATGTACGAGGCAGCCGAGAGATCGACCAATACATTGCGGCCCAGCGCCACGGCATCGAGCAGCATCTTACGCACGCCCGGGGCATGCTCCAGATCGACGCTGCCAGCCAGGCGGACGACACTGGGCTCTTGTTGCGGCTTGCCCGATTTCGTCATCGTGATTCACCTGTGTGCTTTGTCATTTCCAAAAGATTTCCATCGCCTTCCGGCGCCGGAAGGAATTCGACCGTGTCCATGATCTCACGGATGAAGTGAGTGCCGAGTTTGCCGGGCCGCAAATCAGTTAACGCCCGCGGCTTGACCTTTGCGGGATCGACCCGTGGTGCGAAGTCGCGAAGGCGAACGAGGATGCCGCCGTTGCACCGAAACAACCCCAGGATCACGATGCCTTCGGTGCGCTCGCCATAACCGTGCTTGATGATGTTTTGGCACGCCTCATCGACGGCGAGCACGATGTTCTGCGCCGAGCTGTACTCGAAGCCGCACATGGCGGCGGCGGCGCGGATACTGCTGCGGACGAGCTTCAGACGGTCGGCACGAGCGGTGAAGTGCAGCTCGAGCAGCGGCTCGGCTTTGTCCTCGGACTCGGTCAGGGAGAAGGGGACACTGGTCATTGGTGCGGCCCCCCGTTTTCGCCGATCGCCAGCACGGTGAGATCATCGCGCAGTTCCCAGCCTTCGCGGTCCAGGGCGTCGAGCAAGGTCTTTATACGCTCGGCCAAGGGCACGTCAGCCAGGCCTTCAACGAGTTGGATCAGTCCTTCGACACCGAGTTCTTCCTCGTCGCCATAGTGAAACTCGATCAGGCCGTCGCTGAAGATGTAGAACTCACCACCGTCGAGATCGACTTCCGTCGTGTGGAACGCCATGTCTGGGATGATCCCCAAGGGCGGCGCATCGGCCGGGAAGGTCTGGTAGCTGCGGTCGCGCTTGCGCAGGAGCGGCGGCTCATGCCCGGCGTTTGCAAAACGCAGCAGCCCGGCGCCCGGGTCGTAGATACCGGCAACCATGGTCACGAACATGCCGCGACTGCTGGTTTCGTGAATTTCCTTGTTGATGTCCGACAGGATCAAGGCTGGATCGTCACAGCGCTTTCCAAGGCAACGAAACAAGCTGGCCGCTTTGGACATGAGCAGCGCTGCGTTGATGCCCTTTCCGGAGACATCGCCGAGCGCAAATGGAATGCGTCCGTCCGGAAGTGCGAAATAGTCGAAGAAGTCGCCCGAGACCAATCGGACGGGCCGATTATAGCCCTGGACGGGCAAGTCGTTCTGGCCGGGCGGGGGCAGCAAGTTACGCTGTATTTCGGCGGCCAAGTGCACCTCGCGCTCCATACCTTCTCTACGCACCAGATCTTCAGCTTTGCGAGCATTGGCCACGGCCAGCGCAGCTGAGTTCGCCATGATTTGCAGGAGGTTGGTATCGCGGACCGTAAAGCTGCCGCTCGCCCTATCACTGGTGACCTGGATAACGCCAAAGGGGCGGCCGTCGGCGGCTAGTGGGGCGCACAGAATCGAGCCTTTTTGCGGTTCGAGAGTATGGATATTTGAATCGGCGTCCGCAGACTCCAGCGCGTTTCGGCGCAGGCAACGTCCGAGAATGCCTTCGTCAGGACTGACGCGTGTGCCACGCAGGTCGCGAGGACCGACTGTGGCTCGGCAGACTAACTCGACGGTGTCCTGGTCGAGCAGATAGAGAGTTCCGGAATCGGCCTGCAAACCCTGGATAATACCGGCAAGCGCGGTTTCCAGGGTCGCCTCAAGATTGTGGGAAACCACAAAAAATTGGCTGTAAGCTGCTAAAAACTCGACGTCATCCGTGAAGGCACGGCCGCCTGGAGTTTCGCGTATTGAGTCGGCCGCTAGTGTGCTCATAACCCTGCCATAGCTCGATCGGAGTCAGACCGATCAGCTTAGCGGGAAATGCTTAACCATACCTTGGTTGCCCCTGGGGTTGCCCCTGGCACGGCCGACCCCAAGGGAGGGCCGAAATCGGGGTTCCAGGCCGAGTTCGATGGCATCGCCAGCGTGGCGCCCGCAAAAGGACGGCTCGAGTCCAAAACGATTAAGCCAATATGTCTGAAAAAGGCCTGATCTATATGAAAATAGGCCGATATATTGGGTTCGCTACTTCACGGAAAACCTGAAACCTTCGGCTTCCTCGCTGGGCCCTTGAGAGGAGCGAAGGCCCAGTACGCTTTGGACGATCCATAGCTTCTTGCGAAGATCATCCTTAGTGAACGGTTTGCGAATGTAGCCGGTAACGCCGGCGCTCCGCGCCTCCTTGACTGAGTCCTCGTCCGCTTGCCCGGTAATCATTAGGAAGGGCATGTCCGGCCTATTCTGTCTGACGTGGCGGAGAAGGTCGATACCGGAAACCAGCGGCATGCCCCAGTCGCACAGCATCACGTTGGCGAATTCCTTCGTCTCCGCGTCTTCCAGGAAGATCTTGGCCTTCAGACCATTGCTCGCCGTATGAACCTGATAGATACCCAAATCATTAAGCATTGACCGGATGAGGTTCATGGATTGCGGGTCATCCTCCACCAACAGGACGCGGAAATCGGTAAACCTGTCCGTCAAACTCGGCATAACGCGACCCTAAACGGCCTCTGACATTTCGGATTGATCCAATTGGGCCCTGACTACTTCTGCAAGCCGCTTCATATCGACAGGCTTCTGCAGGAACGTTGCGCCGCCTGGCATTTGCCCGGTCTTCTTGGCCTCGTCAGTATAGCCGGACATGAATACTACTTTCGTATTCGGCCGTCTCGCCCGAACGACTTGCGCAACCTCAATGCCACTTAGTCCCGGCATGACTACGTCGGTCAGAAGAAGATCGATGGCGCCGTCCCAACTCATCTCACGTTCCAACGCCTCGAAACCACTTGGCGCGGAAAGCACTTCATAGCCAAGTTCGGTCAGTGCTTCGTGAACGAGTTTTAGAACCGGCTCATTGTCCTCAACAAGCAAAACCGTTTCGCTACCGCCACGCGCAGCACCCCTGGTCTCGGTTGGTGTCTCAATCAACGGACGTTCGGAGACCGGAAAGAGAAGACTCATGGTCGTTCCAGATCCCGGTTTGCTCCGTACACGGATCTCGCCCCCCGATGCCTGCATGAAGCCGTATGCAGTCGCTAACCCCAGACCGGTCCCTTTGCCACGTTCCTTGGTGGTAAAGAACGGCTCGAAGATGCGCTCAGCCGTTGCTTCATCCATACCGGCGCCTGTATCGGTCACCGATATTTCGACACCATCACCCTTGCCATCGCTTCCTTCAACTAACCGACTAACAATTGTGGTGGTCCCACCGCCGGGCATGGCGTCACGCGCATTGATCGTCAGGTTTAGAAGTGTCTGGGAAAACTCGTTGCTGTCGGTTTCGATGCACAATGCACTATCCTCGATCTCGAGCCGCAGATCGATCCGTTCGCCGCTGGCTTGAACCAACAGACCATGGACACTCGCGATCAGGTCCGCCACCCGCGCGACCTTCTTTTCCATGGCCTGGCGCCGACTGAAAACCAGGAGCTGCTTCGTCAAGGCCGCCGCCCGTTTTGTCGCCCCGAGAACTTGCTGTAGGGATTCAACAACAATGGTTTGTTTGCCCATATTGTCCGTTGCACGACGGGCATAGCCGTCAATGACCATCAACAGATTGTTGAAATCGTGGGCGATACCGCCGGTGAGTGCGCCGATCGCCTCCATCTTTTGCACTTGGGCGAGTTGTTTGCGCAGGGCATCCCGCTGCCGTTCTGCGGCCGTTCGGGCCGCCTCGGCCGCGTGTTTCCCACTTTTAAGGGCGTCCGATTGTGGCAACCAGCGCCAGGCCGCGAGGAACATAAAAGCAAAGCCGCCGAGATACCCGGCGCTCTCGGTCATTACGTTGAACGTCGAGCCTGTCCAATTGAAATAGGCGCGTGTTGTGTGATGGTCGTCGATGACATCGACGGTGGCGCCGAACAGAAGCAGCAGGAACGCTAAAATTGAGTACCGCCAGGCCCAATTGCCCAGCAACTGGCGGCTCCATCCGACCCAACCAATGAATAGCACGATGCTGAACATAAAGATGAACCGGCCGATTTCGAAGGCCAGTTCGATTGCTTCCAATGCCATGGGATCAATTTCGCTTGACGATCAATGCGTTATTGTGGGCCGGGCGACCCGTTCGTGTTGTCACTAGAATTTACCCGGTACCCCTAAGAAAGAATTAATCAAGCGCTAGAGAACCGGCCAGGCACGAAAATTTAAACAGCGACGACCGTTACGGCCCTCAGCGCGCCGAACGAATTCTCACCGAGTAGGTTGCTCGCGACGGGCCGGCGAATGGAATTCGTCGCGAAACCAGACCCACAAATTCCTATCGAACAGGCCCTTGATCCAATCGATGGATGCTCTATAGCGGGCCGTGCCTCGAAGGGCAGGGTGGTATGACAGCCAAACGTCGGAGCGTGTTCTGACTCCGATGTCGAGCGGCACGACTCCTGCAACACAGTCCGCCGAGTAGGTCGGCAGCAGGGCGATCCCGAGGCCGCTTTGAACCGCATTTAATAGCGCGGCGCTGGAATTGGTCCGATAGGAAATGCGATTTGCTACGTTCGCCAGCCTGTACCAATCCGACCAGTCGCCGTCGTCGCCATGATAGGCGAAATGGTCTAGCAGGCGATGGTTCAAAAGGTCCTCAGCGCTGCGGGGTGTCCCGTGCCGTGCCAAGTATTCTGACGACGCCCAGGGTATGAAATGAAAGGTAGCTACTCGGGTGGCAACGAGGTCTGCCCCGCTGGGCCGGCGGAATTGAATCGCGATATCGGTCTCCCATTTGAGAGCATCGGCGGGCTGGACCGAACACAGCAACTCAAACTCTATGTTAGGGTACAGTTCCTGAAACGTATGCAGGCGGGGAGCCATCCAGTACGACGCAAAGCCGTCGGTCACGGAGACGCGAACCTTGCCCTCCATGCGTTTATCCAAGCCCGAGACATTCAACTGAATCTCGAGGACCTTTTCTTCGATCAGCTTGGCTGCGTCGAGGATGCTCTCGCCCTCGACAGTCAGCGCAACACCACTCGACAGCCGGTCGAACAGTCGGACGCCCAAGCGCTCTTCGAGGCCTTCAATTCGGCGACTGACTGTTGGCTGAGTCACGCCAATGTGAGAGGCCGCCTTGGCCAGGCTGCCCTTCTGTGTCGTCACCAAAAAAAAGCGGAGATCATCCCAGCTATCGAATGGAGACGGCGTCAAGCGTTCGTGCCCCATAGCCCACGTATACCCCCTATACAAGAAACCCACCTGTTTGTGCCGCCTTCTTTAGAAGTACGTTACATCGGTGTTAAGTATTTTCAAAATGTCTCGTAGCGGCCCGGCAAAGATTCAGCGATTCCTTGCCTTTGTGCGAACCTCGGGTGGTTCGTATCTGTTGAGTGGGCTGACAGGATTACTGACTTACATAACATACGCATGGCTCAACGACGCGTGGGGCAACCAGGCCCTGGTCGCCATCGCCGTCTATCTGTACCTCTCTATCCCCGCCTACTCGCGACTAAGTAACTTGCTGGAGAGGAAAGCGGGCGATTTGGCCGGTTTGACAACCGCCGGGCGTATCGCCCGCTACCTTTTGCAGCTCTTGGTCAATTGCATCCTTCTCTACGTTTTTCTGACGGGGGGAATTCTCGACCCCGCCGGCCTTGGCGGGATCGGCGGCTTTTTCGGCGCTGCCGCCTGGGTGACCGCCGTGTCGCAAGGCGGCCAATACGCGGCCAATTGGTTGGCGGCCATGGGGATCGGCAGTTCTGACCGAAACGTCGCTATTTCGATTTCGGTTAGTGTCGTTGTCAATGCGCTCGCCGTTTCCGGCGTCGCCTGGATTCAATCCATCTATGTCGGCGCTAGTTTGTTTTTTGCCGGCGTCATTCTGCTTAGCGGCGTCATATTCGACGCCAAGACCCTACGAGAACCAATCCTCCGCCGCGGCAGTTGTTCTGCAAACACACCATAGTTGTATGAGGTAGGACCAGTATGAGCTCTTCTGTTAACGGGCGCGCGGATGCCCTAGCGACATCGGGAATCGAAAACGGCAATTTGCCGAACCGGCCGAAAACAGCCGTGAAGGTCGCGAGCAACATGGAAGAGCTTATGCAGGCATTTGTTGTCCGGGCCGCCGTTTTTATGAGCGAGCAACGTTGCCCTTATGCGGAAGAGTTTGACGGGAACGACTTTACCGCGACTCAGATCCTGGGGCTGATCGGGGACGAACCGGCGGCCACTATTCGAGTTCGGTACTTTGCCGGTTTCGCGAAACCCGAACGGTTGGCTGTTCGCCGCGAGTTCCGCAAAACCGGAATTGCCGCGGATGTGATCGAGTTCGCTGTCGAGCTTTGCCGGCAAAAGGGTTACGCCAAACTGTATGGCCACGCGCAGGAGCGTTTGGTTCCGTTCTGGAAGCGCTTCGGGTTCGCCCCGATGGGCCGACCCGACTTCATCTTTTCGGACCATAAATATATCGAGATCCAGCGTGATTTGGATCCGATGCCGAACGCCTTGACGATCACGGAAGATCCCATGGTCTTGGTTCGACCGGAGGGGCAATGGCATGAGCACGGCGTATTGGAACGTTCGGCCGATCGGCATGCCACGAACCCTACGGGCGACTAGGTCTTGTCAATGAAACACGAGGGAAATGCCCGGGGGTGCGTTGCGTTGAGTCGGATAAATGACAAAGAGGCACAAATGACGGTGGCAGGTAGTCACTTGCTTCACGATGCTTGGCGGGCAGCTTCTTTGCTCGTCGGGCTCTTTGGGAATGACGCGAGCAACTATGCTGCCGAAAAACTTGCTCGTTGTCTGGCGGCCCACGATCTACCCGGAGCGACGACCTGGAGCCTGATCGAGTCTCAGATCCAGTCGCTTTTGAGGGGTCGCGCGGACCGTCATGTGAATTAGCGCGTGCGTCCTGAAAAGGACTGCAAAGTGTTGGCGGTGAATCGGAATAAGCCAAAAAATCCGACCGCCGAGGGGGGCGTTCTATGGTCGGAGACAAGGCAATCCGGGCGCTTGTCGTTGATGACGATCCGAGGCTGATTAGAGAATATCGGCAGATTCTGAACGCGGGGAGCGAAGGCCCTCCCGAGTCCGACGGTCTGTTTGCTGCGCTCGATAGCAACTTATTTGGCACCGCAATAGGTCACCGGAAATTCCCGACTGTTGATCTGGCCGTCTTTCGTATGGGGCAAGATGCGGTAGAGGCGGTCCGTGAAAGCCAGGACTTGGGTCGGCCGTTGTCGATAGCGTTTATCGACATGCAACTGAATTCTGGTCTTGGTGGGATCGAAACCGCTGAGCGAATTCGTGCCTTGGACGCACAGATTCAGATCGCTGTTGTATCAGGGCGCAGCGCCCTCCACCCGGTCGATTTGGTGACGCGAGTACCGCCTGCGGACCGCCTGTCATTTGTCAGGAGACCCTTTCATCCATTCGAGATTCAACATCTCCTACTTGGCTGTTTGCATCGCCGCCGGGTCGAAGCGCGGGAGCCCGCGCGGCGGCGCGGCAGCAACGGCGAAAGCAACCGTGCAATCCTGCGTGTAATCCTTGACCGGCTTCCAGCGGGTGTCCTGGTCTTCGATCGACGCGACCGGCTCGTTATGGCGAACGCCGAAATAAGCCGCTTGTTTGCCGACTCCGCGAACCTATTCGTGCCAGGGGCGAGGTATGAGGAAATTTGTCAGGAGTTCAGTACGGATAGCACGGAAAAATGGAGCGGGTCCAGTGATCAAAAGGTCTGGAAACTTCGGGATTCCCGATGGGTTATGGCGATGGAGGAAGTTGCGCCGACCGGCGAGACCTACTGTTTGTTCTGTGATGTTACGGATCTCAAGAATCGCGATGTCATGTACTGGCGCTCTCAACATACGGCGCACCTAACCGAGGTCTTCTCGGCGCTCTGTGACACCGTCGAGAAGCAGTTTGCATCCGCTGGCGGCGCAGACAAATTGCTGTCGCGACTGGGTGCGGTCGCGCAGCAACGACATCTAACACCCCGCTTGATTGGATTGAGTCAGTATCTGGCTCGGGCCATGCGGCGCATTCGCCGCCGTTTACCGGCGGGCATTAGCCTCGAGGCGGTACTCGATGCCGAGCTATGGTCTGTCGAGGTTGATTCCGATGGCCTGGCGCGGGCACTTGCGGAGCTCACAGCAAATGCGTGCGAGGCCATGCCAAAGGGTGGCCGTATCATCATCGAGGCAGCCAATGTCCGGATGACGGCGGAGTCCAGGGCGGTGAGGTTGGGCCTTGAGGCCGGTGACTATGTACGGTTTTCGGTGCAAGACACCGGGCGAGGCATGCCGAAAGACTGGACCGACGGCTCGTTTCTTCCGTTTCAAGGGGAGACGAACGGCGAGCACGTTGGCCTCGGCCTGACGATCGTCCACGCCTTTGCAATTGGGTCCGGAGGCTGGCTCGATGCTGGCGGCGGTGCCGGAAGCGGAGCGACCATACATCTTTATTTGCCAAAGGTCGTTTCAGCCAACCTATCTGTCGCGGTGGACCCAGGTGACAGCGCGCGAGCGGCCGTACCGGCACCAGGCGATGGCGTACGTACGATTGGTCGCAACTAATGGCGCATCGGTTCCGCCTAAGACTGCTCGGCGATTTTCGGCTGACCTCCGCGGACGGCGATGCGATCGTCATACCTCGCCGCAAAGGCACCGCACTGCTTGCTTACCTTGGAGCGACCATCGGCTCGGTAAACACCAGGGACAAACTCGCGTCACTCCTTTGGGGGCAATCAGAACAGCGGCTTGCGCGCCAGAGTTTGCGTCAAATTCTAAGGAAGCTTGGACAAGATCTAAGCGGTGGTAGCGCCCGGATTCTGCGTCTTGATGGTCAGACGGTTAGTCTTGATTCGGACTACCTACAGATCGACGCGCCTGATTTCGAGGCCTTGATCGCGCAGGGTGATGAAGAATCTCTGACAAAAGCCGCTGGCCTGTACAAAGGCGAATTTCTCGCCGGAATAAACACCGATTCGCCCGATTTTGAGGAATGGTTGGACCAATCTCGATCCCGATTCCGCGACCTGGCACTACACGGATTGGTTCGCCTTGTCGAGCAGCAATATGCTGCTGGAGACCTTGAGCTGGCGGCTAAATCAGCCGGTCAGGCGCTCCGTATCGAACCGTTTCGGGAAGACATCCATCGGCGCCTGATGCGGATGTATGCCGAGCGCGGTATGCGGGCAGCGGCGTTGGCGCAATATCGGGAATGCGAGTCGGTTCTTCGGCGCGAGCTGGGCGTTGCGCCGGACGAAGAAACGGTGGGCCTCTATATCGAGATCGTCGGTCGGCGTGAAGCACCACGTGCCATAAAGAGCGGGAGACCTGTCCGGCTTTCTGTGATGGCTGCTGGCAAACAGCACGAGGCCCCGCTGCTGGTTGGTTTCGATCAAGAGCTCGCTTTGCTGCAAAAACACCTTCGTGACGCGACCCGGTCGGGCGCGCGGCTCGTTCTGGTCGCCGGAGACTCAGGATCCGGTAAAACAGCGCTTCTCGAAGGATTCCGATGGGATATGGGCCAAGAAGATGCCGCCATGGTAATGGCCAGGGCTCATCCAGCGGAACAGACGATGAATTTCGCGTTTTGGCGCGACCTTCTGAACAAGGGCGTGCTTGAACCAGAGGACAAGCAAAAGCTGAGCCCGCAGTTCGCCCGCCAATTTGCGTTTCTAAGAGGGGCCCCCACCAGCAATGCTCGGCCGCTCCACGACACCGCTGCTCAGCCCTGGCACGCATTCGACGCCATGGTCGAATTGATTCGTGTCCGTAGCGAAGATGCCGCCCTGGCCCTAGTCATGGATGATCTGCATTTTGCGGACGTAGCAAGCCTTCGGTTGCTGTCTTATGCGGTGCGCAACCTGCAACTGTCGCCAATCCTCTTTATAGCCGCCGTCCGCCCGGAAACGCTTATCAAACGGCGCGAATTGGCCGACATTCTCGACGACTTGGATCGCGATAAACTGGTGAACCACGTTGCAATTCATGCGCTGGAGCGCGCTGAAGTTAAGACTTTAGTGAGTCAGCAACGACAAAAGAACCACGTTGCTATGGTGTCGCGGGCTCGTCTCCGCGAAATCTGGAATCTGAGTGACGGCAATCCCGGCATGGTGGTCGAGGCCGCGCTCGCCAGTGGACGCGAAGGCATCACAGGTACGCTGCCAGGATTGCCGGAAGGGTTGTACGCGGAGCTCACTTCGCGGCTCGACGGGCTGGATGACACAGCCAAATTGCTGGCCGCGACCGCGAGTGTCATTGGCGAACGGATTGAGCACATGTTGCTTGCCCGTGCCGCCGATGTCGACGAGGACAAAGCGTTGCGGGGTGTCGAAGCGCTAATTGCCGCCGGCATTCTTTCGTCTCAGGACGAGGTGCTGACTTTTGCCCGTGGGCGTTTTCTTCTTGCGCAATACCGTAGTCTATTGCCGGCGCGCCGCCGGCAAATCCACCATGCGGTTGCACAGACCATCGCGTCCGAGCCCATCGACAATCCCTCGGCGCACTTCGCGGCGCTTGCGTATCACTACAAGGCTGCCGGCCGGGTTGTAGATGCTCTTCAAAATGACGTGCGCTTGGCACAGGTTCAGCTGCGGCAGGGTGCACATGCCATGGCCAGGCGGTCGTTTCGGCACGTGCTTCAGGCTTTGCAGGCCGGGGCGAACAGTTTGGCTGAATCGCGTTGCGAAGTAGAAGCTCGCCTCGGTCTTGCCGAAGTCGAAGAAGTCGGCGGAAATTTTGGTGTGGCGCTTGGCGAGCTACGGGCCCCGGCAATGAGAAAAGTTGACGTGTTCGATGCGCCCCTGCGGGCGCGGTATTTGGCTGCCCTTGGCCGATTGAACGGAGTCCTTGGCAACGAAGAGATCGGGCAAGGATACGTCCGCCGCGCCGCCGCGAGAGGACACACCGAAGAGGGCCGCCTTTGGGATGACCTCTGGCGACCGAGCGATAGAATTCTCGAGTTCATTCACCTCCTGGGCGGCAATTTCCAAGTCAGCATCGATCGTATGATGAGCGCCCGAGTGACGGCGCGCCGGCGCGGCCTTGTTGTGGATGAGGCGACTATATCGACAATGATCTGCCTATTGGAAGCTGCCGGCGGGGCCGCAGACACAGCCATGGCCGAAGCACAGGTGGCTATCAACAGCGCCGCTCGGTTGGGGGATTCTAGACTACTTGCGGCCAGCTTCCACGTGAGGGGTATCACGCAAATTTGGCGCGGCGACACGCCGGGCGCCCTGCATACCTTTGCCAAGGCGGTCGAGTTGGCGACCTTGGACGGAGATCTGCCGCGCCTGTATCTGTCGTACGGATATCGGGGATACGCGCTTGCCATCCTCCGCCGCAACGCCGAAGCGATGGCCGATCTCGATACAGCCCTAAACATGGCGGAGGAATTGAATCTCGTATTCTCGCGGCCATTATTCCAGGCTTGGAAGGCCGGGGTATTGGCCGAGGCTGGTGACCACACCGCCGCCCTTTCCATGGCGCGTACTGCCTTAAAGTCAGCAACCGCTGCAAACCGGCCGTGGCCGTATTCCGTGGCGTTGCGGGCTATGGCGTGTGCCTTGGCGCACCCGGACCTCCGCGATTTTCCCGGCGCCGAGCGGGTGATACGCATGGCCCTGTCGGAGCAAGACACCATGGGGCTTGAGTTCGAACGGGCTCAGTCGCTCGTCGCTTACGCGCGAATCCTGCGTTCCGCCGGCGAGACGCGACGGTCCGTTGGGCTGGTTCGCCAGGCGCGTAAATTGTTACGGAAAATGAAGGCGGTGATCAACCGCGAGGCGGTGCGTGGTCTGACGAGCATGCTTTGCACACCGTGCAACGTTAGTTCATGACGCGTGCACAATGGCGGCAGTCGGCGGGGGAGGCAGTCGGTGGGGCGCTCAGATCGGGTCCAGGCGGGCAATGAAATGCAGGGAGCGGTCAAAAACCCAACTTGCCGGTACCGGGTAAAGCCCCAGTTTGGCGAGCCATACCTGCGGGCGCAGACCGATATGTGCAAAAGCCTGATGCCAACGTTTCTCTGGCCAATAATTGTACGGCAGGACAACACCGTGTGGGGCATTGCCGACCCAGTCCATGAATCGCAAGATCGGACCGGCCAGGACGCCATCGCGCGTGTGATCCTTGAGGACAACGGACCGGCGAGCGACCCGGCGTGCTTCGCGCAACAGGACTTCCGGGTCATCTGTATGGTGCAGTACGTCAACGAACATCACGACGTCGAAGCTGTCGTCGTCATAGGGGATGGTTTTCCCGTCGAAGGGCCGGACGGCGGTCTGGGTCGTCGGCCGGATCATGACATCGATGCCAGTGATGGCCACGTCCGGGCGCAGCTCGCCGACCAAACGGTCGATCAGGCCATCGCCGCATCCCACGTCGAGCACGCGGGCACCCGGCGGCAGCATCTCTGCCATGCGCGCCGCGAGAATGCGCGTTCGGCGGTCGAAAACCAGAGATCCGTGCAGACGGCCAAGTACGCTCATTGTCGTGCCAATCCCAGGACGCTGAAGAAGAAGCTGGAGAAAACGACCTCGATGCCCAGGACAATGGCGGTGATGCCTGGAAGGACAAAACGCATGGATACAACCGGGTTCAAACCCTCGAACTCGGTGCGACCCCAGAAATCGAGGGCGTATGCCGAGATGCCCAAACCGGCGAGCAGGAGCACGATGCCAGCGACGATACCGACCTCAAGACTGAAGACCGTGCCGAGCCGCGTGAGCCGCGGGTCCTCGGGCATGAGTTTGGCTTTGGCCGCATACGTTCTCGCAAAAACCGAGAATGCAAGGGCTTGGAAGCCACAGATAACGGCGGCCGCGCTGTAGGCGAGGGTATGAATATCGAGCGTAACATTGCCGATCTGCCGGGGGCCGGGGAGAAGCCACAACATTGTTGTCAGGCCGACCGTCAAGAGCACCGCGCCCGGATAGAAAAACAGCCAGCGCGGACTGAACAGAAGGAGAAAACGCAAGTGCCGCCAACCGTCTCGCCAGCTACGCAGGTGCGGTTCCCGCGTGCGGCCGTCTGGCGACAGTGTGGTTGGCGCCTCGTCAATCCGCAACTGCTGCAGCGTTGCCTTGACCACCATTTCGCTGGCGAATTCCATGCCGGTCGTGCACAGGTCGAGGTCTACAATCGCCTCGCGTCGAAAACCACGAAGGCCACAATGAAAATCGCCGACGGGGGCGCCAAAGAAGAGCCGCCCCAAGCCGCTGAGCACCGGGTTACCCAAGTATCTGTGCAGAAAAGGCATGGCGCCGGGCTCGATACCACCGGCGAACCGGTTACCCATCACCAGATCGCAACCCTGCCGCAACTTCGCGACGAACGGATCCAAGGCACTGAAATCGTAGCTGTCATCCGCATCCCCCATGATCACATAGGTGCCAAGGGCGGCGGCAATCCCCGCCATCAACGCGGCACCATAGCCACGCTGCGGCACCGTGATAACGCGGGCGCCAAGGGCAAATGCGATGGCCTGCGATCCATCGCCGCTGCCGTTATCGGCGATGACGATTTCGCCGGCGATGCCACGGCTGTCCAGATAGTGCTTCGCCTTGCGGATGCAAATCCCAATGGTCTCTGCCTCATCCAGACACGGCATGAGTATCGTCAGCTCGCAAGGGCGTGCCCTGGAACCCTCGGGGGAGATCTCGGAAATCTGGCTGGCAATAGCGGTTACGGACATGGAGGTTCCACACCGGTTTGGAGGTCGACACAAGTATTTGCGGATCGCCTTTACGGAGCGTTAACCCGCGCATTTTTGCTTTCTCACCGTTGTGTTAACCATGGCAAGCTAGGCAGGACCTGCGTGGCAGGCCATGGCATGTTAACCATCGGTTCATACTTTGGCCCTGGTTTCGCATTGCGCCGGCAGGCCCGATGAAACTCATCGTCCAAGTGCCCTGCTTCAACGAAGAAGCGACGCTGGCGCAGACTATTGCCGACATTCCGCGTGCCATTCCAGGCATAGACATCGTTGAGATCCTGGTCATCGACGACGGCTCCACGGACCGGACTGGCGAGACGGCGCTGAGTGCCGGAGCCGACCATCTAGTCCGTCACAAGACAAACCGCGGTTTAGCCGAAGCGTTTCGCATGGGCATTGATGCCTGTCTGAGCCAAGGTGCCGACATCATTGTCAACACGGACGGCGACAATCAGTATGCCGGCCGATCGATTCCGGAGTTGGTCCGACCGATCCTCGAACGGCATGCGGATGTGGTTATCGGCGACCGGCAGGTTGCCAATAATCCGCATTTCGCCTGGACCAAGAAGCGGCTCCAAGCCTTGGGAAGTGCCGTGGTGCGGCGCTTATCCGGTACGACGGTGCCGGACGCGGTTAGCGGCTTCCGCGCCATATCACGAGGCGCGGCTCTACAACTCAACATAGTTTCGCCATTTAGCTACACGATCGAGATGCTGATTCAGGTCGGCAAGCAACGCATGGCCTTGGCCTCCGTGCCGGTCGAGACGAACCCGGTCACACGCCATTCGCGCCTGTTCTCCAACGTTCCGCAATTCATTCTGCACTCGCTGGCGACGATGCTGCGGATCTACACGATGTACAACCCGTTGCGCATGTTCTCGTATGTTGGTGTGCTGCTCGCAGTTGTCGGGCTCGCCCCAATTCTGCGCTTTCTCTATTTCTATTTTTCCGGCGATGGCGCCGGGCACATCCAGTCGCTGGTTCTCGGCGGTGCTTTTCTCATGATGGGATTTGTCGCCGTTTTGGTTGGCGTCGTGGCTGATCTCATCAACTTCAATCGGCGGCTCGTGGAACTGACGTTGCAAAAGGTTCGTGACCTTGAGTTGGGTACACAGCGCCGCCTGATGCTCAACGATATCGGCACAGAGACACAGCCGGCGCCCCGCCGAACTCCCCCGAGTCCGTGCAACGCCGCGGTGCCGTCGCAACATGCCCGGGGCCGATGAACCTGACAGTCCGACGGACTCTGTATCTCGAGCGTGGGACAATTGCGCTTGTTGTCATTTTCTTTGCCGTCGGCCTCCATCGGCTATTTATCACGAATATCAACTGGGATGAATTCTACTACCTGTCTTTTGTGCACCTCTATCGCGGCGGTGAATTAGCCCTGCACTGGCAAACATTTCATGTGCATTTCTTCGCCTGGTTGCCTTGGATTTCGGAAAGCGAAGTGCAACAAGTTTTTGCCGCAAGAGGTGTGGTCTGGGTTATCAATCTTGCGTCGACGTGGCTCATCTACCGGATTGCCGGGCGCTTCAGCAATCGTCTCGGCGCGCTTCTCGCGGCGGCTCTCTACCTATCGTTCTCTTTCGTCATGGATCATGGCACTAGCTTTCGTGCCGATCCGTTTTGCGCGCTTTTTTTCCTGGTCGCGGTGCATCTGCTAATCAATAGGATGGACTGGCCCTATGCGGCGCCCATAGCGGCGATTGCCATGGCCCTCGCCGTGATGGTCTCGCTTAAGAGTGTATTTTACGTCCCGACGATCGCCGTGTTGCTCGCGGCGTCTTTGTTGAACCGGAGCGAAAGACTGGCGGCGCTGCGCCGGGTGGCGGTCTTTGTGTTCAGTTTCGCTGTGGCGTTCGCTGTTCTCTTCATTTGGCATAGCCGCACCCTTGCACCGGTGCCCTTGGCAGACTCCGGTGCCTATGCCGCTATCGTTGGCGGTAAGACCCTGGGTGGCGGCGATCTGTTTCCGGCATGGCCCTTTGTCCGCCGGGCATTGGCGGATAATCCGCTCACGTGGGTTCTCATCGCCTGCGGTCTTTGGATCGCAGGCCAGAACCTGATCAGCGGCCGCCGGCGAGCGGAGTCCCTCACGATTCTATCGCTGGCCCTTCCGCTGTTGTCTCTGGTGGTCTACCGGAACGCGTTTCCCTATTTTTTCGTATTCCTGGTGCCGGGCGCTATCATTCCGGCGGCCATTGCCATCAATCATCTGGCGGCGCGCGGCGGGGCGGCGTTCGCTGCCGTGGCGGCGATTCTGGTCGTTGTCGCCGCGGCGTATACCATCAACTACGCAAAGAAGTTACCCGACCAAACGGTGGCGCAGGCGGAAACCGTGCGCCTGGTGCACGCTATGTTTCCCGAGCCGGTGCCCTACATCGACCGCAACTCGATGATTGGGTCATTTCCAAAGGCGGGCTTCTTCATGAGCACCTGGGGCATGGAGTCTTACCGGGCGTCGATGCGGCCGATCATGGCCGATCTTCTGGCTCAGAAAACACCGCCGCTGCTAATCGCCAATACGTCGGCGCTTGATATTGCCGGCTCGGCCCTTTCGGGCAATAAAGCAAGCCCGTACAAATTGTTCCCAGAGGATTTTAAGCTCTTGCGCGAGAATTATGTCCATCACTGGGGCGCCATCTATGTGGCGGGGAAGAGCCTGGTTCTGCCTGCCGATGGAGAGGCGCAGGCCTTCGAGATTATGGTGCCCGGCACCTATACGGTAGAGGCCGCAGGGTCGATCGAAATTGATGGCGAGCAATTGGCACCGGGCGCCGATCTTACGCTGACGTTGGGGCTACACAGTGCCAAGGCCTCGATGGGCAGGGCCCGGCAAGCGACCTTGCGATGGGGGCGCGACTTGTATCTGCCCGCGCGACCGCCGTCGCCGCAGCCGATCTACACAGGCTTTTAAGGCGGGGGTGGTGTGGCGGGACGGATATGCCTGGTTACGTCCAGCTTTCCGCGGTGGGCGGGTGATCCGACATCGCCTTTCGTTTTGCAACTGGCGCGGGATTTGAAGAACCGGAGCTGGCAGGTGGCGGTGTTGGCGCCGCATGCTGCCGGCCTCAATCGGCACGAGACCCTGGGCGGCGTACCGGTGACCCGCTTCCGCTATTTTTGGCCGCCGTCTCAGCAGACCGTTTGCTATCGGGGTGGAGCGCTGTTCAATCTGCGGCGCGAGCCGGCCAATTGGCTGAAGTTGCCTGCACTGGTTGTCTGTCAGTCGCTGGCGCTTTTTCGTACGGTTCGGCGGCAACAAAGCGACGTGATTCACGCGCATTGGATTTTGCCGCAAGGCCTTGTGGCATTGGCTGTCGGCCGCCTGTGCCGCGTCCCCGTTGTCATCACAGTGCACGGCAGCGATGTCTTCGCCCTGCGCGGTCGTATGTGGACTTGGTTCAAGCGTGTGGCATTACGCGGTGCCGCTGCGATTACCGTCAACAGCTCGGCGACAGAGGCGGCGGCGCATGCCATCGCCCCGGATCTGCGGACTCTGCACCGCATCCCCATGGGCATTGTCGCGACGGGTATGCTGGACACAACGACGCAAAGTGATATGCGCCGCACCCTGCGCCTCGGCAGTGGACCGGTGCTGATATTCGTCGGCCGCCTGGTTCCGCAGAAAGGTGTGGCGGACCTGCTGCATGCCTTGGCGATTCTCAGCGGTGAATGGCCGGGAGCCTGCACGGTTATCGTTGGCGATGGACCGGAACGGTTGCCCTTGGAGGCGCGAGCGAAGGACCTGAAGATCGATAAACAGGTCCGTTTCGTCGGCGCAGTCGATCCGGCCCGTGTTCCCGAATACCTGGCCGCGGCGGATGTGTTCGTTGCGTCGGCGAGAGCGACACGCGAGGGCGCCGCGGAAGGCCAGGGCCTAGCCATCGTCGAAGCGATGCTGGCAGGCATACCGGTTGTCGCGAGCCGCAGCGGCGGCGTGGTGGATGCCGTGCGCCAGGAGGAGACGGGGTTGCTTGTGGATGAAAGCGCACCAGCCCAAATCGCGGCGGCGGCCGACCGCCTGCTGAAGGACCGAGACCTGGCCAAGCGGTTGGCCGCCCAGGCGCAGGCAATGGCGGCAACGACGTATTCCACCGACCACGCTGCCGACGCATTCTCTCGGCTATTTGCTGCGATAACGCGCCCACAACGCGGCTAGGGCGCGGCGCTCGGTCGCCGCCATACACAGGCCCAAAGCGGCGAGCAAGAGAACCAGCCACGCCACGCTCAGGCTCCACCACGGCCCGGCGCCAACGCTCTGCATCGAAATATAGGCGAGCAGGGCAATGACGACGGCAATGCTCGGCCGCACGATGGCAAGGCCAATGGTCACCTGCTTATGGCGGGCCGCCAAAGCCAGCAGACATAGCGCCCACAGTCCCAAGCCGGTCCCGGCCCCGGCGAGGGCGCCCAAGGGTCCCATGTTTGCTGTGAGTATCGGCACCGCCAGAGTCATCGCCGCCGCTCCGGCTAAAGCCGATAAACCCGCGACAAGGTAACTCTCGCGGACCATCAGCAACGGATTGAGCGCGGTCGCCGCTGCCAGGGGTAGGAGCAGCCATAGCGCCGGCCCCAACAACGCGCCGGTCCCCACATATCCGG
>Ga0209633_10001448_pt1 | contig 24340 bp, 22 predicted proteins | sample Cruoilmetagenom1_FD_187290 | JGI IMG/M metagenome (GOLD analysis project Ga0209633, IMG submission 187290) | Oil polluted marine microbial communities from Coal Oil Point, Santa Barbara, California, USA - Sample 1 (SPAdes) (version 2) | ecosystem: Environmental > Aquatic > Marine > Oil seeps ...
CGGTGGCGACGAAGTCGAGCACGTCGTCGAAGTCCCTCCGGGACAGATTCGCGTAGGGCGCGGCGCGGCGCACCTCGTCGTAGAGCGCGTCGGCCTCGAAGGGCGCCGAGCAGGCAACGCCCAGCACATGCTGCGCCAGGACATCGAGCCCGCCGGTACGCGGCGGCTTGCCGTCGAGCTCACGGGCGCGCACCGCCGCCATCGCGGCCTCGCATTCCAGCACCTCGAAACGGTTCGCGGGAACCAGCAGCGCCCGGCTCGGCTCCTCCAGGCGATGGTTGGCGCGGCCGATGCGCTGCAGCAGCCGGCTGGCACCTTTGGGCGCGCCGACCTGGATCACCAGATCGACCGCACCCCAGTCGATGCCGAGATCGAGCGAGGAGGTCGCGACCACGGCCTTGAGGTCGCCGCGCGCCATCGCCGCCTCGACCTTGCGGCGCTGCTCGGGCGCGAGGCTGCCGTGATGCAGTGCGATGGCGAGGTTGTCGTCGTTGATGCGCCACAGCGCCTGGAAGATGATCTCGGCGAAGGCGCGCGTATTGACGAAGACGATCGCCGTTCCCGCCCCCTTGATCGCGGCGTAGATGGAGGTGATCGCGTGCAGCCCCGAATGCCCCGACCACGGCATTCGATCCGTTGGCGTGACGATGGCGATCTCTGGCTCCGGTCCCGGTTCGCCCTCGATCAGCCGTACCGGCCCGTGCGACAGCCAGCGCGCCAACTCGGCCGGCCGCGCCACCGTCGCCGACAAGCCCACGCGGCGTGCCTGCGGGGCCAGCGATGCCAGCCGCGCCAGACCCAGCGACAGGAGATCGCCGCGCTTGTTGTCGGCAAGCGCATGGGTCTCGTCGACGATCACGGTGGCAAGCCCCGCGAACAGCCTGGGCGCGTCGTCGTACGAAAGGAGAAGCGCCAGCGACTCCGGCGTGGTCATCAGGATATGCGGCGGCCGCCGCCGCTGGCGCATGCGTTTGGATTGCGGCGTGTCGCCGGTACGCGTTTCGGCGCTGATCGCCAGCCCCATCTCGGCGATCGGCGCTTCGAGGTTGCGATGGATGTCGACCGCGAGCGCCTTCAACGGCGAGATATAGAGCGTGTGGAACCCCTCGCGCGGGTTTTCCGCCAGGTCGATCAGCGTCGGCAGGAAACCCGCCAGTGTCTTGCCGCCGCCGGTCGGCGCGATCAGCAGCGCGCTCTCGCCGGCGCGCGCCGCCTCCAGCATCGCCAGCTGGTGCGCATGCGGCGCCCAGCCGCGCCCGGCGAACCAGCCCGCGAAGGGTTCCGGGAGTGCTTGCGTGCGCGGTGGCGCGGTGGCGAGGGCGTCCATGGGGCTCAGAGTAGCGGCAAGCATCTCTGGAACAAACTAGAAACGTGCAAACGCCTCACGCAGTTGGGCGATTCGCGCCGCACGCGCCGCATCGTCGTATGCTTCCGCGGGCACCGCACCCCAGACCGGCTTCGGCCAGGCCGGATCGTCGCTGCGCCGTGCGATCACATGGATGTGGAGTTGCGGCACCTGGTTGCCCAGCGCCGCGACGTTGAGCTTGATCGGCTTGAACAGCGCTTCAAGCGTCTTGCTCGCGCGCACGATCTCGGCGGTCATCACGGGCAGGTCCGCGGCCGCGAGATCGTGGAAGTCGCGCAAGCCCACCCGCGCCGGCACCAGGATCAGCCAGGGATAGTTGGCGTCGTTCATCAGGAGGACGCAGCAGAGATCCCAGCGCTCGATTTCGGCCGTGTCCGCCGCCAGCTTCGGGTCGAGTTCGAACGCCGCCATGCCGCCTCCGTTCAGACGGGCTCACCGTAGCCAATTCAGAACGCAATCGCGAGGTCGGCGATGTCCTCCGCGATCCGCGCGGGCGCCGGGCCCGCGCGGATGCGTGTCGCAGCTTATCCCTCGCCTTGCGTCGGTTTGATCAGCGCCACCGTCGCGCCTTGCGGGTCGGCGATCACGGCGATGCGGCCGACATCGGGAACGTCGCCGGCCGGGGCCAGCACCTTGCCGCCAAGCCCTTCGACCTTGGCGGCTGTCGCGTCGACGTCATCGACCGCGATATAGGAAAGCCAGGTCGGGCGTTCGCCCTCGAAGGGCTCACCCTTGGCCGGAAACATGCCGCCCACGGGCTGGCCGCCGACCAGCCACAGCGTGTAGATACGCCCGTCACCCATCGGCATCTCTTGCGTCTTCCAGCCGATCAGGCCCGTGTAGAACGCCGCCGCTGCCGCCGTATCGTTGGTCGCCAACTCGTTCCAATAGAAACTGCCATGTCCGCTCACCGTGTCGTCCTCCATTTGTCGCATTTTAAGTTCTTGTTTTGTTCTTTCAATGTGACTCAGGTTTCAAACCGGTGCAAGCGTAAATCGTGGTAGGCGCGATGAATATTGTTGCGGTGCGCGTTGGCGCGTCAGCGCCGCAGGCCGGCTTTGAATTAGCTTTGACCTAAGTTTTGACCGGGCCCTGCTCGCATAGGCGCGCGAGACCAGCACCACGCCGATCAGCACCAGCACCGTGCCGGCGATGTGGAAGCCCCGGATCGCCTCGTCGAAGAACATCATGCCCAGCGCCGATCCGAAGACCGGGTGCAGGCACATGAAGGCCGAGGCCCGGTTGGGGCCGATGCGCAGCGTGCCGGCATTCCAGCAGGCCCAGCCGATAATGGTGCTGAAGAGCGCGACGTATAACAGGCTCGCCGCCGCCCGCCAGGTCCAGGCCATGCCCTGGCCGCCCGCGATCTCCGCCGCATAAGCGGGCGCCAGCCAGATGACGCCGCCCGCCGACAGCACCAGCAGCACCGTCCAGGGCGAGAGCGCGAGCTTGGCGCGCTTCAGCAGCACCATGTAGAGCGCCCAGCAGGTGATCGCCGCCAGCATGAAAATGTCGCCCCAGCCGAACTGAAGGCGCAGCAACAGGCCGAGATCGGCCCGTGTCACCACCACGGCGATGCCGACGAAGGAAACGCCGATCCCCAGCATCTGCCAGCGGTTCACCAGATCGCGCAGGATCAGCCACGAGAAGAAAGCCGCGGCGACCGGCACGCCGGCATTGATGAGGGCGGCGTTCACCACGCTCGTGTGCAGGATCGAGAAATAGACGAAGGTGTTGCCGGCGACGAAGAAGAGGCTCATCGCTGCGACCGCGCCGAGCCGGGAACGCACGACTGGCCAGTCGCGCCGTAGCGCGCCGATCACGAAGGGCAGCACCAGCGCTGCCGCCAGCACGTGCCGCCAGAAGGACAGCGCGACCGGCGGCACGTCGAGATTGGCCCAGCGCCCGACCACGAAGTTGCCGCCCCAGATCAGGATCGCCAAGGTCAGCAGCGTGTAGGCGCTTGTCGCGACGGCGACAACCGGCGCCAAGGTTCCGGTGCGGGATTGCGTCTCCGCAGTCACACCGATAGCGGACCCTAACGCCCGCGAAAGACCGGCGGCCGGCGCTCCTTGAACGACGCCACGCCCTCGGCCACGTCGTCGCTCTTGGCAAGCGCCGCCCAGCGCGCCTTGTCGCCCTCGATGGCGGCGGCCGGGCCTTCGAGGAGCGCCTGGCGCGCCGCCTCGAGCGTCGCCTTGACCGCGAGCGGTGCCTGGGCCGCGATGGTCTCGGCGATCTCGATGGCGCGGGAGAGCGCCTTTCCGTTCGCCACCACCTCTTGGACGAAGCCGAAGCGCAGCGCCGTCGCGGCATCGAACTCGTCGCCGGTCAGCAGCACCGCCATGGCATTGCCCCAGCCGGCCGACTGCACCATGCGGATCGTCGCCCCGCCGGTCGCCAGCAGGCCGCGCTTGACTTCGAGCTGCGAGAAGCGCGTGTCGGAAGCGGCGACGACGATGTCGGCGGCGAGCATGAGCTCGATGCCAGCGGTGTAGCAGATGCCCTCGACGGCGCAGACGACGGGCTTGCCGCGCACCGGATCGCGGCGGTTGAAGGGATCGACCGTGCCGGCGGGAAAGAACTCCTCGCCGATGTCGACCATCGAAAGGTCGAGCCCCGCGGTTGTGTTGCCGCCCTCGCCATAGAGCACCGCGCAGCGCGCGTCGCCGTCCGCCTCGAAGGCGGTGAAGGCTTCGGCCAACTCGCGCAGCATTTTGGGGCTGAGGCCGTTCAGCTTCTGTGGCCGGTCAAGCCCGATCAGGAAGACCGGCCCGCGCCGCTCGACCTTGATGCCGCCCGGATCGCCGCCGCCGCGCTGTTTGGTTTCTACCATCGCTTCATCTCCCAAAAGGAGCCGTCGGAACAGAGTTTCTCTCCCCCTCCAAAGAAGGGGAGGGGGTTAAAGTCTCCGACCTACTTCGCCAGTAGCCACACCACCGCCACGCCCAGCACAGCGAGCGCCAGCCACATCGGCCATTGCGGGGCGGGTTGCGGCGGTTCGTGCCGGCGCAGCGTCTCCAGCGTGTCGGGATGCAGGCGCACGCCGCCCTCGGCAAGATCGGTTGCCGCGCGCTCGATGCCTTTGAGGATCATCGGCGCGCGCTCGACCAACTCGCGCACGGTCTCCGCGCTTTCCTTGGCGCGGGCGAGCGGCCCCCGGTGCTCGCGCATCCAGTCCTCGACCAGCGGCCGCGCCAGCTCCCACATATTGACCGTCGGATCGAGCTTGCGCCCCACGCCCTCGGTCACCAGCATGGTCTTCTGCAGCAGCAGCAGTTGCGGCTGGGTCTCCATCTCGAAACGCTCGGTGACCTGGAACATTAGCCCCAAGAGCTTGGCGAGCGAGATCTCGGCCATCGGCAGGCCCAGGATGGGCTCGGCGATGGCGCGGATCGCTTGCGTGAAGGCGGCCTTGTCCTTGTGCGCGGGCACGTAGCCGGCGCGGAAATGTACCTCGGCGACGCGCGCATAGTCGCCCTGCAGGAAGCCGAGCAGCATGTCGGCCAGAAAGTGCCGCGTTGCCTTGTCGACCCGGCCCATGATGCCGAAATCGACCGCCACGATGGCGCCCTCGGCATCGACGAAGGCATTGCCCGGATGCTGGTCTGCATGGAAAAAGCCGTCACGGAAGGCCTGCTTGAAGAAGACCTCGGCGGCGTTCTTCAGGATCAGCCGCACGTCGTGCCCGGCCGCCGCAAGCTCGACGCGCCGGTCGACGGGGATGCCGATGACGCGCTCGGTGGTGAGCACGCGCTGGGCGGTGCGCTGCCAGTCGACGCGCGGCACGCGAAACGTCGGATCGCCGACGAAGTTCTGGGCGAGCTCGGAGGCCGCCGCCGCCTCCATGCGCAGATCCATCTCCACGGCGACCGAGTCGGCGAAGGTCTCGACGACCGCAACCGGTTTCAGCCGCCGCAGCGCCGGCCGCATCCGCTCGACCCATTCGGCGATCCAGTAGAAAAGATCGAGGTCACGCTTGAAGGCCAGCTCGATACCCGGCCGCAGCACCTTGACCGCAACGTCTTCGCCCTCGGTGGTGACGGCGAAGTGAACCTGCGCGATCGAGGCGGCGGCGACCGGCTCGTCCTCGAAGCTGCCGTACAGCGTTTCGACCGGCGCCTCGAGTTGGTCCTCGATGATCTTGCGCGATTCTTCGGCCGGGAAGGGCGGCAACTTGTCCTGCAGCGCGGCGAGATCGGTTGCCACCTCCTCGCCCAGCAGATCCGGCCGGGTCGCCAGCGACTGGCCGAGCTTGATGAAGGACGGCCCCAGCGCCTCCAGCGCCTCGGCGAGGCGCTCGCCCGGCCGCTTGCCATGCGCGCGCCGCGCGATGATGCGCGCCAGCCGCCGCGAGACCGGCGCGACGCCGAAGAGCTCCAGCGGGAACAGCGCATCGTGGCGCGCCAGCACCACCGCGATCCGGATCAGCCGGCGGGCATTGCGGGCATGGCGCAGCATTCAGCTGGCTCTCCCGGGCAGCGGCTTGGGCATCGCCGCGAACATGGCTAAAGCCGCCATGCCGAATGGATCGCCGCGATGCCGCCCGAAAGATTGCGCCAGGCGACGCGTTCGAGCCCCGCCGCCTCGACCCGGCGCGCGAGCGCGTCCTGGGGCGGGAATTTGCGGATGCTCTCCACCAGGTAGCGATAGGACGCGCGGTCGCCCGCCACGACCTCGCCGATCAGCGGCACGACGTTGAAGGAATAGCGGTCATACAATTCGCCCAGGAACGGCACCGCGACGCGGCTGAACTCCAGGCAGAAGAACCGCCCGCCAGGCTTCAGCACCCGGCGCGCCTCGGCCAGGGCCTTGTCGATGTGGGTGACGTTGCGGAGACCAAAGGCAATGGTATAGGCGTCGGCGCTCATATCGGGCAGCGGTAGCGCCTCGGCCGTGCCGCAGACCCACTCGATCCCCCGCGCAATGCCGCGATCGAGCGCCCGGTCGCGGCCCACCGACAGCATCGAGGGGTTGATGTCGCAGACCGTGACCCGCGCCTCGTTGTCGGCGTGATCCGCCGCCCGCTTGGCCGTCCGCGCCAGAAAGCGAAAGGCGATGTCGCCCGTACCACCGGCGACGTCGAGCAGATGCATGCCCGGGCGCGGGGCGACCATGTCGATCAGCGCGGCTTTCCAGAGGCGGTGGATGCCGCCCGACATCAGATCGTTCATCAAATCGTAGCGCCGCGCGACGCTGTCGAAGACCCCGCGCACGAGCCCGTCGCGCGCCGAAGCCGGAACCCGCCGATACCCGAAATCGGCTTCGGATTCCTGTCCGCCGTCGGGCTGGTTCGTGGGGTCTTTCAGATCCGTCATGACGCGCAGCTTATCCCACGCCCCCAGGCCCCGCCAGTTGGCCAAATTGCCTCAATCGAGTTTCAGGTCGAGGAGCTGGAGCTCGGTATAGAGGTGGTCGATCTCGTGTGGGGCGAGGCGCTCGGTCTTGAAGAACCGTGGTACGGGGAGGGGCTCGTGCGCCGCGCCGTCGGGCGGGCGCAGAACGAAGCGTCCATCGGCCGCCAGCACCGCCGGGCCATCGGGGAGCAGCGCGTTTGCAAGCGCTTGGGCGTGAGCGGTGAACATGGCGCGGTCGCCCGCATGGAGCAGGTCGAACCAGGTAACGTCCGCGCCCTTCTGTTTGACCGAGAAGAACAACAGCGACCGCCCGCCCGCCGCCTCCAGCAGAATGGGGGTAGCCGGCAGGCCGCCCATGTCGTCGAGCAGCCGCGCTTCGCTGGGCCCCACCCGCGCGCGGATCGCGTCGGGGTCGTCCAGAACCGTGAGCGCGGCATCGGGCGGGCCCGTCCGGCGCCAGACATAGCGGTGGTCGTCGAGCACCCCGTAGCCCACGGCATCGAGGATCTTCAGCGTGTTCTTCGAGCTTGTCATTATGTTGTAGGACAGCGCGGGATCAGACGTCGCGTCCGCCATCATCCGCGTGCCCAGCCCCGTGCCGCGTAGCGATTTGTCGAGATACCAGGCGCAGATGTTGACGATCCGCTCGCTGCGTCCGTTTATCTCGCGGTCGGCATAGACCATGCCGACATAGCCGAGGATCTGCCCGCCCGCCTCGACCACGCGGCCGAGATCGGGCTTCTCGGCAAGCCAGTCATAGGTCATCAGGCGGCGCCAACGCTCGGCTGCGATCTTGGCGTTCATCTTGTCGTGCAGCAGCGCGCAGACCGCGTCGATGTCGCCGGCGCCCGCCGGCCGGATGACGGCGCTCATATCTTTGTGCTCATGCGCCCGCTCCGAAGATGTCCAGCGAATCGCGCCAGCGCGCCGCCGGATGCCGGTCGACCGCCTCGGCGAGCCGCGCGCAGAATGCGCAGCCATCTTCGTCGAGGTCGATGTGGTGGGTGAGGAAGCCGGTCGGCTCGCCCGCATCCACCGCACCCGTCCGCCGTGCTTCGAGATGCTCGACCAGTTCGCCCAGCGCCTTGACCTCGCCCGCGAAACGCGCGCCGCCCTTCCACTTGATCGGATCGCAGTGGGCGTTGGCGATGACGAGGCCGTGCGGCCCGCCGGCGCGCGGTCCGAAGGCCGAGACGCCGCGATAGCCGCGCGCGGCCAAAGGATCGAAGAGCGCGGGATCGATCCGGTTCCAAGGCGGCACGACAACCGGGAGAAACCTGTCACCGAAGACCGCTGCGAGCCGCGTGCCGCCGGCATCGAGATCGGACAGCACCGCCGCCTCGCCCCGGTGCAGCCCCAACTCCCAGGCACCCAGGCCTTGGCCTTTGGGCGCGTGGTTGACGTGGGCGAAGCCATGCTGGGCGATGCGCACATGGGGCGCGGCGGCGATTGCCGGTCCGAGCGCATCGTCCAGCCGCGCCGGGATCACGGCCAGCAGCAGCCCTGTTGCTGCCGTCACATCGATGAGCCGCGCGAGCCTTGGGCCCGGCGCCACCGCATCGTCGTCGCGCCACCACAGATCGGCGATCCGCCCGGCTTTGCCCCATCGGTCGAACTCGGCGTCAAGCGCCGCCCAGGGATCAGTGTCGGTCTCGGGTGCGGTCATGCCGGGACTATAGCGCGATCACCTCTTCCTGCGGTCCACGAGCATGCTCAAGACCACGATGCGGAGAGACAAATAGCGCACTGACTAATCGTAGGGGCGGGTTTGAAACCCGCTCGAACTGCCCGAGGCCGGGTTTGAAACCCGCCCCTACAAATACTGCCGCGGCGCCACTACCCTTTCAGCGTGAACAGCTCCTGGGGCTCGCGCACGCCGCGCAGGGCATGGAAGCCGAGCGATTGCAGCTCGCCGTGGCAGCCGCAGGCGATCTCGTGGAAAGAAGCGGAGATCAGCACGTTGCGCTCCATCGCCCGGCACAGCGCCTGGATGCGGCTCGCCTCGTTGACCGCCGGGCCGATCACGGTGAAGTCGAGCCGGTCGCTGGCGCCGATATTGCCGTAGAGCACGTCGCCCAGATGCAGCGCCAGGCCGAAATCCATCACCGTCTTGCCGGCCTCCCGGCGCGATTCGTTGAAGGGCGGAAAGGCCGCGCGCAGCTCGGCTGCGGCCTTCAGTGCGTTCCGGCACACCGCCTCGCCGTCGAGCGCGGTCAGATCGAAGGTGGCCAGGAAACCGTCACCCAGGAACTTCAAGATCTGGCCCTTGTTGGTCCGCACGGGAGCCGCCATCAGCTCCAGATAGTCGTCGAGCGTCTCCACCAGCTCGTTGCCCGGCAGGCGGTCGGAAACGCGTGTGAAGCCGCGCAGGTCGCAGAACCATAGAACCGCGCGGATGGTCTCCGCCGAGCCGCGGTCGATGGCGCCGGTCAACACCCGGTGTCCGGCATCCTCGCCCAGATAGGTGCTGAGCACGTTGGTGGCGATGTCGTAGATGGTGCGTGACTTCACCGCCAGGCCGAAATAGAGCAGCACGTCGGTGACCTGGCGCAGGTGGCCGTCGTCGAAGCCGCCGGGCCGCGTCGTCGCGCAGGAAAAGAAGCTGCCGCTGGCGCTGTCCGGATCGCCCTCGTCGATCTTGCCGTACGGAACGAGCTGGGCGGCGTAATCGGTCATGCCCTCCTCGCGCAGCTCGTCCAGGATCGGGAAATCGAGCGGCGCGTTCGTGTCGAGCCGGCGGCGCAGCACCGGCGTGCCGGTCGTCCGCATGAAATAGACCGGGCTCTGTTTGAAGTCGTCGAGTTGCCAGGTCGCGCGATCGCGCATGGTCGTCTCGATGCCCTTTTGATCGGGCCGCCAGACGTAGGTCTGGGCGCCATAGCGCGGATGCAGCGTGCCCATGGCCATGCTGGCGCGCGCCATGTCGAAGCCGGCTCCATGAAGCCGCATGCAGAACCCGTCGAACTGCTCCTCGAGGGGCAGTCCCTTGAGCCCCTGCGCGACCAGCCATTCGGGCATGTCGTCGAGATCGAGCGGCGGCAGCGCTTCGGTGTCGCCCTTGGGCGCGTCCATGGCTCCGGTCCCTCGTTCCGCATGGTCGAACGTTACCGGTTAGACATAGGGTCGATCGACCCGATCGCCAGCGCCGTCCGACAAAACGGCTCTGTCAGTCGCTCTCGCCGGCGCCCTCTCCACCATCGGGTCCGTAGAACATCACCCAGATCGCCAGATCATTGGTGAAGTTCTCGAAGCGGTGCGTCATGCCCGCCGGCACGAAAAGCGCGTCGCCCGGCCCAAAGCTCTGGCGCTCGTCGCCGATCATGGCCACGCCGCGCCCGCGCGCCACGACGTAGAGCTCGTCGCGCGCATGCGGCGTCTGCGGGTCGTCGCCGCGCGGGGCGTAAAGCTTCATCTCCAGGCTGCCGCGTTGGAAGGCCTGGACCGAGCGTATGCCGCTGTCCGGAACCTCAGCCAACCAGTGGTCGACCTTGCCGTGCCAGCCCGGCTCCGTCTCGCTCGGTCCGCCATCGTCCGGGCCCTCGCCGCCATCGGGGCCGTAGAACATGACCCAGGCGGCGAAATGCGCAGTGAAGCCCTCGAAGCGATGCACCATACCCGCCGGCGCGAAGAGTGCATCGCCGGCGGAATATCTTCCGCGCTCGTTACCCATCACGAAGTCGCCGGCGCCCGCGGCGACGACGTAGATCTCGTCGCGTGGGTGGGGCTGTTGGGTGTCCTTGTCCCTGGGCGCGTAGAGCTCGACCTCGAGCTGGCCGTGTGAAAAGGCCGTCACGAAACGAAGCCGCCCATCGGCCGGCAGCTTAGCAAGCCACTCCTCGACCGTCCCGCGCCAGCCCTGCATGTCCCCGCCTTTCTTAACAAAATGGCCGATTCCATAAACCATAACGGCGGGCCGCCCGACGCGCCAGCCCGCCGAAACGAACTCCAGATCTGACCGCGGCCCCGGTCGGCGTGCGCGATGTCATTTTGCGGCCGAGCGGGTGCCCTAAAGAAATGATTGAGAAATAAGCAAATAAACAAATTGTATAAATCATTAATAAAAATTAACTAAAATTAAGGACAAATTAATTTGACATTTATTTCGTTATAACCAAATATTAGTGAAGTGTTCATTAGTTGTTAACCTTACTAGATGATTAATTTTTACTTGAAAGGAGCAAGCCATGACCAAACGCATTCGAAAGGTGAGTTCGCCTCGATCGCGCGTCTGGTTGGACGCCAATCGTTGTTGGCGGGATGAACGGGGCCGCTTCTGTCAAGCACCCACGGGTATCGATTTTGTAGGCCTCGCGCGGCTAGGCGTATTCGTCCTCGCGCTGGGGAGCATGTTTGTCGCCATGCATCTGTGGACGACGCGGGGGCCGGCAAACGCCAAAGTCATCCGGCCACATGCCAACATGACCATCCATGAGCGTTATGGGGTGACCGCGGGGGCTTTCGCGACGGTGAAGGTCAAGCCAGTGCGTCTCGCGCGCGCTGCCAAGCCGGCGCGGGAGCGTTGGTGCCTCATCCAGCTCGCCTACCATGAAGCGCGCAGCGAGTCGGATGACAGCATCGTCAAGCGGATCTGGACTGCCGTCTGGCGCTCACGCCGCGACGACTTCAAGGCTAATACGATCTGCGAGGCCGTGTTCGCCTATGGCGCTTTCTCCGCCTTCTTGAAGGGGATTCCGCCGGCGCGCGACAAGGCGGCGCTGGCGCGGGTGACGCGGATCGTCGACGAGCAAATGCCGGCGATCCTGCCCGACAGCTATGGCGGGCGGAAATGCATGGAACGCGACCTCTATACCGACCGCTGCACCTTCACGCTCGCCGACACGGTCAAGGTTCAGCCGGTGATGACGCACCACGCCGAGACCGACTGCCGGTATCTCGGGCTCAAAGGCTACAACTACGTCCGCCGCAACGGCCGCTGCGAGCCGCGCTGGGCGCGCAAGATGGTCGAGGTTGCCGCCGTGCGCTGCACCATGATCAAGAACCGCCCCTGCACGACGGTCTTCTGGGTGAGGGATAGCGACGGCTGAACACGGGAATGGCTAAACGGGAGGGGCAAAAAGGGACTGGGGAATTGCAACAACGTCCCTGACAGACCTCGGTGAATTCGAACGAGGCACCTCGTCACACCTCTGAAGCCCACTCATGGGGACCGTCGGCCGGCGGTCCCCAAATTTTTTCGCTACCAATGTTTCAAGTGAGGCCGAACCGATCGGATCAGCCGGAGCGGGCGAGCGCGTCCTCGATGAAATCCATGCGGTCCTTGCCCCAGAAAATCTCGCCGCCGACGACGAAGCTGGGCGCACCGAAGATCCCGCGCGCCAGGCCCTCGTTGGTGCTTTCGGCCAGCGCGTCGCGCGTCTCGGCGCTCTCGCACACTGCCTCGAACTCGTCCCCATCGACGCTGAGCCTTGCCGCTACGGCCCGCAAGCCCTCATACTCGGCGATCGAGGCGTCGTTGGCTTCCCAGTAGCGCTGAAAGATGGCATCGACGAAGGCGCGCTCGCGGTCCCAGCGCCGCATGGCGATGGCGCCCCGGAGCGCCCGGCTGGTCTTGATCGGGAAGCGGTCGGGGAAGCGGAAGGCAAGGTCGTATTTCGCCGTCCAGCGCTCCAGGTCGCGCTTGCGGTTGGCGATCTTCGCCGCGGGCTCGTCCATCAGGACATAGTTCCATCAGGACATAGTTATGGTGGCGAAAGACGTAACCGAGATTGAAGGGATGGAGGACCAGCGTCGCCGCGTGCCGATCGACGACCGGGTCAATCAGCTTGAGCGCGAAATAGGTGTTGGTGCTGCCGATATCCCAGTAGAGCTCGATCGCCTTGGCCATGATGGCGCCTCCGTCGGCGGCAAGTGCCGTCTATTCGTAGGGGCGGGTTTCAAACCCGCCCCCGCGGCGGTGCGGGCGGGTTTGAAACCCGCCCCTACAGATAAGACCATCGGCCAACGCCTAACGTTCCGTCACCAGGGTTCCGCATAGGGGCGCAGCTCGACGTTGAACGACCAGGCGGTCTTGGGCTGGTGGGCGGTCTGATAGACGCTCTCGGCGATATCCTCGGGCTTGGCGAAGCGCTCCTCGGGCGTGTCAGGGAACTGGCGGCGGGTCCAGCGGATATCGATGATGGCATCGATCACGACATAGGCGACGTGGATGCCTCGCGGCCCAAGCTCGCGCGCGATGGCTTCGGCGAGGATGCGTTGGGCGGCCTTGGTGGGGGCAAAGCCGGAGAAGTTGGACTTGCCGCGCCAGGCGGATGTATTGCCGGTGACAATGAGCGCGCCGCTGCCGCGGCCGATCATCGCCGGCGCCACCGCGCGGGCCAGATGCAGCAGGCTCATCGTGTTGACCTGGAAATTCGCCTCGATGTCGGCCGGGTCGATCTCCAGAAAGTTCCCCCAGGAGCCGCGCGCCGCGTTGTGGATGACGACATCGGGTTCGCCCAAATCGATGCGGCAGCGCGCCAGCATGTCCTCCAGCGCATCGGGGTCGGTGATATCGCACGGCAGGGCCAGGCTGCCGGGCAGGGCGGCCTCGTATTCCTTCAGGCGCGGCTCCGAGCGCGCCACAAGCGCCACCTTGTAGCCGCCCTCGGCGAAGCGCTTGGCCACCGCCCCGCCTGTACCCCGGCCGACGCCCGCCACCAAGGCTACTTTCTCCGCCATTACGCCGCCTCCCACTGCGCATATCGCCTGCCCTCAGAGTAGGACAAATGCGCACGAATGAAAGACCCGCGGCACGCTCGCCGCGGTCGTCGTCAGCCTAATGTTGCTCGGGCCTCTGGATATTCCGGCTTAGGCCGCCGGCCGCTCTATCGCCGCTGGCGTAACCGCGGGCGGAACTGCCGCTACCATGACGTCGTCGGTCGCTGGCGGATCGAGCTGGAGCGAGGCGTCGGTGTAATTCCGTGCCGCCGGGTCGCGCTGGATCTTGCGGCGCAGGCGGTGCAGCTTGAGGCCATAAATCAAGTAGGGCACGTAGGTTCGCGCGATCTGCCCGGCCCGGCGCGGATAGAAGGTGATCATCGGCTCGCGCTTCATTCCGGGCCGCCGTGCGGTGCGAACCTTGCGCCGGAACATGCCGCCCTGCAGCGGGTGGATGCCCTCAAAGCGCTGCATGCCCCAATAGGAGAGAACCTGCTGGACCACGCTGATCGGCTTGATGCCGCAGGCATGCGCGCGCCGGATCAGGCGCTCGACATGCTCGTCGCTGTAATAGAGGTGCCAGGCTTCTTCGTAGATGCCCTGCCATTCGTCCTTGGTCATGCGCGGGTGCTCGACCACGACATGCTCGGTGTCGCCCTTGTTGAGATCGGGGTCCATCCAGACGCCGGCATCGTAAGCGCGCTTGTGGTCTTCGGAACCCGGCGCGGGCGACATGATGAAGAACTCGAGGATATCGATCGGCAGCTCGCGCTGGACGAAGGCGATGTCGCGCCGGATCGACGCCGGCGTGTCGTCCTCGAACCCCAGGATGTAGCCGGCAAAGGTGACCACGCCGGCCCGCTTCCAAGCCAGCAGCATCTCGCGGTACTGGGCGATCTGGTTCTGGCGTTTCTTGACCGCGAGCAGATTGTCGGGGTTTACGGTCTCAAGCCCCATGAACACCCAGCGACAGCCCGCCGCCGCCGCCTTCTCGATGAAGCCCTCGATCCGGTGGACCATGAGGTCGGCCTGGATGATGAACTTGATCTCCAGCCCCTCGCGCTCCTTCAGCTCGATCAGGCGATCGAAGATCGGCTCCCAGTTGGCATTGCGCGCGAAATTGTCGTCGGTGAGGAAATAGCGGGTGATGCCCTGCGCGGCGTTTGTCCGAACCAGCGCCTCGACCTCGTCGGCGCTGCGGGTGCGTGACTTGCGGCCCTGCACGTTGATGATGCAGCAGAAGCTGCATTTGAACGGGCAGCCGCGCCCGGCATCGAAACTGGAATAGCTGCCTATCGTGCGCCGCAGCATGCCGGCGGGCAGGAAGGGCAATGGCTGGCCGGTCAGATCGGGCAACTCGGCGAGGTAGTCGTAGATCGGCTTCAGCGTGCCTTCGTAGGCATCGCGCAGGAAGCCGTCCATGCGGTCCTCGGCCTCGCCGCCGAACAGCGTAATGCCTTGGGCCACCGCATCCTTCAATTCCGGCGTCAGCCCCTCGATCATCGAGAGCAGCCCGCTCACATGGAAGCCGCCGATGGCCACCGGGATCCCGGCCTTGAGGAAGGGTTGGGCGAGATCGACCGCGCGCGGGAACTGGTTGGACTGGACCCCGACCAGGCAAACCAGGCCTTTACCCCCGGCCCGTTTGATCTTGGAAATCATGGAGTCGACGGGAACCACGATGTTGGCCTCGTCATAGGCCGCGACCTTGATCTCGACATCGTCGCCAAGCACGCGCCGCTCGGCCGCGTCGGCCGCCAGACCCCACAGGCAGGCGAGCGAATTGGAGGGCAGCACGCCGCGCCGCCACTGGATGACATAGCCGTCGTCGTCATAGTGCGACGGCTTGATCAGTTCGATATGGAATGTGTCGGCGCGATCGGCCGTAACCGGGATTGCCAAGACCCTGCCTCCGCTTCGCGTTTTCCCCGATCAAAATCCACCATAGCACCATCGCTGCGAAATGCTTGAAAATCCAGTTCGCCGGAAATTCCATCAGGTGTATTGCGCGGCCCGGCGGTTCCGGTCGTTTAGGCCTCGGAGTTGACCAGAAAGTCGTCCGGCAACGGTCCGTCGGAAACCCAGCGCGCGAAGTTGCCTTCCACCGGCCAGTCCTTGGGCTGCCAGTCCTGGTCCTCGTCGATAACGTCGATGTCGGCGAAATGCTCGATCATGCTGCCCCAGGGATCGCGGAAATAGTGGAAGTAGTTCGATCCCACAACATGGCGGCCGAACCCCCAGGAATGGGTGTGGCCCTTCGCGGCCATGTTCGCGGCCGCCACGCCGATGTCGTCGACGCTGGCGAACTCGAAGCTGGCATGATGTAGGCCCGGTTCCTCCGACTGCGCCAGCGCGATGACATGGTGGTCGCCGCCGCCGGCGTTGCGCATAAAGGCGACGACGTCGCCGCCCATGGTATCGGAGAGCCGCATGCCAAGAACCTTGGTGTAGAGGTCCACCTTGGCCTTCAGATCGGCGGTGAACAACAGAATGTGGCCCAGCCGCCGCGGCAAGGCGGCATGCACCTTTTCGGCGCAGCCGCGTTCGTTCAGGCGCCGGTGAACGCCGCTGGCGTTGGACGGTGTCTCCAGCTCGTCGCGCGCCGGCGCGTCCTCGGCGACGCAGAGGCAGACCAGAAGATCATCGGTGTCATGGAACCACACCCCGTCGCGGGCGCCGGCATAGGGTGGATCCACGAGCGCGATGCCGCGCGCCTGGAGCGCCTGCCGCAGGCCCTCGATCTCGTCTTCGCGCGTGCCGAAGCAGACGTGATGCAGGCGCTTCCGTTCGACGCCGCCAAGCAGCAGGATCTGGTCCTGGTCGCGTCCGGGGCAGCGCAGGACGACGCGCTCGCCGTCGTCGTGGGCCTCCATGCCGAAGTCGGTGTAGAACCTGCACCCGACCTCGATGTCGGGCACGGCGAGGGCGAAATATTGCAGTGAGCGGATCATTGGCGCGCGCCTCCCTCCGGACAATCCCCCGCGAAGCGACCGCATCACGCGGCCGACACTTCCCGCAAGGTACTTTCGACGCTGTCATATTTTCTTCACTGGCGCCGTTTGTCGTTGATCCAGATCAGGCGCCGGGCAGCCGGCATTGCCGGTGCATTGATACCGAAGGGCCGGCACCCGGCCCAGTCGAACCGATGCGCGCGCTTTCCAATTCCCTGCTCTCAATCTCCCGCTTCTAAGTAGTCGTCGGTCGCGGGTCCTGGTCCTTGCCGGCGCCGGTTTGCACCACGAAAGTCGCCGCCAGAATGATCGCGACGCCCGGCAGGACAATCAGCGGCGGCAGCCCCTTGCCGGCGATCCATTCGATCAGCACCACCAGCGCGGGGTTCAGATAGCTGTAGCTGGTCACCCGCGTCGGTCCGATACGCAGCGTGGCGTGCTGTTGAATGAAGAAAGAGAGGATCGTCGTGAATACCGCGAGATAAGCGATGCCCGCGAAGACGCCGAGATCGATACCGCTCCAATCGGTGGTCCATATCGCCGTGTTGTTGAGCAGCACGAGCCAGCCCGTTCCGGTCAGCAGCACCCAGAACGTCATCACCGCGGCCGGCTCGCCCCTGTTGAAGCGCCTGACCAGCGGCGCGTAGAGCCCCAGCACCAGACAGCCGCCGAAGAAGATGAGATCGCCCTTGTTAAAGGCGAACGACACGAGCGCGGCAGGGTCGCCGCGGAACACCACCCAAACCGCGCCGACCAGGCCGAGCCCGATGGCGGCCAATCTGCGGGAGCCGAGGCGCTCGCGCACCAGAAACGCGGCGTAACAGGCGGCGATGCCCGGCACCAAAGTAAACAGCGTCGCGGCGTTGAGCGCCGAGGTCCAGCGCAGGGCCTCGAACATGCTCCAGAAGAAGATCACCATGCAGGCGCTGATGGCCGCATAGCCGGCGAGCGCCCTCGGCGTCGGCAGGGCGATGCCGTGGCGGACGGCGACGAAGGGCGCAAAGAGCAGCGAGGCGAGCACGAAGCGCAGCAGCGTCAGCATCGCCGGTTCGAGGCCATGCGTGATCGCAGCGCCCACCGGGAACGAGGTCGCGATCAAGCCGCGCACCAGCAGCATCTGGGCGTGAACGCGCGCCACGCCGACGCCGCGCGGCGTCTTCTCTTTTCGCTCCGCTGTCATGGAAAGCGCTCCCTCGTCTGCCAGGGACTATACGCGCGCTTCTTTTGCCGCCCAAGAGGGGACCCGCGGGCGGCAAAAGAAGCGCGCGTATTTACGGTTCTGCCGCGGCGCCGCACTCGCCGGCGCTGATTTTTTCGGGCGCGCGCTCTAAAGTCGCGGTGCCATGCCCGAGCTGCCCGAAGTTGAAACCGTCGCACGCGGCCTCGCCGCCGCCGTCGAGGGGAAGCGTATCCTGCGCGCCGAAGCGCGGCGGCCGGATCTGCGGTTCCCCTTGCCGCCCGATCTTTCGGCGCGGCTTGATGGACGGCGGCTCGATCGCATCGCCCGGCGCGCCAAATACCTGCTGCTTCACCTCGACGACGGGACCGTCATGATCGTGCATCTCGGCATGTCGGGGCGGTTGCTCATCCTGAACGGCACGGGCGGCGACAGCGAACCGCCGGGTCCGCCCGGAAAGCATGATCACGTCATCTTCGAATTCGAGGGCGGCACCCAGGTGCGCTTCAACGACGTGCGCCGCTTCGGCATGCTGGATCTCTGCGCGGCGGATGCGCTGGCCGCACACCCGCTGCTCTGCGATCTTGGCCCCGAGCCGCTCGGCAACGACTTCAACGGCCCGGCGCTGGCCGCCGCGCTCAAGGGACGGCGGACGTCGATCAAGGCGGCGCTTCTCGATCAGCGCACGATCGCCGGGCTCGGCAACATCTATGTCTGCGAGGCGCTCTTTCGGGCAGGGATCTCCCCCAAGCGTGTTGCCGCCACGGTGCAGGGCAGGCGCGCCGAAGCCCTTGCAACAGCGGTAAAATCCGTGCTCACCGAAGCGATCGCCAGCGGCGGTTCGAGCCTGCGCGACTATGTCCAGCCCTCGGGCGAGCTCGGCTATTTCCAGCACCAATGGGCGGTCTACGGCCGCGAGGGCGAGCCTTGCCCGGGCTGCGATTGCGAAGTCGCCAAGACCGGCGGCATCGCCCGCATCGTCCAGTCAGGGCGCTCCACATTTTACTGTTCCCGCCGGCAGCGCTAGTGTGACCGCTCCCAAATTCGCCACGCGTCGAGTGACGAGCTACGGAAGCTGAATCACACTAGGAACACATGATTGGTGTGGTAAAAGCCCCGGCGCGGGCGTGACCCGTTGATGGATATCAAAGCGCCGCCCCCACAAGCCAACACAGAAACAGCTTTACCCGGCAGCCGATCCGCAAGGAGGAACAAGCGCCATGGCATACAACACCATCCTCGTCGACACCCAGGGTCCGGTCGGCATCGTCACGCTGAACCGGCCCAAGGCGATGAATGCCCTGAACGGCGAGATCGTGCGCGAGATCGGCGCAGCCCTGGACAAGTTCGAGGCCGATGACGCGATCGGCTGCATCGTCCTCACCGGCAACGAGAAGGCCTTTGCGGCCGGCGCCGACATCAAGGAGATGGCCGAGAAGAGCTACATGGACGTCTATCTCGCCAACTTCATCACCGATGGCTGGGAGCGCGTCACCACCTGCCGCAAGCCGGTTGTCGCGGCGGTTGCCGGCTACGCGCTGGGCGGCGGCTGCGAGCTGGCGATGATGTGCGACTTCATCATTGCCGCCGACACGGCGAAGTTTGGTCAGCCCGAAATCACCATCGGCATCATCCCCGGCGCCGGCGGCAGCCAGCGCTTGCCGCGTTTCGTCGGCAAGTCGAAGGCCATGGAGATGGTATTGACCGGCCGCATGATGGGCGCCGAGGAGGCCGAGCGTTCCGGCCTCGTCAGCCGCGTCGTCCCCGCGGTCGACCTGCTCGATGAAGCGGTCAAGACAGCCAAATCGATCGCCGATCTGTCGCGGCCCGCGGTGATGGTGGCCAAGGAAGCCGTCAACCGCGCTTACGAGTCGAGCCTCGCGGAGGGCGTGCTGTTCGAGCGCCGCAGCTTTCACGCGCTCTTCGCGACCGAGGACCAGAAGGAAGGCATGGCCGCCTTCGCCGAGAAGCGCCAGCCGAAATGGAAGAACCGCTAGGGCACATCGTGCGCCGTGGAGTTTTCCCCGCAATCGCTTCGCGACCACTCTGTGAATTCCGTGCAGAACTGCCGCAAGCCACGCTGTCACAAGGGATTTGCCGTCGCATTCAGGCCTCGTTCCTGTGGACAACTTGAGGTGCCAGTCGCTTGTTAACCCGCTGTAATTCATGGGTTTTCAGTGCTATGCTGCGCTGTCAAACGGTAACCCGGCATGAAGGACGCGTCGATGGCCGAGACCGCGCACGACCTCTTCCCTGACAGCAGACCCGTTCAGGAGGAGCGCATGCAGACGGGCATCCTGCCCTCGCAACAGATTCGCACGCTGGTGCGCAGGCATGGCATCAGCGCCACGGACGACATCGGCGAGGATCAGATCCAGCCGGCCAGCCTCGACCTCCGTCTGGGGCCGACCGCTCATCGCATCCGCGCCAGCTTCCTGCCGAGCCCCGAGCATCCGGTCGCCGACAAGATCGCCGAGTTCGCGACCCACGAGTTCAGCCTCACCGAGGGCGCGGTGCTGGAACGCGGCTGCGTTTATCTCGTCAAGCTGCAGGAGCATCTGAAGCTCACCCGTGAGATTTCCGGTGTCGCCAATCCGAAAAGCTCGATCGGCCGGCTCGATGTCTTCACCCGCGTGATCACCGAGGACGGCAGCGAGTTCGACCAGGTCGGCGCGGGCTATGAAGGTCCGCTCTACGCCGAGATCTCGCCGCTGACCTTCTCGATCATCGTGCGCACGGGCTCGCGGATCAGCCAGCTTCGCCTGGTGCGGGGCAACCCCGTCATGCCGGGGACCCAGACCGCAAAGCTGCTGGGCGAGCTTGGTCAGGACGATCCCTATCGAGGCGGCTCGGCGGTCAGCGTCGACCTGCGCGGTGATCCAGCTGGTGGGGGCACAGGTGGCGGGGGCGGCAAGCGCCGCCCGATCGGCTACCGCGCGCGCAAGCACACCGCCCCCGTCGACGTCGACGCGCGCGGCCGCTACGCGCCGATCGATTTCTGGGAGCCGCTGCAGCCGATCGGCGCCGGCGGGCTGATCCTGATACCCAACGACTTCTACATTCTGGTGAGCCGCGAGGCCTTCCGCGTGCCGCCGGGCCACGCCGCCGAGATGGTCGCCTACGACACGCTGGTCGGCGAGTTCCGGGTGCATTACGCCGGCTTCTTCGACCCCGGCTTCGGCCACGAGCAGGCCGGCGACCCCTCCCCAAGTAGCGGCACCCGCGCGGTGCTCGAGGTGCGCAGCCACGAGGTCCCCTTCATGGTCGAGGACGGCCAGATCGTCGGCCGGCTGCTCTATGAGCGCCTGTCGGCGGAGCCCGACAAGCTCTACGGCCAGTCGATCGGGTCCTCCTACCAGCATCAGGGGCTGACCCTCGGCAAGCAGTTCAAGCCCTTCGAAGGTTAGGGTTTCTGCGGCGAAGGACGGGGCGTGGCCTCCATCCTTCGAAGCTCGCCCTCGGCTTCGCACCTCAGGATGAGCATTGATGTCTTGCCGCAAAATCCCGGTGCTCATCCTGAGGTGCGAGCGTTAGCGAGCCTCGAAGGGTGACCGCCGGGTCGCGCAATCGCCGCCACCGCCCTTGACCGCCGGGGCGTCCGGCTTATATAAGCCCGGTTCCGCAAGCACGTATCGATGGACAAACGGACCCGATGGCGCATCACGCATCAGCCAAGAAACGCATTCGCCGCAATGCCCGCTTCGCCGAGGTGAACGGCAACCGCCGCAGCCGCATCCGCACCTTCGTCCGCAAGGTCGAGGACGCGATCAGCGGCGGCAAGAGGGACGATGCCGCAGCGGCGCTGAAGGAAGCGCAGCCGGAGATCCAGCGCGGGGTCACCAAGGGCGTGATGCACCGGAACACGGCGGACCGCAAGATCTCGCGGCTCAACGCGCGCATCAAGGCGATGTCGTAAGTCCGATGTCGTAAGGCCGGCCACTTCGTGGCGGACTTTATTGGGGGCGCTCCCGGGTGATCGGGCAGCGCCCTTTTTGATGGGCATCCCAATGGGCGTCCCAAGTGTGCCAATCGGGGTGTCTCGGCCGTCTCATTATGGGTGTGCCAGGCGTCCCATCCGTCCCATCCGTCCCGGACGTCTCGCAGGCCTTGCCACAAAGCCGATCGTCACCCCGGCCGGAGAGCCGGGGTCCAGTTTGGTTCGGGAAAGGTTCGCGCCGCGCCCGGCTCGGGCCGGCCGATGGTCCCCGGCTCGGCCTTCGGCCGTCCGGGGTGGCGATTGAGGGTCGGCTGGCGACTGGGGAGAGCGGGCCGAAGCCCCTTCAGACGATCTCCAGCACCGCTTCGGGCGGGCGGCCGAGGCGGGCCTTGCCGCCTGCCAGCACGATCGGCCGCTCGATCAGGATCGGCTCGGCGACCATCGCCTCGATGAGCACCTCCTCGCTCTTGGACGCATCGCCGAGATTGCCGTCCTTGTAGGCGGCCTCGCCCTTGCGCATGAGATCGCGTGGGCTCATGGCGAGCAGGCCCAGGATCGCCTTGAGCTCGGCGGCGCTCGGCGGGTTTTTGAGGTACTCCACGATCTCGGGCTCGATGCCCTTCTCCTGCAACAGCGCCAGGGTCTGGCGCGACTTCGAACATCTTGGGTTGTGGTAGATCGTGACGCTCATGAATTCGCTCCCACACAAGGTCGGTCGGGGATTGTCGCTTGCCCGCGATTGAGCTCTTGGTCTCGCGCGCGAGAACCGGGTTGGTCGTCCTCGCCGGCTCCAGTATGGTGCGCCCCGTTATCGCCCCCGGTTTTAGGGTCGGGCGATAACCGGAAGCAGACCGGCGTCCGGATGGGCGGCCGGCAGTTTCCCAGAAGCGAACGGGACGTGGCAAGGACGATAACTGCATTGATGGGGACGGCATCCTTGAGGCGCGCCGCGCGGGCGCTTGGCGCGGCGCTGGCGGCGACGTGGATCACGATCGCGCTCATCGGCGTGGGCGCAATTGCCGCGCCGCCGCAGGCGCAGGCCCAGGCGGCCGCGCAAAGCGGAGGTGATACCGCGGGCGCGGCCGCGCTCTCGACCAATGATCTCGCCGCGCTGATCAAGACGCTCGAGGACAAGGGCGCGCGCGACGCGTTCCTGAAGACGCTGAAGGCCTTGCTGGCGGCGCGCCAGGCGGCCGAAGGCGCTGCGAAAAAGGAGGGCGGGGCGGGCTTCCTCGCCGGGCTCTCGGCGCGCGCGAAGACGGCTGCCAACGAAATCGTCGCCGCTGCCGGTGCGCTCTTGAAGACCGGTACCTTCTGGCGCTGGATCGGCGAGCAGTGGGCCGATCCGCTCAAACGCGAGAAGTGGAAGCTCGGTTTTCTGATCGGACTAGCGGTCTTCGCGATCGGGTTCGCGGCGGAATGGATCACCCGGTTCGTACTGCGCCGGCCGCGCGCCGCGGTCGAAGCCAAGGAGACCGACGCCTGGCCGGTCAAGCTGCTGTTCCTCGGCGCGCGCACGCTGCTCGACCTGTTGCCGATCGCGGGTTTCGCGGCCGCCGGCTATGGCGCGCTGCCGCTTTTCGATCCGCCGGACGCGGTGCGCCTCATCGCGCTCACCATCATCTATGCCAGCGTGCTCAGCCGCTCGATCAAGGCGGTGGCGCGTATGGTGCTGGTGCCCAAGGCCGAGCGGCTGCGGCTGGTGCCGATTGAGACCGAGAACGCGCGCTACCTGATGCTGTGGATCCGCCGCTTCACCACCGTTGCGGTCTACGGCTACTTCATCGCCGAGGCGGCGCTGCTTTTCGGGCTGCCGCCGAGCGGGCACGCGGTGTTGCTCAAGCTCCTCGGCCTGGCGCTCACTGTCATGGCGATCATCTTCATCCTGCAGAACCGCCGCACCGTGGGCGACTGGCTGCGCGACGAGACGGCGGGAGCGGACACGCGCGGCTTTGCCAACATCCGCGAGCGCTTCGCCGATATCTGGCACATCCTGGCGGCGCTTTACGTGATCGGGACATTTCTGGTCTGGGCGCTCGATGTCGACGGCGGCTTTGCCTTCGTGATCGGCGCCTCGGCCTGGACCGCGATCATCCTTTTCGCGGCGTTCCTGGCGGTGCGCGGGCTCGACCGCGGCGTCAAGCGCCTCTTCCGGGTGGGCGAAGATCTGACCGACGGTGCGCCGGGGCTGGAGGCGCGCGCCAACCGGTACCTGCCCGTGGTCCACAAGGCCGTGCGGGTGATCGTGGCCATCGTCGCGGCGCTCGCCATCCTGCAGGCCTGGGGCATCGACACCGTCGCCTGGATGACCGGGCAGACCGGCGAGCGCATCATCGGCAGCCTTGTGACAATTGTCGCCGTGCTCGTTGTCGCGCTGGTTCTCTGGGAGCTGATCTCCGGGGCGATCGAGCGGTATCTGGACAACCTGAAAACCAGCAGCCGCGACAAGGAACGCGTGAAACGGCTTTCCACGCTGCTGCCGTTGGCGCGGAACGTGATCCTTGTCGCGCTCGTCGTCTTCGTGACGTTGATCGTGCTCTCCGAGATGGGCGTCAATATCGGCCCCTTGCTCGCCGGCGCGGGCGTCGTCGGGCTCGCCATCGGCTTTGGCGCGCAGACGCTGGTCAAGGACATCATCACCGGGCTGTTCATACTGGTCGAGGATACGATCCAGGTGGGCGACGTGGTCGAGGCCGATGGCCGCTCGGGCGTGGTCGAGGGGCTGTCGATCCGCACCCTGCGGCTGCGCGACATAAAAGGCAGCGTGCACACCATTCCGTTCTCCAGCGTTGGCTCGGTGAAGAACTCGACCAAGGAGTTCGCCTATTACCTCTTCGAGGTTGGCGTGGCCTACCGCGAGGACATCGACGAGGTCATCGCCTTGCTGCGCGAGAT
>Ga0209633_10001449_pt1 | contig 24327 bp, 22 predicted proteins | sample Cruoilmetagenom1_FD_187290 | JGI IMG/M metagenome (GOLD analysis project Ga0209633, IMG submission 187290) | Oil polluted marine microbial communities from Coal Oil Point, Santa Barbara, California, USA - Sample 1 (SPAdes) (version 2) | ecosystem: Environmental > Aquatic > Marine > Oil seeps ...
CAGAGTATATCCTTTCGTGTTCATTCTTGCCGGCATTTTTACCAATCCCTGTACCAGGTTTCATCAATGGCCTGTTTGTTGCTTAATGAATATATATCATAAACGTCCTGTCCACCCCATGTTTCACTATCAGGTTCATCGAAATATGATCTCAGACCCCAGCTCCCGTCTTCTGAAAATGGATCCTTTGGAATTTTTCTTAAAAATTTTTTTTTAAATTTTACCTGCCCTTGCAGTTCAACCCCTCTTACCAGCTCTTCAAGAGTTTCCGGATAACCGCTTGAAAAGGGATCCTTGGGAATTTTGCCTTCATCAACGAGAGTTTTATATTTATCAAGTGCGGTTCTGATTATTCTGAGATTTTGTTTTAACTCCAGCTCTTTTGTTCTTTTGTATGTCGCCCGTGTAAGCGGCATGATACCTGCTGCCAAAATAGAAAGAATAGCCATCGTGACAACAAGCTCTATCAGGGTAATTCCGCATATACTGTAAATACCTGTTTTAATTTTTATTCTCTCAGCATCCATTTTCTGTCTACCACGTGAATATTGTTTTTAAACCCTTTTTCACCACTCAATTCCCGACAAGCATCCGAAGCAGATTGATAATCACCAAATTTTCCTGTAAAAACACGATAAAATAAACCCTTACCAAAAACATTAGATGGAATTATAAATGAATCATATTGCATGCTCTTGAGTTCTTGAACCCGTAATTGCGCTCTTTTCTGTTGAGAAAAAGAGTTGATATGAATACTATAGTTAACATGATTAGGAAGAATTTTGCTGTTATTAAAATGATATTTTTTTTTGATAACTTCTGCCTGATCATTATTAAACCCTTTATTAATATCATCTCTCAGCAAGTTTTTAAGGTGCTGTTCCGCCGGTTTATTCAGATATTTATCATTTTGGGCAGCATAGCTTTCATACGGTTCTCTTAATGAAAAATTTTTCTCTTTTCCGGACCACAGCTCTACAATATCCTGTTCAGGAATCGTTTGATTTCTTATAATTACCGGCTTAATCACCATCAGGATATCTGTTTTTATGTTATCAGAATCCAGGTTGGAAAAAAGATGCCCTATTACAGGAATATCACCTATAAGCGGAACTTTTCGTATGCTTTTACGTTCTATGTCTTTAATCAGGCCGCCAAATATGACAATATCCCCATCTTTAACGGTCAAAACACTCCTGGCTGTCCTGGTGTTAATTGAATACTGGGGATCCTCTACAGTCCCGACATTAGGTCCCAGAGAGCTGACATCAAGCAGAATACTCATGGAAATTTCACCGTTCATATTTATAACTGGCTCGATTTCCATTTTAACGCCGACATCATGATACTGATAATCGGACGTTATATCGCCTGTTGATGAATCTACCCGCCGGTTGACTCTCAGTGGAATCCTTTCACCTATAAGGATTGATGCTTTTTCTGCATTTTTTACGCGCAATTTGGGATTTGCAAGCATTTTGGTATCAGTATCCTGTTTCAAAAGATTTAATGTTGCCTGGGGTGTTGAGATGATCAGCTCTTTATTGGATAGCTTCTTGATGTCAGCCATTGAAAGCCATCCAGCCAAACCCGTATCGTTGCTAATTCCGGATGTCGTTTCTCCAATACCCATGGTAAATGATTCCGAATATTCAAGGCCGAATTGCTGCTCCCTGGTTTTGCTGACTTCAAGGATTTCGACATTCATGACCACCTCTGCCGGAAGCCTGTCATTGGCCTCAATGATTTTCGCTGCAATTTCTATTAATTCCTTTGGAGCTCGTATTACTAAAGAATTTAATTTTTCATTTACCGTGATATTTCTAACTTTTAAAATTTTGGAAAGAAGTCCGACAGCTTTTTGAGCTTTCAGGTTTGCAAGGTAAAAGGTTCGAATCCGCAGCTCTTGATATTCTATGGCTTTGGAAGGTGTATCCGGATATATAATCAAGGTTTTTTCATTCGCTGTTATTGCAGCCAGATCGTTTGTTTTCAGCAATACTTCCAAAAAACGATCAAAGGAGACATCAGTCATAAAAAGAGTAACCTTGCTCTCCTTCATGTCCTTATCAAAAATAAAGTTTATTCCTGCTATTTTTGTTAAAACTTCAAACACATTGATTATTGGTGTTTTTTTGAACTTAAGTGAAACAGGGATGTCAGATTTATATTTTAATCTAAATTTTGGAATATCTTTATCCAGCTTTTTATAATAACCCAGGGCTGTTACAGCCTCTTTGTTTTCAGAATTGAGTCGGACGGATTTTTGAAATGCTTTTCTTGCTTTCAGATACTGCCTGTTTTGAAGCAAATTTTGTCCCTCTTTAAAAAAATTATCAGATTTTTTCATATTATCAGCCTTATGAATAAAAAAATCTGCTTTCCGGTTATCAGGATTTAAGGCAGCGCTTTTTTTGAATTCAAGGATGGCATCGTCAAAACATTTTTTTTCCAGCAATACTTTCCCTTGTATCATATGTATTATGGATGCCTTCCATCTGAATTTAGTCAGCATAATCCTGGCCTCAATATCATCAGGGTTTGCCTCGCAGGCCTTTTGCAATATTTCTACGCTTTTTTCCCAGTACCCGGCAGCCGCAGTCTCCCGGCCTTGTTTTATATATTGATTATTGCCTAAACAACCGACTACAAATAAAAGCATACCTGTTAAAAATATTAATTTGTTATACTTGAATTTTTTTATAATCATATTACTCACAAAATGCCTGAGTCGTGTCAGGCTAAAAATCCCCCAGATTTATATACACCAGATCATCTATCTCTTCATATTTCAAGCTTACATCCTGCTGCGAAATTTTTTTTACAAGAAACTTCCCGTCAATTTTATCTCCTTCTCTAATCACCAGCACCTGTTTCCCATGCTCCAAAAAAATAGCATTATCATCCGGAGTTTTATATGAACCGAAAAATTTAAATTGGCTTATATCATTATTTATTTTTTTAATCGGGCTATTTTCCTGTACAATGACCGGTGCAGGGCTGCTCTCTGTTTTTTCAATCTCTTCCTTGAAAAAAATATTTCTATATACCTTGGTAGAATGTTCAGGAGGGTTAAAAAAATAATCCAGCATCACATTCGGAATGTTAAAAGTTTGTTTACAGCCGTGTGAGGATTTTTTTTTATTTATCTTTGTATATCCTTTGGAATTTGTAAAAGTTAATTGGGGAACAGTTTCCTGACGATAGGGATGCATGATTCTATACGCAAGGGTAACGGCAAAAACAACGCCTAATATTATTAAAATTTTTTTACTATTCATTAAAAATATACTGTTTTGGGGAAGTTCTTTCCTCCCCGTTCCCTAATTTTTTTTGAAATAGATTGAGATCGTAATGAGCATATCCACTTGTTCTTTTTTTTTAGAACAGTTTTTAAATGAAATTTTTTCTATACAAAAAAGACCTTGCAGGTTTTGAATGTTTGCCAGGAGGCGTTTTAATTTTGTATATTTACCACTAACAGTGATAGCTGTTGTATATTTCCACAAAAACAAATTATCAATTTTTGTGGGTTTAAATATCATTTTGCTTATAGATAGCCTGGATTTATGCAAAACGGTATTAAGCTCTTTGACCCTCCCTGCGAATTCAGATAGTTCAGGAAGATGCTCTTTAAAAGTCATAATATTTTTTTGAGTCTCAAGATATTGTTTTGTTTTATCACTTATTTTTACCTCCCCCTCCTTTCTCTGCTCCAGATAAGTCTGCTGAAGTTCTGCAATCTGCTTTTTCTGATTTCTGATAAGCGATAGATATAAAATAAAATTTAAAAGTATAACAACGATTATCAACGCGCTGAAAAACTTATAGTTTTTTAATATATAGGGTATATACCAATGATGCATTCTGAAAACCTGTTAATCTCTTCCATTTGTTAAAAAAAGACTGGCATTTTTTGAAAAGGTTTCTATTACAAAATGTATCTCAGGAGTTTTTTTTTCCTGTATATTTTTCACATTGCTTTCATCAACACCAAGTTGTACAAGGGAACTTTTATGCAACATTATAGAATTATTTAGCATTTTCAATAGATGCGCTATATTTTTCATTGCCTCTGCATAACCATCAATAGTTATTTTTTGAAAATCATCTAACGGTACAATACTATTCAGAACCATGTCTTCAGGAAGACTCTTTTCCAATGTATCAAGCAGTTGATCCCATGGAAAAATATCCTGAGTGATTAATCTGTTTAGAAAGACAGCATTTTCTTGAATTTTTTCCTGTTCTTTATCTTGCAGCCTGCTTTTTATTTCATCATTGCGATGTTTTATTACTTCCAGGTTTTGTTGTAGTCGTGTTATTTTTTTTTTATAATTCAATATATCAGTATGATATTGAAATCCGGAATAAATATTGCGCGAAAGAATCAAAAGACTAACAACAGCCACTGTGACAAGAATTGAATATATAATTCTTTTATCAATATATTCTATTGTTGCTATATTTGCTTTGATTGCTTTCAATTATTGTTTGTCCTCGTTTCTTATACTATGCTGAAAGCTGCCCCTATTGCAGGAACATAATATGAAAGATCATGCTTTGAAGCAAGCTTATCGAGTTTATTGCATGTCCCAATAATTTTATTTTCATCCATTATATGAACATCAATATTGCTTATATTGTTAAAAACTTCTTTTAGTTCACGATGAAAACCGACTTGAGCGCCAATAAAGAGTTGTTCAATTTCCTTATCAGGTGTGGCGCGTAGATAATGAGATATTATCATATCAACATTCTGAAAAAAATTAAGATCGGAAAAGCCTTTTTTTGTTCCATGGTAAAAAGTGAGCCTGGAATCTTCAAATACAAAAAAAGTGAAAAAATATTCAAATAGACCGATAAAAGCTATTGTGCCGGTTGTCGGCAGCCGGTTAATAAAAAAATTAAGCTGGTTTAATCCGGAAGGGAGAATGCATTTTGCATGTATTCCCAACTCAAGCAAATTCATTTCAAATTCCCTGATAACATCTTGAATGCCGACAATGGAAAGAAGGCTTTTTTCACCATTTTTATCTGTATTGATTAAGGAATGCGAAATAGAGGTATTTTTTGCAGAAATATGAATAGATTTTTCCAATCTCCATGCAATCAAATTATTAATTTCAGAGCTGGTACCGGGAAGTTCAGCATATTTTTGGATAGAAAGCTTTATTATCTCGTTAGGTAACGACAACCCTATATATAATTGTTTCTTGTTAATTCCGGAAACAAGACTCTTGACTGTTTTTTTGAATATATCCTGATTGATGATGTTTTTTGTTTTATATGACAGCCGTATGGTTTCTTCCGGCATAGGTACTTTGCATAAATATGTAACCTTGAAACCTTTTTTATCTTTTTCGATCCTGGCAGCGCTGACAGATTCCTTGCTGATAGATAAGCCGGTATATGTTCGTTTAAATTCAGGTAAAATCATTTTGCCTCTACAAGTGTAACCCTGTTCGCTTCCTCCAAAGTTGTCCCGCCATTTATAACTTCCCGTAAAGCTGCTTTGCGTAAAAACGTGGTTCCTGATTCGACAGCCATTTTTTTTAATTCTGTAGTTGAGGACTTTTTTATAAACATCTCCTTCATATCATCGTTAAGTTCAACAATTTCAAGGATTGCCTTACGGCCTTTATACCCGGTGCCTTTGCATAATTCACACCCGGCTGCCTTGTAAAAAGTTTTTCCCGGATATATGGCCGGATTTATACCGGATTCTATCATAACATCGTTGGTCAGGGTTATTTCTGTTTTGCAATCACATAGAATGCGAACAAGTCTTTGTGCTACAATACAATTTAATGCGGCCATAAGATTATATGGCTGCACCCCCATATGAGTGAAACGGTTTATAACCTCAAAAGAGCTGTTTGCGTGAACAGTTGTAAAAACCAGATGACCTGTTAATGAGGATTGCAGTGCTATCTGCGCAGTTTCCGTATCACGTATCTCTCCAACAAGAATCTTGTCGGGGTCATGTCTCAGGATTGAGCGGAGTCCGCGCGCAAAGGTTAGTCCTTTTTTAATATTAACAGGTATTTGCACAACACCCTTAAGCTGGTATTCCACGGGGTCTTCGATGGTAATAATCTTTACATCCTTGCTGTTGACCTCCGAAAGAGCTCTGTAAAGTGTAGTAGTTTTACCGCTGCCTGTGGGGCCTGTCATCAAAAACATGCCATAAGGCGCCTTGATTAATCTTTTCAATCTTGCAAGTTCGTTTGGTGGCAGCCCCATTCCTTCCAGCTTAAATTCACCTGCATCAGCTTCAAGATGATCTCTGTCCAAAATACGGATAACTGCATTCTCACCGTTTATTGTAGGTAGAATGGAAATTCTGAAATCTATATGTCTGTCCATTACTTTTAGCTTGAACCTGCCGTCCTGGGGAATCCTTTTTTCAGAAATATCCAGTTCAGACATTACCTTTATTCTCGAGATAATGGGGTTTAAGTGTTGTATATCCAATGGATCTGTTGCCTGATGAAGCATTCCATCAATCCTGTAGCGAATAATTAAACCTAAATCCGATGCTTCAATATGTATATCACTCGCCTGTTTATTAATGGCATCAAGAATAGTTGAATCAACGATTTTGACTATTTGACTTTCCTCTGTCGAAACTTTTTCAAAGCTGAGAATATCTTCTCCATCCTTAGACTGCTTTACGAGAGGAAGCCGCATATCGTCCGATACAGCGCCAAACATATTCCGTGATACCTCAAATTTTTTTAAAAGCTCCCTGATTTTTTGTGAACTTGCTATGGAGATTGAAAGCTCCATATCAATCAGCATTTCAAGACTGTCCACAAGATCTATAAAATTATCCGGATCAGACAAGGCTATAAAAAGTTGGTCTTCATTTTTTTTATAAGGGACAAATTGATATTGGGTCATAAGATCAAAAGGAATTTGTTCAAAAAGATCAAATTCAGGAGAATCTTTTAATTGTACATAGGGAGATGAAGACTGAGCAGCAATTATTTGAGCAAGTTTTTCTTCATCAATAATTTTTTCCTGAATACAAAGATATCCTAATCGCTGTTTTGTAATATTTTGTTTGGAGAGTACATGATCAAGCTGTTCGTTGGTCATGAAGCCCAGTTTGATCGCCCACTCTCCGAATCTTAATTTTTTATATGATTTAGCAGGCACTATTACATTCCCTCAGGAAATTGTTGATGCCAGTTGAAATATAGGCATATACATGGCAAGTACTATAAAACCTATGAGAAATCCCATGATTATCATTAGCATCGGTTCTATGGTGGAAGTCAGGATTGACAGCTTTGTATCAACACTGTTTTCATAAAAATCTGCAATATCATTCAATACCTGTTCAAGTGCTCCGCTGCCTTCTCCTGCAGATATCATCCGTAAAGCCAGTTTTGGAAAAAAATTTGTAGCCAGAAGAGAATCGGAAAATCCTGCGCCTTCTTCTATTTTTTTAACAGCATTTTCAAGGTGAATTTTCAAAAAGCTGTTATTTAAAGTGCCTGAAGAAATTTTTATTGTTTCTACCAGCGGAATGCCCCCGCTCAATACAGTAGACAAGGTGCGTGTTAGTTTGGATATTGAATAATTCAGGTAGATATCCCCAAAAAAAGGAATGTCTATTTTCAATTTGTCATAAAACATCCTGCCTTTTTCAGTCTTTATAAAATAAAAAATAGCAATATACAAAGATGCGATAATAGCAAGAATATAAAAAAAACCGGATCTGATTGTGTTGCTTAAATCAATCAGAATAGATGTAATCACAGGGATCTGGGTATCTGTTCCTATAAAAGACCCGGTTAAAGAAGGAACAACATAAATCAGCAGAAAAAAGAAGACAAAACAGGAAGCAGTAAATAAAATCAATGGGTACAATGAAGAGGAGATTACTTTTTGTTTAATTTTGTCAGTACTTTTCATATATTCAATATATCTTGATATGGCAAGCGGAATGTCTCCGCTCTTTTCTCCGGCTTTGAGCGATGCAATGTACAGGCCTGGAAATATAGCTGGATATTTCCCAAAAGCTCCGGAAATAGATTCACCCGCAGCAATCTCATTGCGGACATTCCTGATTATTGCAAGCAGTTTACTTTTATCTCCTTTTTCAATAATAACATCTAAAACTGCTACGATCGAAAGACCTGCCCTGATCAGCACTGAAAATTCCTGATTAAAAAGGAGAAAATCTTTTGAGTTAAAACCTTTTAATCCTGTTTTTTGCTTTAATGATGTAAACAACCCGCCCTCTTTGGTAATTTTAAGGGCATAATATCCATCTGTGTCCAATAACTTTTTAACAGCAGCTATTGAATCCGCAAGGATAGTTTTTTCCATTATACGACCGTTTTGATCTGCTGTTGTGCATCGAAATGTATACATAAAACTTGATTTATACTTTTTTAAAAAATAAACCTATCTGTGTCCCATTGTTGTTTCAAAAATGTCAACATTAAATGAAGGATACCCGATTTTAAATAAAAATTATAATAGAAGCAAAAAACGTGCAAAAAAATATTAAAAAGGATAAAATTTTTTGATTATGCATGTGAAATAAATTACATAATTCTGGCTTAATTATTACATTAAGTATATAAGGTTATGTCTTTTTTTTCATAGTTGTTTAAAAGGGTAAAAAAATTTAAAAAATATTTGCCTATCAACCTATTGATATAAATAAATAAATTTGTTTCAGAATATTATTTTTAGTTTAATTTTTTTTTGGCATTTCTCTTGCTATATCAATATATAAAAGTAGACAGTTTTTTATTGCTAAGGAACGGGGACGAAATAACTTCCCCAAGCAGGCGCACAGATTTAGGTCAGGTTTGTTCGATCTAAAAGTAGAAAAGTTGCAGGAATAGCAAGCTATTTCAATATTTTTTTACTTTTAGATTGGGCAAAGATGGCCTGAAGCTGTGATGCATAGTTGGGGAAGTTAATTCGTCCTCGTTCCTAAAAGCACTAAAGCCGCAGTTTTGGGTTTTTCAGTCAATGAACTTCTTGTTTATTATGACAGGGTTTCAAGAGGAAAATGAAATGCATAAATTTATTAAACATATCATAATTTCATCCTTATTTTTATTGATATTATCCGAATTCACAATTCGTGCACCAGAACCAGCAATAATGTTGCTGCTTGGAGTCAGCCTTGTAGGGGTTGCCTCATCAGGAAGAAAAAAAAATATTGGTAAAAAAATTTCATTAAAGGAAGCTTGCAATGAGTAAGGAAATTTTATTTCGATTTTTACTTTTTCTTGATTTGTTCCGGCTTTTTAGGAACGGGGACTAAATAACTTGCGCAAATAAGCGCACAGATGTAGAAAAGTTGCAGGAATTTTGTACTTTTAGATCGGGCAAAGATAGCCTGAAGCTATGATGCATAATTGTGCAAGTTATTTAGTTCACGTTCCTTAAGTATTGTAAATAGCTATAAGGGCTCGTTTTTTTGATAAAAAATGTTACGAGGATAATGAATTATGAGTATAGCAGCTACAATAGTGACAAGTATTGATAATGGGGGGAGACGTTTGGGCTTTGACAGACGTCGATTTGATTATACAGATTATTCTCCACCACGAAGAATAAAATCAGATCGCAGGAGCGGCGTTGACCGAAGAGTTGGAATTGACAGACGAAAAAAAATTAACCACAAAATTAGCGCTGATATTGTTGATTTGAGAAAAATAAAAGACAGAAGGCATGTATTAGCCTGGTAGTACTTTTTTTGTAAAGTTGAAAAAAATTAAGGATTGAAATTTTTAGTAGTATCTTAATTCTGAAATTTGTATTTTTCTGGCAAAAAATTCAAAAGGCAATAACTTTCAAATTTTTGTGATAATTTTTTTGGTTCCGGCTATGCATCTGTTTTTTGATCATTCGATATTAGTTGCTTTTTTACTCCCGTTTTTTTGACTTTAGGTTTTTTTTTTTTTAAACAAATTTTATCCTTCCTTACAAAAGCACAAAGATTCGGATTATAGTATTCTTTACAATTTAAAGGATTATATAGTGGGCATTCTGGATTTTTTTCAGACATATTATTCTGTTTTCCTGTAAAATTTAGTTGGCACTCGTTTTGAAACTGAGACAAACATGGCGACAAACATGGCACCAAACACAGCCTAAATCTATACGCCTGCTTGTGGAAGTTATTTCGTCCAGGTTCCTTAAAGTTATTTTTTTATATCATAACTTTATGAGTTATGCAACGTTATTAACTTATTTTTAATAAATCCGCTTCTATTAAAAGCTAAATCATTTTGACAATTCATTCCTGCTGTTGTAATTAAAGTATATATATTTATTCAGGAAAATTGTAGGGGCATAATATCTTATGCTCGTGTTTCCCCCGTTCCTTAATAAAGGATGTCCCGTTTTTAAAACATATTTTTGCGCGAACCCTTAATTTCATATTGGATTATGGATAGATTTAATTCCCTTCAAAAAGAACTGTATAATATAAATCAGGATATATTTTCATTACTCTCAAAAACCAGCTCAATTCCTGGTATGTCTGAGAATTCATTCTCAACCTGGTCAAAAAATTGTGAGGAAATTCGAAGACAAATTGAAGAAGCGATACTCCGCGTGGCAGTAGTTGGTCCAATAAAATCCGGAAAGAGTACATTTACAAATTATCTTTTTCAAGGTGATTATTTAAAACGCAGCGCAGGTGTTGTTACATCTATTGTTACTAAAATTCAAAAAGGGAATTCCCTTAGGGTAAAGCTGTTTTTTAAATCATGGGATGAGGTTAATACGGATATGCTGCAGGCTATGGTTCTGATGCCGTCTTTAACATATTCTACTGGAAAACATTCTGCCGGCAGCGACAGCTTCGACATCAGGCGTGCAGACGACCGCTCAAATCTTCATACGGCTATAGATTCTTTGAGTGATGCATTACTAATATCAAATGGTGTCCTTAACCCTCAAATTATACTTTTATCATCATACCTCGAAGGGTATGAGGTTATGAAAGAAAAAATCAGCCCTGATACTTCCGAAGCAGAATTTGATGCCGGCCGTTTTGCTGAACATAAAGTTTTAGTAAGTGATGACTCTTTTTCCGTTTACCTTAAGGATGTACAGATAAAAATAGATACCGGCTTTATTGGTAATAATATTGAGATAGCAGACTGCCAGGGAAGTGACTCACCAAATCCTCTTCATCTTACAATGATACAGGATTATCTTTTTTATACAAATTTGGTTATTTATGTAATCAGCAGCAGAACCGGATTAAGACAGGCTGATATTAAATTTTTATCCATTATTAAAAAAATGGGCATAATGGATAATATGATTTTTGTTATTAATTGTGATTTCAACGAGCATGATACAATTACTGATCTCACTCAATTAATAAAAAATATAAAAAAAGAACTTTCAATTTTTTCAAATAATCCTGAGGTCTACTCCTTTTCTGCCCTTTTAAATCTTTTGCAATCCATGAATAACAATTTAGCTCACGGGAATGGTTTAAAAGAAAAAGAACTTGCAAAGCTGAATCAGTGGAAAGAGGATAAAGATTTTTACGAATTCTCCAACAGGGGAACAGAGGCTTTTGAATCATCTTTTACAAAAAAACTTACAGGGGAACGTTATTCCCTTCTTTTGAAAAACCATATTGAACGTTTTGGAATAATTGTAGCAGGTATAAAAAATTATGTTTGCATAAACCAGAAAATTCTTGGTCAAGACTCATCAAATGCTCAAAAAATAATCGAAGGTTTGAAAGAGAATCAGGAAAAAATGAACCGGATTAAGGATATGATTAAAAGCACCTTATCCGGAGCAGTACAAAAAACCAAAAAAGAGATCAGATTAGAGGTAGATAATTTTTTTAACAGCAGGTCCGGAAATGTTATCGGGGATCTGATAAAATTCATCAAAAATTACAGACTGGTGTATGAAAAATATGAAAAAAATCTTGGTTTAAATGGGTTTGCCAACACACTTTATCTGGTTTTTCAAGATTTCAAGATGGAGATAGATGCTTTTATGGCTGAGAGGCTCAATCCTGAAGTAATCAGATTTATAAAAGAGAAGGAAATGTATATTGAAGAACAACTTGAATCTGTCGCAGTCCCCTATGAAACAATGGTTAAGGATGCCTTGATTAAATATACCAATGGGTTGGAGGCTTTCGGGATAAACAGCATTGATACAAAGGGGGGGAGCATAAGTTTCCCTGGTTTTGATTCTATAAAAGCGGCAGAAGGCTTAACAGTTCCCCCTGTAGTTGCTCACATGCATTTTTCAGCTAAAATAAAAACAGAAGCAATAATGCGCCTTGGGTTTTATAATTTTATCAAATTTATCAAGAAAATTTTCAAGAAAGAAACACAAGATAAAAAAGAAGAGGCTCTTGCTCTAAAAAAAAGTCTTTTCCGCATTAAACAGGAAACAGAAAAAGCGGTTCTTTATCATTTTGTTAACTATCAGGAAAACCTTAAATTTCAATATTTTTTTAAATTTATTGAATCAGCATCCAATAGCTATTACAAAACGCTTGTAGATCAGTTTCATGCAAACAGCATTGATCATTCGAATATCGCAGCTTTGATTGGAAAAAAACAGATAGATAAAGAATACGCCTTAAAAACTCTGAAAGAGATGGAATCAATTGCTGAACAGATATGTTTAAGGATTAAGAGTGTAAAAAAAGAGTTATGCCCCGCACAAAAATAACTTGATTTGAGAAAAAAGGCCTATTTTCGGATAGCCTCATAATTTTTCGTCAGCCCTGTAAAATTTTTGAGAAAATTCAGTTTTTCCTTTGTAGCGTTTCATAAAAAGACCTGGAGCCATATCAAGATTTTTAAAAACAGTGGGGTCAACTTCAATGCCAGTTTCCCTTAGCCCGGAAATAAGTTTATCAATTTTTGGCGGGCAGCCTGGTACAAGGATTCGATTTTTTATATCCTTATTCTCTTTATTTAACTTGACCTGACATTGACCTAAAAGGATCGTATGTTTCATTCCCGGAGTGGGTCTGTGAATCTTTCCTGTAAGGACCTCTACATCATCAAAAGCTTTTCCATTCCAGGCATTGCCTATAGTCATCTGGATTGGGCCCATCAATTCAGAGCAGTATGTGCAGAGGCTATGATCATATTTGGGAAAAGAAAAACCCTTTACGCCAATTCTTTCCAAATTTAATGGCAAAGTATTATCTTTATTATATGGGAAAGCCCACTTATGCGGGCGCACCATATTTTTCAGAGGCTCACCGACAATTTCAACAGATTCCGTTGACGGAAGAATACCAGCTTCTTTGCAGCACGTTTTTATATGGGGCACTTCCGAAGGATTGAACCCTAACAGGGCAGCGCCTGTAATATCTGCGGCAAGCAGATCGGAAGATGCCAGAATAATATCGCTCCTTCTGGCATTGCCGGTATATGCCGGACCTCGTTCCAAAGTGTAAATACCATCAATTATTGTGCATGATTCAGGCAATGCATTTGCAAGACGCGAGACGTGAAAATCAAGATCATTAACCATATCAGCAGAATGGCAAAGCTTCCGGCTCTCCATGTTCAAACACCCTTTAATGTTTTTCATACTGAGTGAAACTTTGGTTTGAGCATGGGTTTTAAGTACCGGCAGGCTGATAACAAAATCAGCATTAAGGAGATCTTCAGCCATACTCAAGCTGACCCCTCCTCCAAGATCTACCGGACAAAATTTTTTATCAAAAACATTGATTATTTTTGCGCCATATTTTTGCGCCAGTTCATTATAGCCCAGAGTTTCAAAAGCATGCGCTGGTGTTTCCTTATCTTTGGGATCAGAAGTTATAGTGCCTTCACCTATAATAATCTCTCCGGGGTTTCTTTTTATGACCTGTCGCAGCACATCCTCTACAACCCTGGTTGTTGTGATAACACCCCAGGGCGGCATGGGAACATTGCGTGACCAAAAGACAATATTCGGTTTAATAAAAACCTTATCTCCCTTTTTTAATTTATTTAAAGCTCCTGAAAGATAAATTGCTTTTTCTACAGATTCAACAGGCTTTTCATACTTGACTATAGCTACTTTTGTTTTCATATTATTTTCTCCATAATTGATTATAAAATATTTATTGCTCAAAATCAATATTCTAATTGTTGAAAAATAAACAAATTTCTTATATGAAAAATCTAAGGATTCGCTCAACAATAAGTTGGTAATTTTAAGGAACGTGGATGAAATAAAATTTAGATTTTCGTGTTTTGTGATATTTTTTGGGTTCCGGCTATGCCGGGTTAGGAAAAAATAATGAAAAAAATTTTAGGTTTAACAGCTTCTCCTCGCAGGCTGGGAAATTGCGAAATCATGATAAAAGAGATCAGCCGACAGATACCCGAGCCACACGAGTTGCAGCTTATTCGCCTTCCTGAACTGGATATCCGGCCATGCAAAGGATGTTACAGATGTCTTTTTAAAGAAGAAAAATGTGTATTAAATGATGATTTTGAGATGGTATTAAAGTCAATGGTCGAAGCAGATGCTTTAATTTTATCTGTGCCGACATATTTTTTAGGTGCTAATGCATCCCTGAAGCGGCTTCTGGACAGGGGCTTATCATTTTACGCGCACATTGATAAATTATGGGGCAAACCTGCTGTGGCTGCAGGTATAGCCGGTATAAAAGGGAAGGAAGGTTATACGCTGCTATCTATTGACAGTTTTTTAAAGCTTGTTCTGGCTGATAATAAATACAGCCGCATTATTTATGGAGCACTGCCCGGAGAAATATTTTTCAATGACGAAAATAAAAAAATCGCATCTGATATGGCGGCCTCTCTTTTTGGAACCCGTCTGAAAAAAACAAATCCACGTTGTCCCCTTTGTGGCGGCGATACTTTTCGATTTCTTGGAAACAACAGAATTCGGTGCATGCTTTGCAGCAACGAGGGAGTTATTAATATTGTTAATGAAAAATCAGTATTCAAAATTTACAGGGGGGTGCATGAGCTGTTTTTAACCAAAAAAGATGTAGTTGAACATAAAAAATGGCTTCAGGGGATGAAAACCCGTTTTATCAAGGAAAAAAAGAGCTTGAAGGAAATAAGTTTATCATACCGGAAGTAATTTCCTCCTTGTTCCTAAGGATTTACCTTGCTATTCAATGGTTTTTACCATAAAAAGATATCAAAAAAGTAGTTATTTCGTCCCCGTTCCTTTTATTGTTGAGCGAACCCTAACCTTAAAAAATGTTCAACATGAGTGCTTTACAAAAATTTTGAACCAGATATTTTAATGACATTATATACTGAACAAAGAACAGTTGAAAAGCCGGCAGTTTGTTCCGGCATAGGTGTTCATTCCGGCAAAACTGTTAATATAACAATTAAACCGGCCCCTGTTAATCATGGTATAAAATTTAAAAGAATAGATCTTCCTGATAATCCATGCATATCGGCAAATTTTAACATGGTTGTAGATACCAGCCTGGCCACTGTAATTGGGCACGAAGGGTTTATAATTTCAACTATTGAGCATCTTATGGCGAGCCTGGCAGGCTTGTCTATAGATAATGCACTTGTTGAAATTGACTCTTACGAAGTCCCTATTATGGATGGAAGCGCCGGCCCTTTTATTGCCTTAATACAAAAAGCGGGGATTAAAAATCAGGGCGCTCCAAGATGTTTTTTCATGGTAAAAGAGCCTGTTAAATTAGAACAAGACGGAAAATCCGTAAGTATATATCCTGCTTCATCTTATAAAATAACATATACTATAGTTTACGATCATCCGTTGATCAATACGCAGACCTATTCAATTGATATTAATGATCAAAGCTTTGGGCGGGAAATAGCGCCTGCCAGGACTTTCGGTTTTTTACATGAATATGAATATATGAAACGTTACGGTCTGGCTGCCGGATGTTCCCTGGATAATGTTGTTGTAATAGATAAAGACGATGTGCTTAATGAAAAAGGTCTTCGTTTTAAGGATGAATTCGTAAGACATAAGATTCTTGATTGCATCGGAGATTTTTCTCTTCTTGGAATGCCGATTCTTGGACATATTGTACTGCATAAAGCAGGTCATGCTTTTAATCATGCTTTTTTAAAAAAATTTTTCACTAACAAAACATTTTGGGAAACTTGCACAATCTGTTCATCATAAATGAAATTTTTTTTTTATAAACAGACGCTGGCAGTCCTTTGCGGCATAATCGTTTTCTTTTTTTCTGCGGCTGCAGGACAGGAAGCAAAACTGAATAATCTGGTTGTCAATAATACACGCGACAACCTGATAATTTATTGTAAAACCGAAGGAGCCTTCACAGAAAAAATGGAGAAGGCGATTATCAGTGGTGTACCCGTTACTTTTTCTTTTTTTATCACTCTATACAAGGTTAAAGATTTTTGGCCGGATAAAAAAATTACTGAAAAAGAAATAACACATTCCATTAAATACAACAATTTAAAAAAAGAATATACAATTACACGATCACTGCAATCAGGAACTTCTATAATCACCAAAACCTTTGGGGAAGCTCAAAAATTAATGTGCAAAATTGATAATTTAAGCTTAATTCCTCTTGATCGACTGGAAAGAGGCAGCCAGTATCAAATAAGAGCCAAAGCCGAATTAATGAAGATTACCCTTCCTTTTTATCTGCATTATCTCCTTTTTTTTGTATCGATGTGGGATTTTGAAACTGAATGGCATACAATAGATTTTATCTATTAAAATAACTTCCACAAGCAGGCGTACAGATTCAGGCTATTTTTGCCCGTTCCTGCCATAATTATGAAAAACATCAAGCTTAAAAAAAAAAAACCTCTTATCTCTTATGAAGAGCTAAAAAGACGTAAGCGTGAATGCATTATGATTATAATAATAATTATTATCGTTGCGCTTTTAACTTATGCTGAACATAGAATAATACATTTCGGAGTCGATTTTCCTGTTTCAAACACAATCCTGATGTTTATTCTGATAAATATCAATCTGTTGCTGCTTATTTTATTGATATTTCTTGTTTTTAGAAATCTGGTAAAACTTATTTATGACAGGAAAAGCAAGGTTATGGGCGCAAATCTGCGCACCAGACTTGTTGCGGCCTTTATTGCCCTGACACTTCTTCCTACAATTGTTCTTTTTTTCTTTTCCATTAATTTTATTAGCACAAGTATTGAATTCTGGTTTAACGTTCCTATTGAACAGTCTCTTGAAAATTCACTGAAGGTTGGCAGGCATTTATACAAACACATTGAAGAGAATAATAGTTTTTTTTTAAAAAGAATCTCATATCAGATAAAAAAAAGGAAACTCTTTGATCCGTCTAAAAAAAAAGAACTTTCAAATTACATTGGGGTTGTGCAAAAATCCTTTAATTTCCAGGCTGCCGAGGTCTATGGAAAAAAATTTAAACGCATTACTTATTCTGCCGGCGAAGATCTGAATGGAGTAGAGATTCCAGAGGTCTCCGGAGATACTCTTCAGAAATATATAAATTCTGAGGAAATGAGTTCGTTTTCCCAAATAATCAATGCTGGTGAATTAATAAGATCAATTGGAAGGGTACCATTTGGAGCCGCCTTAAAAGATACACAAGGTTACATAGTTATAGCCATTCTTGTTCCATCGGCTCTTGCGGAAAATATGGCATCTATTTCAAGGGGTGTCGAAGAATACAGACAAATAAAACTTCTGAAAAAACCTGTTCAGATTACTTATTATATTGCGCTATCCATAGTTGCTCTGCTCGTTGTATTTTGCGCAGTATGGTTTGGCTTTTACATGGCAAAATCTATAACAATACCAATTATGGAGCTTGCAGAAGGAACCAGAAAGGTTGCTGAAGGTGATTTAGGCTTTACAATAGCTTTATTTGCGGATGATGAAATAGGCAGCCTGGTCGATTCATTTAACAAAATGACAAGAGACCTGAGAATAAGCAGGGAGCAACTGGAATTTTCAGCCAGTAAGCTGCGTGATCAGAATCTTGAAATTGAGAAAAGACGTCAGTTTATGGAAATAGTCTTAAAAAATATTTCAGCCGGTGTCATCACTCTTGGCTCGGGCGGCTTGATCTCTTTCATCAATAAGTCGGCTGAAAAAATGTTAAATATTCAATCAAAAGAAATTGTGAGGAAAAGCTATAAAGAATTGTTAAAAATGGTAACGCAGGATCAGTCAACGGAGCAAAATCATTCAGTCGATATTATAGAGAAAATTGACGATCTTCGTGGTGATGCAATAGAAGCTTCTTTGCGTTTAACTATAGATGGAAGACCTCGTAGTTTTATGATACATGTTTATCCAATTAAAAGCGATGCAGGAATACATATGGGAAAGGTAATGGTCTTTGATGATTTGACTGAGCTGGAAAAAGCACAACGTATGATGGCCTGGCGCGAGGTTGCCCGCAGAATTGCCCATGAAGTCAAGAATCCTTTAACGCCTATTGCTCTTTCTGCACAACGGCTTAAAAGGAGATATTCAGATAAAATAGATGAGCTTGTATTTGACGAATGTGTTACTATGATAATAGATAATGTGGCAATGATAAAAAATCTTGTCAACGAATTTTCCATTTTTGCCAGATTTCCCACTGCAAATCCAGCTCTATGTGAATTTGCGCCTATTATTGAAGAAACCATATCGCTATACAGGGAAGATCATGAATATATAGATTTCAAAATAGATATTCTTGATGATATACCCAAACTGAATCTTGACAGACAACAAATAAAACAGGCGCTGATCAATCTTGTTGACAATGCAGTCGCTGCTGTAAGAAAAAAAGGGGAAATAAGCATTACCTTAGCTTATGACCCTATCCTGAAGATGGTCAGGCTGGAGGTTGCCGATAACGGAGATGGTATTTCCGATGAAGAGAAAACACGTCTGTTTGAGCCATATTTTTCTACCAAGAAGACCGGCATGGGGTTGGGGCTTACCATAGTAAGCTCCATTATTGCTGATCATAATGGAATGATCCGCGTGCAGGATAACAAACCAGGCGGCGCCAAGTTTGTGATTGAGCTGCCTGTATAAGGGTTCGCTCAACCCTAAATTAAGGAATTAATTTTATGTTTCCATCTATTTTAATTGTTGATGACGAGCCTTCTATATTACAGTCTTTAGGCGGACTTCTTTCTGATGAAGGTTTTGATGTTTTAAAGGCCTCTAACGGATATCAAGCTTTAAAGGTGATAGATTTGGAATCTCCGGATCTTGTTCTTCTTGATATCTGGATGCCGGGTATTGATGGTATTGAAACGCTAAAAGAAATTAAAAAGGATAATCCATTTATTCCGGTTGTCATCATTACAGGACACGGCACAATTGAGACGGCTGTTAAAGCCATCAAACTGGGCGCATTCGATTTAATAGAAAAGCCCCTTTCTATAGATAAAATTATAGTAACTATTAACAATGCATTAAACTTCAGGCGTCTTGAAGAAGAAAACAGGTACCTGAGAAAAAAAACAATAGAAAAACATTCCATAATAGGGAACAGCCCAACAACAGCAGTCCTTAAAAAACAGATAATGGTTGCAGCGCCAACCGATGCCTGGATATTCATAACTGGAGAAAACGGAACTGGTAAGGAACTGGTAGCAAATACTATTCATCAGTTAAGTTCACGCGCGTCTCAACCTATGATTGATGTTAATTGTGCGGCTATTCCTGAAGAATCAATAGAAAGCGAACTCTTCGGCCATGAAAAAGGCGCATTTACAGGCGCTACATCAAAAAAAAGGGGGAAATTTGAACTGGCCAGCAATGGGATAATTTTTTTTGATGAAATAGGTGATATGAGCTTAAAAACACAAGCGAAAATTTTGCGAGTTTTACAAGAACAAAAAATTCAGCGGGTGGGAAGCAGCAGAATACTCACTATAGATGTAAGAGTAATAGCAGCCAGCAATAAAAGCCTTGAAAAAGAGATTGAAAATGGCCGGTTCAGGGAAGATTTATATTACCGGTTGAATGTTATTCCAATGGAAGTTCCCCCACTTAGAAATCGTTCCGATGACATTCCGGAACTGGTCAATATATTTCTTGATATTTGTGCCAGGCAGAGTCGCACAAAAAAGAAAAGCATCTCAAATGCGGTACTTGAAATATTAGTCGGTTATTCATGGCCGGGTAATGTCAGGGAGCTGAAAAACCTTGTGGAACGACTTGTTATCATGACTGATGGTGATTTGATAGATGTTTCCGATATACCATATTCAATAACAGCTAAAGCGGCAAAACCGCAGTGTTAAGTTTATGACATTAAGGATAATAGGCGGCGGCCTTAGGGGAAGAAGGATTGTCTCTGTGCGCGGTACTCTAACAAGACCTACGGCAGATCGGCTGCGTGAAGCAATATTTAATATACTTTATACTCGTGTACAGGGTTCTGTAGTGCTGGATCTTTTTGCCGGCACCGGGGCAATGGGTATTGAAGCTTTAAGCCGTGGCGCTGAATATGCTCTCTTTATCGACAATAACAGAAATGCATTTTCTATTATAAAAAAAAATATAATTTCCTGCAGGATTGAGGATAAAACTACAATAATAAAGCGTGATGCTTTAAAAAGGTTAGACTGGACAAAATCTATTAAGCCATGGTTTAATATTGTTTTTATGGATCCTCCTTATAATAGGGATTTCATTAAACCTTCCCTGAAAAATCTTGTAAAAAGCAAATTATTGAAAAAAGAAGCATATATTGTTATTGAACATTCAGATGCAGAGATTATTTCGGAAGATATTGAAACATTCATCACCATAGACCAAAGAAGGTATGGAAAGAGCATGGTTACTTTTTTGCAATATCTTTGACAAAAAATGAAAACGAAATAAGAGGAAAAATAAACTTATGGAAAGAATAGCTGTATACCCAGGCTCCTTTGATCCGATAACTAACGGCCATATAGATATAATAAAAAGAGGACGAAAACTTTTTGATAAAATAATAGTTGCCATATTGTGTAATTCTTCCAAAAAGGCTTTGTTTACAATTGAAGAACGAAAAGAAATGTTAAAAAATAGTCTTCAGGATATGACAAATATCGAAATATCTTCCTTTAACGGACTCCTTGTCGATTATGCTGTTGAAAAAAAAGCAGATGCCATTTTACGCGGAATGCGCGCAATTTCAGATTTTGAGTATGAATTTCAAATGGCGCTGATGAATCGCAGTCTTAAAAGGAATGTACAGACTGTTTTTTTGATATCCGGATTAAAGTGGATATTTATAAGTTCATCTGTAATCAAGGAGGCCGCACGTTATAATGGTAATATCAGCAATATGGTACATCCGTTTGTCGAAAAAAAATTAAAGGAAAAATTCGGTTTCAGCAATCCGTAAAATCAACCTCATGCTTTATTCCACCCATGTTCGCCTACAAGCTTGACGAACCTGCATCCTCCAAGATTAGTGGTATGTATGCCGTCCTGATCTTTGTAGAGTTTAACAAGTTCCTGGGAAAAACTGTCTCCCACAGGCAGGATCATGCGGCCGCCAACAGCAAGTTGATCTACTACGATTTTAGGTATTTCAGGCGCTCCGGCTGTAACTATAATGGCATCAAAGGGGCTTTCGTCCTGCCAGCCTGTGGTTCCGTCAGAATATTTTGTGATTATATTGTGATAACAGAGTTTATCAAAAAGTTTTCGTGCTTTTATATAAAGAGAATTTATCCTCTCTATCGTATAAACCCGAAATACAATTTCAGCAAGGATTGCGGCCTGGTATCCTGAGCCTGTGCCGATTTCAAGAACCCTGTCACCCTTTTTTAACTGAAGAGACTGAGTCATCTCTGCAACAATATATGGTTGGGAAATTGTCTGCTGTTCTCCTATTGGAAGGGGAAAATCACCATATGCCTGATCCATCAGGGCTTCACTTACAAACATATGCCTTGGCACGTTACGCAAAGCAGCAATAACATCAGGATCACTTATGCCACGTGACAAAATTTGTTTCTCAATCATTTTGTCGCGCAGCCGCTTATATAACAAAGACTCTCTTCCCATGCTAAGTGAATTAGCATATTGAACAGTTTGCGTCAAGAATTTAGGAAATCAAATAAATGAATACGGCAAAACATCTGATTATATCTATTTTAATGATTATCATCATAACAACCGTCGGTACTGTAGGCTATATGATAATCGAAGGCTGGGATTTGACAGATTCAATTTATATGACTGTTATTACTCTCTCTACAACAGGTTATGGAGAAACGCATCAACTGAATGAACAGGGACGTATATTTACAATTTTTTTAATTTTTTTCGGTGTAGGTTTATGTGTGTATGTTGCCGGTGGTCTGGTTCAATTTATAGTAGAGGGAGAAATACAAACCATTATGGGGAGAAGAAGATTGGATAAACGGCTCAAACGTTTAAAAAAACATTATATTATTTGCGGTTATGGCCGCATTGGAACGATTGTTTGCGATATTCTAAAAAAAAAACCTTTTCAAGTGGTGGTTATTGAAAAAAATAAGGATATAATTCCACTTTTGGAAGAGTCTGACTTACCGTATATTGAAGGAGATACAGTAAATGAAACAAATCTGCTGAAAGCCGGAATAGAACGGGCAAAAGGGCTTATAGCAGCTCTTGCCACAGATGCTGACAACGTTTTTTTAGTGCTGACAGCAAGACAGCTTAATCCCAAAATTTTTATAATGGCCAGAGCCGCCAATAATGAAGTTAAATCAAAACTTACAGCAGCAGGAGCAAACATCGTTGTATCACCATATGATATAGGCGCTGAAAATATGGCCCAAAAAATTATAAGGCCAACAGTGACCAGCTTTTTAGATCTGGCTCTTACACATCATCGTAAAGATATCCAGATGGAGGAAATTCCGGTAAATTCTTCATCAGCTATGGCAAATGTTATGTTAAAAGATTCGGGCATAAGGCAGAAATACAACCTGATAATAATTGCTATCAAAAAAGCAGATAGCACAATGTTGTTTAATCCTTCTTTTGATACAAAAATTAAAGCAGGAGATACCCTCATAGCTGTTGGGGAAACTGAAAACCTGCAACGGTTGGAAAAGGCGTTAAATCCTGGTTCCTAATGAACAATATTTTTCCTTCGCTCCCAGGTTCTGTCACCGTTCGTCTAGTCCTCAGGCTCTGCCTGGGAACGAAAAAAAACTATGCATCACAGCTTCAGGCCATCTGTACACCTGCTTGGGAAAGTTCTTTCGTCCCCGTTCCTAAGCGGCTTTATCCAATTCAGCAGCAGATGGTTCCTCGGCAGTTTTTTTATAACATATCAGGCCGCACTGCAAACATCTGGCAGCCTCCTTGCGAGCCATCTCTTCGGTAAAACCTTTTTCCAGTTCCTCAGATGTTTCCGGATCCGATATGGAGCTTAAAGGCATAATGATACGCGGAACAGTATTTACCCCTTCAAGATGATCGACCTTTTGAATTAAAGAGTGTGGCGTAAGTAAATTTTCAGGAACCGTGATCTCTATTCCGTATAAAATCTGGTGAATAGAAGCCGCAGCGCGTCTTCCTGCCGCAATGGCTTTGATGGCAGCGCTATAATCAGTCACAGCATCTACTTCTGAAAAAATTCCTGTCGTTTTTTTGTCAGCAGACGATTTATACGGCTCAATACCTTTCCATTTAATCGGCAAACCAGTCTGAGTTTCAACACCATCCTCTTTTTCCGCATCAGCATCAACAAAAATAAGTTCAGGCAGGCGACCAGATGAAACTATTAAATTTTGTACTGGAAGAATATTTTTTTTCATACTGTCAAGTTCGGTATATTCCAGTTCCAGAAGATTATTTTCTTCACCTGAAATACCGCTTATACCGACATTAAATATTATTTTGACACCTTCCTTTTCAATTTTTTCAAGTTCAGCATCATTGATTGTACAGGCATCTCTTGTTTTTCTGAAAAGAATATTAATTTTTCCAGCTCCGAGTTTCCTGCATATTCTTGCTGCCTCAAAGGCAAGCTCTGCGCCTCCTGCTATCACAACATCGGTTTTGCATGAAAACCCATCGCTTCCCTCCCTGTCTGATTTAATTACATCCAGCAAAACAGATACGCCTGGAATCGCCTCATCAGAATCATTTACTGAACCTGCAGCAAGACGGCTGTCCCAGCCTCCTGAAGCAACAAATACAGATTCATAACCATCCCCAAGAAGAGATGCCACCGAAAAATCCTTGCCAAGGCGTTTATTGGTTTCAGCTTTTACACCCATTTCAAGCACACCATCAATATCCCAGTCGAGGATATCCATTGAAAGTCTTTGCTTGTGAATGGCACTGCGTAAAAGTCCGCCCAATACATCAGCGGCCTCAAAAACTGTAACCTGATGG
>Ga0209633_10001450_pt1 | contig 24321 bp, 21 predicted proteins | sample Cruoilmetagenom1_FD_187290 | JGI IMG/M metagenome (GOLD analysis project Ga0209633, IMG submission 187290) | Oil polluted marine microbial communities from Coal Oil Point, Santa Barbara, California, USA - Sample 1 (SPAdes) (version 2) | ecosystem: Environmental > Aquatic > Marine > Oil seeps ...
TTATCCAGTAAACAATATAGCTAGTTCGGCATGCGTATTTTGCTTGCCGTCAGGCCTTTTGGCCCTTCAGTGACATCAAATTCGACAGGTTGTCCCTGCTTGAGGGTTTTATAACCGTCCATTTCGATGGCTGAAAAATGTGCAAAGATATCTTCATCGGTATCGGTTGACATGATGAATCCATATCCTTTTGAATTACTAAACCATTTGACCGTTCCAGTTGCCATGTTACTCCTACCTCTTTATGTCGCTTTAGGCGCTAGGCCTTCTCCAGTTGATGTTGATCTTGAAATAATGCAGATGAGACACCATAACTTACTGAGGTTTGTTGTTCTAATTATGTGTACCTGTACAATGTACTTTATGCATACGAGTATATTAGTCAAGTATTAATGGGCCATTCTACCATGCAAATAGAATGGTAATGTGTAATAGACTCAGATATTTTGACTGATTCTGATATTATAATCGTTGGCAATGTATTGTTTGTGACAGCCGTGAAAATTCAAAAAATTGTATTAAAATTATAGCTATGAGTAATTTAAGAAAATCATCATCGGACGACGGTCTGGCACTGCAAGAGGCCAAACCGAAACTGAAAGTGCCGCCCATGTATAAAGTAATCATTCATAATGACGATTACACTCCTATGGAGTTCGTGGTTGAGATTCTGGAAAAGTTTTTCTCCCTGAACAGGGAAAAGGCAACACAAATCATGTTACATGTGCATACTCAGGGTAAAGGTATTTGCGGTTTATTTACCCGGGATGTCGCTGAAACCAAGGTGGCTTTGGTGAATGAATATTCGCGAACCCACCAACACCCATTGCTTTGCGCAATGGAAACAGCTTGATAGGACAGTGGTGTTGATATGCTGAGCAAAGAATTGGAGTTTACTCTCAATCAGGCCTTTAACGAGGCTCGGGAAAAACGTTATGAGTTCATGACAGTAGAACATTTACTGTTGTCGTTAACGGATAACCCGACGGCCGCCGAAGTCTTGCGGGCCTGCGGTACTGACCTGGATAAGCTGAAACAGGAACTAAAACACTTCCTCGAAGAAACCACCCCTATACTGGGTCCCAATGATTTAAGGGAAACACAACCAACCCTTGGTTTTCAACGTGTTCTTCAACGTGCGGTTTTGCATGTGCAATCTTCCGGTCATGAAGAAGTGACAGGGGCCAATGTCCTGGTGGCCATCTATAGCGAGCAGGAATCACAGGCAGTCTATTTCCTGAACAAGCAGGATATTTCCCGTCTCGATATTGTTAATTATATTTCTCACGGTATTTCCAAGATCGGGGAAGATGGGTCGATGGGCGAGGATGATCTCGATGAAGAAGGTGCTTCAGTTCAGGAGGCCAGTAAATCGGCACTTGAATCCTTCGCCGAAAATCTGAACAAGCTGGCATTGCAAGGTAAAATCGATCCCCTGATAGGGCGTGAGCCCGAGGTGGAAAGGACCGTGCAGATTCTTTGCCGACGTCGAAAAAATAATCCGATCCTGGTGGGAGAGGCCGGCGTTGGAAAAACGGCTATTGCAGAAGGTCTTGCAAAGATGATAGTCGATGAACAAGTGCCGAGTGTACTGGCTGAAAGCACCATTTATTCACTCGATCTGGGCGCCCTGGTCGCCGGTACGAAATACCGAGGCGATTTCGAGAAGCGTCTGAAGGCGGTCTTGTCGCAGCTCAAGAAAGAAGCAGGTGCGATATTGTTTATTGACGAAATACATACCATCATCGGTGCCGGTTCGGCATCGGGTGGTGTTATGGATGCCTCCAACCTGATCAAACCCATGTTAGCGAATGGTACCTTGAAATGTATTGGTTCAACGACGTATCAGGAATACCGGGGTATCTTTGAAAAGGACAGGGCACTGGCCAGACGATTCCAGAAGATCGATGTTGAAGAGCCGAGTATTGAAGATACGGTCAAGATCCTTAAAGGACTGAAAAGCCGCTTTGAAGAACATCATAAGATCAAGTACTCACCCAAGGCCCTGCGGTTGGCTGTCGAACTGTCTGAGCGTTATATCAATGACAGGCATTTGCCCGATAAGGCGATTGATGTGATCGATGAGGCGGGTGCCAACATGCAATTGCAACCGCCATCCAAGCGTAAAAAAACCATCGGCACTGTTGATATCGAAAACATCATTGCCAAGATTGCGCGCATACCACCTAAAAGTGTTTCATCCACTGATCTGGATGCGATGAAAAATCTCGAACGCGATCTCAAACTGGTCGTGTATGGCCAGGATAGTGCGATCGAGGCATTGTCATCGGCTATCAAGATGTCGCGTTCCGGTCTGGGTAATGAAGAGAAGCCTATCGGTTCATTTTTGTTTGCAGGGCCAACCGGTGTGGGTAAAACCGAAGTGACCCGGCAGCTGTCAAAGATCATGGGTATTGAACTGATCCGCTTTGATATGTCGGAGTATATGGAACGTCATACGGTTTCCCGCCTGATAGGCGCCCCCCCGGGTTATGTCGGATTTGATCAGGGTGGCTTGTTAACGGACTCGGTGATCAAACATCCGCATGCCGTTTTATTGCTGGATGAGATCGAAAAAGCGCATCCGGATGTCTTTAACCTGTTACTGCAGGTAATGGATCACGGCACCTTGACCGACAATAATGGACGTAGTGCCGATTTCCGCAATGTAGTGCTGGTGATGACGACCAATGCCGGTGCAGACAGGATCAGCAGGGAATCCATCGGCTTTACCCAACAGGATCATTCCAGTGATGGAATGGAAGCGATCAAGAAAGTCTTTACACCCGAGTTCAGAAATCGTCTGGATGCGGTTATCCAGTTCCAGTCACTGGGCAAGGATCATATTGGTCATGTCGTCGATAAGTTCATCATCGAGCTTGAATCGCAGCTGGAGCAGAAGAAGGCCACCATTGATATCGATATGAAGGCGCGCAACTGGATTGCTGAACATGGTTACGACCCCAAAATGGGAGCAAGGCCGATGGCCAGGCTCATCAGTGAGCACATCAAGAAGCCTTTGGCTGAAGAGCTGTTATTTGGTCAACTGGCTCATGGTGGACATATCCGGGTGACGGTTAAAGAGGATAAGCTGGCACTCGAGTATGAAAATGAAGAGCTGTTGGAGACCTGACCGGATTCAGTGTCTCGGGTAGGGGGTATATTAGCGAGCCCGGTAGACAACTTCCCTTGCTGAGGTCATAGGGAGTGAGTTGAACGGTAACCGTATCGCCGGTGAGAATACGTATATAGTTCTTGCGCATCTTGCCCGAGATATGGGCGGTAACCACATGTCCATTTTCCAGTTCAACCCGAAACGTTGTGTTGGGTAAGGTTTCTACAACCGTACCCTGCATTTCAATACCTTCTTCTTTTGCCATTCAGACTCTACCTACATAGTTTTATACAGCGGCGTATTGTACGCCAAACAGAAGACGAAATGTAGTGACTGTGGGCATATTCATGCTTTTACAGTGAAAATCCCTTTGAACCGTTTTGCTTCCCTGCATTTTCTGTAAGATATTGGTATTTAATGATTTATTGGCAGATCGCTGTTTTTGCAGCCAGATGGGTCCAGGCAACTCTCGGGTGAACGATATCTTTATCGATAATAAATTCCATTTCCAGCATGTTCATTATGCTAAACAGATCGTAGTCGGCCGAGAAACTGTCCTGAAGGTGTTGCAGGTGTGTCGGGTTGATATAGAGCAGGTTGGGGCGCATACCGTGGGAAGATTCGAAATTGTTTGCCAGGTTACAGATGAAGCTCAACATTGCGTGCTCCTTATTCATTGGCGGGATATTAGTTTCAGTATAGGCTGAAATTAAGTCTCCAGCATTCAGTTTGTTTGAAACTTACTTAAACAGCTTAGCGGTCGAATGTGGCATTTCCTTGAATCAGGGGAGGGAGCAGGGACTGATCACAAGGGAGAGTAAAAAAAGAGAGTAAATATAATAACTTACAAGTATTCCCAGTGGCCTTGTATAAATTGTTGCAGGGGCTGGAACTGGGACTTGTAACTCATTTTTGGACATTCCTGTATCCAGTAGCCCAGATAAAGCCAGTCGAGTTCCAGTTCACGCGTAAACTCAATACTCCAGAGTATGCCAAGGGTACCCAGGCTGCGTTTGCTTATATCAGGGTCAAAAAATGTATACACAGCAGAAAACCCGTCTTCGAGTTGATCGACTACCGCCACAGCGAGTAATTGTCCTTCCAGTCTGAATTCAAGAAAGCGGGTAACGCTCCACTCGCTGGTAAGGAATTCCATATACTTTTCCGGATCAGGATCATTCATACCTCCTTCCGGGTGGCGCGCCTGAATGTATTTATTATAGAGGTCATGTTGATCCTGACGGTACTCAGCACCGAGCATATTGACCTCGATATCACGATTAGCCTTCCAGATACGTTTATGCGTGCGCTTGGGCATGAATTCATTGACCGGAATCCTGACGGGAATACAGGCACTACAGGTCGGGCACGAAGGTCGGTAGATATGTTTGCCACTACGACGAAAACCAAATTGTGACAAGGTCGAATAGATATGGTTATCCAGCTCTACACTCGGGTCGGCAAACAGGGTGATCGCCTGACGGTCAGGAAGGTAGCTGCAATCGTGAGTCGGTGTCGCATAAAACGACAGACGGATGTCCTGAGCATCTTCGGGATTGTCAGACTGTGAGTTGTGTTTTTTCATGGATATTGATACATCATTTTTATCAATATATATCGGGATGAACTTATTTTGCGACAGAATAGATCAAGACGCAAATTGTGGGATATGACTTGTAAGGCGAGTTAATCGGGGGGTGTATAAGATCCCTGATACGGTTTGCAGGACAAGGTCAGGCAGGCGGCTGAAATATATCGGCACTCAAGGTTTCTGGCTGTTTGCTGAGCAGGTTATCTGTCGAGCATAAGGCAGCAAGGCGTAGGATAAAATCTTTGCGCGGGATCAGTTCCGCCCCCAGGCTTTGCAGATGAGAGGTATAGACCTGGCAATCTATCAGCTGAAAACCCAATTTTTGAATATGTTTAACAAAACAGGCGAATGCGACTTTAGAGGCGTCTGTTTTGCGACTGAACATGGACTCACCAAAAAAAACCTTGCCGATGCCAATGCCGTACAGGCCGCCGACGAGTTGACCCTCGGCCCAGGCTTCGACCGAGTGTGCATACCCGGCCTCGTGCAGCTCGATATAGGATTGTTGCATTTCGTTTGTGATCCAGGTGCCATCCTGTCCTGGCCTGACGATGTTCGAGCAAGCTTGAATAACTGCCTCAAAGGATGTGTTCATGGTGACGGTGTAGGTTTGTCTGCGAATCGTTTTGCGAAGATTCCTGGAAATCTTCAAATGCTCAGGGAACATGACAAAGCGTGGATCGGGAGACCACCACAATACAGGCTGACCTTGTGTGTACCAAGGGAAGATACCCGAGCGGTATGCACTCAGCAGACGTTCTTGCGACAGGTCGCCACCGATCGCCAGTAGTCCGTCAGGATCGGTCAGGGCAAGCGATACCTGTGGAAACTCAACATCAGGGTTGCCTTGCTCAATCCAGAAAGGCGCGTTCATACTGTCTATTTCTTTAGTCATTAAGCCGGATTATCACACATTTTTTGTTAACAGGGAGGGATTCATATCAATCTTGTGCGATCCGGGTTTGCAGATAATCTGCCCTTCAGTACGCCTATTTTTGTACCACCGATCATTTGGCCGGGTGTATGGGTATCTCAACGGGTATTTGAAAATTAAACTGTTTTTCAATATTTTATCTTGATAGCAAAGACGTTTTTGAGGCCTGTTAGCAGGGGGTGATGATGTATCATAACCCTATTACCATGTGGCCAAAATATCAGAGCGGTTTTGCTGAAAGCCCGGATAAGGCATATGATGTCAGCAGAACGATGATGATATCGCTAAATAGTCTGTGATGGTTTTTTTGTGTAAGAGAATAATAATAATGCTATGAACAACGGGACAGACTTAACTGGATCAGGCCGTGCCTGGCTACGGCGACTGCATGTCAGGGTGATGCTCGTCTTTGCGGTGTTGTTGATCACATCGATGGTGGTCTTCACGTTGCTGACCATCAAAGAGGAATCCAGCTTCATCCAGCGCGCCAAGGAAAAACAGGCGCAGGAGCTGGCTGACAGGCTATCGATTTCTGTTACGGGCAGTCTGTTGAGGCAGGACACCTCCACCCTGGCCAGTATCCTGCTGGAATCGACCCGGTATGTGGACATTCAATCAATCCAGGTGTTGGATGTCGCGGGCCAGCTCCTGGCCGATGTCACGCAAAACGTGGTAGCCCTGCCCGGTGACTATGCAAACAATCCGCTGACTCCACCACAACAACACACTATTTCAGCGCATGTTGAAGGTGGGTTTCTGATCACCTGGCAACCCGTCGTCCTGGATAAGTTGATAGGTTGGGTTCGGATAAGCACTAGTTTGCAGATGATGACTGTTATCGAGTCACGTTACTGGCGCAATAATGCCCTGTTCGGCGCCCTGATTTTAGTGATCGCGGCAGGATTGCTGATGATCATTATGCGTAAACCCGTTGCGACCTTTGAACGTTACACCGATTTTGCCGAACGTCTGGACAAAAAAGAGGGTAGGCAGGTCGAGGTCAGTGACTCTTCTGTGGAAATGCAAAAAATGGGTAATGCACTGAACAGGACATCGACAACCTTGTACGACCAGGAGCAGTCGATAAAATATGCGATGCGACGACTCAAGGGTCTGGCCGCCTTTCCCCGCTGGAATCCGAATATCGTTTTGTCGATGAATAAAAATGCTGTTGTCCAATACATTAATCCGCATGGTACCCTGATTCTGAAAAAGCATGGTCTGGCGATGGAGGACATCAAGCAACTGACTCCAGACAATATTTCTGAATTAGCCAGCTGGTGTCACCAGGAAAATAAAACGGTACGTGATGTTGAGGTGACGTTTGCAGGGCGCGTGTTCTTATGGACAATTTCACCCGTAGAAGGTCAGGACTTATTACATTGTTACGGACGTGAGATTACGGATCGTATCAAGGCAGAGGAAGAAGCCAGGGCCGCGCAAATTGAAAAACACAGTGCCGAGGCGGCGAGTCATGCCAAGAGTGCGTTCCTGGCACATATGAGTCATGAAATCCGTACACCGTTAACAGCTATCATCGGTTTTGCCGAGGCCTTGCTCGACAATACTCAAGGTAAAAATGAGCGGCTCAATTCGGTCAATATCATTCTGCGTAGTAGCCGACATTTATTGCACATCATCAATGAAATTCTCGATCTGTCAAAAATAGAGGCCGAGGAGTTGGTGGTCGATCATGAGTCGGTACCCTTGTTTGAACTTCTGGCGGATGTGGCCTCCTTGATAGAATTACAGGCGCAGGAAAAGGGTCTTGAATTTACCATCCATTATCATTTCCCGTTACCCGCCATGATCGAGAGTGACCCGGTGCGCCTCAAACAGATACTGATCAACCTCTGTAGTAATGCAATCAAGTTCACTGATAGGGGTAGCGTGCACATCCATGTCAGCTGCGACAAATCCTGCCAGATGATGAATTTTGATATTCGTGATACGGGTATAGGCATGAGCTCTGATCATATTCAAAAACTGTTTCGTGCCTTTACCCAGGCAGATTCATCGATATCGAGAGAATACGGCGGGACAGGTCTGGGTCTGCATTTATCAAAAAAACTGGCAGAGAAACTGGGTGGAGATATTGCCGTTAGCAGTGAAGAAGGCAGGGGAAGTTGTTTTAGCGTAACAGTCTCCACGGGTTTATTGGATGACGTTGAGTGGCTGGATAAAAACCCGGTAAAAAGAGTTCCCGAGACACCTGATATTGTCACACTAACAAAGCGAATCAGTGGCAATATACTCGTTGCGGAAGATAATCGTTCGAACCAGAAACTCATTTCGCTCTATATCAGCAGCCTCGGAGCGACGCCGACAATCGTGGGCAATGGCGCACTGGCGGTAAAAGAGGCGCTTAATGGCGACTATGATTTGCTACTGATGGATATGCAAATGCCGGTCATGGACGGACTGGAAGCCACCACACAACTTCGTCAGAATGGCTATAATGTACCTATTATCGCCTTAACGGCCAATACAATGGATGAAGACATAAAAAAATGTCGTCAAGCGGGCAGCGATGACTTTATTTCCAAGCCCATTGACAGGAAACGTTTTATTGACGTGCTTGGTCATTACCTGAAGGAGAATGCTGTGAACGAGTCTATTGATCCGCTGATGTCAGAGCTGCTTGAACAAGACCCCAGCTTTATAACATTAGTGCAAGCATTTATTACAGAACTGCCCTCTATTATTAATGACCTTTATCATTATTATCAATCCCGGGACTGGTCCGAGCTTGCCCTCAAGGTCCATGACCTGAAATCAATCGGTGGTGGTTATGGTTTTCCCCAGCTCAGTCAGTTGGCTATTTCTATGGAGCACGACATAGCCAATGAAAGTTACAACGAACTGTCAGAGCGATTACGTCAGGCCGAGTATTTACTCGAACGCATTAACGCAGGTATCGAACCCAGTCGAAATAATGATTAATGCTTACGTGGCCCGGCAAACGCTATGCTATTATATTGGCCAGTAAGATTATGACACCCATAAATACCACGAGTATGAGAATCGTCTTGGCCAGATTGGTAGCCATCATCCTGTCTTCTGTATGCATCATCTATTCTCCGCTTATGTGTTGGTTCAAGCAAAATTATAGAAGTGAACGAGCGCGGTTTATTGATCTGGATCAAGTGGAAAAAATATCAGAATTTTCAGATATTTTTATATAATAAATTATCTGTCTCCTGATGTTTGCTTTATGTTCTCGCACTACCTGATTATTGCACAGACTCAATGTTTGTCTACGCGACAATTCAAGGGCATGCTTATATCGATGTTATTGTCGCTTTCTATTGATGTTTATATATAGGTCTATTCAATGAGTAAGGCAGTCAAAGCACTCCTGTTGTCCGCATTGGTATTTCCGGGTGCCGGCCATTTGTTATTAAAAAAATACACGTCTGCTATCGCATTGGCCACCGTGGCATTCATCGCGCTTTATGTATTGATATCTAACGCGATTGACAGGGCTATGGACATTGTCGACAAGGTTCAGAGTGGTGAAGTTCAACCTGATATGGCCGTCATAACCGCATTAGTAGAAAAGCAAACAACGGGATCAGAAGCTCAACTCATCAATATGGCGACCGCTATTCTAATTATTTCCTGGTTACTGGGTATGATTGATGCCTACAGGATCGGTCGTACACTAGATAAAGAGGCTGCAAAAATCCGCCAACAGAAAACATAACGGGTCTTTCTAAAAGCGGCACAGAATCTATCTTGTCCCGAAATTCGGCGGCCATTGGCAATGAATGCCTGGGTCTTCTGTCGCTATATATCGGGTGCTTTGTTTTCCTGAACAATGCCTTAGCGTATTTTTAAGGCCTGTCCTCAGCGTTCCCGCTTACTATGATAAAACTTATATTGAAAATAAGTAGGTAAGGGTTAAAATACCCGTCTATTGCAGTGATTTATTGAGAGTTGGCAAAATTAATAGCCATTTTACAGCCCTGAAAGTGTAAGCCGAATAAAAAAACCAATCAATAACGATCACTTCCGGGGGGAATATTTTTTTGTTCTGTTATATGCAGAATCAAGTTTAAACATCCAGGCAGAGGGACCTAATATGTCAAAACTAATCATTACTATTGAAGAAAATAAAACCGATGAAATCACTATAGAGTACGAAGACATCAGTATCGGGCGTAACAAGGATAATGGCATAAGGCTCAACGACCCAACGGTCAGTGCCTGCCACGCAAAAATAGTCACCGAATTTGATCCAGCATTTATGGATACCACTTTTATAGAAGACCTGAGCAGTACCAATGGTGTTTATGTCAATGAGCATCGTATCCAGAGGCAGGCACTGTATGATGGCGATGTTATCACCATCGGTAAATATCAACTGGTTTTCGAATTCAATAACGATGACTCAGTCCTTGATGATAACGATAAAACCCGCCTTCTCAATTCCATGGAGATTGATCACCTGCTTAAAAGTGCCTCAGGCGACAAAATCAGGGAAATTGCCGATAGCAGCCTGATACCGGAAGAAGTCAAATGGGTCGCACAGGATGATGAAGGCATGTGGTGGGGCTTTTCGAGCAAACCCGCTGAAGACAAACATGGCTGGAGAACAGAAGAGGATGAGCTGATGCACGAGCTTCTTCAATCCAGCACCAATGAAGACTGGAGATTTACCCTGCGTAAACTTTAAGCCCGACTAAAAAGGGTGGGTCAATATCGAACTCACAAAAGACCTAGTGTAGATACCAATGACTGGATGTTGAATCAATATTAAGGAAGCCACCATGGTTGTATGGTATCCAGGATGAGCTGCAGCGTGTACACAAATCATTGTCAGTATATCAAAATCGAAATTTCGTCTTGAGCTACATTATCAACAAATACTCGATTATATCCGCGAACATGGCAGTATAACTTCACGTAGCCTTGCGTCCAGAAAAATAGATTTTGATAAACTGCTTAAACTCAATTTGATTAAAGCAAAAGGAATTGGGCGCGGCACCTATTACGTGCTTGTATCTTGATGATATGTGGCTGGACCCATCGCGAACACCTACGGAATTCAAAAAGAATCGTCCGTTTCTATCCAGAGGCAGATATAAATAATATGTTCTGTTTATAGCTAAAATTCGACCCCATAAATAAGTAATTGAAATTAAACAAGCCGGGAATTATATTAGTTCTACCATCCGAAAGTAACAAGACCTTTTAGGTCTCCTGATTATATACTTAGCATTTCAAAAATATTTTGCCTTAATAATGAGAAACTGGAAAATACCACCCAAGAATTCGACAGTGGCAAGATATATTGATTGCTATTGGTTTTTAGAGAAAACTCAAGGTGATTTTGGTCCCAGTCATCCCAAATTGAATCCTGACCCTGCTGGGCATCTGATCTTGTCTAAACCACGGCAATATTATCAGTACGAGCAGGAGTCAGGGTCTACACTTGGTCAAGGTAGCCACCTGATACTGCCCCATTGCAAAACCATCTCAATGGATCATTCCCAGCCCTTTCTGGTTTTAGGGATTAAGTTTCAGGTTGGTGCTTTTTATTCGTTAAAATTACCAATTCCACATCCTTTGCTAGATCAGGTCATCAGCATTAATGTAGAAGAACTGTTTCAATTAGATACATTTAATGAAGAAAAAATACTGGCTACGACTATAGCTCAGCCCGAATTATGTCGTGATGTCTTTGACAAGATCCTGAATGGTTTTCTATCAGAGATCGATGAGGATAAGCATAGCGAGCTAGTACGCAATGTATTAGCAGTTTTTCCAGAAACACCCTTATCTAAAATGGGTGCTAAACTCAGTTGTTCACAGCGTACGATCGAGCGCAGTTTTTTGCGGGTTACCGGGATCACTTTGAAGCAGTATCACACCATGGAAAGGCTGGAAGCCATGTTTGATTATTTGCACAAAATTGATCAAAACCAAATCAATTGGGCTGATATAGCGGTTCAATTTGGATTTAGTGACCAGCCCCATTTAGTGCGCCACATGAAAAGCAGTATTGGAAGTACGCCTGGAAAATATGCCAGGCAACGTGATCTTTCAATTGATGTCTATGGTAATTTCGAATAATACTTAAACCATTGTCGTTTTTGTTCAATCTTTCCCAGGTCTTAAACCACTACTATTTGGCCTCCAGGTAGTGCCTGGTACATAAGTGCCAGAAAGACTATTACAATGCAACATAAATAGGATTGACAATGACTACTCACATAAGACCGTACTTAGACAAAGACTTGGAAGAATTGCTTTTAGCCTGGGAGAATTCTTCAAAAATTGCTCATCCATTTTTGAAGAGTGATTTTCTAGTTCAAGAAAGGAAGAATATTCCAGAATTATATTTACCTAATGCGGATACATGGGTTACCGATGTCGATAATCAAGTTGTTGGATTCATTGCGCTTATCGGAAATGAGGTTGGCGCGATATTTCTTCAACCTGAGCATCAAGGCAAAAAAATGGGTAAACTTATGATGGATAAGGCTCAAGAACTTCATGGTGATCTGGAGGTAGAAGTTTTTGAAAAAAATCTAATCGGCCGTAATTTTTATTCCCAGTATGGTTTTAAACAGATTGAAGAGAAGGTTCATGAACAAACGGGGGAACGGGTGCTGCGCCTGAAATTTACTGCTGACCAGTAGCTGCACGAGGATTTGGGAAAGCTGTGAACAAGGTGCTGAATGTTGGCTATCTGACCGATAGTGGATACTTGATAGCTAATGTATCTAATTTTCTAACCCTGTAGGCAAGGATCAAACTCACTACCATTATTATAGGCTAAAAGTACTGTCTGAATGGATATATTACTATCAATATAAGCGTGAGGTGGAAAAGACAGTATCCAAGTGTGCTATGTTAGATATAGGTGATTCAATCGATTTATCTGCTGATTATTAATATCACAATAGGGTGTCCAAATGAATACGCAGGCTCAACAACTGAACTCAATTAAAATGTGGTTGAGTCTGGTGGTGCGTATGTCTTTATTTGGTGTTGCGTTGCTGTGGCCAGCAGGCACCTGGCGATGGTGGGAGGCATGGGTATTGATCTGTCTTTGGACCCTCTTTTCTGCTGTAATGATGATTTATTTGTTTCGTTACGATCCGGCCTTACTTGCTGAGCGAATGAAACTCATCCCACTACAAAAGGATCAGAAGGTTTGGGATAAGATTTTGATGTCGTTATTCTTTATTGCCGCTATTGGCCTCTATATGACCCCGGGTTTTGATGTAATACGTTATGAATGGAGCGAGCCCTTGCCATTATGGATAGAGATCTTTGCTATGCTTGTACAGTTGCCTTGTTTTTTATTCCTGTGGTGGCTCATGCGAGAGAACACTTATTTATCACTTGTCGTTAAAATAGATAAGGATCGTGGGCATCAGGTCATCACGACGGGGCCTTACGCGTTAATGCGCCATCCCATGTACACAGCAGTGATCATCCTGTTGTTTGCAGTACCCGTTGCGCTTGGCTCACGGGTCGGGCTGATTCCAGCGGTGATATTAACAGTGCTATTAATAGTGCGCACTTATTTAGAGGACCGAACCTTACACAGGGAACTACCGGGTTACCCGGAGTACGCTGAACAAACGCCTTATCGATTGATTCCTGGGATTTGGTGAAAATAATCATATCAAGCTGCTCACATCATCGATATTGTTATTTTGAAGCCCTCATACCACAGATTCCCTACCTTGGTGAAATGATGGTGAGACACACATAAAATCACCGGATCAAATACAGAATGAAGAAATACTTATGAAAGCGATAGTCTGGACAAAATACGGATCACCAGATTTTCTTGCTCTAAAAGAAGTAGCACAGCCTGTTGCCGGAAATGATGAAGTCTTAATAAAAGTTGAAGCGGCATCGATTAATTCATGGGATTGGGAAATGCTGATGGGTAAGCCGTTCGTGAATCGCTTAATGGCCGGGCTTCTAAAACCAAAAAAAATTACCATACTTGGATGTGACATAGCCGGGCGGGTTGAAGCGCTTGGTAAAAGGGTAAAACAGTTTCAACCCGGTGATGAGGTATTCGGTGATCTATCCGGGTGTGGCTGGGGCGGTTTTGCCGAATATGTATCTGTTCCTGAAAAGGCATTAACGTTGAAACCTGATAACTTGACATTCGAGCAAGCAGCGGCCGTTCCTCAAGCAGGACTCCTGGCCCTGCAAGGTCTTCGGGATAAAGGACAGATCCAGTCAGGGCAAACAGTTTTGATTAATGGGGCATCTGGTGGTGTTGGATCGTTTGCTGTGCAAATGGCCAAATTATTTGGGGCTGAAGTGACAGGTGTTTGCAGCACGAAAAAACTGGAGATAGTGCGGTCTCTGGGTGCAGACCATGTTATTGACTACACGCAAGACGATTTTACTAAAAACGGACAATGTTATGATCTGATTCTTGATGTTAGGGGATATCATTCGATTTTTGATTACAAGCGTGCATTGGCTCCCAAGGGGATTTATGTCATGGTCGGCGGTTCCATGGCTCTGGCTAACCAGGTTTTATTCCTGGGGCCGTGGATCTCGATGATCACGAGTAGGAAAATGAGTCTCCTGTTACATAAGGCAAACAAAGGTTTGGTTTTTCTGAAAACGCTGCTTGAAGATGGTAATGTCATACCAGTTATTGATAGGTGTTATCTGTTAAGTGATGTTCCTGAAGCTCTACGCTATTTTGGAGAAGGGCGAGCCAGAGGAAAAGTAGTCATCACCATGGCGCATAACAACAAAACTTGACAAGGCGTTCCCCTGACCTTGAATAACTACTTCCAGGGCCGGGCCAGGCTCATTTGCTATTGCATTGCAACGGACAAGACACTAAATTAGGCATAATACAGCTTAAGAGAAAATAAATTATGAATAAGCCAGTCATTGCAGATAACAAACCAGTCAAGGTCAGCCTTTCAAAAGGGCAGGAATATCATTTTTGTACGTGCGGTAGATCAAAGAGCCAACCTTTTTGCGATGGGTCACATGTCGGTACGGCATTTAATCCCCGAGTGATTGTTGCAGATGAAGACGGTGAGGCCTATTTATGCGCATGCAAGCATACGGGTAATACACCTTATTGTGATGGATCGCATAAACAATTTAGTGACGAGCAAGTTGGCAAGGAAGGTCCCGGTTTAAAGTTAGATCCTACAGAATTACCCGTCGCCACGGCTACGTCTGAAGAACCCACAGTCGCATTTATTCATCAGCTGGCCAGAGAAGGATTATCGAAATTAGGACATCATGGTCAAATGACTTCGATGGGGGTTCCGCGCCATAGGCTACCCCATTGGGATGATCTACAAATTATGGCCGCCCAAATGGCAAATAAACCATTGTTGGAAGATCATAGTGTTGGTACTGAGCTAATTATTGGTCCGCAAACGAACAAACCCTTAATCCTAAAAATCCCTTTGTTTGTATCTGACATGAGTTTTGGCGCGCTATCTGAAGAAGCAAAAATATCGTTAGCCAAGGGGGCAGAGCTGGCGGGTACAGGGATTTGCTCCGGTGAAGGTGGAATGTTACCAGAAGAGCAAGCGGCGAATACTCGATATTTTTACGAATTTGCCAGTGCTGGCTTTGGCTACAACGAAGAGCTACTAAACAAAGTACAGGCATTCCACTTTAAAGGGGGGCAAGGTGCAAAAACGGGAACGGGTGGGCACCTTCCAGGGAATAAAAATCAAGGTAAAATATCACAGGTAAGAGGAATACCCGAAGGAGAGCCGGCAATATCGCCGCCCACTTTTAAGGATCTGTCCTCGGTATCAGATTTTAAACGCTTTGCCGATCGGGTGAGAGAAATAACGGGTGGCATCCCTATAGGCTTCAAACTCAGCGCGAATCATATTGAAAAAGATATTCAATTTGCCTTAGATGCCAGTGCGGATTACATCATCCTGGATGGTCGCGGAGGTGGTACAGGTGCAGCACCCGAAATGTTCAGAGACCATATCAGTGTTCCCACCATACCCGCATTAGCGCGGGCTCGTCGCTATCTCGATAATCAAGGCCAAAGTGGGCGTGTCACGCTGATTATTACGGGTGGATTACGCGTACCCATTGATTTTGTTAAGGCGCTGGCATTAGGTGCGGATGGTATTGCTATTTCAAATAGTGCCATGCAGGCGATTGGTTGTGTTGCTGCGAGAATGTGTAATACCAATAATTGCCCAGCAGGAATTGCGACCCAGAAAGCTGATCTCCGCCAAAGATTAAATATACAAAAATCTTCAGCCCAGTTACATAATTTTTTTGATGCGTCTGTTGAACTGATGCAAGTCATGGCTCGCGCATGTGGCCATGATCATTTAAATACGTTCAATAAAGATGATTTGGCAACATGGCATCGTGAAATGTCTTTACTATCGGGAGTAATGTACTCGGGTTTTGTTAATCCAATGGGCGACGTATAGCAAGGCGCTGCCTTAGCCTCATAGGGTCGCTCATTAGCCCCACAAATTGTCGAACCCCTTATGACGACGAGACTAAACCGGTCTCGTCATCTCATTGAAGACTCTTAGGGTCGGACCAAACTAACTTACTGAAAGCCACAGAAAAAGTAAAAAAATACACCAAAATTCTTCCTTATAAGCACTTTTTCGATATCAAAATGCTGGCTTTAAGCGTAGTGAGTAAACTTGGATTTAAACGAGGTTCTCATACTCCGGAAAGAAACTGACTTGTCTTATAGGTGTTATTTTATAACCTAAAAGGGCTGTTTAAGGGCTTAAAGTATTGTATGAATTGATAAATATTTATTACTGTCAATGGGCAAGCTTGGTCCGACCCCAAATTTGGCCACATTTAGAAAATTTTCGTTTTTACTGAAATTTATAGCGACTATTTTCTCCAATATGTGACTGCATTCACAAACAATTCAGGCTGTTTTGTCTGTAAAAATACAGCCGTGAATCATGAGTGATGTATAATCATTGACGACAGGGAAATGGGTGCAAGCTTAAATTAAACTTATTCTCAATTCGCAACCAAACTTGAAAGGATACGGGTGTATAGCATGAAAAAGTCTGTATTAGTTTTAGTACTATCCTTAGCCAGCTTTTCCGCGACAGCGAAGAACCTCTATGTCAATAACAGTTCAGCTAGCTGTAATGATCAAACAACTTATGCAGCAAATGACGCTAGTAACCCTTGGTGCACATTACAAAGAGCTGCTTCTGGAGCCGATAGTTGGGCGAACATGAATACTACTGAAGCAGCCAAGGCGGGTGATACAGTACTTGTTAATGCAGGGTCATACACCACGGCAGGCTCGGGTTCACGCCTCCACCCAGCTTACGAGCCCGCAAATAGTGGAAATGCCACAGACGGATTTATCACCTTTGAAGCGCAAGGCAATGTCAGACTTAATACGACAGACAGCGCTCCAGGTTCAGTCATCGGTGCTTACCTCAGGAATTACATAAAATGGAAAGGATTTACCATTGATGAATCAACAGCACCCTATCGACCGGATACAGGCCCGATAACAATATTTAGTGCTGATAATGTCATTATTGAAAACTGTGTTGTTAGGGCCTCACCATCGGCTATTCAAGACAACCACACCGGTATTCGCTTTGAAAATGCGACCAATTCTGTCGCACGTGGAAACGTGATTCATGGATTGACAGGATCCGTGCCTGAAACAAGCACTGCGCATAACTATGCGGGCATTATGCTTTATGGAAATAGCGACATATTAATCGAAAACAACCACGTCTTTGACTCAAATGCCGGAATATTTATTAAAGGCAATAACAATTACAATATTACGGTCCGGTATAATTTAATCCATGATACGCGTAAAGGTATAAGAACTACATATACGCATCCCACTCTTGGACATAGTTATATTTACCAAAATATAATACGTGATGGCGTAGGCGATTCAAACATGGGTATCAATATTGCTGAATATTCAAATAATGTTACCTATGCAAATAATACAATTGATAATTTTCAGAATGGTATTTATTTTTCTAATTCAACCAACCAGTCAAATTTGATCATTCGCAACAACATCATTTCCAATACCAATAATGCCCTTAATGCCTGGTCTGTTGGCGACAAGGCTTTCACTCTGGACTACAATGTCTATTTCAATACAAATGAGTGGGCCTTCCTTGGCGCAATTCAGACTAGCATAACTTCCTGGAAATCTGCCGTATCTGATGATGCAAATGCTGATCTGCATGATCCACAGTTTGAGAACGCAAACAACAATAATTTCAGGCTAGGTAGCGGCTCTCTATCTAATGCTTTTGCGATTGATTTTCTAGATCTTGATGGTGATTCAAACACGACAGAAGCGGTCAATGCAGGAGCTTACACCTCTAGCTCAGATTTTATTGGATCGCCACTTAGTGTATCCATTCCATCAAGTCCCACGAATCTACGCGTACTACAATAAATATAATATCTAAATAGAGTGAGGAGGACCTCATTCTATATTTATTTGCAGTTAGTCTTCACCAATAACTTCAAATTGCTAGTTCCAATATGTGATTATATTCACATGAAAATATAATAGATAGACAATAATATTCGGTTTTGTCAATGTGAGTGCCATCAATATCCAGGCTAATAAAAATTTTATTTTAGAGAACACTTAAATATTTATTAAATCAATATAAGTGAATCGACGATCATGCGTATGGGCGGCGCTTGATAGGTATGTTCGAGATAAGTGCGAACTGCATCACGGAAAGCTACCTGACATTAAAGATATAAGAAAACAATAATTTAGTAAAAACCAACAATCACAATAGTGCAGTTACAGAAAGGGATTTCCATGTACCTATTTATGCAGTCCATAAAATTTGTTCGTATTTTGTTGCTGTGTCCATATATTGTTTTCGGCCAGGCAGATAGACAGCCGTGGGAATCAAACTGAGAATGGCTCAGCGCTTATGTGCATAGCCAACGGTTTTTATATTTTTATAAGTATCAATACAATTAATTTTTTTGCTTTATAAATGACATTATTTCATTTGAGCAAAGGTAACGGAGAACCGGGCCGATGAGTTTACGCAACATATATCTTATATCTTTAATATCCCTGATTATCGCGGCTTGCGGTGGAGGCGGTAGTGGGACGACAAATACTGCCATCAATCTCTCGGGTAGTGTGGGTGATGGCCCGATTACGGCAGCCACTGTCGTGCTACTGGATAGTACTGGTAATGTCATTACCAGTACGACCAGTAACGCCAGTGCCAGCTACAGTGTCAATACCTCGGTTGCCTCCGATGTTCATCCGCTGACGATTACCGCATCGGGTGGCACCGACATGGTCACCAGTGCACAGCCCGATTTCACTATGTTTTCAACCGCGTTGAACGCTTCCGTTACAACCGTCAATATCACCCCTTATACTACATTGATCTACAAGATTGCAGAGAAACTGGGCGGTATTAACCAGGCGAATATTGATGCAGCTAAAACGATCGTACTCAGCAAGTTGAATTTCGGACTGGATAGCGGCTTTGTGCCCGATCCCATCAGTACGCCTATTACGGATACCAATGTCGCGCATATAGTCAAAGCCAGCGAAACGCTGGGTGAAATGCTCAGGCGCACACGTGATCTGGCAATCGCCACAGGAAACACTGTCGATGCAGATGATATTATCGATAGTATCGCTGCAGATCTGAGCGATGGCTCATTAGACGGCAGGGGAGTGAGTGGCAGCGATGCACAAGTGGCTGCATTTGCGAATATCTCAACTGCCTATGTTGCCATCGAGGCCATTAACAACCGATTGATGGTCAATGGAGTAGAAGCAACGCTGGCACTTGATAATGCCATCAGTGCTATTCAGCCAAACGCATCCTCCAGCAGCGCTGATGTCGCCATTAACGCCGAACTGCTAACCCAGGCCACTAATGCTATCCATGCCGTGAGTGTAGTGAACCCAGATCCAACGATCAATAGTTTAAAAACCCAACTGCAGGGTATCAGCGCCAATTCGCTTCCAGCTAATATTGGCCTTATCGATACCTCAGTCATTGATAGTACCAAGACGATATTGATGAACGCACCCGTCAACACACTGACTCAATTCAATGATGCTGTAAACAGTGACGCACAGAACACTGCTCCAGTCATTACGGGAACTCCGCCAGCAAATGTAACTGTCAATAATGCCTATAGCTTTACGCCCTCAGCCAGTGATGCCGATGTGGGTGATACGCTGACTTTTAATATCACAAACATGCCTGCCTGGGCCAGTTTTAATAGTAGTACTGGTGCATTAACAGGTACGCCTACCGTTGTGGGCACATTTAGCGATATCGTGATCTCGGTTAGTGATGGGACTAACAGCGCCAGCCTGACTGCATTCAGTATTGTCGTTAGTCTTGCAGCAAATAATGCGCCAGTCATCTCCGGTGCGCCGGCGACGACTGTTACTGCCAACAATGCCTATAGCTTTACACCCACGGCCAGTGATGCCGATGTGGGTGATACGCTGACTTTTAGTATCGCTAATATGCCCGCCTGGGCCAGTTTCGATATGGGTACGGGTGCATTGACGGGTACGCCTGCTGTTGCAGGTACATTTAGCGATATCACAATCTCTGTTAGTGACGGTACAAGCAGCGCCAGTCTGGCTACTTTCAATATTGTCGTCAGCCAGGCACCGAATAATGCGCCGGTTATTTCAGGGTCACCTGCAACGACAGTTTCGCAGAGTAGTGTCTATAGCTTCACGCCTTCTGCCAGTGATGCCGATGCGGGCGCTACACTGACCTTTCGTATCAGTAACCAACCAACCTGGGCCAGTTTTAATACAGCAAATGGTGTCTTGAGCGGCACACCAGGTAACGCTGATGTAGGTACGACTAGCGGTATAGTCATTAGTGTCAGCGACGGGCAGGACAGCGCTTCCTTACCGTCATTCGGAATCACTGTCACGAATGTCAATGATGCACCAAGCATCAGTGGTACACCGGCTACTAGCGTTGATGAAGACGCTGCTTATAGTTTCACCCCCACGGCCAGTGATATCGATGTGGGTGATAGCTTAACTTTTAGTATTATTAATCAGCCGTCATGGGCACTATTCAGCACTGCTACCGGTGCTCTTACAGGGACCCCGGGGAACTCTGATGTTGGGGTAACTAATGGTGTTGTTATTACGGTAAGTGATGGTCAGTTAAATACGTCGCTGAATGCTTTTAATATCACTGTAAATGCGAGTAACCCGACAGGGACTGGCACTGCAACCTTGCAATGGACACCGCCTACGACTTATACCAACGGCGATACCATGAACGATCTGGATGGATACGAGATTCATTATGGTACGCAGACCGGTGTTTATTCCGAAGTCATCGTGCTCAATAATGAAGGCCTGACGGAATATACCATCAGCAATCTCCCGGCGGGTGATTATTATTTTAATATCAAGTCATTTACCTCAGCAGTGGGTGCGCCACGCAGTGCCTTTGCAGGCGAAGTCAGCACGACTATTCCTACGAATTAACAGTCTTGACTAATGTACAAAATCCATGGGGTCGGACCAGGCAATTCATAGGGTCGGACCAAGCAAACGCATTGAAAGAAAAAGAAAAAGGTAAAAAAACTGCCATAAATCTTCCTTAGATGAGCTTTTTCGATGTCAAAATACTTACTTTAAGCACAGCGTACAGGATTTGATTTGAACGAGTTATTTTTTAAAAACTCATTAGTTGTGTGATAAACCTAGTATTTCACTATCAAAAACGTGAGTCTAAGGCTTAAAACAGGCGGTATTTCGGTTGTGAATTTATTGAATTCAATTAATTGCCTTGGTCCGACCCCATGAATTCCATGAATTGTCTCATTTCCTTTTAATTGATCTTGGTCAAATCTTTTGACCGTATAAATGAGTATTCTGATTCTACGAACTAATTTGGTTTGATTTATTGGATAACAAACTATGGAGGGTATCGATCAGTTCATGAAAAGGTAACAAAATGAAAAGAACAGGTGTTTTACTTTTCAATATTGTCTTTATATGTTTGATTCATTTCTTCACAGGAACTACAAACGTATTTGGCGGTATTGTTGGTTCAGCACATGATTTCTCCAGTCAAGGTTGGTCGGGGGGAAAAATTTGTGAGACCTGCCACACGCCCCATAATGCCGATACATCTGTTTCGGATGCTCCCCTCTGGAATCATACGGTAACTATTTCTACTTTTGTTATGTACGACAGTCCAAGCTTGTCTGTACAGCCGGAATCACAGCCACAGGGGGTCACAAAACTTTGTCTCTCCTGTCACGATGGAACTGTTGCTCTCGATAGCTTTGGTGGTAATTTTGGGGCCTCGTATATTTCTGGTGCGGCAAATCTTACACCTGATCTGTCTAACGACCATCCCGTGAGTATCCGATGGGAACATCAGAATGACTCACCGCCGTGTTCAAATTGTCATTTTGTGCATGGGGAGTTGTTTTCTTCCGAGCTTCCTTTCTTTAATGGATTCGTAGAATGTGCCACATGCCATGACGTTCACAATTCGGGCACTTTACCAAAACTTCTTCGCAAAACTCTACAAGGTTCTGAAATTTGCCTTTACTGCCATGGAAAATAGTAATGGTAAATATACATATCATGTGCGCACATGTATTCTCCCATGTTTTTAATCGAGGCTATTAACGATGCTTAGATTCGTGGCCTTATGGATCGTGATCAGTGCGATGATATCCATTGTGCATGCAGGTGCGTTTGAGGATGGCATGGCGGCGTTTGAAGCACGTGAATATCAAAAGGCCCTGACCCTATGGCGTACATTGGCCGAGCAAGGCGATGTGGTTAGTCAAATGAATATTGGCGAAATGTATGCAAAGGGTCTGGGGGTGACACAAAACATTACCGAGGCGTTAATGTGGTTCAATAAGGCCGCAGCACAGGGCAGCACCAAGGCTGAGTTTAGCTTGGGTGAGATATATGGATACGGCCATGGTATACCGGTCGATTACGAACAGTCCGTCAAATGGTATCGTAGGGCTGCGGAGCGGGGGCACGCCGGGGCTCAGTTCGAACTGGGCGTAAGATATTTCAAAGGTGAGGGCGTACCGATGGATTATAAGACGGCTTATGCGTGGATGGACGTGGCGGCAAAACAAGGACATAAATCCTCGCTCAGCTATCGTAACATGATCGCAACGGTGTTGGATCCCGATGAACTGAGGAAAGCCAAGGCGCTCGCCGCCCAGTTATTGACAAAGTACAATCAAGATAAATAGGAAAATTGAATAACCAGGACATCCATCCTAAGAATATAGAATAACTATATGTTATTAAATTATTATTCTGAAATATTAAGATGGGTGTCGGTATAGTCTTTCTGTTCTGAATCTGATTTTCCCTGTTGATAGCTGGCTACTTTATATTGGTTGCGTCCGGCATGTTTTGCAGCATAAAGTGCCTCGTCGGCGAGATCAATAAGTTGATCAAAGTTTAAATCCGGGTGGTGTATTGCCAGTCCCGCACTGATGGTAATGTTGGTGTTGCATCGGATGGAGTTGAAAATTCTTTCGGTTACTTCTGTTAACGTATGGATATTGATAGCAGGTAGTATCACCAAAAATTCTTCACCGCCATAACGAACCACAAGATCTCCATCTCTGCCTTCTTTTTCTATACAGGAAGCGGCATTTATAAGTGCTTCATCACCCGTACTATGCCCGAAATTGTCGTTATAGTTTTTGAAGTTGTCTACATCAATAATGATAATGCCGAAGTGTTCATTATTTCTTAAAGATTGCGGGATAATTTTATTCAGATAAAAATACAGGCCACGGCGATTGTAAAGTCCGGTTAGCGGGTCTTTAAGTGAATTCTGTTCACTGCTTATTTTAAGTTGTATGTTTTCTACCAGGCTTTTATTAAGACTCATTGCATAATTTGCAAACATGGCGGAACAGGCAATAAAAAAGAAGGCCAGCGCGGTGTAATTTTGTTCCCCTACTTGTAAAAAACGGATGACCAAGGGTATGAATATTACAATGCCTGAGGCGATGATAGTGCGGGTTGACGTAGCGCAATTCATGATGCTGCCTGCTGACAGGGCAATAAGAAAAAGTGAAATGATGATGAGCTGTTCATTGGCTAATGGAAAAAAAAGTAATGAAGAAAATGCTGCTAGTGCCAGAGTCGTTGTAATAAGCCATAAATTTTCCCATATTAAAATATTGGATGGATTGATTTCATTGTTTTGTATTTTTTTATGGAACAATCGAGTGATCATAACTCGGGGCACGTAGAGGCACAGGGTCACGCCAGTCCAGGTGGCAACCAGTTGCATTTCGAGATGCTGGGTAAGAATGGTACCCATGAACAAGGCAAGCGATACGCCGCCAATCAAAATCCTGCTCATGGCGTTATATAAAAAGCGAATGCGCTCGTAGTCGAGCTGTTGTTGGTCAATATTCATATAAGAAAGCTCGTATGTAGTATTGATGTTGAGATGCGCATTACTATAACTATAGCAGCTCAAAAGTATAAAAAATAAACAACTCTCTTCCTATAATCCAATGATATTGGACAGCCAGTTCGGAAACTGGGAAGAACAGGGTCGGACCATGCTAAACTATTAAACAAATAAGAAAAAAGCTGCAAAATACGCCTGTATTTTTACTTAGAAGCATCTTTTTGATATCAAAAAGCATACTTTAAGT
>Ga0209633_10001453_pt1 | contig 24300 bp, 24 predicted proteins | sample Cruoilmetagenom1_FD_187290 | JGI IMG/M metagenome (GOLD analysis project Ga0209633, IMG submission 187290) | Oil polluted marine microbial communities from Coal Oil Point, Santa Barbara, California, USA - Sample 1 (SPAdes) (version 2) | ecosystem: Environmental > Aquatic > Marine > Oil seeps ...
CACAACCTACAAGCTGTATTCTGGTCTGCGAATCGTGCATGCAGAATGTACGCATATCAAGACATGCTCTCCACATTGACAAGTGGGGGAAATCGCTTCAACACTGATGGAACATTGCGTACATCTGTACTCAGCACGACACTCAACGTTCTACAAGTGGTTCGTGAGGAGCTGGCAGAAGCAAAAATGGGTACGCAGTACACCGATCAGTCTTTGCAAGTCTCTATCAGTGGGGTCGATCCGGATAGTTTGCGATAAGTTTGTGCCGTGGTACAACAGACATACACGCCGTGTGGTGCAGCGAAAAAAATTTTCGACTGCAGGGACCCCGAAGTACTAATTGCTGGTCCTGCGGGCACTGGAAAATCATATGCGTGTTTGATGAAACTATACGCAAGTGCTTTTGCGAACGCTGGTGCACGGTTTCTCATTGTAAGAAAAGTCCAGGCGTCCCTCTCATCAAGCGCATTGGTCACGTGGCGTAAACATGTGATACAGCCAGCTGTGCAATGCGGATTACTGAACTACTATGGTGGTTCCGCAGTCGAGCCACCACAGTACCGGTTCTCGAACGGTTCGTCCGTCATGCTAGGTGGCATGAACAATGCAGATAGAGTGCTTAGTACGGAGTTTGACATAATTTACGTGCAAGAGGCGACTGAACTTGCACTTGTTGACTGGGAGATATTGGTATCTCGATTGCGAAATGGAAAAATCTCGTATCAACAGATCATCGCTGATTCAAATCCCTCCAGTGAACATCACTGGATAAAACAGCGGTGCAACGAGGGGAAAACGACGCTTTTTCACTCGAAACACCAGGACAATCCTCTTTTCTGGGATTCTAAAAAAGAAGACTGGACAGTAAAGGGTGAGTCGTACCTATCTCATTTGCGTGCGCTCACTGGGGTGCGCCGTGAGCGCTTGTATGAAGGTCGGTGGGTTTCTGAGGAGGGGACGATTTTTGTTGGGTTTCATGAGCGTGTACACGTTATTGAGCCATTCGAGATTCCCTCTGATTGGCTTCGCTATCTTACGATCGACTTTGGGTACACAAACCCATTTGTCTGTCAGTGGTGGGCGATTGACCCCGATGGCCGTGCATACATGTATAGGGAAATTTATCGTACACAACGTCTTGTGGAGGACCACGCAAAACAGATACAAGAGTACATTGATGAGGACGGGGTGTCGCCCGAGTCTGTCTTGGCCGATCACGATGCAGAGGGTCGAGCAACCCTGGAGAAATACCTGCGACGCAGCATAAAACCTGCAAAAAAAGATGTGCTTCGTGGTATAGAGGCAGTACAGTCAAGATTTCGCATACCAGAGGACAAAAAACCTCGTTTGTGCTTTTTCTCCGACAGTCTTGTAGAGCGTGACCTACGCCTACGAAACCGTGGAAAACCATGTTCAACCGTCGAAGAAATTGCAGGTTACGTGTGGTCAAATAGAAAAACAGAATCAGGTGTTGACCACCCGGTGAAAACGAACGACCACGGCGTGGATTGCATTCGGTATATGATTGCTCACATTGATCTGCGAGTTACCCCGTCATTTTTGTCTGTTGAGGTCTAGGCGTGCGTTTTCAAGCACTTTTCCCCATTGCCGCTGCAATATGTTTTGTTTTGTTTGCCTCCCACTACGGGGTACAGTACGGGTATTTCATTCTCGGCTGTTTTTTGCTATATATTGAATGGCGTATCTCTGACAAGGAAGAATAAGTTTTTGCATGGCCCGATCCACAATTGGCGACATAAGGCAAGTTTTTAATAGACGAAAAAACAGCTCATCCGCTATGTCTGATACGCCAATCACCTCTCCACCAAACAGCATTGGCAGTTTCTTCGGTGGGTCCGATCGCTCTCAGATGGACATGTTCTCCCGAGTCTCCACCCTCTGGTCCGCAATTAACTTGCGGATGAACGCTGTGTCGAAAACAACATTTCGCTTGTACCGTGGGAATATCGGTGATGGGGCCAAAACAGAGGTTACAAAGCATCCGGCTCTCGTTGTGCTTCAGCAACCCAATCCGGACACCTCTCGCACAGAATTTTTTCGCACCTGGCAAGCGCATAGGGATCTCACAGGAAAGGCGTACATCTATGTCGCAAAATCAAGCACTCCGGGCTTTTCTAATCGCCCTTTGTACATTTATAACCTCCGTCCCGATCTAACCGATCCAGTTACCGACGAACTCGGGGAGACAACAGGCTATAGGTACACTCCGCCCAGTGGAGGGGGGCAGGTTATCTACGACGCAGCGGATATCGATTTCATGCGATACATCGATCCGGCTAACCCGATAAGCGGTATTGGCCCGGTGAAGTCTCTCTTCACTGAGCTGCATTCATCTGCTCTGGCCTCCGACTGGCAGCGATTCTTTTTTCTCAACTCTGCGAACCCCGGCGGGGTACTTGAGTACGATCAGGTACTCGAAGACCATGAGATGGAACGAATCGTAAAGCAACTTGAAGAATTGCATAAAGGTGTACGCAATTCTCACAGAGTGCTCATTGCCAATGGGGGGAGGTGGCAGTCGAACGCTCAGAACGTACGGGACATGCAGTTCCCAGAGTTACGGGAAGGGCTGAGAGACGCTGTCCTGGAGACCTTCGGGGTACCAAAAATTCTGCTCGGCCAGACAAACAATGTGAATAGAGCGTCCGCTGAAACTGCAGAGTACATTTTTGCAAAATGGGTCATAGAGCCTATCCTCGTCGACCTCCGAGAGTGGCTAAATTACTGTTTTCTCCCACGTTTCTCCAGCACAGATAGGTTTGGACGCTTGTACTTTGATTTTGATTCCCCCGTGAAAAATCCCGACGAAGAGGAAGGGACCAGCGATGAGTAGCACACGGGTACAAAGACTCCTTCCCACGTCAAATCAGCCTTGGTTCCGATTTCAAAATCGTGTATCCCCTGATTCTGACACTACGTGTATCTACATCATGGACGATATTGGCTATTACTATGTGACGTCGCAAGATTTTGTGCGTCAGCTTAATAATGTCGTGACTCCGAAGATTGATTTGCACATTAACACAATGGGTGGGGATGTTTTTGAGGGTGTCGCAATATTCAACGCTTTGCGCAACCACACTGCAAGAGTAAGAGTGATTGTCGATGGGATGGCTGCGTCCATAGGGGCAGTGATCGCAATGGCAGGTGATGAGATTGTCATGAACACTGGCAGCATGATGGTCGTGCACGAGGGGCATACATATGCATCTGGTACTGCCTCGGCACTCAGAGATATCGCAAATACAGTGGAGATGGTGACCCTCAACATCGCAGAAATTTTTGCTTTGCGGGCTGGGGGGGATGCAAAGAAATGGCTTGAGTTTATGACTGCGACCGAAAAAAATCTAGGCACAATGTTTACCGCAGAGCAGGCAGTTGAAGTTGGACTTGCGGATAGTGTTGCTGATTTTGGAGGGTCGAGTGAGGGGGCGACTACTGATAAATTGACCACTGGGGGCGCATCTAGCGAGGATTCTATCACTGATGATGCGCCTACTTCTTCTGGGAATCTCCAGCCTAGTGTTAATGTCACGAGAAATGAAAAATGGTACACCGAGGTAAATTTAAATGACTTTGCCGATTTGGCTTCTAGGCACAATGGCAGTTCTGGCGTCGGTACCGATACTACAGCGGCTACTTTGACGGAGAGTCGTGTTTCTGCCGAGCACATGCAAAATATTCTTTTTGGCTTTAGAAAGAGGTTTCCCCCCACATGACTGCGACGATGACATCCTCAGGCGAGACCTCTGCGTACACGCCTGAGGATCTTACCCGCTTACTCGACCCAAAAAATACAAAAGAATTCTCTGAGCTGTACGATAAGGGCAATTTTCCCGTTTTTCTGCAAAACTATCTGAACAATTTTGCAGAAGAGAGCCAGGCTCATATCGATGCTCAAATCGACGCCCAAATGGGTGCGGTACTGACAGAGCTGCTGAAAAAATTTCCTGAGAATACAGGAAACCGTCCCCCCACCCAAGCGTCTGTCGTGGTGGAAGAGGAGGGCATTCGTCGCATTTATTCCAGGAGAAAAACACACCTACCGAACAAAAAAGCTCCTGGTGCGCCGCTTGACAGTCTGAGACGTCCGCTTCACGACTATTTTATGGCGGTGACTGAGCGTGCTCGTGACGTTGTAGATCCACACAATCTTAAAGAACTACATGCCCAGTCGGAAGCAGCACGTCAGAAATACAACAATGATTATGGGACGGTGATACCTGCGGAGGGTGGTATTCTCATTCCGGAGACACTCCGGTCGGAGATTATGTCTCTCGCACTGGAAGCCTCTATTGTACGTGGACGTGCAACTCCAATTGCTATGCAAGGCGGGAACGTCATTATTCCTGCTGTGGAGAGTTCATCGCACGCTGAGAGTGTTTTCGGCGGTGTCGTCGCCACCTGGCAGGATGAGGCTACCGCCCCTGCAACAACATCAGCGACGTTTCGGGGTATCGAATTGAACCCGAAAAAACTGATGTTGAACTCATCCGTGGCAAATGAATTGATGGCCGATAGTCCAGCTTTTGAAAGCTGGTTTATGGTTGCGATGCCTGAGGCGCAAGCCTATTTTGAGGATCTTGCATTCATCGATGGAAATGGTACGTCCCGCCCACAAGGGTTTAAGAACGCTTCTGCTGCGGTGACGGTTGCTGCAGAGGTAGGGCAGCCTGCGACGACCATCGTGTGGGAGAACTTGGTCAAAATGTTTTCCCGAATGCTTCCACAATCATTGAACAATGCTGTTTGGATAGCGAATTTGGATACATTCCCCGAGTTGGCGACAATGGCGCAGTCTGTTGGTACAGGTGGAAGTGCCGTTTGGCTGGAAAACGGGGAAGAATCACGGCCAATGAGCATTCTCGGCCGTCCGCTCGTTTTCTCTGAGAAAATGGAAACTCTGGGTACTGCAGGTGACATTATGTTTGTCGATCTGAAGTATTATTTGGTGGGAGACAGACAGTCAATACAGTTTACATCTAGTATGCACAGTTCTTTCACATCTGACAAGACCGATTTCAAGGTCATATCACGAGTGGACGGCCGCCCTTGGCTGTCAACTGCGCTGACTCCTCGAAAAAGTGCGTCGACTTTGTCTCCGTTTGTCAAACTTGCGACGAGATCCTGAGGTCTTGCTATGACAACGATGATTCAGGGCGATGAGGTACGGGCAATCGCAGGTGGTATTTTCGTTAGTCGTGCAACTGCGACGCTACCACAGACAGGGGCAGAATCACTTTTTACCATCACCGGAGGCGGTGTGCATGTTGTCTCTCTTATTGGAGAGGTGACAACGGTGATCGAGACGCAGATAAATGCTACAAAACTTGTATTCAATCCGACTGCGACAGGCGCAAGTACAGACCTGTGTGCGACATTGGATATCACTGCTGATGCGGTAGGTACGTTTTATTCGCTCACTGGGACTGCAGCAACCGCTATGACAGCAGGACTACAATGTCTCGTGTCAAGCTTGCAGCTGGCGAGTCCGTTGTACCTTGAACCTGGGGCGATCGAGCTGGATTGTGGAGCGAGTAATACGGGGTCCGTTGCTTGGAAGCTACTGTACTACCCCTATGACAATGGTGCAGCGATCGTAGCAGCCTGATTTCACAGTGAAAGGTAAAAATGGTCTTTGAAGGACTAGGGTTCACATTTAATGTCATTGCTGCTGCAAGTGGCGTGCATATTCCTATGTCACGGGCGCAGGTAATCTCATTCGTAACGTTTGAGGATGACGGATCGACAATTCTCACGCTAAAAGAGTCTATTGGCGGAGCATCAGAACAGAATCTTGTCAAAATTGACCGTTTCTGGAAATCACCTGGAATCGGTGGTGCGTGGACAGAGGTCACACAGACTGCAGCTGCAACAGCCGACCTGGCTGATGATACGACAAATGATTCGATGGTTGTGACAATTCGTGCTCGCCAATTATCTGATGGGTTTGATTCCGTCGAGGCGACGGTCGATGGTGGAATTTGTATTGCGGTAATCTATAGTTTGGCAGAGATGGCCAACCCGAGTTCGTTGCCGTCCAATCTGGTTGTGTAAAAGGACCCAACGCTTGTTAGACAGGGATATACAAGTGTTGTTGCGATAGATTGATGATGTCGGTAGCCGACATGGCAGCTGGTCAGGCACGGGGTCTGCGTGTGTCCTTGCAGACTTCGTGCCGTTTCTACTTTGATGGGATTTTGTTGGCAAGCGGAATTTTTGTCCAAACATTCGTAAATATCTTCACTGGGGATGCGAACGCTCCTGACCTGTCAGATAGCACCTCCGGAGCGTTCAAATGCGCACTGTTCACTACCATGCCAACAGCAATACAACTGCAGACAGCAACTACATACAACGCATTCGGCACTGAGCATGCAGCAACAGGAAACTACACGACAGGTGGGATTGTCGTCCCGAATAGCGGTCCCGCACCCACATTCACAAACTCTGACAATAATGTGTACTGGGACATAGCCGATGTTGCGTTTACCGGTACCGGGGCCAGTGACCTCACTGTATCCGGGGTGAATGGGTGCGTCATCTACCAGGACAGCAAAACGGGAGACCCCCCAGTTGTCGCAATAGATTTTGCAACTCCACAGTCTGTTACCATCGGCAGGTTGACTGTTTCATGGGCTGTGCCAGGAGCTACCGGCGGCGTATTCTACGTGGACTTGGCCGTTTGATTGGGGGCTAGATGCCGATAATATCTCTCACTACGGTTGCGAGCGAGACCCATCCTGCGGGCAGCGGAGGAAACACATGGCTCACCTCCGCATCAGCGGACAAAACAATCGGGCTGGCATTTTCTGAAGGTGTTACGGTCCCAAAAGACGCAACTATTGTATCTGCAGTCATAAATCAGCATTTTTTGGTGCAAGCTGCAGAGGGAATGAAAGTAACCCCGAAGCTTCTTGCAGAAGACGATGCGACGACGAGTGCGCCGTTTGTCTGGATCTACGCTGGTTCGACATACGATGGGGTGGAGCACGATTTTACTTCTGTTGGCACGGGAGTGTTTTTTCTCGATATCGACATAACATCATCGGTGCAATCTGTAGTGAATCGTGCAGGATGGGTCTCGGGAAACCATGTCGGTGTGCAGTATGAGATGGTCCTGACTGGCATCAACAAGGTCTTTTGTCGAGTTTCTGAAACCAAGCTAGAAATCGTGTGGAATTTTGCGGATGTTGCTGGTGCTATGTCCGGAATTCCTACACCTACGGTAGAGACTGTTGCTTCGGAGATTGAGGAGACGACAGTTTTTCCTGAGCCAGTGCATGGGAGATACAAGGTTTTGTACCCTGTTGGTTTGGGTCATGCAGTAGGGGCATGGGAAAGTCTTTTAGCAGTGCAACAGCGACAATCAGTGTTTACCGCTGAGTGGGAGGCGAGTGCTCCTGAGGCATGCCCGAATGACGGGACACCACTTTTGGAGGGACCAAACGGTGATTTGGTTTGTCCGTTTGACGAGTGGGTTTGGTCTGGGCATCCGTTGGATAAGGCGTAACATGGATATTTGGTATTGCACACGAGAGGATCTTCAATTCTCTACAGATACGTACTACTCATCTGCGATAAACACCCAAATCGACATAGTCATTGCATCGGCATCACGAAAAGCCGAAAGCCGGGAACTCTGCAACAGAGTCTTTTATCCCACGTTCAACGCAACAAAATATATGGATTGGCCTGCGAATCCTCGATCAAAATCGTGGCGTCTCTGGGCTGAAGGATTCGACATTATCAGTGTCGACACGCTTGTTGTTGCAGATCAAACGGTGTCTTCTGCAGATTTTTTCCTGGAGCCAGTGAATGCCGGGCCGCCGTACTATGCGATAGAGATGAAAAAAGATGGTGACACTGCGTCTTTTTCCAGCAGTGCTACCAGCCAGCGAGCTGTCGAAATAACTGGTACTTTTGGGTATACTGCCACCACTGTTTCTATCGGTACGATAACTGCGAATATAGACACATCTGAAACGGCCGTTTCCCTGAGCACACCACTGAACTGGGGAGTTGGGTCTCTTTTGGTGGTGGGCGCAGAGTGGATGCGAATAATAGATCGTGCTTGGGGAGACACAACAGTTGATGCGACAAACTCTCTCACTGCTGCGAGTAACGACAGAACACTGTTAGTGGGGTCCACTGCAACGTTTCTTCCTGGACAGCTTTTGCGTATGAACGCTGAGACATTACGTGTGGAGACGGTAGATTCTGCAACACAACTTACTGTTACACGAGCTGTTCATGGATCTGTTCTCGCAGCTCACAGCACTGATTCTCTCTACGCACAGAACGACGCTACGGTTGAACGTGCTATTCTCGGCACAACAGCAACGTCACACAGTAGTGGCGACGCTGTTTCTGCATGGGAAGTGCCAAGCGTTTTACGGACGTATGTCATAGCGGAAGCGACAGTGATGTTGCAACAGCAGGCAAGTGCGTACGGACGGACGATTGGAGCTGGAGACGGGGCCAGAGAGGCTCGTGGTGCAGGACTTGCAAGTGAAAGAATGGCGTTACGTGACAGCTATCGACGTCGATCACGCATTTTCTCAGTGTAGGTGCGCTTTTTAGTTAGGATTCAATGGCTGAAGTACGGCTGAATGTCGAGGGATTTCCCTACCCTGGTGTCGCAAGAGTTGCTGTCGGGGCAGCGACAGATGAGGCGATTGTCGGACTTTCGAGCCACACGCTGCGGTTTTTGCGCCACTCTACGAAAATCTATAAGCATCCGACAGGTCGCTACAAGGGAAGCATTGTACAAATAAAAACGGCGGATTCTACGACAATCACCGATGGCGGAGTGGTGTATGGCCCGTGGTTGGAATTCGGTGGGAGAGGTTTCGCAGGATACTCTTTGTGGAAGAAGGCGTACCAAGAACTTATTAGTGTCTCCAGGAGAAGTACAGAAGACGAGATTTTGCAGAGCGTAAAGAAATCGATGGGAACGTGAAATAACTTGGCGGCTCTTAATATTCGTGCAATTCTCGCACGTCTCACGACCTACGCAGAAACTCTTGGCATTTTTGATGCGGTATTTATTGGGAATTCGCCTACCACACTACCTGCATCAGGACTTGCGTGCGCTATATCTGTCACTTCTCTTACACCATCTGTGGCATTCTCTGGATTGAGCAGCACTTCTTGCGTTCTCACATGCAATGTGCGAATTTACAAGAACAAAATGACCGCACCAATAGACCTCGTCGATGTTGCTGTGTGGGATGCAGCGGAGAAAATGTACGGGCAGCTTCACACATCAGTCGGATTGTCGGGGGACGCTGTTGTGACAGACATTTTCCAGATAGAGCGCATTGAGATGACGGCAATTTCCGGGTTTGTCCCTGGAGACAGCGGGTTTTATCAGGTAGTGGACCTCACGGTTCCTATTATTTTCGAGGATGTGTGGGTGCAAAATGGCTAAACAATCCGGCCTGGGGATGCTCATGGTTCTCGACCAGTACCATCTATCAGGGGATATCGGATCGCTTGAAATAGGCAGTGAAACTCCCCTATTGGATGTCACTGGCATAGATAAGTTTGCTTATGAGCGTATTGTGGGGCTAAGAGACTCGAAAATGGCGTTTGAGGGGTTTTTTAATCCTTCTGCAGGTCAATTCCATCCTGTTCTTGCGACGCTACCGACAACGGATGTTCTTTGCACGGTCACATACGGACAGACGTTGGGTGTTACAGCGACGAGCATTAATGCGAAACAAGTGGATTACACTATGTCTCGTGGTACGGACGGAGCGATAGCTCTTAGCACAGAGCTACAGGGAAACGGAAATGCGCTCGACCATTGCAATCTACTTACATCCGGGGTACAGACGTTTACGGGTGCAGCGAACGGTAGCGGCTGGGATGCAGGGGCATCATCCACCAACGGATTACAGGCGTATTTGCATGTTACGGCGTTTACCGGGACAGATATTACGGTGGCACTGCAAGAATCGTCCGATGATGGGTTAGGAGACGCATACGGCAACGTAACAGGCGGGGGATTTACCATCGCAACGGACGTTACAGCAGAACGTATTACTGTCACCGGAAACCTTGAACAATGGTTACGCATTGCAGTGACCGGGACATTTACCTCGGCTGATCTGCTTGTCTCTATGTGCAGGAATCCATAATATGCATGTGCCATACCAGCGAAAAACTGAAATTTTTACTCTCAATTCTCCAGTAAAGACCCACTGGCGAACACTTAGCTGTCAAGAAGCAGACTGCCAAGCGCACCAAAAGGGATGGAAAACGGTACTCAATGTCGAAACTGATCTTGGCAGACGGCAAGAATTTTATATACGAAAGTACAGCGGTCGCCATTTTACTGTAGAGAAAATTGCAGACGGCATGCTCCAATTTATTTTTCCTCCAGGGCAGACATGCTTTCAGTCTGATCAACATCGTATCCAAATACGGGAGGAGAATTTTCTTGTATTTAACGGCCGAGGAAGTCGAAAAAATTCGTTACAGATAGCGCATAAAAAACCTGATTTGTGGGTGGAGCACTTTTCCGAATCACTCGACAAAATACGTAAGGAATAGCAATGGGGAAAGTTTCTGGTCTTAATCTCAAGTATGGGTTCAATGATTATGGGTTCAACGATCTCGAATCTCTCGCAAAACCCGTATATGACGGCGATACGAGCATTTATCCCTCTTCAAGGCAAAAACTACAAAAGTTACCCGAGGATGAACGAATTGGAAGGTTGAGACAAAAACTACAAGAGTTATCCGAGGATGAACGAATTGGAAGGTTGAGTTTAGAGGAGGATCAGGAACTCTACAGAGAAATTTGTAGAGAAATTCACAAAGAAATGTACGGGGAGCAGTAATGGCAAAAACTTCTGGGCTTGCGTGGACAACGCTCACTGTCGGTGATGCCGGAGGAACTGACCGTGACTTGCGTGGAGATATCACAGGCATGGACGTCACTCTGCCACGTGAAACGCAAGATGTCACTGGCTTGGATAGGTCTGCAATGGAGCGATTGCTACTCCTTGCTGATTTTTCTGGGTCATTTGAAGGTGTATTTAATCCTGCGTCAAATCAGGCGCATGATGTGTTCAAGACAGTTACATCGACGAGCGTTTTACGAACAATTACGCTCACTGTTGCAGGTGCGACGCTCGCAAATGAGTGCTATCTCACTGACTACGCAATTACCCGGGATTCTTCTGGGGCATTGACGTTCAATGTTCCGTTTAGCCTTGGCGATGGGACAGTACCCACATGGACGTAACAAGTAGTGGATTCAGCCCTAAAAAGAGTTCGTACAAGATAGTTTTTGCAGATCCGAACGATGATTTACTGGGACTGGAAATCACTGTACGTGAGTTCACCATTGGCGAGTTACGCTCACTCATGAGGGTTCAAGGTGCAATTAGCAGTGAACAAGTTGGCGTAAAAACTGAAACCGCCTTAGAAGTATTCGATTTTTTCGGAAAATCCCTCATTTCCTGGAATATTGTCGACGAAAACAATAGTCCAGTCCCAGCTAACGCCGAAGGTCTGGACTATCTCGGACTTGCAAGCGTCATTAAAATTATCAATGTGTGGATGGAAGAGGTGGCGCAAATCTCCACCCCTTTAGATCATCGCTTGAACAATGGCACGCCGATGGAAATTCCGCAGGAGATTTTGAAAACGCACCTAACGAGCTGATAGACGCAGATCTCATTCTTGGGATTTGCGATAGATTCTGCTGTTTGCCTTCTCAGGTATTTGATGAGGGGGCGAGCTTACTGCGCTTATTGGAGATAGAGGCGATTGCGCATCCGGACAAATTTGAGATAGACACTGACACTCATGGTGCAGAAAACTTGGGAATGTAATGGCCGGTGGCTCAAATGCAATAGAAATTGTCATCACTGGTAAAGACACTTCGGCCCCGGCGTTTAATAGGGCCGAAAGCAGCCTTGATGGGTTGGTGGGGGCATCTGAGAATGCTACACGAGCATTGCGAAGAACCAGTGATGAGGGTTTTGACAAAGCAACAGACGCATCGGATCGTACAGAACAGCGTGTCCTAGGGTTGCGAGACGTCTTTACCGGTTTCCAGGATCTTTCGACTGCAGAAGGGCCAGTGGATTATCTCACTGGATTGGGGGACCTTGCGTCTGGAGTGGCGAATTTTATCATTCCTACGATGCAAACTTTGACGAAGACGGTCATTGCGAATTCTGTTGCCTGGATAAAAAACGCTGCGGCTTGGGCTATTTCGATGGGTCCGGTGATCATCGCTGTTCTTGCAGTTATTGCAATTGTCGTGCTTCTTGTCAAAAACTGGGATAAAGTAAGCGAAGTTGCGGTAAATGTGTGGAATACCGTAAAGGATGCCACCAAAGACGCAGCAGAAAAAATAAAAGACTTTTTCTCTCCTGTCACTGATTTCATGGCCAAAGTCTTTAGTGACGTAAAAGACATTGCTATAGTGGCATTTTCAGGGATAAAGGAAGTATTTTCCGGTCTTCTTTCCATAGCAAAAACAGTGTTCAATGGCATTATGTTCGTTGCTACACCGGTGTTCAATGTGATTGCGACTGTAGCAAAAATAGCGTTTACAGTGATCACCTACTTACTCGGAGTGGTGTATCGCACAGGGGTGCAAGTTTTTAGGGGACTCTCGGTAGTTGCAAAAGTGACCTTTTCTGTCCTAAAGGTTGTCTTTTCTGGTCTTCTTGCCGTAGCAAAGATTGTATTCGGCGGGATCATGATCGTTGCGAAGGGGATTTTCACTGTCATCGCAACAGCCGCAAAAGTAGCGTTTACCGTGATAACGTATTTATTTGGAGTGGTCTATCGAATAGGGGTGCAGGTATTCAGGGGACTTTCAGTAGTCGCAAAAGTGGCCTTCGTTGTCATTTCAGGACTCGCTAAAGTGTTCTCTGCAGTAATGCGAGTAGCTTTTCAGGTAGTGCTTACTGTAGCGACAACAGTATTTAATGCAGTTCTTGCAGTGGCAAAACCAGTTTTTGCCGCCCTCGCAGCAGTTGCGAGAGTCTACGTAGCCGTGTTGAGAACTATTTTTCAAGTAATTCTCACAGTAGCGACGGCTGTATTCAATGCTGTTCTCGCTGTCGTAACACCTATTTTCAATACTCTTTTGAGCATCGCAAAAATTTACCTAACGGGCGTGCAAGTTGTGCTAAGAACAGTTCTTGCAGTGGCAAGAACTGTATTTAATGCTGTTTTGTCTGTCGTGCAGACAGTATTCAGCGCAATATCATCTGTCGTCTCAGTTGCGATAGGACCAGTAAAGGCGGTGATACGGTCTGTTCTTGCCGTTGGAAAATCGGTATTCAACAGTCTGTACAATACTGTCGCAAGTGTTTTTCGGCGTATAAAAAGCACCGTGAAAAGTGCGGTAAATTTTGTAAAAAGACAAGTGCGTTCCATTGCGAATGCCATAAGTAGCATACCTGGTGCAGGTGTTGTTAAGAACATCCTCGGTTTTCAACACGGCGGCGTCACCGGCTCAGGGTTGTCGACTGTCGGAGAGCGAGGGGTAGAAATTGTTAGAGGCGCAGGTAAGAGGGTGGTTTCTGCGGCAGACACAGGAAGAGTTCTAAGAGGACAACAGGGTGCAGGGACGTCGATAATTGTGAATGTGTCGGGAAGTGTCGTTTCAGAGAGAGATTTAGTGTCAGTGATACGTGACGAATTTCTTCGTGGCGGATTCGGAGGTGTGAGATGAGCCAATTTCATATACCAAATGAAGCCGAGCTTGCAATGATCGATCTCATTTTGGGGGAGGACTGGAAGTTGCATCTCTTTCGTCTCGACGTCATAAGCGGACTTACCCCAGCACAAATCGCAGCGCTTGACGAGACAGATTTCACAGAAGCTAATTTTCCTGGGTACGCAAACGTCACACTATCTGTTGCTTCTTGGGTGACATCAGAAGGAGACCCTGCAGAAGGTTCTTACGCAACGCAGACGTTTACCAGGTCGTCCACAGGATCACCACAGAACATATATGGCTATTACTACACAAAATCGTCTAACGGGAAGCTTCGAGGTTTTCGCCAGCTTGATGCGCCAATCACCATAACATCGCTGGACGAAAAAATAGAAATCACCCCAGTGATCCATTTCTCAGGTAGTTCGGGAGATACTGTGCCAATAGGAACAAGTGTTGATTTTCGAGGAACAACTGCGCCAGACGGATATCTCCTGGAAAATGGGAGTAACGTTTCCAGGACGACATATGCAGATCTTTTTGCTGTAGTCGGGACCTCATATGGGTCGGGAGACGGATCAACGACGTTCACTCTCCCCGATTCCAGGGGTAGATTTTCGCTTGGTATTGCCGCATCCGGTACTGGATCTGTTTTGGCAGAGACCGGGGGCGCACTGGAACACACGCATGACCTTAGTGGGGTGGGGGCAGGAGTCGAACTCTATTTGGATACCGGATCGGATTCGGTCATTGGGTCATTGACGACGCTCACATCATGGACTGCAGGGCGAGCGTACAATGCGACAGGCGATGTCGTTTCTACTGATACAGGCACAAAAACTGAGGGGACTCCTATACAAGGTAGTACACAGGGGTCGAATCCTGCGTATCTCGTAGCAACACGCATAATTCGTGCAACATGAAATTTTGATTTTAAATGCCTGATGCTCCAAGATGGGTCGCAGAATCAACAGATAACTACACGGTAAACGTCACAACATTTACCGTCAACCTCCCCGCCAGCATCGAAGCAGATGACATTATAGTATGTTCCGTTAACTTGGAGGGTGTACGGACAGACGCAGCGTTCCCCACAACAGGTGACTTCACCCAACTTGCACGGTCGGACACCGGTGTCACGATGCTTTTGTTCGGAAAAGTCTCAGACGGGAATGACTCTTCGGACACACACGATGTTGATCTACCGACATCTGCGAGTGGTTCTGCTATCACATGGGTAATTCGTGGAGCAAATCCAACGATGGTGGAGGGCTTAGGCTACAACCTCTCCACCGCAGTGACTGGGTCAGGTACGAGTGTCGATCCGCCAAACGTTAATGGCTCATGGGCAGAGAAAAATCTTTTTATCGTTGTAGGAGGGGCCGCCGACGACGATGAGACGGTAACGGCATGGCCCACGAGTTACACACATCGACAGACGCAGGTCAATGGAGGCGGAGGAACAAATAACGGTTCGACATCGTTTTTTGCTGCTCGGCAGGTGGACGCAACCTCCGATAATCCTACAGCTCTTACGCTTTCCGCATCAGAGAACTATGTAGTGTACACTCTCGTGCTGCGACCGATTTTGCCTCTACGGCAACCGGGGGGAGCATATGCGGATGGCGCAGGAACGATTGCGTTTACCCCAAATCCGGAAATTGGGCAGGTAGATAGCAATATCGAGATTGTGTGGGATTTCGATGGTGACGGAGATTTTTCCGAGGCGATAGAAAACATCACCTCGTACGTTATCAGTGCAGAGACGAGTGTGGGCAGGGACAGTGCAAGCCAGCTGAACGGGAAAGTCAATCCCGGACGGTTTCGTGCGACACTTGACAATTCGGACGACAGATTTTCGTTTTTTAACTCAAGCTCGCCTCTGAATACCTCACCTTTCTCACTTGACGATGGCAAGTTGTTGCGAGTGCAGATAGCTGGCACATCCGATACCGATCCGGTGCTATTGGCGAAGGACTATTTTAGCGGCACTGGTGCGTTGGGTGGGTCCCCCGACCAGGCGGGGAATACCTGGGAGGTGGTAGAGAATGGGGGGCACTATCGGAGTGGGACAGGAGTTGCACGTCCGATGCGCCCGTATGTGTCTTCTACGGATTATCGTTCTGTTGACGTGGTCGATTTGGGTGTTGATGCATGTTTCATGCAAGCAACGTACATTCTTAGGGACATCCAGACGAACCTAGGTGTCGTCTACAGACTGACAGATGAAGACAACTACGGTTTGATCGCTGTAGAGGCGAATGCTTCTAACTTTTTAGATGTACAACACTGGACAAATACAGCGGGGACGTTTGTCAAAACAGGACAAATTACCATAGAAGACACAACAGAACTCACATTACAAGTGCTTATCTCTGGCACAATTCTGTCAATTTTTATCAATGGGGATCTACGATTTACCCCGACCGCCTATGGGACGGGCGGTCAAAAATATGGCATCTATAGTCAGTGGCCTGCAAAAGACGCTCCAGAATGGGATGAATTTTGTGTCTGGAACACATGGGGAGGATTCACAAATGCAGACGTACTGTGGACAGGAAGAGTCACGAGTGTAGTGCCGACAGCTGAGCCAGGGGGGAAAAAATTTGCGGCTTTGGAGGCGGAGGGTCCACTCTCTATGGCTGCGAATACCGATGTGGATAGTATCGAAACTGTTGGTGCGGACGAAGGAGCAAGCGAGGGGACGTCTGTATCTATAGCGGTTGGTCATGCGCTACGACGAGGTGGCTTGTTGCATCCAGTGGGGGACATAAATCCGACAAATTCCGCTTTGGTACTCAATTGTGGAGGACATGCTTATACGCAAAGAAATCTCCTTAGTCTTCTGCGTGTGTATGAGAATACCGATCTCGGATACGTATTCGAGTGCAATGAGGGACGTGTGTGTTTTCTGTACAATCACATGCTAAGTGCGAATCCTCCAACCACAGAGTTTTCAGATCTACCAGGGGCGCAATATGTGTATGAGTCCATGCAGCTGCACGATTGGCGAGGTGAGCGGGTAAATCGTGTGGTCTCCCCTGTGCCGCCGTATCTGCCGAACATCGTTGCCGGACAATCTCCTGGCACATCGTCAAGTTCCGGGGTAGCAAATGCAGTAGACATGCAAGTGCCTGCTACATTGATCGCCGTAGGGGATTTGGCAGTCTTATTTATCGTGTCGACTGTGCATGACAGTGCAGAGCAATGGGTAACGCCGTTTGGATGGCACAATTTGCGTGATGCGGGCACTGAACTTGGAAAAGTGCGTGTGTACGCAAAGGTCCTTACAGCTGATGACGTAACAAATCGCCCTGTCACGACATTTTACAACGACAGTGCTAGCTCAGGTGGATCATGGGAGATGCATGCGCTTTACCTACGTGACTGGTACGGCAGCGTAGAATCAGGTACGGCAATTGCCGTTTCAGGATACGGTGAACCAGAAACGGGATCTATCGCTCGGCAAGGACAAAACACCACCCCTGTACTCAGCTGTCCTTGGGGTGCGACGGCTACTGTCTACCTGGCGTGCATTGGCGGAATGGATGGAGGAACTGCTTCCGGAGGCGGTGACGTTCCGTCGATTACTGCATCTGCGACGCCATTTGGTATGTACCATCTAGACGATGCAATGCGCCAGGGGCTAGGGACCAATGCGTTTGATGTGGGGTATCAGACTGCAGGCGCAAATAGGGCAGTTGATGTTTTTCCTCCGGGGTCTTTTCTCAATCCTCCTGTAGGGTTCGACTTTTTGGAAACAGTTGTCCTTGCAGTACGAGGAAATGAGGGACAGCCTCCTCCTAGTCTGGGTGGACGTGTTGTCATCAGTGACAATGAGGTTTCACAGTTTGATCTTGGGGCGATAAAGACGTGGAAACACACGGATTCTGTTTTCAGTTCTGTGACGGATGCGGAGAATTTTAATTCGCAAGTCCTCGCAAAATATGCAGACCCACTGCCACTTGTCACCATTTCGTTTACTGCAACGAAGCGTGTGGATTACCGGTATCAGGCGTACATACGCCGGTTCGGGGACAAGATTCATCTTGTTGCTACGGGTAATTCTGGCATGGGCATTGATAGGAACTATCTTATTGTCGCTATACGTCACCGTTGGTCACACGGAGTGACTTCATGGATTACGGAATGGGACCTTAGTCCGGCTTGATACCTAGGGGGAGGGTTGCTTCCTATTATTGGTTGTGATACAATCAATAATATCTTTACTGAGGAGTAAAAATGAGAGCGGCGTACAACGACCTATTGCCCGAAGAACTGCAATCGCAAAATCTTGCAATGGACGAAGAGAGAAGTTACGGCACAAACGTATCTCTGGTGAATTGGCGGAAAGTGCGCCAAATGTACACAGAGTCCCTTGTCAGGCACTTGGGCAAAGAAATGCCTGCTCACTCGTGGACCACGGATGAGATTTTGCGTCATCCTGCCATTATTGAGGAAATAGGGATACTCGACAAACTTGCATACCTCACATCAGCAATTGCACAAACAGTGTATATTTCATATCTTTTTGTGGAGGACGGGCTTTCAGAACACACGTTGCACGAGGCAGAGCAGACATTTCGGGAGTCACTGGACGAGGGTGTCTTGCTCGATGAAAATGATGATCGGATGAACATTAGTTTAGAAGCGCTTTTGCAGCTTTGCTACCAGTCGTTCAGTACATGCACGCTCATGCACAGTAAAGAAGAGTACGCACAAGCTGTCTGCGTCAATCTCGAATTTTATCTGGGACGTCACGGAGACACAATGTTTCGCTATGAGAATGTTGTTATTTGATAGCAACTCGTAAGACACTGTTAGTGTAGGTAACATCAATGGTGTCGGAAAAGAAGGTTCCCACTCTCTGACGAAAGAAAAAGAGTGGGAACCTGTCCCTTGGTCTTGCGATCATCCGTCACAGATGACACACAAAGGATAGTAGATAATGGTAATGCATACCACATTAGAAGATAGACGTGTGCGTTCATGGGAGACATTCCTTGGTTCGTCATTCGTCCGTGTACACGCTCCTGAGCAAAACACACGAGATTGGGAATCTTCTTGGGAGAACTTTTCCCGAACGAACGACACTACTCCTATGTGGGGATTGGACTCAGAATTTACCGTACCAGAAACACAAGGAGCTTTCTGGTCACCTAATTTCAATCTAAGATTGGTCCAGATTGGGAGCAAATCAGACGCTTGGGTTTTTCGCATGGACGATCCATACCAGCGACACATAGCTACAACATTTTTCCAAGACACTCGTAATCAGTTTTGCTCTCACACGAATGCCGATGTGCATGCAATACAAATGGGTCTAGGCGTCGACATCAGTAAGCAAAACTGGAACACACATACACTCGCAAGGATGAATAGCCAGCGAAGTTTTCGCATTCCAAGTCCTATAACACCAGGGAAATACCTGGAAAAATTCGACTTGAAACACGTTGCGACCTGTTATGGCATGCCACAGCTCTCTCAAGCTGCGGATAATCTAAAATTACAGCTCTGTGATTTGGGCCATCGAGAAGGATGGGAGAAAAAAGGCACGAGAAACGCAGAGACGTGGGGTTGGAACAACATCCCGCTGGATCACGAGGACTATCTGATATACGCAGGACTGGACGCCATTGCTGTCCGAGTAATCCTCGATCGGCTGTGTGCGGAGACCAGGGCGCCGAATGTATTGTTGAAAAATGATGCAAACAGATTTAACGGTGTAACTGCACGTATGCGGCACCGTGGTATGAAGTTGGATGTTCAAAAAGCTGAAGAAACACATGATGAGTGCGAAAGGAAAATTGAGAAGCTGAATGGAGAGATACGAGAAATTACAGGAGGAATAGGACATACGCAGAACCAGGCACTAGGTGGATGGCTCCTTGGGCATGGGCTGGATACAACACAACACCCAACTACTGCGACAGGAAAAGTAAGTCTTGCGAAGAACGACCTACCGAAGTTAGCCAACCAAAAGCTGGATGCGACTGCGCAAGCGTTTCTAGAACCGTATCTTGAGACAAAGAAGCTGGTGAATGCTCTACGCACTACAAAGACGTACCTGGATCGTGTGGATGCAAGAGGAATTTTACACCCAACTTTTCACGTTGTTGGTGCGTCAACTGCACGTATGGCTGCTGCAGACCCGAATGTGATGAATGTAAACCCACGTTTGCGTTCTCTGTTTCTGCCGTACAACGAAAATCAAGTGCTTATTAGCGTTGATTTTTCTCAAGCAGAACTACGAGTCCTTGCAGGTCTCACGCAAGAACAACGAATGGTAGATGTGTACCTGCGAGGAGGAGACCTGCACCAAGAGACAATGGACAACTTGCATTGTGATCGTAGGTTGGCGAAAATTGTCAACTTTATGGTCGCTTACGGCGGCGGAGCAAATGCGGTAAGTGAAAGTGCAGGTTGCACTTTTGACGAGGCAAAAGATCTCATTCAAAAATTTTGGCAAAGCTATCCCGCAGCGCTTGCGTTTCGTAATCATCTCTCTAAGTTAGATGATTACGTTGAGACATTCGTGGGTCGAAAAATACCCGTGTACCTCACTTCCGATGGGGTGCCTGCGACGCACAAAAACCTTAATTATGCCATTCAATCGTCTGCTCGTGAATTGTTGGCGCAAGCAGTTCTTCGGATGGTAGAAAATGGAATAGACTGCCAAGTTTGGAATCTAATTCACGATGAGGTAGTCATTTGCGTTGATCGTGCAGATGCAAAAGATGCGACACGAGAATTAGAGGAGGCGATGCGGGGTACCGGATACTTTTTTGGGGTGCCGATCGTCACGGACACGACAGTCTACGTGGAGGAGGAAACAGGCATCTCCCGATGGGGCAAGTAATATATACCTGGTAATTAAATATATAATCGGGTAACATGTAATAAAGGAAAGGGTATGGTGTACACCATACCCTTTCCTTTATCTACAAAAGGACACAAAATGCGATGGTACAAGGACATATCGGACAAGCTAGATCAACTTCCTGCGGGATGGCTGCGAAGAAACACTTTTCTCGCCATGCTAGAAGCAGGAGCGTTTCTCTCCGGGGTTATTGGTGTCTACCGAAGCGGTTACCAGGGGATTGACGCACTATTTTTCTTCTGCGTCACTCTTATGTATGTTGCCGTGCAAGCGGTCTCACGTGTCCGTCACGTGATCGACGTGCTCACGAACGATGCACTGTACGAGCAGTATGTTGGTCCTTCCGTGACACGAGCAGAGGCGAGGACACAAAAGTCGAAGGAGAAAGCGCTTCGTGGCCAGGTGAGCCATGATCGGGTTTGAGATTCTCTGGTGCGCTTTTCTTGGGGTTCTTATCTATTTGGAATTTTTCCGTAGGAAGAAACCCCAAGAAAGTAGCACGTACACAGAAACTACTAATGTCGTCGACACTGATATCAGTGAGATACGTGTCGACGCAAGCAAACATACGGACACCAGTCGGCATGTCACTGTGGACAACAGTCAAAGTACAATTATGCCGAAGTATTTGTTCGTCCACGCAAAAGGTCCCGTGGAGTTGCGATTCGGCATTCCACGTGAGCCAGTGGGTGCGTACGATCCTGCAGTCATCGACACGGCAGTAGCGATGCTGATTGATGGTGCGACCCCAGCAGAGCTGGAACGAATTATACATACACTGCCTGAGCAGGTAGCACTCACTACACTGGCTCGTTTGAGCTTGGAAGCAGACGAGAGGCACAGGGGATGAGTCATGGCTCTACTCGACCTGAAAGAGATTTTTGAGAGCGCAGCAAATTTCCGTCTTTTGCGATCTTTGTCGAATGACGGAGATCGCATTGAGCGTGCGCCTGTGCCTAGTGTACCTATAAAGGTATGGTTGTATGTGCCTGTCTCAGTGTGGGTTCCCATTTTTCTGGCGATGCTCTCATCCGGGACGAGCATGCGCTGGTCAGTGACCTGGGCGTCGACAATTGCCTTTTTTGTTTACGGGCTGTTTCTTCTGCAAACGCTTTTGGCCGCCGGGCTAAACTCTCTTTTTGCCATGCTGTGGGTTTGTGGATTTTACGCACTGGTTTTTTTCATGATTGCATGGACATTGCACAGAACTCTTTTTCTTGTATTTTTCTGGGGCATTGTCGGTACCGCTCTGGTTGTTCTTGCACTAGTCGTGTCTTATTCAGTGACGATACTAGCACGACTGCGGCGTGGCACGATCCTATCTACTCAGGATGTACTACCGTTTTGGTCATCCAAACCCAAAAAGTCGCAGACCGTAACTCTACAGCTTCTCCCGGAAAGCGATTTTGACACTCTCCCCCTGGAAGCAGCAAGTAAAATCTTGGGTCTTGCCGTGGTGCGTGCTGGCGAAACGGACACTGTCGTCCGAGCGGTGACTCAAGTTAGAGGTGATGCTCTGTCTATCTACGTTCAGGTTCCTGAAAACATGGAAGAGGTTTTTGCCGCACAAATGCCAAAAGGCATACAAATTCGGCGAATACCAGAAAGAGTGCTCGCCGATTGGCCCCACAAAAACGCAAACGTGGGTGTTGCACGGGCAAGTTTTCATCCGCAACGCCGTAGCAATGCTCTCGTCGGAGCATTGGAGTCCATCACCATACAGGACCCACACATTCAGATAGAAAAGGCAGCAAAGAATTTTACTGACACCGACGCTGCATATGTCGTTGTGGATGTCGGCCCGGTTGAACAGGGAGAGGCGGAGAAATATCGAAAAGCCGCTCGTGATGCGGGCGGGCAGCTTACAAATACAGACGCAATAGGAATATGCGATATAAGTATAGCCGCAGTAGCAGCAACAGAAGCACGAGCGCAGCAAATCGCCACAAACATTAGCGCCGCTCTACGGCTGGGACTGGATTCCGGACAAAATATACTCCAAGAGCGTATGCACAAAACTGGGACGCACGCTGCTCGGCGATTTGATACCAGCATGCGTGCGGCGAAAATCGATAAGCAGCGTGCGTGGATGATGGCAATCGGCCCCCTCACTCCTCTCTTTCTCCCTCCTATAAATCAGGTCACACTTACGGAGACTGCAGGCCAGGAGGCGATTGGGGAAAGTCTACTTCCTGCATGGGACGGGAAAAATTCTCGATATGCTCTGCCTATTGGAGCAGTGGGCGGGGATATTAAAGCTGCAGATTTGCAGGATTTTGTCGCTTGGTTGCTCGTTGCTCCCTCTGGTGGAGGAAAAACAAGCGCACTTGTGACCGCTGTTGTTTCCTACCTCGTCGCTCAGCCAGATGCATCTGCAACAATTATCGTTCCTGATGCACAAACGGCGAACATGCTCAGTTACTACCTCCAGGATAGAGAAGATCCGGATGCTCGCACGCATATGCAAAAACGCCTCTATGTTATCGACATGGACAATAAAGAAGATGGTGTACTACAGAAGGCGATGAACCCTCTGTTTGTGCCAAAAGGATCGAATCGTGGCCAGGTGGATAACATTGCGAGTGGTGCATTTAGTGCTATTTGTTCCGCCGGTGGATGGCAGACCGACAATGCCCCTAAAATCAGGAGAGTACTCAAAGTACTCATCACCTCACTGGTAGTGGCAAACAGCCGCTTGCCGGAAGACATCCAAACCACGGTATTCCAACTCGCCACTATGGTGCGAGAAGACCCAAAATCAATTGCATTCCAAGAGAAAATTGTCTCTCTTCTGCCGGAAAACATCGCAGGAGATTGGGAAAGGGTGCAGCGAAGTTCTGTTGAAGGGCCGCTTGAGATCGTTGACAGCGCAAAAGTGGACGACACGATGTACACCATGCTGGGGTCGTCAAAAACCCGATGGTCGCCACAAATGGACGTTGGGCACGGAAAAATCACACTCATTCAGCTTCGTACCGGCAAAGACCAGCATGTCGGTAACATATTTGGCTCATTTCTTGCAGCGTACTTGCGCCAATCAGTGTACAACCGGGCTGACATGGCGGACGCCAGAGAACACCCACCACATCTCATTATTATGGACGAGGCACCAGCATTTATTGGGGCATTCCGAGACTCCATAAATCTCCTTTTGACCCAAGGTCGCAAAAGCAATATGCCACTGATTTTTGCAGCGCAGAATTTCGGGCAGCTTCCTTATGGCATAAAAGACGTTGTACTGGCGAATGCCAGTTTGCTTCAGGTTGCATTTAACACGCAAGATGACGCAGACGAATGCCGAAAGAAATTGCTTGTGCCCGATTGCCTACCTCTTACTGGTTTGAAATATCAGATGTGTGCAATTGCACGTTCACCACACCAAGAAAATCCGTTGCAACACAACCTGCTGCAAGTTCTAGATCCGAAAGAAGAACTTGGAAAACTGGGAAAATTGCCATACCCGCAATTGCAAGATGGCGAGGGTGTGTCGTTTGAAACAGTTGCACAACACCAGAAAACTCTTGTGCAACGCATCATAAGTTGTGATGTCGATGCAATTGCAGATGACGGATCTCACAATTCAGCTGCCAGCATTGTCCACGAAGACGTAACGGAGCCAGAATTCACAGATGGTGTTCCGAAATCGACAAAGAAATTTTGGGATCTAGATTGAGATGTGCAACCTGCAACCGCAATTTGCAAT
>Ga0209633_10001454_pt1 | contig 24289 bp, 16 predicted proteins | sample Cruoilmetagenom1_FD_187290 | JGI IMG/M metagenome (GOLD analysis project Ga0209633, IMG submission 187290) | Oil polluted marine microbial communities from Coal Oil Point, Santa Barbara, California, USA - Sample 1 (SPAdes) (version 2) | ecosystem: Environmental > Aquatic > Marine > Oil seeps ...
AAGGGACGGGTTTGCCGCCCGGCTCGGAAATAAGATGCAAGCAGGCGCGCCCAGGTAGCTCAGTTGGTAGAGCAGCGGACTGAAAATCCGCGTGTCGGTGGTTCGATTCCGCCCCTGGGCACCATTATTTCCTACATATAAAACAATAAATTAGATTGAAACTCGCCGAGCTATCGAGGTTGCGAGAATTTTCAATGGTACCGTATTGGTACCAGACTTGATGATTTTTCCGCGGTTTGGGCTTCCCTTCCTGCCGCCACCGCATCTGTATTTGTATCCTTTGCTCTAGAAAATCTCCTGTTAAAGTACGGCCTTTGCTGCGCCTGATACTTGGGTGCTTTTGTGAATATCGAGAAATGAAAAAAAAAGATAAGAAAGCTCTAAGTGAGAGCGACGTTTGTGATCTGTTCATCACGCCTGCCATCAAACGCGCAGGCTGGGACCAGATGAGCCAAGTTAGGCGCGAGGTCACCCTTTCTCCTGGTCCCGTCGTTGTGCGCGGCAACATATCCAGCCGCAACAAGAAGAAGAAGAAATTCGCAGACTACATCCTATCATGGGAGCCAGGCGTGCCCCTTGCCGTCGTCGAGGCCAAGGACAACAACCACACCGTGAGCCACGGCATGCAGCAAGCCCTTGGGTATGCCGACATTCTGAATATACCCAGCGCCTTCAGCTCCAACGGGGACGCCTTTGCTTCGCATAACAAGAAGCCCGAGGCCAATGAGGACATAGAAACCCAATTCGCTCTGGAGGCATTTCCCGCTCCCGATGTTCTATGGAAGCGTTACAAGGCCTTTCGAGGTATCGAGGACAAGGACGAAGAACTTGTCCAGCAGCCCTACTATCAGGACCCGTCTGGGAAGGAGCCCCGCTATTATCAGGTAGAAGCCATCAACAGGACAGTTGAGGCCGTCGCCAAGGACAAAGACCGTGTGCTGCTTGTCATGGCGACGGGGACCGGGAAGACCTACACCACATTCCAGATTATTTGGCGCCTGTGGAAGGCAGGTGCTGCCAAACGGGTGCTGTTTCTGGCCGATCGCAACATTCTCGTTGACCAAGCCCTCATAAACGACTTCAAGCCATTCGGCCCGGCCATGGTCAAGGTTAAGAGACGTAGGATAGACCCGGCTTATGAGATCCACTTGGCGTTGTACCAAGCGATCACTGGTACTGACGAAGAGGACAAGGCGTTCAAGAAGCTTACCCCCGAGTTTTTTGATCTCATTGTCATTGACGAGTGCCACAGAGGGAGTGCTGCCGACGATGCCCAGTGGCGCGAAATTCTCGAATACTTCTCCGATGCAGTACAGATCGGTCTGACCGCGACGCCTAAGGAGACGGAATATGTCTCCAACATGACCTATTTTGGTGATCCGATTTACACATACAGTCTGAAGGAAGGAATCGAGGACGGCTTTCTTGCTCCTTACAAGGTCATTCGTATTGATATCGACAAAGATATCGATGGATGGACGCCGCCACGCGGAATGACGGATGATCTGGGCAAGGAGATTCCGGACCGCGAATACAACCAAATCGATATGGACCGCATCTTGGTCCTAAATCAGCGCACACGGTTGGTTGCCCGGCGCGTCATGAAATATCTGCAAGCAACCGACCCTTTCGCCAAGACGATCATCTTTTGTGAAGACATCGACCATGCGGAGCGGATGCGCGTAGCTATTGTCAATGAGGCAGGGCAATTGGCGCTGGACAACCCAAAATACGTCGTTCGGATCACGGGGGATAGCAGGGAAGGCAAGGCTGAGCTGGATAACTTCATAGATCCAGAAAGCAGGTTTCCCGTCATCGCCACGACGTCTGAGCTCATGACCACGGGTGTGGACGCTCAAACCTGTAAACTCATCGTCTTGGACAAGACAATTAACTCCATGATCACGTTCAAACAGATCATCGGCCGGGGCACGCGGATTCAGGAAGATCACAACAAATTCTTCTTCACGATTATGGATTTCAAAAAGGCGACCCAATTGTTCCGCGATCCCGATTTTGACGGGGAGCCCGTCGTTATCTACGAGCCGGAGGATGACGACGATCCGGTGCCGCCCGATCCCGAGGGTTCGGACGAAAATGACGAAGAAGACGAGGGCGAAGATACAGGGAGCAAGGTCTATGTCAGCGGAGTACCCGCGAAGATCGTCGCCGAGCGAATAGAATATGTCGGTCCCGACGGCCGGTTGATCACCGAGTCCTATCGGGATTTCACGAGGAAACAGATCGAGGAAGAATATTCTTCGCTGGATGAGTTCCTGCGGCGTTGGAACCAGGCAGAAAGGAAGCAAGTAATCATAGACGAGTTGGAGGAGCGAGGGGTGATTCTAGACAATCTGGCGGAACTTGTGGGGAAGGACTTGGACCCCTTCGATCTCGTCGCGCATATTGCCTATGATCAGCCACCGCTAACACGTAGGGAAAGAGCGGAGAATGTCCGTAAGCGTGACGTTTTTACGAAATACGGCCCGCAGGCCCGTGCGGTTCTGGACGCGCTGCTCGACAAGTATCAGGACGAGGGTGTGATCAATCTCGATGATCCGCGGGTTCTCCAGATTTCGCCGTTTGATAGGATGGGTACACCGGTTCAACTGATCAAGGAGTTTGGCGACCGGAAAGGCTTTGAAAAGGCAGTGCATGAGATGCAGTCGGCACTCTATCCGGACGTGGCCTGACGAAGATGGAAAAGATTGGCAACCAGAAAATTTGGTCTTACTTCGAACGCTCATCAAAGTCTCGTCCGGTTGCCAACACGACGATACGCGGGGGTTCCGGGCACACCGTTCGCTCTTACTTCGATCTCGCCCGTAAAGTAGCGGAACTCCAATTCCGAAATCGGGAACATGTTCTGCTTTTTCGCGGGCAAGACAAGGATTACCGCACTACCAAGGGAAACAGTATGCTTAAGGCGGCAATGTTCCGTTTGAACGGGCACAAACGTCTCGGACCAAAGATCCTAGCCACTAGGTTTTCACGTTTAAGAATGGCGGAAAACGAACTTGTCAGACTGTATCAGCGAGACAAACATCTAGATCTCGACCGACTGAAACGAAACCGTATTTTGCGGTGGGCCATTCTTCAGCATTACGAGGTCTGCGCAACGCCGCTGTTGGATGTAACTCATTCGCTCCGTATTGCAGCATCATTTGCCTCACTTGGATCCGCAGGAGAGGCTTATGTTTTTGTGCTGGGTGTACCTAATCTCAGCGGCGCTGTCACGGCCAGCTCTGAGGCGAACTTGCAGATTGTTCGGCTGTCGAGCGCCTGCCCCCCGTCAGCTATCCGACCGCACATACAGGAAGGCTATCTCTTGGGAGAGTATCCGGAGATCGCAGATATCGAGCAGAATGCCCACTACCGGTACTATGAAATGGACTTCGGGCGGCGCCTGGTCGCAAAGTTCCGACTCGATTTGCCGGATTTCTGGACGAGCAAGAATTATCCGCGTGCATCCGAACAAGCCCTTTATCCGGGTGATCACCGCGATCCATTGTTAAACCTTGCGGCTAATCTGCGAGCCATTCTGGGACCAGTGGAGGCATAAGGATGTCCGTCCGAAACACCGTTAAGTCCATCCAAGACATCATGCGCAAGGATGTCGGCGTCGACGGGGATGCCCAGCGCATATCCCAGATGTGCTGGATGTTCTTCCTCAAGATCATGGATGATCAGGACCAGGCGCTAGAGCTTCTTCGGGATGGGTACACGTCGCCAATTCCGGTTCCATACCAGTGGCGTTCGTGGGCCGCGGATCCAGAGGGGGTCACGGGTGACGATCTGATCAACTTTGTAAACACCGCGCTCTTTCCGTCTTTAAAGGGCCTGAAGCCTACGGGACAGAAAGGTGATCGCCGCCGCGTTGTTCGCGACGTTTTCGAGGATGCCTATAACTATATGAAATCCGGTCAACTCGTGCGGCAGGTGCTGAACAAGATCAACGAGGTCGATTTCAACAATCTGACCGAGCGTCAACATTTTGGCGATATCTACGAACAGATCCTCAATGACCTGCAGTCTGCCGGCAACGCGGGAGAATACTATACGCCGCGTGCCGTCACCGCCTTCATGGTGGACCGGATTGATCCAAAACCGGGCGAGACGCTGTTTGACCCCGCCTGCGGCACTGGTGGTTTTCTGACGTGCGCGATGCGCCACATGCGTGACCGCTACGTCAAGACCCTGGAAGACGAACAGGAGATGCAGGCCTCGTTGCGCGCGGTGGAGAAAAAACAGCTCCCCCACATGCTCTGTGTTACCAACATGCTGCTTCACAGCGTCGAGGACCCGAGTTTCGTGCGCCATGACAATACACTGGCGCGGCCGTACATCAGTTGGGAACGGAAAGACCGTATAGACATCGTCCTCACCAACCCTCCCTTCGGCGGCAAGGAGGAGGACGGCATCGAGTCGAACTTCCCCCAGCATTTCCGCACCCGCGAAACAGCAGACCTGTTCCTTGCCCTGATCGTCCGCCTCTTGAAGCCCAGTGGGCGAGCAGCCGTGGTCTTGCCGGACGGCTCGTTGTTTGGCGAGGGCGTTAAGACCCGGCTCAAGGAGCATTTAATGGAGGAGTGCAACCTCCACACCATCGTGCGACTGCCCAACTCCGTTTTCCGCCCCTACGCCTCCATTGGCACCAATCTCTTGTTCTTCGAGAAGGGCGCGCCGACGAAGGAAATCTGGTTTTACGAGCATCTCGTGCCGGAGGGGCAAAAGGCCTATTCGATGACCAAACCGATCCGGCTCGAACACCTGCAGCCCTGCATCGACTGGTGGGGCGGTGCGGAACGCAAAGGGCGCAAGGAGACCGACCGTGCCTGGAAAGTCACCGCCGACGAGGTGAAGGCGCGCGGCTACAATCTCGACATCAAGAATCCGCGCACCGAAGAGGATGACCACGGCGATCCGGAAGAGCTTCTGGCGGAACTGACGGCTGCCGAGGGAGAGACGGCGCGCCTGCGCGATCAGCTCAAGACAATCCTCGCAGAGACGCTGACCAGATGAACGCCGGTCAGCTCCTCGCTCTCTATGAGAAGATTGCTGATGCGCCCGAGGCCATCCCGTGCCTGCGTCGGTTCATTCTCGATCTCGCCGTGCGAGGCAAGCTGGTGCCGCAGGATCCAGCGGATGAACCGGCCTCAGAACTACTGAAACGGGTCGCTGCGGACAAGGCGCGGTTGGTGAAGTCGGGGGAGATCAAAGTTCGAAAAATCGCGGCCCGCGAGCGAGATGAGCCGTTGGAATTTCAGTCTCCAACCGGATGGGTCCTGACCGATCTGGGTACAGTCGCACACAAGATCACGGACGGCGCACACAAAACGCCAACTTATGTCGAAAATGGTGTGCCCTTTGTCAGCGTCAAGGATTTCAGTGGAGGTCAATTAGACCTGTCGAATACACGCTTCATCCCGGAGGCCGAGCATTCCGTTCTCTACCAGAGGTGCGATCCACGTCGTGGTGACATTCTTCTTGGACGCATTGGTACACTCGGAAAGGCGGTGCTCGTAGATACCGACGTTGAGTTTAGTCTCTTCGTAAGTGTGGGTCTGATCCGGTTCGACCACGGTAACATTAATCCCAATTTCTTTCGGCTTCTGCTCAATTCGCCATTCGTTAAGCAAGAGTTTGACCGAATCAAAATTGGTGGCGGCACGCACACGAACAAGCTGAATCTCGGTGATCTACATACCGTGGCTCTACCCTTGCCACCCCTTGCCGAACAGCACTGCATCGTTGCGAGGGTTCATGAATTGATGGCGCTCTGTGACCGGCTGGAGGCGGCTAGGGAGAAGCGCGAGGCGACGCGCGACCGGCTGTCCGCGGCGAGCCTCGCCCGCCTGAAGCAGCCCGATCCCGACCTGGCTACATTTGCTAACCACGCCCGCTTCGCGCTCGACAATCTTGCAACACTCACCGCCCGCGCCGACCAGGTGAGACTATTCCGCCAGACCATCCTTAACCTCGCCGTCCGCGGTAAGCTGGCGGAGCAGGACCCAAGTGAGAGGCCTGTGATCGACTGTCTTCTCGCGCTTGACGACATGCCAAAAAAGACGAGGGAGCTTCTGAAGCCGCTTGATCCATCTGAATGTGGGGGAGTGATTCCTGAGAGTTGGGCGTGGCTACCCCTTGGTTCGATGATTAAGGGAATGGATGCGGGCTGGAGCCCACAATGTGAAAACCATCCGCGTGCCGACGAGACTCAGTGGGGTGTCCTAAAGACTACGGCTGTTCAGGCGCTCGCCTTCAACGCTTCGGAACACAAGAAGCTTCCTGAAAAACTCCTACCTCGTGCACAGCATGAGGCGCAGGTGGGTGACATTCTTGTTACTCGCGCAGGTCCCAAGAACCGCGTCGGAGTGTCGTGCGTTGTTGATGTGCCGTGCCCACGGCTGATGATCTCTGACAAACTGATCAGGTTCCATGTCTTGGGCGAATTGTCGCCTCGCTACTTTGCATTGACGTTGAATGCGGGATACACGTTTGAGCGGCTCGAGGCCGCCAAGTCGGGTATGGCCGTAATGCAAATGAATATCTCGCAAAACAAGTTGCGCGCGGTACCTATCCCTGTCCCGCCCCTCGCCGAACAACACCGCATCGTCACCAAGGTTGATGAGCTGATGGCGCTGTGCGACCGGCTGGAGGCGAGTCTCGAACAGTCCGCCACCACCCGCCGCCGCCTGCTCGATGCGCTGCTGCATGAGGTGTTGCAGCCCGAGGCACGTGAGCTGGAGGCAGCCGAATGACCATTCGTCATGCAATCTGGAAAGTCGGTGCCAAGCCGGAGCCACTGGCGGCTTCAACCTTGACTAGCGAGCAACAGCTCGAAGACATGATCGTTGCTGCCCCGAAAATACTTTCGGATGAGTGGATGCTGATCGGCCGGCAGGAGAATACGGGCTTCGGCGGTCGCATTGACCTGCTCGCTATCGCACCTGACGGTGCGTTGGTCCTCATTGAAATCAAGCGCGACCGCACCCCGCGCGAAGTGGTTGCACAGGCCATCGATTATGCCTGCTGGGTTGAGAACTTGCCCAGTGAGGACGTCATTTCGATTTATGAGCGCTTTGCACCAGGGCAAAATCTAGCTGATGATTTCAAGAAGCGCTTCGGTCAGGCACTGGATGAGGATGCACTCAACCAAAACCATCAGATCATCATCGTTGCGGGGTCACTCGACGAGAGCAGCGCGAGGATTGTCTCTTATTTGAGCGAGCGTGATATTCCTATCAACGTCCTCTGTTTCCAAACATTCACGCAGGGTGACGAACAGCTCTTGAGCCGCGCATGGCTGCTTGATCCGGGACAAACACAGACCAGTGCCGCGACAAAGTCCGCAGGTCCGAAAGAGCCGTGGAACGGTGAGTTCTACCTATCGTATGGCGCTGACGAGGCCCGTTCATGGAAAGATGCTATCAAATTTGGTTTTGTCAGCGCCGGTGGGGGGCAATGGTACAGCAAGACGCTCAACCTGCTCAGTCCCGACGATCGTATCTGGGTCAAAATCCCCGGCGCCGGCTTTGTGGGCGTTGGCCGTGTAGCTGGCCCACCAGAACCTGCTTCGAGCTTTATGGTTCAGACCGATCAGGGCGAAGTCCCCGTCCTCGATGTGGCCAAGGGTGGTCACTATCATCGCGAGTTCATCGATGATCCCGACCGATGCGACTATTTTGTCCCAGTTAAATGGTTGCAAACTGTTCCGCGCGAGGGGGCTGTCGACGAGATTGGCCTGTTTGGCAACCAGAATACTGTGTGTCAGCCGAAGACGCCTAAATGGCGTCATACTGTCGAACGTCTGAAGCAGAAGTTTCCAGATTTCGATAAGTAATTGTACTTTATCGGGATGGCGGGAAATCGTCTTTCGTCGCCACCCGGTCTGCATCCATTCTCTCCACCATCTCCATCAAACGATCGAGCTTGTCCTCGTCTCTCTCCTCAGATCTGAGCATCCGGATCAGTTCTCCCTGACGTTGCGGATCGATGCTGCCGTAACTGCGGAAGGTCGTGAGCATCTGCTCATGCCCGAGATTCTTGCTCCAGGCTTCGAATTCCTCGGGCGTCTTGCAGCGCTGCTTGCCAAGCTGGACCAGTGTGTCCCGGAAAGAGTGTGGGTTAAAATAGGGGAGGCCTGCGGCTGTGAACGCCTCCCGGAAGATCTTCCGGATGGGTGCTGCGTCGGCCCAGAAGGCCGGTTCCAACCCGTCCACCATGAAGGAACGGTTCTTGTTCTGAACAACCCGCGTTTGCGGGAAGACCGGATCATCATTGCCATAGAGCAGGTCATCCCGAAGGTGGACGACCCATTCCTTGACGATGTCAACCAGGTCGTCACCAACCGGGAAAAAATAGGTAACGATCTGTTTTGAAAACTTGGTGCGGACCTCGCGTGGGTCCTGGATAACACACTCTCTTTCGATATCGATGTGCTTTAGCCGCAAGGAAGCGATTGCGTTGTCCCGCATGCCTGTGACGATGGTAAAGGCGAGCAACGCGCGATCGCGCCTCTGGATTTCAGTCTCCGCCGGCATGGAAAGTAAAGCGGTCCGGATCTGAGCTAGCGTGGGAAATCTTTTGAGGGCCGGCTGCTTGGCGACACGAACATCTTTCTCGGAAAGATTCAGATACTCGATGTCGGTCAGCTTGATACGAGACTTGTAGCCGGGCTGGCAGGAAAGCCACTTGAAAAAAGCTTTCAGCGCATTGACCGTTGCGTGCAGGGTGGACTTGGCAAGGGGTTTGCCGGTCTGCTCGGCCTTGGTCTTCGCGAGGTGCTTCTTGAAAGCAGCCGCTTGGTTCTTGTTGAAGGTCGAGAACTCTTTCAGCCCGGTATAGGATTCGTAGCGAGATATCGCCTTTCGCACTTCGTCGATGGTGCTGTCCGCCTTTCGGTCGGCCTCTTTCAGAAAGCGGAAATATTCCTTCTTGATCCGCTCATTCTTGGGATTGTAATTCCGCATGGTTTTTCTCCTCGTCCAAGTGACACATAGCGCCGGGTTCAAAGCGCTCCCTTATGCGTCGGCGCTCTATCGTCTGGACGGTGAAGGTTGAGCGATATTCATCCAGTTTTTTCACGGAGCCGATCCGGTTCATTGTTGTGCTGCACTCGCAGCATTTCGCAGAGAGCGTAAGCTGCTTTTCGTTTTGGACGCTGATAACAACGAGATTCAGGTCCGCTCGCCGCGGTGCCCTGCAGCGACAGCAATAAAGCTCGTCGGGCGCGCACTTGCGCTTGCGACCGATCTGCCGCGCATTAAGAAATGCGATGAGGTCGCCGCCATAGATGAGGAAGGGCTTGCGACCGTCGATCGTTTGCAGGCCAGATTTGATCCACTGCCGAACCGCATTGACGTGTAGGTCATACAATTCAGCGATTTCCTGAATCGTGTAGCTGAGCGTTCGTTTGATCAGGCGGGTGTTGTAAGTCCGCCGCATACGAAGCTGTGGGTTTCCGGGCACGGATCATATCCTGCCTAGTCGCGAAAATGCGCGCGGACGATGGTTTCGCTCTCGGAAGCCAATTCGCCGCCAATGAACGCATTCACATCAGACTGCCGCCAGCGGAGGGCCTTCCCAATGCGGAGTGGCTCAATTGGCCAGGTCCCGTTGCTGAGTTTGTTGCGGATTGTCTTGGCAGGAACCTTCAGCACCGCTGCCAAATCGTTGATGTCGATCAGTTGTTCTTCCATTAGCCCCACCCTCGGAACAAAATGAGTTTGATGTCATGACAGATCACTACCTGTCATTATGTTTAATGCATTGTACCGTTTATTCCTGTTGTAATGCAAGTGCGCTACATGTATAGTTTGGGACAACACAGGAACTGGAGGGATGGATGGCCCCCGAAAAACCACCTCGAACAAAGACTCAGACGCTTTCATTGCGTCTCGATCCGAAGACCCGATTCGTTTTGGAATTTCTCGCAAAGCTCAATGGGCAGAGCATCACAACGGTGGTGGAGAATGCGATCAAGCGAGCTGGTGCGGAGGGACAAGTGGATCCATTTGCTGACAATTCAAAAATCTGGAGGGATTTCTGGGATGTCAGTGAAGGTGCTCGGCAAATGCTGCTGTTGGCCGAGGATGAGTTTCCGTCAGACTATGGGGACGACGAGCTGCGAGATTTCATCCAGATGCACATAGAGTTTTTTAGTGAGACATATGAGCTCGCTAACCCGGATCGGATTAATCTTACGATCTTGTGGCCGAACATTGAGCACTATTTGTCTATGTGGCATGAAACGCGTCGCAATGATCCGTGGCAGGCTGGATTGGAAATGGCAGAAGCCCTTGCCGCTGCCAAGGTTGATCCCCCTGATTGGCCCCGTGCAACAAAGGAGCCGCCTGAACCCAAAAATACTAGTTTCGGAGGTTCATTCGACAAAGAGATTGATGACGAAATTCCATTCTAGGAGATGGTCTTGAGCAGAAGGCGAAAAATGGATTCATCATCCGTCAGGAGTCTTATTCCGGGTGAATGGCTCTGGGATGCGGGGATCGGTTATCGTCGAAGCGCCGACGGCTCTGGTGGCACCTGGTACATCAAGTACAGAGCGCCGGTCCCGGGGGAGTATCCTCGCGACGTTGCTGTACCGACGCGGCAAGTGAAAGAACGCATTCCGAATTGCCGGAATCGATCTCAGGCAGAAGGCGTGCTGATGGCTCGTCGCGCTGCAATTTTCGAGGGCACATATCAACCGCGGCGGAGAGCTGTCCCAACGACACTTGCGGGGTTTGCGCCGCGCTTTCTGGATTCCAAGCGGCATCTGCGGACAGCCAATCGATACAGCCAGCAGCTACGTGACTACCTCGTCCCCTTCTTCCGCAACAAGCCGCTGGAAGCGATTACGGGGCAGGATTGCCTCGATTACTACAACAGGCGCCTCGACACGGATGCGGCGATCTCGACGGTCAATGGCGAATTGGCGTGTCTGAAGTCATTATTCACCGAGGCAATTCGCGCTGGTGTTTGCGAGATCAACCCGGCCCGCGGCGTGAAGCTGCTCAATCCGAACAACGTCCGGGACAGAATCTTGTCTGATGAAGAAACCGCGAAGCTCTTCGTTACTGCAGAGGGTTTCGACGACTTTGTACGGCCTCTGTTCCATGTCCTCTATCATACCGGTATGCGGCTCGGTGAGGCGCTAGCTCTCGAATGGGCCGATATCGAATTCGACCACCAGCGCATCGTTATCCGACGCTCGAAGACAGGTGAGGGGAGAAAGGTTCCCTTGCGGGACGCCCTTGCCGACGAGTTTATCCGTTGGAAGTCCGGGGCGCGCGGTAGCCGTTGGGTGTTTCCGGCACGCTACGACACATCGAAACCGATGCAGAGCATTCGTAAGGGCTGGTTGCGGCTTTGCCGATCAGCCGACGTCACCGATTTTCGGCCCCACGACCTGCGTCACAACTTCACCAGCATGCTTCAGGCTCAAGGCGTGTCCGACTCGATCATCATGTCAATAACTGGTCATAAGACACATGTGATGCTGCATCGCTACTCGCACAGCAATGATCAGATGCGGATGGACGCAGTGGAGGGGTTGCCGGCTCCTGCAGGTCAAGTAGTCGATAAGGTCACACGCCTTCGTCAGAAATGATGACCGGTTTCAGATATGAAGCAGACGTACCTTGAGTACTACCGGTATGTCCGCTTCTGACCCAAAGTTGCCCTAAGGAAAACCGGGAAGCGAGCCTCCAAGTCGTAAAAGAGTTTATTTACCATGTCATATTTCAATTAAATCACGTTGGTCCCTATTTTTTACTGAAATAAACTGTGTATTAAGGGGATTAGACTAAGAAAATTGCGTGTCTAGGGCCGAGAACACGCAAGGTGAATTGAACAGGGGCGGTGGTGCCAAGCCGCGGCTCCTTGACGTTCAGATTTTACCGCAGCGATTGGGAGTGAGATCCCTGGCGATTGCGGCGGTGCTTGCTGGCGTATTTGCCTTCGGACTTCAAGATACCGGATGGCTGTCTGACTCTACGGACGTGAGTGCACCGGCCCCAAAGACAATCTTCGTTTCACCCGCTGACGTTGAAGGTGCCTTCTTTCCATTGCCGCCCGAACTGTCAAAGGGCACCCAGCGGGTCATGGCCCTGATCAAGATGACCGCTCCGGAGAAAGAGAGGCTTTCGTACGAGCTGGAATCCGGCAACATCCGAATTGCCGCGATCTGGCTTTGGGACAACCAAGCTGAGGACGGAGATGCGGTTCAGGTCGCTGCAGGTGGATTCTCACAAAATATTTCGATCAGCAATTCGCCGACCATGTACTACGTCCCGGTTCAAACAGGGACAAGTGCGCGAATAACGGCCATTTCTGATGGCGGCGGTGGCGTCACGCTGGGTGTCAAAACCATTGTTGGTCCGTTCCCTCTGCCTCCGCTTGTTGTTGGTCAAAGCCTGGAGGTGCCGATCCTATGATGGCAATGCCCTTTGGTCCTCTCATGTCGCTGATGTTCAGCGTCATGGTCATGATTGCGATATCAAAATTTGATCCAAGGCTGGCGGCGCTTGTAGTTGTGTTGAGTGGTGCCGCCGCCATTCTCATCTTTGCCTTTCGTGGGCGATATTTCCCGAGGTTTATCATGGATGTACTCGATCGATTGACAGATAAAGACGCGCTGGAGCATGCCTACGAAACAAACGTGCGAAGGGATGTGACCATCGATGCTGTCAAATTGGCGGAAGCCGTAAAGGGCAGAGTCATTGGACAGGACTACGTCGTCGACTCCATCGCTGCCCAGTTGCGCCGCCGCCTTTCTGCTCAGCGGCCGAACAAGCCCATAGCGGTCTTCTGTCTTGCCGGTCCCCCGGGTGTAGGCAAGACGCACCTCGCGAAAGTCTTGTCTGACGAGCTTTATGGTGGACAAAAGAATCTGCAATTCTTTGACATGAGCCAGTTCGGTCAACCGCATGCGGCGTCGAGCCTTTTCGGCCAGGCGCGCGGCTATGTGGGATCGACCAGCTATGGTGCCTTGACGTCAGCACTGCGCGACATGCCCGACAGCGTGGTTCTCCTGGATGAATTCGAGAAGGCACATCCGGAAGTTCACAAGCGATTTCTCACCGCCTGGAATGACGGCTTTGTAACCGAAGTGAGCGATGGCAGTCGGATACCAACCACTGAGGCCATCTTCATACTCACGACGAACGCCGCTTCCCGGAAAATTGGCGAGGTCGCCAAAGAGTTCGCGGACGATCCAGAAGAATTGGGCCGGATGATCAAGCGCGCGCTGGGCGATGCGCAGTTCGCCCCGGAAGTGCTTTCCCGTATTGACGAAGTGTTCGCCTTCCAGCCGCTGGAAGGGCTGGACATTGCCAGAGTCGTTGCATTGGAGATCGAAAGCCTGGCAGCGCAATATGGCCTGAAGGTTGTCGACGGCGGCATCGATCCGGCAATACTTCTTGATGCGATCGAAGCGCTACAAAAGAAGACCGACGGCGGCGTAAGGGACATTGCGCGGGCCATAGAGCGCCAAGTGACCGATGGTCTTCTCGAGGCAAGAGGCAATAACATCGAGACGGTTCGGCTGACGGCCGTCGGCGAAAAGGTCGAAGTCCATGCGGCGGAAAGCGTGGCTACAATACAAGCGCCACGTCAAGCGCGCCCGCAGCCGAGTGAGTGACGCCTGATGTCTACGGATACAGCAACCAAACCAAAAGATAGCTTCATCCCGAGGTTTAACGCACGCCCAAGGGCACTGCCGCTTGCACTTTCGCTTTACCGAACGGATCTGCTTTTTCGCGGACTGGTCGATGTGGCTGTGGTCGGCATCATCGTGCTTGCATTCACCTACGGAGGAGCGATTACCGCGGGCATATCGGATTTGGTGAGGAAGGCATCGAGCACGCCTGATGTCACGAAAACACTGACAAGCGCCACTTCGCTTGACCGACAGGCGCCAACCAAAAAACGATTACACGGCAGCGTAGGTTCCGTTCCAGGACTGGCGACAGAGACGTCTATCGAGGATGTCGTAAAGATTCAAAAGGCTGTCATTGAGTCTGCACCACCGGACATGGCCGAGGCGCTGAAGGCGGCGCGTGGCTATCAAGACCTGCCAAGCCCCCTGAGGACTTCCGAGGTTAGGAGGCAGGCGCTCCACGTGCTTCAACCCTTCGATCAAGATGATCCGATCGTCGCCTACGCGAAGGCTTCTCTGCTGATTCATATGGGTGGGGCGCCGGAAGTGAACGAAGCACAGAGACTGTTGCGGATCGCGACAGCGGCGGCGATCCCTCAGGCGTATACGCTCAGTGGGCTAGCCGCGTTTCGACTGGTGCGCATGCACGATCGTGGGGAGATAGCGGACGGCGATCTGAAGACCCTCGACGGCGCGGGTAATGTCATCCCGTCGAACTTGGACGATCTTTCTGCGGAGGCAAAACTGTGGTTCGAGCGTGGTGCGTCGTTGCGCCAGGTCGGCGCCATCAGGCTGCTCGCATATGCCGAGTTCACAGGCCTCGGTGGCAAGAAGAACGTGTCTGCAGCGGTCGCGCATTGGCGTGATGCTGCAAATCTCGACGATGGAGCGTCGCAGTATGAACTCGGTTGGCTCTATCTCAGGGGGGTGGGGGTCACACCAGATATCGACGAGTCCATCCGGCTGATGCAGCAGTCGGCTGACCAAGGATTTGAGATGGGCAATCTGGGTCTTGGAATCGCGCTATTGCCCAAGATGATCGCAGGCGATGTCAAAGCCGCGAAAAGGGCGATAGCCGCACTTGAAAAAAGCATCGCGACTTCGAAATACCGGCAGACGGTGATGATGTCCCATTCATTCCTGGGGCGTTATCTGATGAAGGCTGCCCCACCGTCCCTTCGCGACCCCAAGAAAGCTGTGGAACATCACCGGCAGGCGCTTAACCGCGGTTATCCATGGGCCGCAATCGATCTCGCGGAAGCATATGAATCTGGTTTGGGCGTAGAGCGGAATTTGGTAAAAGCCCACAAGATGCTTGTTCTGGTTGGACCGGCAAGGCGCAAGGAAGTAGAGCACATATCCAAGAGGCTGGGTGAACAGATGACGCCTCAAGAGCGGAGCGCTGCCATGGCGTCGTTCCGAGAGCTTGTGGCCAGGGAGCAGATGCTCAAACGGTTCCGCCCCGTGAAGCCGGCCAGCTAGCGGGACTACAGTCCTGAAGCATTGGCGTGTCAGTGGTGCGTCGTCAACGCGCGACTGGTGCTGATCCGACACCTGCGTTTGGTGATCAATTTCTGTGGTTTAGGCTTCGTTACGTGAACTGAAGCAGACGTGCCGTACCGAAGCTCTAGTTTTTGGCGGGGCACCTGCCTTTGCAGCTTCCATCTTTCTCGAAATAGTATCCGTTGTGGCTGTCGCGATAGACCGGTTCCGATACGCTCTTGGGAATTATGAAATTTACAGACTGGCCTCCGTACAATCCTTCAGGAATGATGGTTTGCCTTTGGATGACATAGGTTCGGTTCTTGTAAGGATAGTCTGCTTGATAGGGGGCAAGGAAACCTGAGGGACTGTTGTCAGTCGCAGATTTCCTCCAAACTGCCATATCGGTCTTTGTGGCTCGACGGATGTCTCCACGCTTGAGCAGATACTCCAGACCTTCGTCTTTTTCAGGCACATCGTTTGGGTCTGCGGCTCTGCCTTTTGGCAAGATAGGAACTGCGATCGGACCAACTGGCATAGCCGAACGTTCACGGTGCGCGTCGATGTCGAAATCTCCAGTTCTATAACCGCTCAAGAATTTGTCGATTGGCCGTCCCAGGTGCAGAACAACGTGATTGAACAATCGGTCTAACCTGGGTCCACCGCGATATGCATAAAGACACGGTCGGCAGCGTCCAGTTCGCGGGTCGATGTTCGGCCTTGCAATTGATATTCCCCGATTCAGTCCGAAGATTGACTGAGGATAGTATCCGAAGAGAATCGCGCCCTTAACTCGTCCGGCGACTGAGCTATCAACGTGCCAATTTACCGGTTCGTATGCGGACAGGACGAGCACAACAGCCTTGCCATCGGGCTTGCCGGTGATGCGCACACTTCCCGGTTTCCTGGCTATTCCACGGCCATGAATTGCGCCTTCCGCCTCGTAGATCCCAAGTGCAACAACATCAGCGTCAGCCGAAATCTCCTTGATCAAGTATTGTTGTTTGCTTTCCGGTGCGGTTGATTTGGCTTGTGAGATGTTATCAGGCAGGCCCACCCAGTAAATCAGAGAAAGAGAGGAAATGCTCAAGAAACGGGACAGATTAGACACTATAATTGACACCGCTAATTCCCTTGAAATTTTGGATTTCCGGTATTCTACCGTACCGGTGTTTCGTCTCCGTTAATCGCCAAGTTTGTGCTTTCGCGGACAATTGGCGGTGACCTGCAATCCTGGTGGCCCACGTTTGGCAAGTCGATCGTTGTTCAATCGAATTGCCCGATTTTTTGTCGCCATACCCCTGCCACGCTTGCGCGTTTTATTTGAATCGTTCAAACAGTGACGAAGTGCTTTTTCGCGCAATTCTCAAGTGCATAAGAAGTGGGGTGTAAGATGGCGACTGCACGCAAGACGAGTGCAAAAACAAAACTACAACCTAAGCGAAAAACAACTCCCTCACGCGCGACGAAGAAAGCTGCCGCGTCAAATACTCGGAAGAAGCCTGGTTCCGGCAATGGCGCTGCAGATCAGGTAGCAGCTCGTCAGGCGCTGCAGGCGAAGATGGTCGCCGCGGGCTTCGGTGAGATCGTGTCGGTTCTGATGCGCTCGCCCCACTACAAACACTACAGCCTGACGGACCTTGAGTGGCTCGTTGTGCCGCCGCTTCTCGCCCAACAGTTCACCTTGGCTGAGGCGCGCACGAAAGAAGGTGGCATTCCCGCGCCGGTCGGCGTGGCGTTATGGGCATGCGTCTCGGACGAGGTAGACAAGAAGCTGGCGGATAACATCGACCGGCCGGTGCGCCTGCGTCCCGACGAGTGGTCCAGCGGCGACACGCTTTGGCTCATTGATGCCGTTGGTGCGCCGGAGGCTGTCAAGGCCATGGTGGAGCGGATGGGTGACGCGGTGTTTGGCGGAAAACCGTTCAAGCTGCGCGCGCGCGGCAATGACGGAAAGATGAGCGTCCAGACGATCAAACCGAAGTTGACTGGGTCATCCAAGGCGGCGTCCTAACAAGACCATTACCGTTGGCTGGCTCACCCAATGCCAATCCGTACACGCGCCCTCCGGATTTCCGCCGGTTCTCAGTTGTATTCGGGTTGTGTGGACACAAAGTATACAATCTCAGAGTGTAAAGTCAGTCCAAAGAATATCTTAAATATTAAATTTCGATACGCCTTGTAATAATTTCTAAATATTTGACTTGTGACACAAAATCACCGCATGATCGTCATAACAAAGAGTATTCATGCAATTGACCTCGGTTGGATTGATTTCAGAAAAATCAAACGAATTGAGATGACTAGCGGACCCAGTGAAAGCACCACCGGAGGCGCAAAGAGGGAGATGCGGCACTTGAAGGAGATTCGAAGTCACACCGAAGTGTTGGGCAGCGCAGTTGAGGCATTGGATAGCCAAGCCCTCACGCAACGCCTGCACAATTTAGTACTGAACGCGCTGGTCACATTTAGTGCTGCTCTGTCGTGTGTTGCGACTTTGTTGTTGATGGGCGAAGCTTTAGCGCAGGCTCCAGCTGGCCAATCAGCATCAGGTAAAGCCGGTGAGGTAAGATCGAAGACCCAGCTTGAGACCAGGCTCCAACCGCTTGAGGCGCAAATAGCGATGCCGCCCTCGGACAAATACTGGAACGACCGGGCTAAGATCATCGAGAAATCGGACCCAGATGCCGATGCCGGTATGGATGCGTCAAACGGTATCGTTGGTTTTATGACAGCTTTGAATACGGGTTGGGGCAACAAGCCGTATGCGCCTGGTCTCCGTTGCCCTGATCGGCACACCATCAAGAAGTATTCTGTTTTTTCTGATTCTCACGGTGATGCATTGTCAAAGACGGAATGGCAAGCGAGCAAATCATACTACACCTATGCTTGGAAATATAATCATAGCAACGCATTGAGTAACTTAATAAAAAAAACCAAATGCAAAATAGAAAATAGAATAACAATCGAAGAAATACAAAAATACAAAAAATAGAGGCCGTTGTTGGAAATTGAGATTTGAATTCTCATACAGGGTAGTGGGGAAATAAGATGTCGTTACAAGACGTATTGCTCAAAATAAAATTCCAAGGCTTTTCCCAATCTGATGAAAATGATATTATTAACGCTATAACGACGCTATACAATGGCTCTGCTTTAGCACGAACAGTATTCGACAAGCTCGTCATTCAAAATAAAGATCTCAATATCAATTTCGTTCCTGATAGTTTTTCGGCGCCAGTTACAGGTTTCGTTTTAAACATAGATCTTCAATTTATATTTAATGATGTATTCTTTGACCAAAATGGTAATGTTGTAGATGTTTCTCTTGAACGTGCCATTATGCACGAAGTCTTCCATGCAATTGATGATACCGATGATCCTCTGGCTGCTGAACTGAACCGAGGTAGTAGCGTAGCCCAAGCACAATACCTTAACGGGCATCTAAATTCTGATCATGTTGGGGGAACCGTAATACTCACAGACGGTGTCATGGCAGACCTTGGGTCTACACATCAGCGAGCTTCCTACTATGGTGTGGTGGATGCAGGTGTTTTGACTGATGTTTCAGTAAGTTATACGGACAATCAGAGCGTTGATCTCGTGTATGCTGATACTGTGAGCCTTCACGATATTGATCGTAGCGCATATTACACATATACGCGAAGCCTGCTTCTAGGGCTGGATGGAAACGATTTCATAGCCGGTGGACAGAAAGCTGACTACATCTATGGAGGCGTGGGCGAAGACACAATAAAAGGAAGTGCCGGGGACGATTTTATCTATGGTGGTCAGCCAGGAGAGCCGGTTTCGAATGACGGCTTTGACGAGGCGACATATTCGAACTTTAGCGACCCCATTTCCATTGTCATCGGTGCAGACGCGAACGATGAGCAGAATCTTGGTTTAACAGATGATATCATCCGGGTGATCGGCACGGACAGCTTTGATCATCTCCACTCAATTGAACAAATCGTTGGCACACCTCAGCTTGATACGATTACGGTTGTCGACTATCTACCGCAAAACTATGATCTGACAATTATAAGTGGCGGTGGGCAGAGCGGCACTGCCCATGAGATTATCGATGCCACAGGGGCGCTCCAGGGGTTTGGGCTAACTCTGAAGGCGAACGGCGACTATGTCCTGACCGATAAGGCGGGCAACAGCGGCACCGTTACCTTCAAAGGCTTCAATACCATAATTACAGGCACATCAGACGGCGACGAAGTCATATTCGAAGCTGGCGCGCTACAAGCCTTCGTGACTGGAGAACGTATTATCGACGGCGGCGGGCAATCCGCCGGAGACCCGTTTGTCAACGGCGATCTCGTCGATCTTTCTGCTCTGAACGACATAACTCTGACCAAGCAGAACAGCCTCGACGGCACCGAGATCACATTCAAGAATTTCGAGCGGCTCAAAGCGACGAGCGGCGACGACACCGTCTCGCTTATGGGCGTTCTGGACGACCCCAACGGAACCGAGAATGGCTTCGTTTGGGCTGACCTTGGCGCGGGCAACGACACGGTCGAGGCGCTGGGGCGCGGTATTGAAGTGTTTTTGGGTGCCGGCGACGACGTCGTCACGCGTGCAGGTTATGGCACCGTCATCGATGTCGGCGAGGGCAGCGACACTATTGAGGCAGCAAACAATATCCGCGTGATCGGCGCCGATGGGGATGATCATATTACTATTGGCGAGCGGACACTGACCGGTGGTCTGCGTGGTGCTTCGAGCGAATCCCCCTGGACCAATATCAGCCTCGACGGCGTGACCTATGCGCTCAACACCGATGGCGATCTGGTCATCCGAGACGCGCTGAAGAACAAGATGTTTGTCGCCAACTATGTCGGCGGACCGGGAGTTGCCGAACCAACTGCCGGCATCACGATCGCCGAATTTACAATCGACGTCGGTCGCTTGCTGGAGATCGAGAAACCGCAAGGTTGGGTTGCAGAAAGTTTTGAACTTCTGGACGTGGGTTGGAAGGCCTTCTTCGGTGAACCACGGCGGCCGGGAAGCGATCCGCTGGTGCTGGACCTTGACGGCGATGGTCTTGAACTCACGTCGCAGACGAACAATTCGCCTGTGTTCGATCTGGACGCAGACGGATTTGGTGAACCGACCGGCTGGGTCTTTGGCGACGATGGTCTGCTGGCGCGTGATCTCAACAGCGATGGCAAAATCGGCGAACTGGCCGAATTGTTTGGATCCGATGACGAAGATGGATTTACCGCCCTGTCAGCGCTTGATTCCAATACGGACGGGGTCATCGATTCTTCGGACGCGAATTTCGGCGACCTGCTGATCTGGCGCGATCTGAATCAAAACGGCGAGACCGACGACGGGGAACTGCAGACGCTCACTGAGGCCGGCATCACATCGATCAGCCTGAGTGCGACCGGGCTTGCAGATGTCGTCAACGCCGGGAACGAAGTTACCCATCAGGGCAGCTTCACGAAGAGCGATGGAACCACCGGCGACATATTCAATGTCGATTTTACGCTGGATAATTTCAACTCCGTGTATCTGGGAGATTCAACAATCAGTCCGGAGGCTGAAGCGCTTCCAGAACTAAAAGGGCACGGCATTCTGCCGAGCCTGCGGATCGTCATGACGCAGGATGCAGACCTTCTGACTTTGGTGCAGAACACGCTTCCCACGCTGAACGTGGTCGACCTCGCAGCCTTGCGCGCCGCAGCGACGCCGATCCTGACTGACTGGGCTGATATCGCAGGCACGCGCAATGACGTGCCGGTGCTGCAGCATGTCGACGTCAATGGAGATGTGGTCGTCGACGACTACGCAATATTCGGTGTCATTGACGAGCAGCTTGGCACCCAGGGTTGGATGCTGGCGAGTGGTGCTGACCTGGTCGATGATCAGGGCAATGTGGTTCAGGCAGAGACCCTCGCTGAATTGCTGGCGAGCGATCCGGGCACAAGTGAATGGCTGGTCTTTGACGGTGCGCATATCGAGTTCATGGAGCACTATCTGGATGAACCGATTCCGCTCGGGTTGGCACTAACAGGTTCGGAGACCACCGGTCTTTATGACGGTGCGGCTGCCTACATGGCAACGATCATCGAGCATATTGACGCGCTGGCGGTCCGACTTGCGATGCAGGGGCCGTTATCCTCGTTCTTCCAGGACATCTCGCTTGATCATGTCGATGACATATTCCGGGCGGATGCGGACCGGGGGCTGATCCCGGTGTTCGAAGAAATCTTCACCGCGCTGCCGACCGATCAAGCAGATGCGATCGACTATCTGGCCGACTGGAAGCCTATCCTGAACGTCGTCATGCGCGACTTCGATCGTGGCGCCGATTTCCTCAATATCACTTACAGCTTCCTCTTCTCGCAACTGGTTGCGGCATACGAGTCCATTCAACCCCCGGCAATCAGCATTCTAGACGCAACAGAACCCCTCGGCATCCCGCAGGATCTCATCGTCATGGGCGGCGCGGGCGACCTCACGGGAACCAACGATAACGATATCTTCTACATGAATGCAGGCAATCAAACCGCGCGCGGTGGCCTAGGACACGACGTCTATGTCTTCGGGAAGAATTTTGACGATGACATCATTGAAGACGTTGAGGAGGCCGGTCAAGGTCATTCGCCTGACATGATCCGGTTTGCCGACTACGCCTCTGCCGACATCAGCGCCGTACGCAACGGGCTTGACCTCATACTGACCATTGATGCGACCGGGGACACGGTCACGGTTCTGCGTCAGTTTGAAGGTGATGATCCAGGCTTGGCTGGCGGTGACATCGGTCCAGATACGGGCGTGATGGAAATTGTTTTCAGTGACGGTGTTGTCTGGGATCGACTGGAAATGGCCTATGCGGTCGCCGACCCTCGCGCGACGTCCGACACCTATATTGGCACTCCGACAATTGATGTTCTTGATGGTGGTGCGGGCGATGATCGCCTTGAAGGTGGTGAGGATACGGACGTTTACAGATTTGGCCTTGGTTATGGCAACGACACGATCAAGGATGGGCAGACAAACATCCTCATTGATGGCTCTGACTATGTTCAGTTTATTGACGGGATTTCATTCACCGATTTGATCTTATCTCGTGTCGGGGAGTCGTATGACCTGGTCATAGATGTCGCGGGAACAAGCGATACGCTGACGATTGAGGGACAGTTCGACTCCGCCTACACAGCGCTCGGTCAATATTGGTTCGATCGCATCGAGCTATTCGCGTTCGACGACGGGCTCACCTATATGTGGGACGAAATCCTCGAACACCTTCTTGTGCAAGCCGGTACGGATGACAACGACACAATCTATGGTTTCGACTATGAGGACATACTCGACGGCGGTCTCGGCGACGACTATCTCAGTGGTGGTAATGAAAACGACGTCTATGTTTTTGGTAAAGGTTATGGCAACGATACGATCAAAGAAGGCCTTGTCAACATCCTTAGCGGACAGACGGACACTGTTCAGTTCGCTCCCAGCATTACGGTTGGCGACGTAGTCTTTTCGCGGGACGGCGACTCTGATGATCTTGTAATTTCACTGGTCGATGACGCGGCCACCCTGACTATCATTGGTCAGTTCGACGCCGCTTACACAGTCTTTGGCCAAAAATGGTTCGATCGCATCGAAAGCTTCAAGTTCGAGGATGGTAGCGAAACAATCATCAGTATGAATGATGTCATGACGCAGCTCGTTGCCGACGCGAAAACGAGCGGTGATGATACGATCTACGGGTTCGATTTCGAAGATGTGCTCGATGGCGGTGCCGGGAATGATTTCCTGAGCGGCGGCAACGAAAATGATGTGTATGTCTTTGGGTATGGCTACGGAAACGACATCATTGATGAACAGAGGAGCAGCGTATTTTCCGGCGAATTCGACATCATTTCCTTTAATTCCGATGTAGCCATTTCTGATGTACTCCTAGAACGAGGAGCGGACAGAGCTGATTTGGTCATCCGCCTGGATGGCTCCAATGACACGTTGACCGTAAAACAGACTTTTGAGAGGTCAACACTAGCTTCAACGATGAACTATATAGAAGAATTCCATTTCAATGATGGAACGATCTGGACGCTTGAAGAGGTACAGCTTGCCCTTCTCGCCATCGAAAGCACACCAGGCGATGATCTGATCAGAGGATTCGGAGGTGCGGACCGAATTGACGGCGGAGCCGGCAATGATCGGCTCGAAGGCTGGTCTGGGGATGACGTATATGTTTTTGGCACGGGCTACGGCCACGACGTGATCTATGATGAACCGGTTGGCGTGTCGGGCGGCGACGACGCAATCGAGTTTACGTCTGAAATTACAACCAGCGACCTCTCCATTTCCCGCAACGGCGATGATCTGATTGTTTCCATCTCAGGGACTTTAGATTCGCTGACGATCGAGGATCAGTTCAAGAAAAACATAACTGGTCCGCGCTACTTTGAAATCGAAGAGTTCAAGTTTGATGATGGCACGATTTGGTTGCGTCAGGATATCCAGGATACCCTACTTCAGGGCACGACCGGCGACGATGTTTTGATCGGCTTTGAGACCGATGACCTGCTCGACGGGGGAGCCGGCAATGATCGCCTTGAAGGTGCTGGAGGCGACGACACCTATGTTTACGATATCGGCTACGGTAATGACGTTATTTTTGACGAATTCCTATACATAACCCAAAGCGAGTTTGATGTTGTGGAATTTGGGTCAGGAATCGCCGCGGACGATTTGACCCTGTCTCGCCAAGGCGCGGACTTGTTCGTTTCGATAGACGGTTCAACCGGCACGTTGACAGTCTTGGGTCAATTCGATGGAAATGTCTGGTCCGACATTGAGGAATTCCGTTTCAGTGACGGCACCATCTGGAACCAGTTGACCATCACTGAGAATTCTGGCGGAATTGTTGGTACTGAAGGTGATGACACTCTCACCGGTACAGTTGCGGACGACGTAATCAACGCGGCTGGCGGCAACGACCAAATACAGGGCAACAACGGGGATGACGTCCTTACCGGTGGCCTTGGCGACGACACGCTTGATGGCGGCAGCGGTAACGACACGTACATCTATACGGCGGGTGATGGTGACGATGTCATATTGGATACCGGCTTCGGCATTTCCACTGACAAGCTTCTCCTCCACAATATCGTGACG